>Ga0310810_10002238_pt1 | contig 20657 bp, 21 predicted proteins | sample NCmetagenome_FD_207641 | JGI IMG/M metagenome (GOLD analysis project Ga0310810, IMG submission 207641) | Soil microbial communities from experimental microcosm in Duke University, North Carolina, United States - NC | ecosystem: Engineered > Artificial ecosystem > Soil microcosm > Unclassified ...
ACGAGAGACGCGTGACCCCTTTGCGCGCACGCTCTGGTCGCGGCCACCACCGATCACGTCCGGCATGAACCTGTGCTTCGCGACCCCACTCCGAATGAACGTCGGGTGAGATATGGCTCGTTGCGCTCCCATGCTCGAGGACGCGCGATCTGCGTTGCGCTCCTCGGAGCTGCGGCGTGCGTCGCACCGCATCGCCAGATGTCGGCGACGGCCGCGCCGGCGATCATCTCTCGCTCCGATACCCTCCCATCGCGTGACGACAGATGGCGAGCCGATCTCCGGTTCATGAGCGAGCAGCTGCCCCTGCGTCACGTGAACATGTTCCGCTTCACGACGCCCGCGGCGTTCACGCGCGAGGCGGCGCGCCTCGATTCCGCCATCCCGCAGCTCTCCGACCTCCAGATCCGGCTGCGGTTCGTGCGACTCACGTCGATGGTGCGCGACGAACACACCGGGGTGGTAGCCCTGCCGCAGCCGACCGTGCGCCTTCCCTTCGACATTCTGTGGATGGACGATGGCCCCTACATCGTCGGTGCGACCGCGCGGTTCCACGAGCTGCTCGGCACCCGCATCGTCGCCATCGACGAGCACCCCATGTCGGCCATCGCCGACACGCTACGCGCCTACATCCCTCACGAGAGCGAGATCGGCTTTCGGCGCCAGGCGGAGCACGCGCTCGTGTTTCCTGAGGTCTTGCATGGACTCGGCTACGCGAGGGATACGGCGCGCGTGACGCTGGAGGTCGCAGGTCCAAACGGCGTCCGTACGCAGGTCGAGACCCCCGCCGTTTCGCTGGCCGACTACACCCCCGAAGCGAGGCCCGCCGGTGAGCCTGCCTATCGACAGCGCCCAGGAGAGAAATACTGGTTCACGCTGCTTGCCGACGGGGTGCTCTTCATCAAGTACAACGAGTGCCGCGATGCCGTGGCCTTTCACACGATGAGCGACAGCATCGCGCGTGTGCTCGATACGTCGCGCGTGACGCACGTCGTCGTCGACCTGCGCGACAACGGCGGTGGCGACGACGACGTCATTGCGCCTCTGCTCGCCGTGCTCGAAGCACACGCCACCCTCGTCCGCACGAAGCGGGTCTTCGCGATCATCGGGCGGTCGACCGCCTCGTCGGGTCTCTCGGCCGCCCACGATCTCCGCGACCGCGCGGGCGCAACGCTCGTCGGCGAGGCTGCGGGACCCAACCGCTTCGGCAATGTGCGCACGTTCCGCCTGCCGTACTCCGGCATGCTCGTCAGGTACGCTACGAAAGAGCATCAGGCGGATGCAGGCCCCGCGCCGACACTTCAGCCCGACGTCGTGATCCCACCAACGCCTGACGAGGTGGTGGAAGGACGAGACGTGGCGCTCGAATGGATCCGTGCCAGACCGTGAGCTGGTCCGTGGCGGAGGTTCCGAGGGCGCGATGCCTCACGAGTGCCGGACATCCGGTCGCCCGCAGCGGACACGCCTCGTCGGGCGACGCATCGCTCGTGCGCGTATGCGGGCGCACGCCCCGAGCAGCCCGCGCGAAACTCAGCGCGGTCGCAGGAGCGACGCCGAGAGGATCTCGCGCAGCCAGCGCTGGTAGCGCGCCGCGCTCCAGCCGGCGAAGGTGAGCAGCATCTGGCGTACTTCGGGACTCGCGATCGCCCAGATCGTCCGCGCGGCCGCATCCTCCGACAGATGCGATCGCAGGGCCCCCAGCTCCGCGAGGCGCCGGGCCACCGTCGCCACGTTCGAGAAACGGTAGTCCTGCGCGCCGGCGAGGAATTCGGCGAGCTCGGGGTCCGTGCGCGCCGCGTGCGTGATCACCTGGTAGAGCGGGATGACGCTCTCCTGCACGCGCCCGAGGTCGGTGACGAAGCGCGCGATGACGCGACGCGGGTCTCGCGCCGCGACGACCGAACGGGCGCGCGCCGTCTCGACGAGCGGCGTGCCGTCGGGCATTCCCGAGACGAGCCGCTTCAGCAGCGCGTCCAGAACCCCCCGCTTCGACTGAAAGCCGGCGTACAGCGTCGGCGTCGCGATCCCGGCCCCTGCGGCGATCGCGTCCATCGTCGTCTCCGTATAGCCGCGTTCGGCGAACAGCCGGAGCGCCACCTTCAATACCTGCTCCCGGCGCTCCTGCGCGGCGAGCTGCCGGCGTGATGCGTCGTACGTCCGCGTCTTTCGCGCCTTCCTCATTCGATATAGTCTAGGTATATCCATTATGGTCGGCCAGGGAGCGTTCCGGGCCGGCGGCTGCACGTCTTCTTCCAGTATGGAGCGACGAGCATGGAGACCACGAGGACGAGGCGCGGAGCGGACGTGTTCCGTCGCGTCATCGACGAAGGGTTCAATCGCGGGAACTTCGACGCCTGGGACGACTGCTTCCCCGAGCACATCATCGAGCACCAGTACGGCCTGCCGTCGACGCTGGCCGAGTTCAAGCGCTCGATCGCGGGGCTGCGGCGGGCCTTTCCCGACCTGCACCTCGAGATCGACGAGCTGATCGCGCAGGGCGACAAGGTGTGGGCGCGAATGACGGCACGAGGCACCCACCAGGGCCCGTTCATGGGTGTCGCGCCGTCGGGCCGCTCCTTCACCATCACGGTGATCGACGTCTGCCGAATCGAGGACGGCCGGATCGTGGAACACTGGGGCGTACCCGACCGGTTCGCCCTGATGCACCAGATCGGCGCCCTTCCGCAGCTCGCGCCATCCGCGGCGCGATGACATCCACGCCCGGCGAATCGGGCGGCGGTACCACTACGCGATCGACGCGGGCTACGTCGCCACCGCCGCGATCCCCAGCCGCATCTGCATGTTGAACGCGATCCGGTGGCCGAGCGCCTTCATGTGCTCCGCCGCCGGACCCGCCGCGTGCGCGTCCACCGTCGCCTCCAGCGTCTCGAGCCACCGCGCGAAGTGCGCGGCGGTGAGGCCCGGCATGGCGAGGTGCGGCCGGAAGGCGTTCCCACTGTACCGCCCGGTGTGGAAGATCATGGTCGACCAGAAGTCGGCGATGCGCGGCATGTGCTCGGCCATGTCGACGGCGGCGAAGTACGGCGCGAGGAGCTCGTCCCGCTCCACGCGCGCGTAGAAGTCCGTCAACAGGCCCAGCAGGTCCTCGTCGCGGAGATCGCGCAGCTCGCTCACGCCGGTCTACTGGCCGGGCGGCCGCGCGACGGTGAGCAGGAAGACGCCTCCCGCCGGCGCGCGCACGTGGTGCACGATGCCGGCGTCGAGCGCGAAGAGGGAGCCGCTGGAGAGCGACCACGTCTTGCCGTTCGCCTCGAGCTCGATCGCGCCCTCGAGCACGTGCACCGTGATCGGGCCGTCGGCGGAATGCGACGCGAGCGTGCCGCCCGCGGCGAGCCCGACGAGCGTCGCGCGCAGCGAGCCGTTCTTCACCAGCGTCCGCGCCGAGCGCGACGTGGTCGCGAGCTGCTCGTGCACGGTCCGCAGCTCCGTGGCGAGGTCGACGACGAGCGCGGGACCGCTGACAGGATGCTGGACGGGCGACATGGGGAGAGCCTCGAAGCGACTGGTCCGGTACGGCGCGCGCTCGGTCGCACGCCCCCGTCTTCGAATGATAATTCGATGAGCCGATCGACGGACGCGCCGCGTTGGCACCTGAATCGCGGAGCGGGGTAGCCGGAATGCGCGCGACACGACACCTACCCGCCAGCTCGGACGATGCTCCCCCGACCTACCCGGCTCGGAGTCGCCGCCGGAGAGTTGCGTGAAGGAATCCGAGTCCGAATGACATCCTGTCGCTCCCGCGTCACCCTCGTCGCGCTCTGTGCTCTGACCGCCTGCAACGGCGCCGCCGCAAACGCCGACCAGAGGACTGGACAAACCGGCGCGGAGCAGTCGCGCCGTTCGGAAATCCAGACGTCGTCCTGCCGCGCCAGCCCGACCTCGCTGACTCCGGTGGAATGGCGGGCACCCGTGCCCAACGCGCCCGCCCATGCGCCGCGCGGCGCCTTGCGGCAAGTCGCCGACGTCCCGCTTCCCGGCCCGGCGAATCGCTTCGACTACCAGAGCGTCGATCCCGACAGGCGCCGGCTCTACGTCAGCCACATGAACGCCGGCAGCGTGGTGGTCTTCGACCTGGACTCGTCGCGCGTCGTGGCGGAAGTGCCCGGCACTCCGCGTGCGACCGGCGTATGGGCGGTTCCGGCGCATCACGCGGTGTACGTCTCCGCGGCGGGGCGGCACGAGGTCGTCGTGATCGACGACAGCACGCTCGGCATCACGGCGCGCGTGGGTGGCATCCGCTTCCCGGACGGGATCGCGTACGCGCCGGCAGAGCACAAGCTGTTCGTCTCCGACGAAGCTGGCGAGGCCGACGTCGTGATCGACGCTCGCACGAACACGAAGCGCGCGACGATCGCGCTCGGCGGCGAGGCGGGGAACACGCATTACGACTCGGTCTCGCACTGCGTTCTGGTCGCGGTGCAGACTCGCAACCAGCTCGTGGCGATCGATCCCGCGACCGAGCGCATCGTCCAGCGCTACGACCTGGCCGGATCCGATTCCCCGCACGGCTTCACGCTGGACGAGGTGGGACGCCTCGCCTTCGTGACCGGGGAGGGAAACGCGACGCTCCAGGTGGTCGACCTGCGCACGATGGGCGTGCTCGCGGCGCACCGCGTGGGCGATGACCCCGACGTCCTCGCGTGGGACCCGGGCTGGCGTCGCCTGTATGTCGCCTCCGAGTCCGGCGTGTTGAGCAGCTTCGCGGCGGACGGCGCCGAGCTCCGTCTCCTCGGCGAGCTCCGGCTCTCGCACGCACACTCGGTGGCGGTCGACCCGCGCACGCATCGCGTCTACCTCCCGCTCGAGGACCTGGGCGGACGCCCCGTGCTCCGGATCCTGAGCCCCGGTTCCTAGGACGACCGCTAGCGCCGCCGCGGCAGATGCATCGCCACCACCAGTGCGAGAACGCCCGCGATCGCCACGCCGGCTATCGAGAGCGCCGCGCGCGCGACGAGCTGCTGCGCCACGACGAGGTGCACCGCGATCGCGGCGACTACTATCGCCGGGACGATCCATCGCGGCGCCGGAAGCGCGGGGAGCGAACGGGGCGTCGCGATCGCGGCCGGCTGCGCGAGCGACTCACCTTCGCGCGTCGGCATGGCTCGCCGCGCGCGACGAGGAGCCGGATGACGCACCGCGCCGACATCGACCGACGCAGGCAGCGGACCCGCGACGCGCTGCACCACGCGCTCGCCTCGCTCGTTCACGAGAAGTCGTACGACGACGTCGTCGTGCGGGACATCCTCGGCCGCGCGCAGGTCGCACGCTCGACCTTCTACGCGCACTATCGCGACAAGGCGGACGTCGCCGTCGTCGCGCTGGTCGACCGCGTCCGACCGGCTCCTCCACTTCAGCCTCCCCTTCCTCGAGCACGTCGAGGGCTGGCGAGAGCAGGGGCTGCTCGCGATGACTCGCGCGACGCGGCCGCGGTCCACGATCACCTGCGACGAGTGCTCGAGCGCGAGCTCGCCCGCGAGCTGGGCGCCGAACGCCGTCGGCGCACGTTGGCGGGCGACACGCCATTCCCCGTCGATCTCCTCGCCCGCCACCTCGCGGCGACCTTCGTGCTCGTGCTCGACTGGTGGCTCGCGCACCCCGCGCACCCCGCGCTCCCCGCGCACCCCGCGCTCCCCCGCGCGACGTCGACGCACGCTTCCGTGCGTTGGTTGCTTCCCCCCTGTGCGCCGCGCTCGGCACCTAGCGCATCACGCCCGCCGCTCGGGGTTCGTCACCAGCGCAACGTGATTCCGCGCAGAGCCGCGGCGTCGCGGATGGTTCATGTCGAGTCTTTGTTCTAGACAAAATCTTGCCACGTCGCTGGGCGCGGCCTATCTTCCGGCAGCCGGGCGGCGGCGGACCGGTCGTTCAGCTTTCTCATTTGGTCCGCGCTGGAGATCACATGTTACGATCGCCGATCGCTCCCTGATCGTGGCCGGCGCACTCTCGCTGGGCGCGTGCAATCCGTTCCGCGGTCCGCTGAAGCAGGATCCCGTCGCGCAGGGCACCACCCACGACGCGAACGTCGACTCACGCTGGCACGGAACGCTCACGTCGCCGTCGAACATCGCCGGCGCGGTGCAGGTGACCGGGCATCTCGATGTCATCAGGGAGCAGCGGCGGCAACACGAACGTCGCCTACTGGGCGAACCCGGAGACGATCGTCGTCTGCGGAAACCTCGCGGCGCCGACGCTGTGATCGCCCGATGCCGGTGCCGCTGAGGCGCTCCAGCTCGGTCCCCACGATGCCCGCGTCCACGACACCGTGCGAGCGGGCATCGTGCGCGCACGGACGCGAGTGAGGCACATGCCGCGGCATGAGCTCGGCGCGGCGGAGCGCCGCGCGCGGATGGTCGGCTGGCGCAGCGGCGACGTGCTGCGCGCCACCGCGCTCGTGACGAGCTATCTGCTCGCGCTGGCCCTCGCGTGGGTGGCGCGCGACATCGTCTTCACCGCGTTCCTCGGCGTCCTCTTCGGCCTCGCCGTCGGAGCCGGCGCCGATCGCCTCACGCTACTGCGTGTCCCACGCAGCATCGGTGCGCCGCTCGTAGTGATCGCCTTCCTCGGGTCATTGTTCGGGGTCGGCGCGGCGCTCGCCCCGACCGTGCGGACGCAGGCCGTCGAGCTTCGTACTCGCGTGCCAGAGGCGGTCGATCGCATCGAAGCGTGGGTGAATGCGCGCCCCGGAGTCGCGGGACTGTTCCTCGGCGGCCATGAAGCGGCGACCGCGCCTGCGCCCAGTGCGGAGGGGCGAACCCGCCCGAACGCCGCGACAGCTCCCGTCGCACGCAGGCCCACGCTGCGCGACCGGATCACCGACCAGCTGAGCGGCGCGGCGCGGTATCTCTTTCCCTTCCTGTCGTCGACCATCACCGTCGCGGCGGGGCTTTTCCTGATTCTCGTGCTCGCGATCTACGTCGGCGCGGATCCGGGACTGTATCACGCGGGTCTGATGCGTCTGTTCCCGCGCGGCGCGCGCGATCAGGCCGGGGTGGTGCTGACGCGGATCGCGACGGTGCTGCGCCGATGGCTGGTGACGCAACTCGTCGCGATGGTAGTGATCGGCGTCGTGAGCACCGTCACGCTCCTGCTCCTCGGCGTGAAGGCGGCCGTGGCGCTCGGCGTGATCGCGGGCTTGCTGGAGTTCGTACCGACGGTGGGACCGATTCTCGCCGCGGTGCCGGCGATCGCGATGGGCTTCCTCGACTCACCCGAGAAGGCACTCACCGTCGGCCTGGCCTACCTGGCGATTCAGCAGCTGGAGGGGCACGTACTCATCCCGATTCTGATGAAGGAAGGGATGGACCTGCCGCCTGCGCTGACGATCGTGACGCAGGCGGTAATGGCGATGCTGTTTGGGTTCATCGGGCTGATGGTCGCCGTTCCGCTGCTCGCGGTAGTCATCGTTCCCATCAAGTTGCTGTATATAGAGGGCGTGGTCGGGGTCGCCGCGGTGGACGAGGACATACCGGGCATCAACGGCAACGCCGCGCTACCGCTCCCTCCAGCACCTGCCGCAGGCAACGCGGAGGATGGCTGAGCCGTGAGCGGGCATGCCAATGCCACGCGATCCATCGTCCGCGTATCCTTGACCTCGCGAATTGCAAGCCGTGAGAGATGGCCGGTGGCGAGTCTCGTGACAAGCACTCCTGTCACGAACTTCTCTCGTGCCTGATTGGAACGACACGACGTGGCGGCGACCTCGCTTGTGGACAGGAGCGGAGCTAGTCAGCCGACCCAGCACGCGGTCCTCGCGAACCATCGTCACGTCTCTGCTGTGGCCGGGCTCGGGCGCCCGCGGTCCTCAGTCTGGTACGCTTCGACCGGTCTCCGGGCCGCTCTCTTCCCCCACGGCGGCGCCGTGGAGTCGCGCCGCGATCGTGGAGAGCAGGCCCCTGTAGCTCATCGGCTTGGCGATGTAGCCGTCGCATCCGGCGGCGCGGATGCGCTCCTCGTCGCCCTTCATCGCCAGCGCCGTCAGCGCAATGACCGGGATCGCCCGTGTCGCGGGATCCGCCTTGAGGTGCCCCGTGGCCTCCAGCCCGTCCATTCCTGGGAGCTGGATGTCCATCAGGATCAAGTCGGGCAGCGATGCGCGCGCGAGCGTCAGCCCCGCCTCTGCGTTGGCTGCCGGGAGCACGGTGTGCCCCGCCGACTCGAGCACGTACGCGGCGAGCCGCATGTTCGTGGGGTTGTCCTCCACGATGAGAATCGTAGCCATCTCACGGCGCCGCCGCGTTGCGCCCCGACAGTGCCCGTCGGACCTCCGCGCTGAAACGTGCCCGATCGAACTGGCCTTTCTCCATGATCGCCGTGACCGAGCCCCCCAGCCGCTCGTGATCCGCCTCTGAGATGCGCTTCGCGGTCACGACGATCACCGGGATGCGTGCCGTCTCGGGACGCTCGCGCAGCGCCTCGACGACGTCGAAGCCGTTCACCGTCGGCATCATCAGGTCGAGGACGATGAGCCCGGGCAGCTCGGCCCGCGCCAGGTCGATCGCTTCCTCACCGCCGTGCGCGCGCAGCACCGACGCCCCGATCGCCGCCAGCCGCACGGCGACCAGCTCCACGGCCTTGGGGTCGTCATCCACCACCAGCACCGTGAGCGTCTGCCCCTCGCTGGGAAGGAACAGCCCCAGCTGAGCGAGCGAGCCGTACAGCTCCTTGCGCGTGACCGGCTTCTGCATCACCGCGGCCGCGCCCAGGGCGAATCCCTTGGTGAAGTCCGCCAGGATCGAGATGATGACCACCGGTACGTGCCGGAGAGCCGGCACCTTCTTGATCCGGGTGAGAAAGTCCCACCCGTCCATTCTGGGCAGCGCGATGTCGAGCGTGATCAGCGTCAGCGGCTGCCGTGCCGCCAGCTGCAGCGCCGATTCGGCCGACAGTGCGTGCAGCACCGTGAACCCCTCCGCCTCGAGCTGGATCCGGATCAGATCGGCCGAGACGACGTCGTCGTCGACCACCATGGCCGTGCGAACGTCCGAGGCCGGTGATGGCGGCGGCACCGTCGCGCGCGGGACGGCGGGTGCCTTGCGCTCGAGCCGCCGAAGCGGCAACCAGACCGTGAATCGTGAGCCTGCGCCGACCTCGCTCTCGACGGCAACCGATCCCCCGTGCAGGTCGGCCAGGAGCTTGACCATCGCCAGCCCGAGCCCGGTTCCCTCGAACTTCCGCGCGAGCCCACTGTCGATCTGGCTGAACGGCTTGAAGAGATGCTCCAGGTCCTCCGCCGCGATCCCGATCCCGCTGTCGGTCACGCTGATCTCGAGGAACTCCGCGAACGTGTTCTCGCTCGGCATGAAGGTCCGACCCGGCTTGCCGTCGAGCTGCCCGACCCGCTCCCGTGCGACCTTCGCTGCGTGGAGGGTCACCCGCCCGGCGTCGCCGGTGAACTTCACCGCGTTCGAGAGGAGGTTGTAGACGATCTGCTTCACCTTGCGCGCGTCCACCAGGATCGTGCCGAGTCCGTCCTGCGCCTCGAGCGTCAGCTGGATCCGCCTCGACGCTGCCTTCTCGCGCACGATCGTCAGGCTGTTGACGAACAGCGACGACAGTTCCACGGGATCCAGATCCAGCAGCATCTTCCCCGCTTCGACCTTCGACAGGTCGAGAATGTCGTTGATGAGCGAGAGCAAGTGCTGGCCGCTCCGCAGGATGTCGCCGGTGAAATTGCGCTGCTGATCGCTCATCTCCCCGACCAGGCCGTCGCGCAGCACTTCGGAGAAGCCGATGATCGCGTTCAGCGGCGTGCGCAGCTCGTGGCTCATGTTCGCGAGGAACTCCGACTTCATCCGGCTCGCGGTCTCGAGCTCGGCGTTCGTCTGCTGCAGCGTGCGCTCGTAGCGCTTGAGCTCCGTCACGTCGCGCGCCGCCGCGAACACCCCCTGGAGGCGGCGGTCCCGATCGTGGAACGTCGTGGCGTTGTAGGAGACGACCGTCAGCTTGCCGTCACGCGCGCGGGCGGTGAGCTCGTAGTTCGTCACCTTGCCCTCGGCGAGCACGCGGTTGATCCCCGCCTCGGCGCGATCGGCGTCCGTGAAGTAGTTGCGGAAGGGCGCGCCGATCAGCTCGTCGCGCGTGCACCCCGTCAACGCCTCGGTCTGCTTGTTGACGTCGGTGATGATGCCGCGCGGATCCGTCGTCATCAACGCGTCGATGTTCGACTCGATGAGCGAGCGCGTGTAGAAGTGCTGATCGCGCAGCCGCTGGTCGAGCCGCATCCGCTCGTCCTCCACCTGCTTGCGCGCCGTGTTGTCGGTGCCGATCAGCAGGTAGCCGATGATGGCGTCCTGGGCGTCGCGCAGCGCCGTCACCGAGACCACGGCGGGGAACCGGCTGCCGTCCTTGCGGATGTAGGTCAGCTCGTAGATGTCCTCGATCCCGCGCGAGGCCTTGAAGACCAGGGCTTCGAACCCCGGGGTGATCGGCGTCCGCAGCTCCACGCTCAACGCCTTCGCGCGCGAGACGATCTCCTCCGAGTCGGAGATTGCCGCGGGGGTGATCTTGTTCACGACGTCGGCCGCCGCGTAGCCGAGCATGCGCTCCGCGCCGACGTTGAAGATCTGGATCACCCCGGCGGCGTCCGTCGCGATGCTCGAGAAGTTGGCGCTGTTGAAGATGGCGTTCTGCAGCGCGCCCGCCTTGAGAAGCGCGGCCTCGGCATGCTTGCGTGCGGTGTTGTCGGTGCCGATGAGCAGGTAGCCGATGATGGTCTCGGTCTCGTCGCGCAGCGCGGTGACCGAGACGACGGCTGGGAGCCGGCTCCCGTCCTTGCGGATGTAGGTCAGCTCGTAGATGTCTTCGATCGTGCGCGACGCCTTGAACGCGAGGGCCTCGAAGCCCGGCGCGATGGGCGTGCCGAACTCCAGGCTCAGCGCCGACGCGCGCGCGATGATCTCGCTCGGGTCGGAGATGTCGGCCGGCGTGTTCCGGTTCACGAGGTCCGCGGCAGCGTAGCCCAGCATGCGCTCGGCCCCGACGTTGAAGATCTGGATCACCCCCGCCGCGTCGGTGGCGATGCTCGAGAAATGGGCGCTGTTGAAGATCGCGGCCTGGAGCGCTCCCGCCCGCAGCAAGGCGCCGCTGGGGCGGACCTCGGATCTCGGGTCGGAGGCGTCCGTCTCGCGCGTCCGCAGGAAGGGTAGCTGAATCATCGCGCGGCGAAACTCGACGACGAGTGCTCCTCCGCCATCGCGCGATGCGATCCCCGCATGTCGGCCTCCGCCCACTCGTGCATCACGCCGATCACGTACGCCGAGTACGGCTCGCTCGTGACGATCAGCATGCGGTCGTGCCGCGCGCATGCTGCATGTTCGGCCACCGCTCGTGCGAGCGCCTGGCGAACTGCCGCCGGCTGCGCACCGACGGCTCCCATCTCGCGCGTCACCCGGCGCACCGCGGTACGGAGCGTGGGACGCCACGTGCCCTGCCGCGTGAACGCCCGCTCTACCTGATGGGCCAGGAAGGTCCAGGTTTCCGGCGAGAGCAGCCGAGGGCACGTCGTATCGGCGTGCGGCCGTGACGACCCGCGGGCCGTCGATCGAGGCGCCTGCGATCGGGCGGCCGCGCTCAATCGATCGACGCCGTCAGTTGCGCGACCGAGGCCGGCGCAGCGTAGTAGGACGCGAGGAACTCGCGCATCACGACGGCCTGGAGCCGTTCGCCGTGCCGCTCGTCGACCGCCGGAGAATCGCCGGGGCGCAGCACGCGCTTCATGGTCGCGAGCACGCGCTCGGGCGGCGCGCCGTCGGTCCGCTCCGCAAGGACGAACGCGCGCACGGCTCCCGCGAGCGCGTGGATGCTCTCCGGCACACGATCGACGGCCAGCCGGTCGAGGCCCCCGGCTTGCTCGCGCGCGCGATCGTACGCGCGCGCGAGCTCGGTTGCTTCGACGGTCGTGTCACTCGTGCCGGGTACTCTCCCAGACACGCTCTGGGCGGACATCGGGACGATCCACGGACCCGCTGACTTCATGACGACACCCGGGTTGGAGCCACCATTCCGCGCACCGGCTCGAGGGAGTCGAGCCGCGTGCGCAACGGTCGTCGGTGTGCGCCATGCACACCGACGGGGAACGGTCACTGCGTCGGTGACGCCAGGTTGCCGCAGGCCACGATCGTCTCCGCATTCGCGGCGGAGGCGCCGATGCTCACGAAGTACTGGCCGTCGTTCGGCATCATCAGCGGGACGGTGGCCGTGCTCGACGCGCGGCCGTCCTCGTCGACCTTGAGCGTCTTGTACGCGGCGGCCGAGCCGAACACGCCCTCGTCGCTTCCGCACTGCCCGCGATGCAGCTGCCATGGGTGCAGCCCGCCGGGCGACGCGTTCGCCAGGAGCACCACCACGTTCGTGTTGCCGCCGCTCGATCCGGGGGCCATCGACACCTGGCCGGTCATCTGGACGGCGCCGGCGAGACTCGACGGCGACGCGAGCGTGCCATGCCATCGCGAGTTGACGTTCGCGTCGTTCGTGGTCACCTGCACGACGGGATCCTGCTTGAGCGGGCTGCGGAACGGATTGCACGCGGCGAACGCGAGCGCACCAGCCGCGGTGACGGCGTAGAGCGACGATCGAATCATGAGACCTCCAGCGTGGACCCGAAGAGGAGCATTGAACGACTGGGCCCGACGCCGTCCATGAGCTTCAACGTAGCGCGCGGGAGCCAGCTTGTCAATCGTATGTCCTAGATTCATAATGGACAAACGGCCTCCCGCGCCTTAAGTTCCTTCCATGCCCAGTCGCGCGCCGGCGCCCGCCGCCATCCTCCACCCCATCCAGATCGTCACGCGTCGCACCGGCCTGAGCGCCGACGTGCTTCGCGTCTGGGAGAAGCGCTACGGCGTGGTCACGCCCCTACGCTCCACGAGCGGCCGGCGCCTCTACTCCGATGCCGACATCGAGCGGCTGCGGCTCCTCGTGCAGGCGACAGGTCGCGGCCGCGCCATCGGGCAGGTCGCCGCACTCTCGACTCCCGCGCTCGTCGCCCTTCTCGACGACGAAGCCCCGCCCGCCCGCCCCTCCCGTCGTGGACGCGACGACGGGACGCCACCCGCGACCCGGGAAGCGGACGATCTCCTCGAGGCGTCCATCGGTGCGATTCGCGACTTCGACGCCCTCGCCCTCGACCTGCTGCTTCGTCGCGCCGTCGTCGCACTGTCGGCCGACGACTTCCTCGACGCCGTCGTGCTGCCGCTCGTGGAGCATCTTCGCGTGCGCGTGCTCGACGGCTCGCTGCGGCGCTCGCACGCCCACCTCGGCCACGCCGGCCTGCGCCGCGTGCTCGATCACGTGGTGGCGACGGCTACCGCGCCCTTGGCGTCGTGCGACATCGTCGTCGCGGCACTCGGCGGGCACGTGCACGAGATCGACGCGCTCATCGTCGCCGCCACCGCGGCGTCGGATGGCTGGTCCGTCACGTACGTCGCACCAGGAGTGCCGGCGGACGACATCGCGGAGACCCTCGAGCACGTCGGTGCCCGCGTGCTCGCCCTCAGTCTGGGCGTGGCCTCCGGCAATCGCGTCGTCCCGCGCGAGCTGCGACGGCTTCGCGCGCTTCTTCGCTCGGACGTCGAGATCCTCGCCGTCGGAACGTCGGCCGACGTGCAGCGCGCGGCACTGGCCGAGACCGGGACCACGCCCATCGTCGGACTCGGTGCGCTGCGCGCACGCCTTCGCGATCTGCGCGGAGCCGCGTCGGACCGGCGGGACGGCCGCGGCTCGCGTCGTCCGCGAATCCGATCGCGCCGATCCTCCGGTGAGAAATGACGAACGCCTCCGACGCCCCGATCGCCGACGCCGAGCTCCGCGAGCTGCTCGATCGCGCTCGAGCGCACGACGACCCGCAGCTCGCTCGGCTGCTCACCAGCTACGTGACGCTGCGACGCGTCACCGCCGACGTGATCGCGGCAATCGAAGCGAAGGAGGGCGGCGCCGCGGTCGCCAGGAGTCCGCTCTTCCTGCGCGCGCGCGAGCTCTCCGGCGCGCTTCCCCGATAGCTCGCCCCGCACGCACACCGTTCATCCCGAGGTCCATCGTGCCGATTCGTCTGCCGACCACGCTGCTCGCGGCCGGCGCCCTGGCCTGTTACCTGAAGGTGCGCGCCGAGCGACGCCGCGTCGAACGGCTCGCGGCCGCGGCGCTCGAGTCGTTGCTCAACGCCATCGACGCCAACGATCGCACGACCGGCGAGCACGTGCGCCGCGTCGCCGCGCTCGCGCTGATCCTCGCCGACGCACACGCCCTGTCGGACGGCGAGCGGTCCAGCGTCGAGCGCGTCGCGCTGTTTCACGACGTGGGCAAGATCCACGAGGCGCTGTTCGACATCACCCACGACGACCACGCGCTCTCCCCCGCGGAGCGGGTCGAGATCGCCACCCATCCGCAGCGCGGCGCCGACGTGGTCGAACCGCTCACGCGGTTCTACCCCGACCTCGGTGCCGGCGTCCTCGCCCACCACGAGCGCTGGGACGGCACGGGGTATCCGCACGGGCTCCGTGGGACGGCGATTCCGCTCTCTGCGCGCATCGTGGCGCTCGCCGACACCTTCGACGCCATCGCGCATCACCGCCGCTACGACGCCGCGCGGGGCGCGCTCGCTGCCGTCGAAATCATCGCCGCCGAGCGGGGAAGGCAGTTCGATCCAGAGCTCACCGACCTGTTTCTCTCCCCGGCCGTGCAGTCGCGCGTGCACGCCTTCCTCGCGCCCGCCGCTGCCGCCACGCCACCGGCCAGCAAGCGCATGCTGGCGCCGGCGAGCGCCGACGTTCCCGACGTCGCCTTTCGCTGGCGCACCGCACCGGCCTGATCGCGGCGATCCGTCCGGCGCAACCTTCGCCTCGCCATGCCTTCGGCCCGCGCGCTAGATTGAAGAGTGCTGGCGGACGCCGGGTGCGACGCCCCTGGGCGCCCGCCGCGACGTCGCGCAGCGTGAGGGAGCTGTCCCCGAGTCGCGCGCCCCGCCCATTCAGGAGGCACCATGGATCGCTTCCCGCCCGCCCGCGCGGCGACGCGCACCCTCGCTCAGCATCACGACGCGCGCGATCTGCGGTCTGCCATCGTCGAAGCGCTCGCCGCCGTACCCGTCGACGAGCAGACGCTGCGAGACGCGGTCTGGACGTACGTGCGCAGCGAGCGCGAAGTCGGGGTGGCGCCCGGCGTCGTGATCCTGGCTCTCACCGACATGGTCGAGCGCGCGAAGATCGCCCCGGACGACGCCCGGGACGCCCGCACGCGCGAGGTGATCCTCTGGTGCGTCGAGGCCTACTTCGGCCAGCTCGGCGGTGCTGCGCTCGGCCTGGCGAGCGTTCCGTCGGTCGATGCGCCGGTGCAGGACCCGCCAGACCTGCCGCCAGCGAGGTGAACTTCACGGCGTACTCCTGCCGTCCTACCGGATCGAGCGCCACCCATTCGTGGAGCGACGTTCCGGTTGACGTCAGCTCGCCAACCGCCGCCCCGGCAGCAGCAGGTGCACGTCCCCGAACTCGTGCCACAGGTACTTGCCGCCGATCGCCGCCCGCAGTGGCGCGAGCCGTCGCGACGACGCCACCGCCGCGATCCCCACCGGATCCGCATGTTGAACGCGATGCGGTGGCCGAGGTTTTTCATGTGCTCCGCCGTCGGCGGAGATCGCGCAGCTCGCTCACGCCGGTCTACTGGCCAGGCGGCAGCGCGACGGTGAGCAGGAAGACGCCTCCCGCCGGCGCGCGCACGTCGTGCACGATGCCGGCGTCGAGCGCGAGGAGGGAGCCGCTGGAGAGCGACCACGTCTGCTCGTTCGCCTCGAGCTCGATCGCGCCCTCGAGCACGTGCACCGTGATCGGGCCGTCGGCGGAATGCGACGCGAGCGTCCCGCCCGCGGCGAGCCCGACGAGCGTCGCGCGCAGCGAGCCGTTCTTCACCAGCGTCCGCGCCGAGCGCGACGTGGTCGCGAGCTGCTCGTGCACGGTCCGCAGCCCCGTGGCGAGGTCGACGACGAGCGCGGGACCGCTGACAGGATGCTGGACGGGCGACATGGTCCACGGGAGTGGTGTCAACGTCGATGCCCTGGTCGATGGCACCTCGCTGACGCTCACGCGCGCCGATCTCGGTGTGCTGGTCTACCGGCGACCGTAGCACGGCGACGCGGCGCACCCATCAGCGCGAGCGGGGGAGGAGGCGGCGAGAAGCGGCTACGGCCGTAATGCGCATGGTGGACACCGCCGTCGTCGCCTAGATTCTCCCGCCATGCCGGATCACGATCGCTCGATCGCGGTCACGGCGTGAGGCGTGGCGACCTGCGCCGGCCCGAACCGTCGTTCACATCGAGCCCGCTCCATGGCTGCTTCCGACTCGCTCGCTTCGCTTCGCCGCATCGATGCCACCGACCCTGGCCGCGGCGCGTGGCGCGTGCTTCCGCGACCGGAACGTCGCTGCTTCCTCGTCGAGCATCGCCGCACCCGGTCGAGGATGACCGTCTTCTACGGCACCCGCACCGAGCGCACGATCGAGGATGCCGAGGCGCACGCCACAGCGATGTGCGCCGTCCTCAACGCCCTGAAGGCCAAGCGCGTCTGAGCGGCGGTTCCTCCCGGAGCACGGCGCCGCGTCGTGACCTCGACGTCGCGCAACCGCGCAGCCATGTCATTCCGAGCGGAGCGCCGCAGGCGCGCCGTCGAGGAATCGCGCGCTTCCCGAAAGCGGGACCGGAATCGCGCCGCCGCTAGCGCCGCCTCGGCAGGTGCATCGCGAGCCCCAGCGCGACGAGCCCCACGGTCGCCACGCCCACCCCCGAGCGCGCGACGCGCCCCACGATCCGCTGCGCGACCGCGAGATGCGCCGCGATCGCGATGACGACGATCGCCGGGACGATCCAACGCGGAGCCGGAAGCGCCGGGAGCGACCGCGACGCGACGACCGCGTCGGACCGCACGAGCGACTCCCCCGCGCGCGGCACCTCGGCGAGCACGTACTGCAGATCGCTCATCCCCACCGAGCCCCGCTCGACGATGTGGAACCCCGCGCCGCCGAGGAGCGCGACGATCGCGTCGGGCGGCACGCCGCCGTGCCGGTGCAGGCGGCTCAGCAGCCCGCCGTGCCGCGCCGACGGCGCCGCGAAGTCGACGACGAGCATCCGTCCGCCGGGCCGCAGCACGCGCAACGCCTCCCGCACACACTCGCGGCGGAGCGGCGCGGGCAGATGATGCAGCATGAGCGTGGAGAGCACCGCGTCGAACGTCGCGTCGGGGAAGGGCAGCCGCTCGGCGGCGGCGCTCCGGAAGCTCACGGATGCGCCGGCGCGCGACGCCTTCGCCGTCGCGAGCGCGATCATGTCCGCCGACGCGTCGACGCCGACGACCGAGCCCGCGTCCCCGACCGCGCGCTTCGCCGCGAGCGCGAGCGTGCCCGTGCCGCAGCCGACGTCGAGCACCGGCTCGCCCGGTGCGAGCCGCGCCAGCGCGGCGAACCGCTCGCGAAGCTGGCGGTCGCGCCCGAGCGTCAGCGCGGCGGCGAGCAGGTCGTACCAGCGCGCCTGCGCCCGCCGCAGCACCAGCCCCTTCGTCGCGATCGGGATCTCGTCGTCGTTCGTCATCGGCGCTCCGTCGTGTGGCCGGCGGGCGCTCCTGCACGCCACCCGGCTGGCGACTAGAATGTGGAGACGAGCGGAGCGGCGCGCCGGACACCCGGCGACGTCGTGTACGACATCGCGCGAGCGCGCGGCGCGTCGTCCCGCGCACGGCACGAACGAGGACTCGCATGGCACACCGCGCCGACATCGACCGACGCACGCAGCGGACCCGGGACGCGCTGCATGCCGCACTCGGCTCGCTCGTTCACGAGAAGCCGTACGACGACGTCGTCGTGCAGGAGATCCTCGGCCGCGCGTGCGTCGCGCGCTCGACCTTCTACACCCACTATCGCGACAAGGCCGATCTCCTCGAGCAGAGCATCCTCGATCTGCTCCGCATCGGGCGGCCGTCACCGCCGTCGCGCTGGTCGACCGCGTCCGATCGGCTCCTCCGATTCAGTCTGCCCTTTCTCGAGCACGTCGAGCGCTGGCGGGCGCAGGGGCTGACGGACCCGCGCGATGCCGGGACCGTCCACGATCACCTGCGGCGAGTGCTCGAGCGCGAGCTCGTCGTCGAGCTGCGCGCCGAGCGCCGCGGGCGAACGGTGGCGGGCGATGCGCAATTCCCCCTGGACCTCCTCGCCCGCCACCTCGCCGCCACCTTCGTGCTCACCCTCGAGTGGTGGCTCGCGCACCCCGCGCTCCACGCGCGTGACGTCGACGCGCGCTTCCGCGCACTGGTCGATCCCCCGCTGCGCGCCTCGCTCGGCACCTGAGGCACGCCCGCGTGACATGCGGGTCGCGCAGTGGATTCAGTCGGCGCGCCAGTGCAGCGCGTTCACCCTCGCGGCGACGCACCGCCCGAGCGACTGCCCGTCGAGATTGCCCGATCGAAAGTGAATGCCGGCGTAGAGGCGCGATATCCCGGCTTCTTCGGCCGCGGCGGACAGACGCTCGAACGGCCGCGGCGGCAGGCCGTCGGCGTCGTGCGAGTGATCCACGAACGCGACGCTCGGACCGAACAGGTATTCGAGCGAGGACATCGCGGCCGCCGATTGCCCCGAGTGCGCCGACACGTATTCCGGGAAGGGCGGCGTCGGGAGCATCGACGTGAACGCCGGGTCGATCACCTGCCGGATGTACGTGATGGGACGGATCAGGTTGTGGGCGTACTTCACCTGCCACAGAGCGGTCACCGCGTCGGCGTCGGCGATGCCGACACGCGCGTACGCTTGCGCGGCGACCGCGAGATCGGCGTGCTCCTGTATCAGGATCTGATCCGTGATCGCGAGCGAATGGCCGGGACCGGAGATGGTGCCGGGGCCGTCCGCCCAGAATCTCGCGATCGCGACCTGCTCCGGCGTCGCGTCGACGGCCAGGTCGTGCACTTCCAGCGCCTGCGCGTAGAACTCCGAGCCCGCCGCCTCGGAATAGGCCGGCGGTCCGTTCGGATTGCACTGCGAGGCACTCGCCAGCGCGAACGTCCGGACCGTCGCTCCCCAGAACGGCTGCATCGCGACCTGTCCGGGAAGAGGAACCCAGAGTCCCGGCCCCGTGGGCGGCGTGTACGTCGCCGGGAAGTTCTTCGCGTAGCCTTCGTCGCCGCCGTCGTCCCGGGAGGTGGCGAACACCGCGCCGCCCACCGCGTGTCCGAGCTCGATCGATCGCCTCGCGATCCCTGGGGGGATGTCGTCGTACCGCGAGACGAATTCCGCCTCGAGCGCATCGAGCGCGGCGACGTTCTCGGCAGCGCGATTCGTGCTTCCACCCCACAGGCCGCGCATCACCTCCGCGAGCGCGGCGTTGGCGACGAGCGGCCAGTGATACGGCCCGCCATGCGCGGTCGGCAGCGGACCGATGTCGTTGAGCTGGCTCGCGATGGACTGCTGCTCCGGCATGCCGCCGACGAGCGACTCGTAGAGCGCGATCCCCATGTAGGCATACGCGCGCGCCTGCACGGGTGGCGTGAACCCCGCCGTGCTCCTGCTGAAATCGAGCGAGAGCTGGTAGTACGCGAGCGGCACCTCCGATCCGTAGTCTCGAACGAGCCTTCCCCCGAGCGCCCTGGTCGCGGTCGCGCCCCGCTGCGCGTCGGTCGCTGACGACACCGATCGCCCCGCCGTGTCACAACCCGGGACGACGAGGGCGAACGTGAGAGCCCCGAGCAGCGCGGGGCGCCTCGTCCAAGGCGAGAAGTACGACTTCGAGCGCATCTCGATCTCCGGCCAGAGGTGAGTCTTCCGCGGTCACGGGACGGGCGACCGGCTCACCGTCGCGCGCTCCTCGTCCGCGATAGCCAGAGATCGCAAAGCTGCCGCGCGAACTGACACGAGCTCGCGACCCGTGCCACCGCCGAGCTCCTCGCTCGTGCTGTTCAGGAGGGGGAAAGGGTCGTATGCTGAAAGGCCCGACGGAGATACCGGAGATGGCGTGATGGATCGCGACCGCTGGCGGGACCTGGGGCCGCTCCTCGACCGGGCGCTCGAGCTCGCGGACGGCGATCGCGCCGCCTGGCTGGCCGAGCTGCGCGCGCGGTCGCCCGAGCTGGCCGCCGAGGTGACGGCGCTCCTCCGCGGAGAGGCCGCGGCGGACCGCGAAGGGTTTCTCGACGGCTCGCTCGACGACTCGCTTTCCCGCGTGCTCGGCGACGACGCCCGCGCGACGCCGCGCGCGGAATCGGACCTCGCCTCCTACCTGCAGGCGGCGCTCGGCGACAGCTACACGATCGAGCGCGAGCTCGGCGGCGGCGGAATGAGCCGCGTCTTCCTCGCGCACGAGCGCGCGCTCGGGCGCACGGTCGTGGTCAAGGTCCTGCTCCCCGTGCTCGCCGCGGGCATCAGAGCCGAGCGCTTCGCGCGCGAGGTGCGCGTCGTCGCCGCGCTGCAGCACCCGAACGTCGTCCCGCTCTTCACGGCCGGCGAGGCGGCCGGCCTCCCCTACTACGTGATGCCCTACGTGCGCGGCGAATCGTTGCGGGCGCGACTGACCCGCGACGGTCCGCTGCCGCTCGGCGACGCCCTCTCCGTCCTTCGCGACGTCGCGCGAGCCCTCGCGTTCGCGCACGAGCAAGGCGTCGTGCACCGCGACGTGAAGCCCG
>Ga0310810_10002239_pt1 | contig 20655 bp, 21 predicted proteins | sample NCmetagenome_FD_207641 | JGI IMG/M metagenome (GOLD analysis project Ga0310810, IMG submission 207641) | Soil microbial communities from experimental microcosm in Duke University, North Carolina, United States - NC | ecosystem: Engineered > Artificial ecosystem > Soil microcosm > Unclassified ...
GGCGGCCGGTCGTGGTCAGCAGGAGGGTCGTCACGCCCTCCCAGATGTGACCGTCCTGGCCGCCGGTCGCGAGGTAGCGGCGGGCATGCTCTTGCTGCCAGCCGGGCGGCCGGCTCGACGGAGCGGGACGGGGCGTGGACATGGACGATACCTCCCGGCGCCAGTCTGCCACGGCACCGGGTCGCCTGCCACCCGCGCTCGGCGGACGATCAGGGCCGGCGGTACGGCTCCGGGTGCGCCGCGGTCGCCCCGCCGGTCAGCCACACGAAGCCGCGCAGGATGTCGGTCTCGGTGACGATCCCGATCAGCTTGCCGCCATCGGTCACCGGCAGCGCGCCGATCTTGTGGTCGAGCATCAGGACCGCGGCGGCCCGTGCGTCGCGATCGGGCCCGACCGTGATCACGGTCTTGGTCATGACCTCCCCCACCGTGAGCTTGGTCAGGAGGTGGTTGACCTCCCACACCGAGAGGCTCGTGGCCTGCGAGGGCAGGTTGAGCCGGATGTCCCGATCGGTCACCATCCCGGCCAGGAGCCCGTCGGGGCCGACGACCAGCAGGTGTCGGATCTGCTTCTCCACCATCATGTGCCGCGCGTCGAGCACCCCGGTTCCCGGCTTGACCGTGATGGGATTCCTCGTCATGAGCTCGTCGACTCGCATGGGGCGTCCTCCTCTCTCGGCCTCGCTCATACCGGCATGCCGCGGCGCCCGGGGCGCTCGGCCTCCCGCTTCTGGTCCATCGCCTCCGCGCGGATGTGCGCGCGGCAGGGCTCGCAGATCAGCTCGTCGCTCGGCTTGCCGCACACGAGGCAGGGCCGCGGCGGGGTCGGCGCGGCGGTCGCCGCGGGCGTGGCCGCGCCCGCCGGCTCGAGCGACCCGGCCGGCACGGTGAGGATCGGGCAGGGCGCGAGCCGCACCACCGTCTCGGCGACGCTGCCCAGGATCGCGTGGCTCCACCCCGTGCGCCCGTGCGTGCCGAGCACGACCAGGCCGATCCCCTTCTCGCGCGCGTAGTCGACGATGGTCCGCCCGGCCAGCCCGGTGCGGAGCGCGGTCTCCACCCGGAGCCCCTCGGCGAGAGCCTGTGCCGCGTGCGCGAGTCGCTCCGAGAAGGTCGACGGATCGGTGACCGGAGGCACCACGTGCAGCACGTGCAGGCGGGCCCCGGCCTCGAGGGCCATGGCCCGGGCGATACGGCCCGCCGCCTCGGAGGCGGGGGAGAAGTCGGTCGGGAAGAGAATCTCGGTGGGTCGCATGTCGGCCTCCTCGCTCACTTGACCACCAGCACCTCGACGGGCGAGCGCTTCAGCGCGGCTTCCGCGACGCTCCCCAGCAGGAAGTGGGTCACCGCGCCCGCGCCGCGCGCCCCCACCACCAGCACGTCCGCCCTCTCCGCGCGGACCGCGGCCAGTAGCTCCCGCAGCGGGAGACCGGTGCGCAGGACACCGCGCGCGCGCCAGCCGGCCTTGGCCAGCAGCGCCGCCGCCCAATCGACCTGGCGCCGGGCCACCGCCCGGCGACCCCGCTCCATCGCGGCCGCCTGCGCCGCGATCTGCGCGCGCATGGGCCCCGGCACGAGCGGCATCGACGGCAGCCGCACCGGCTCGACCACCCGCACGCACGTCACCCGGCCGCCCCGCGGCGGACGGAGCCGCGCGACGAAGGCGGCGGCCCGGCGCGAGTGGGCCGACCCGTCCAGCCCGACCACGATGCGGCGATAGCTTCGCGGAGCGGCCATCGAGCTCTCCTAGGCGTCGAGGCGCGCCCGCGCGTCCACCGCGATCGCGCCGTCCGGGCTCGCCAGCAGGGGGTTGATCTCGATCTCCCGCAGCTCGGGGAGATCCACCAGCAGCTGCGAGAACCGGCTGATGATGCCGGCCAGCGCGGGGCGATCCACCGGCCGCTCGCCGCGGATGCCGCGGAGCAGCGGGGCGATGCGGAGCTCGTCGAGGAGGGTCGCCGCCTCGTCGGGCGAGACCGGGGCCAGGCACACCACGGTGTCGCCAATGACCTCGACGTAGATGCCGCCGAGCCCGACCATCAGGACCGGGCCCCACTGCGAATCGCGCACGCCGCCCAGCAGCAGCTCCTTGCCGGCCGGGGCCATGGCCTCGACGAGCAGCCCGCGGATCGTGGCCTGCGGCCGCGCCGTTGCGACACGCGTCAGCATGGCCGCCGCCGCCTCGCGCACCGCGCCCGCGTCGCGCAGGGCGAGGGCCACACCGCCCACCTCGGTCTTGTGGGTGATGTCGGGCGAGACGATCTTGAGCGCCACCGGGAACCCGAGACGCTCCGCCGCGGCCGCCGCGTCGTCGGCGCTCTTGACCACGCGGCCGCCGACGCCGGGGATGCCGTAGGCGGCGAGCAGCGGCAGCAGCTCCGGCGTGCCGAGCTGGCGCGCCGCCGGGCCGCCCTGCTCGGCGAGCCAGGCGCGGGCCGCGGCCGGATCGACCGACGGCACGAAGGACCCCGGAGCCGCGAGGCGACGCTCGCCGAGCCGCGCCATGCCGGCCAGGGTCTTCACCGCGGGCTCGGGGAACGCGTAGCACGGGATGCCCGCCTCCTCGAGCGTGCGCACCCCGGGGGCCACGCGCGCGCCGCCCACGAAGGCCGCGACCACCGGGATCGACCAGCCGAGGGTGGCGCCCGCGATGGTCCGCGCCACGCTGGCCGCGTCGGTCGCGGCCTGCGGCGTCAACAACACGAGCATCGCGTCGGCGCTGTCGCTGCCCAGGGTGTGCAGCGCGTGGCCGTACCGGCGCGCGTCGGCGTCGCCCACCAGGTCCACCGGGTTGCCGAGCCCGGCAGTCGCGGGCAGCCCCTCGGCGAGGCGCCGGCGCAGCGGCTCCGCGGGCGGCTCCATGGTGAAACCGGCGGCGCGCGCCGCGTCCGTGGCGACGATGCCGAGCCCGCCGCCGTTGGTCACCACCACCAGCCGGCGGCCGCGCGGCATCGGCTGGCTCCCGAGCCCACGCGCGACGTCGAACAGCTCGGCGACGGTATCGACGCGCAGCGCGCCCGCCTGCCGGACCGCCGCGTCGAAGGCCCGATCGGAGCCGGCGAGCGCGCCGGTGTGCGAGGAGACCGCCCGCGCGCCCTCCGCGGAGCGGCCCGCCTTCAGCAGCACCACCGGCTTGACCGCGGCGGCCCGCCGGAGCGCGTCGAGGAACCGGCGGCCGTCGGCCACGCCCTCGATGTAGCCGGCGATCACGCGCGTCTCCGGATCGGTGGCCACCGCGTCGAGCAGGTCGCTCTCGTTGACGTCGGCCTGGTTGCCGAGCGAGGCGAAGAGGGAGAAGCCGACCCGGCGGTCGCGCGCCCAGTCGAGGATCGCCACCGCGAGCGCGCCGGAGTGCGAGACGAAGGCGATGCCGCCCGGATCGGGCATGCCGGGGGCGAACGTCACGTTGAGGCGCCGGGTCGGCCGGATCCAGCCGAGGCAGTTCGGGCCCAGCACGCGGATCGGCTGGCCCCGCAGCCACTCGCGCAGCTGCGCCTCCCGCCGCGCGCCCTCCCCGCCGATCTCCCGGAAGCCGGCCGAGATCACCACCGCGCCGCCCACTCCCTTGGCCACGCACTGCACGAGCACGGGCAGGACGTCGACCGCGGGCACCGCGATCACGGCCAGGTCCACCGGGCCGTCGACGTCCTGCACCCGCGGCACCGCGGCCAAGCCCTGCACGGTGCTCGCGCGCGAGTTGACCGGGATGATGCGGCCGCGGAAGCCGGCCGAGCGCAGGTTGGCGATGACGCTGCCGCCGACCTTGAACGGATCGCGCGAGGCCCCGATCACCGCCACGCTGCCTGGGTCGAGGAACGGAACGAGCGAACCGCTCACGCGTGGGACCTCTCGGCGATCGCCAGCAGCGCCTCGAGGGCGTCCGTGGCCGTGAAGACGCCCACCACCTGCTCGCCGTCCCAGACCGGGAGCGCGCCGATGCGGCGCTCGAGCAGGAGCCGCGCCGCCACCGTCATCGGCACCCCGCGACCCACGCCGAGCGGGCCCTCGCTCATGATGGAGCGCACCGGCGCGGAGAGAGCCGGCTCCCCCGACTCGCGGCCCACTATCCGTCGCAGATCGCGAATGGAGAGGATGCCGGTGAGCACCGGGCCGTCCATCACGAGCAGGTGGCGGACATCGGCGCGCTCCATCTGGGCGATGGCGGCGCGGATCGGGGTGTCCTCGGCCACCGCCATTGGCGGCTTGCTCATCCAGTCGCCCACCGTGCCGCCGCGCGCCCCGACGTCCGGCGTCATGGCGCTCAGGCGGGCTCGCGGACCGTGAGCACCGGGCACGGCGCGAGCCGGACCACCCGGTCGGCCACGCTGCCGAGCAGCACGCGATCGATCCCGCCGCGGCCGTGGGTGCCGATGACGACGAGGTCGGCCCGCTCGTCTCCCGCGAGCGTGACGATCTCCTGGTAGGCCACGCCGCTGCGGAGCGCCGCGCGCGCCGAGAGACCCTCGGCCCGCGCCTTGGCCACCCACTCCTCGAGCGCGGCATCGGCGAAGCTCCGGGCCGCCTCGAAGACCTCGCGCACCTTGGGCATGATGAACGGGCCCTCGCGGAACAGCGGGGCCTCGCTCAGCACGTGGGTCAGCACCAGTTCCGCGCCGGACATGCCGGCGAGGCGCTGGGCGAGGCGCCACGCTTCCTCCGAGCAGGACGAGAAGTCGGTCGGGACGATGATCCGGTAGAACATGGTGCTAGACCTCCCCGATCGGGATCATGGTGCCCCGCGCCGCGGGCGTCTTGGGCAGCGTCACGGTCAGGAGCCCGTTCTTGACCGTCGCGGTCACCCGCGCCGCGTCCACCGCCATCGGCAGCCGCAGGCTGCGGACGAAGGTCCCGCAGGCTCGCTCCGCGTGATGATAGCGCGCCTTGGGCTCCCGGCGCTTCTCCCCCGTGATCGTGAGCAGGCCGTCGTGCAGCGCGATCTCGACGTCCTGCCGCTCCAGCCCCGGCACCTCGACGGTCGCGACCAGGCTGTCCGCGGTCTCGGCGACGTCCAGGCTGGGCACCCAGTCCCCCAGCGCCGGTAGCTCCGTGCGCTTGACCCGCGCGATGCGATCGAGCAGCCGGTCCATCTCCCGCTGCAGGCTCTCGATTCCCGTCCACGGCATCAGCCCGCGCATCATGGTGGTCTCCTCCCTCCTCGAGCGTCACGCGCCCCCCCGGCAAGAATTGCAACGCGGGTGCCACGGGAGATCCTCATCGATTCGGTAAGTTACGGCCCGAGAGGTCGACGACTGCCGAGGCGGCCCCGCCTCGCTGTGGCGACGGCGCCCCAGGGCCCCTTGATGCGGCCCGGGCCTTGGCCCACAATGCAGCCGTTCATGCTCCCGCGCGCCGAGGCCACGTGACCAACTGGCTCGTCCGCCACCGGGTGGCTTTCGAGTTCGCGGTGGCCGCCGCCATTCTCGGGGCCATCGCGGTCGTCGCGGTCAGCGCCCGCCACCTCGTCGAGCAGTACGAGGCGATCCGGCGCAGCAGCGAGATCGTGGCCGAACTCGACAGCATCCGCTCGGGGGTCACCGACGCGGAGACCGGTCAGCGCGGCTTCCTCCTCACCGGGGACGACCGCTACCTGGCGCCGTCGCTCACCGCGTCGGCCGACATCGTCGAGTCCCACGTCAACACCCTCCGCAGCCTCGCGCCGGACCGTCCGGACATCGAGCGGCAGCTCGCGGGCCTGGAGACCCCGCTCCGGGACAAGCTCGAGGAGCTGCGCGAGAGCATCCGCCTGCGGCGCGAGAAGGGCGCCGACGCGGCCTTCCGGCTCGTCCTGACCGATCGCGGCCTCCACGCCAGCGAGCGGATCCGGTCGGTCCTCGGGGCGATGCGGGAGGAGGAGCAGCGGCGCCTCGCCGAGGCCACCGGCCGGGCCCAGCAGGCCCGCCACGTGCTCATCATCCTGGCCGCGCTCGCCACCGCCGCCCTGCTGGTGCTGGTCTTCCTGATCGTGGAGAGCGGGCAGCGCGCCCGCGAGCTCCGGCTGACCCGCGCGACGCTGCGCGAGCAGGTCGCCGAGCACGAGCAGACGACCTCGCTGCTCACCTCGCTCGTGCAGTCTTCCGACGACTCCATCGTCGGCCTGGACCTCGAGGGGCGCATCCTGACCTGGAACCACGGGGCCGAGCGGCTCTACGGCCACCCCGCGGCCGAGGTGCGGGGCCGCCCCGTCGACCTGCTCCTGGCGAGCGAGCGGCGGGCCGAGATGGCGGCGGCCCTCGATCGAGTGCGGCGGCAGCAGACCACCGAGCGGTTCGAGACCGAGCACGTCACGAAGGACGGCCGGCGGGTCCACGTCTTCCTCACCGTGTCGCCGATCCGCGACGCGCCCGACAAGGTGATCGGCATCTCGATCGTGGGCCGCGACATCGGCGCGCAGAAGGCGGCGGAGGAGGCCCTCCGCCGCAGCGAGGCCACCTCCCGCGCCTTCCTCGAGTCCGCCTCCGAGAGCATCGTGATCACCAACGCGGCGGGCGCCATCGTGCGGGTCAACGACAAGGCGGAGAAGATGTTCGGCTACGAGCGCGCCGAGCTGCTCGGCCAGCCGGTCGAGATCCTGATCCCGCGTCGCGCGCGGGCGGCGCACGTGGTCCACCGCGCCGGCTACCTGGCCGCGCCCCGCGTCCGCTCCATGGGACGGGGGCTCGACCTGGCCGGGGTCAAGAAGGACGGCACCGAGTTCCCGGTGGAGGTCAGCCTGAGCTTCGTGGAGACCGACGACGGCATCCGGGCCATCGCCTTCGTCACCGACATCAGCGAGCGCCTGGCGTTCCAGCGCGCCGCCCGCCAGGCCGACAAGCTCGCCGCCCTCGGCACCCTCTCCGCGGGCATCGCCCACGAGATCAACAACCCCATCGGCATCATCACCTCGCGCGTCGAGGTGATGCTGCTCGAGGCCGAGGGCGAGGAGCTGCCCGCCGAGATGCGCAAGGACCTCGAGGTGATCCTGCGCCACGCCCGGCGGGTGGCCTCGATCACGCAGGGCCTGCTGTCCTTCGCCCGCCGGTCCTCCGGGGTGCGCGCCCCGGTCGACCTGAACCGGGTCGTCGAGGAGATCCTGCAGCTCGTCCGGAAGGACATGGACCGCGCGCACGTACAGGTGACCCTGCGACGGGACGAGGCCCTGCCCGAGATCATGGCCGACGCCAACGCGATCGGGCAGGTACTGCTGAACCTGCTCACCAATGCCCGGCGGGCCATGCCGGACGCGGGCGGCGAGATCACCATCGAGACCGGCCACGACCCCGAGGCCCGCTCGGTCCGGCTGGTGGTCCGCGACACCGGGACCGGCATCGCCCCCGAGATCCTGTCGAAGATCTTCGACCCCTTCTTCACCACCAAGCCCGACGGCACCGGGCTCGGGCTCTCGGTCAGCCACGGCATCATCCACGATCACGAGGGCAGCGTGGACGTGGAGTCCCAGGTGGGCAAGGGCACCACGTTCACGGTGACCCTGCCGGTGGACGGCAGCCACGGCATCCTCGGTGCCGGGAGCTCGGTCCCGCTCCGATAGCGGCGGCCGGTCGCAGTTGGCGCGGCCTCAGTCCTGGCTCTCGCGCTTCGCTCGCCCGGTTCGCTCGCGATGGAGCGTGCGCGCGTGGAGCAGCAGGCCGAGCGCCACCCATAGCGCGATCACCGCCCCCGGCACCGCGATGAGCCGCGGCCAGACGAGGCCGAGGAGGGCCAGCACGACGAGCGCGACCCCGGCCCCGCCCAGGAGCCGCGCCTCGGCCGGGCCCAGCGCGCGGCGGCCGGTCACCGCGGCGCCCACCGCGCTGCCGATGCTGACCGCCCCGGCGGCGGCCCGGCCGGCGCTGCCCGGCCGCCGGGTCCCCCGGCGATGGGGCGCGGGCGCGGTCCGCACCACGCGCGAGCGCGCGGAGAGCGTGATCTCGGTGGCGCGCGTGAGGTCGTCGAGGTACATCCGCTCCATGGCCTGGGCGAAGCCCTCGTCCTCCACCGCCACGTCGAGCTCCCAGTTCCCGAACCAGGACTGGAGGTTCAGGTTGGTCGAGCCCACGCGCGCCCAGCGACCGTCGGCGACCGCGCTCTTGGCGTGCAGCATGGGCCCGTTCCACTCGTAGACGCGCACCCCCGCCTCGAGGAGCGGGCGATAGCCCGCCCGCGACAGGCCCCGCAGGATCCAGATGTCGCTGGCGCCGGGCACGAGCAGGCGAACGTCGACGCGGTCGCGGGCCGCCGAGCTGAGCGCCTGCACGTACGTCGCGGTCCCGACGAAGTAGGCGTCGGTGAGCCAGAGGGTCCGCCGCGCGGCCGCCGCCACCAGCTGGTCCAGCCGGTAGAGCGCGGCGGTGCCCGGCGCGCTCGCGATCACCCGCAGCGCCACGGGGCCGGCGGGCGCGAGGCGCTCGTGGGCCACGCGCGAGGCCGGAGGGAGCGGCGGGCCGGCCAGCGCCCACATCTGGGCGAACGCGTCCTCGAGCGCCGCGACCGCCGGGCCCCGCACCGCCACCCCGGTGTCGCGCCAGGGCTCGATCCCGCGCGCGGGATCGCCCACCCAGTAGCGGCCCACGCAGAGGCCGGTGACGAACGCGACCCGACCGTCGACCGCGAGCATCTTCCGGTGGTCGCGCCCCAGCCAGGCGAACGGGCTCGACAGGCCCGGCGGATTGAAGGCGCGCACCTCGACGCCCGCCGCGCGCAGGTCGCGCCAGAACCGCCGGCCGGTCTTGCCGACCGCGCCGAGCCAGTCGTAGATCACGCGCACCCGGACGCCCGCGCGGGCGCGCGCTGCGAGCGCGCGGGCGAACTCCTGTCCCGTCGCGTCGTCGTGGATGATGTAGCTCTCGAAGTGGATCGTGTGCTCCGCGCCCTCGATGGCCTCGAGCCACGCCGGGTAGTTCTGGCCCGCGTCCTTGAGCAGCCGTACCTCGTTGCCGGTGAGGAGGGGCGCCCCCGACGCGCGGGTGAACGCCTGCTCGACGACGGGGAGGGTCTTCCGGAGCTCGTCCACGAGTCCGATTATGCTACAGCCGCCGGCCCGCCCTCCGGGGCATACTCGGCCCGGAGGAGGTGACGCGATGGATGCCCTGCTGCCGCCTCAGATGGCGGAGCGCGCCGAGACGATCGGGGTGGCGAAGACGTCGATGGACACCCCGCGTCTCTTCGTGCTCGCGGTCCTGGCCGGCGCGTTCATCGCGCTGGGGGCCGTCTTCGCCACCACCGCGCTGGCCGGGTCGTCCGCCCTGCCCTGGGGGCCCGCCCGTGTGCTCGGCGGGGTCGCCTTCAGCCTCGGGCTCATCCTGGTGGTGGTGGGCGGCGCCGAGCTCTTCACCGGCAACAACCTGATCGTGATGGCGTGGGCGAGCGGCCGGGTGAGCACGCCCGCCCTGCTCCGCAACTGGACCATCGTGTTCGTGGGCAACTTCGCGGGGGCCGCCGCGACCGCGCTCGCGGTCTGCCTGGCCGGGACCGCCCGCGGCGGCGATGGCGCGTTCGGCGAGGCCGCCTTCGCCGTCGCGCAGGCCAAGCTCGCGCTCCATCCGGTCCAGGCGGTGGTGCTCGGGATGCTGGGCAACGCGCTCGTGTGCCTCGCGGTGTGGCTCGGCTACAGCGCGCGGACCACCGCCGACCGGATCCTCGCGATCGTGCCGCCGATCAGCGCGTTCGTCGCCGCCGGCTTCGAGCACTCGGTCGCCAACATGTACTTCGTGCCCTACGCGATCTTCGTCACCGCGCTCGATCCCGACTGGGTCCGCGCCCACGCGCCGGTCGTGGGCGCCGCCGCGCCGACGTGGAGCGCGTTCCTGGTCCGGAACCTGGCGCCGGTCACGCTCGGCAACGTCATCGGCGGCGCGGTGCTGGTCGGCGCGGTCTACTGGTTCGTCTACCTGCGGGGTCGACCGGCCTCGAAGCGCGCGAGCGGGCGCGAGCCCTAGGCGGGGACCTCGTCGCCGAAGATCGTCCCCACGCTGCGCGCCACCGTCACGCGCTCCCCGCGCGGGTCGACGAGGCGCGGGCGGGTGACGGTCTCGTCGATGGGCACGCGCTCGATCCGATCGCCGCGCAGGGCCACCATGCACCCGGAGTCGCCCTCGGCGAGCGCGGTCACCGCCGCGACCCCGAACCGGGTCGCCAGCATCCGATCGAACGGGGTCGGGCCGCCGCCGCGCTGCAGGTGCCCGAGCACGACGCAGCGCACCTCGAAGGGCACGAGGGACTCCAGCGCGTGGGAGACCACCGCTCCCACCCCGCCCAGGCGGATCGGCTCCGGGCTGTCCGCGACGCGTTCGCGCACCACCGGGCCTCCGTCGGGACAGAGGGCTCCCTCCGCCACCACCACGATCGAGAAGCGGCGGCCGCGATGGGCGCGCGCGACGATGCCGGCGGCGGCGGCCTCGTAGCGGAACGGGATCTCCGGGATCAGGATCACGTCCCCGCCCGCCGCGATGCCGGCCTCGAGGGCGATCCAGCCCGCCTGCCGGCCCATCACCTCGACGACCATGACGCGGTGATGGGCCGCGGCGGTGCTGTGCAGCCGATCGAGCGCCTCGGTCGCCACGCACAGCGCCGAGTCGAAGCCCACCGTGATGTCGGTGCCCGACACGTCGTTGTCGATGGTCTTCGGGATGCCGACGATCGGCAGGCCGCGGGCGGCGAGCCGGCGGGCGATCGTGAGGCTGCCGTCGCCGCCGACCACCACCAGCCCGTCGAGCCGGTGCCGCGCCGCGGTGGCCAGCACCGCGTCCGATCGATCCTCGTAGCCGCCGCCCGCGATCGGCACGCGAAACGGATCGTCGCGGTTGGAGGCGCCGAGCATGGTGCCGCCCTGCACGAGAATGCCGGCCACGTCGTCGAAGCCGAGCGGACGGGCGCGGTCCGCGAGCAGCCCGGCGAAGCCGTCGAGGAAGCCGGTCACCCGCAGCTCGTGCCGGTGCTCCGCGGTCTTCACCACCGCGCGCACCGCCGCGTTCATCCCGGGGCAGTCACCCCCCGCGGTCAGGACCCCGATGTGGCGTGGGCGCGCCATGCCCGCCTGCTCAGCCGCGCCGGGGTCTCCGGATCACCGCAGCGATCCGAGGTAGGCGGCCAGGGCCTTCACCTCGGCCTCGGTCAGCTTGAGCTTGGGCATGTGCTGCCGCGGCTTCTGCTGCGAGGGGTCGCGCAGCCACGCCCCGAGATACGCCTCGTCGTGCTTCGCGCCGATCCGGGAGAGGTCCGTCGCGATCGGCGTGCCCGTCTTGCCCACGGTGTGGCAGCCGTAGCAGCCCTGGTCCTTGAAGACGCCCTGCCCCCGGGCCACCAGCGCGCCGTCTTGCGCCTCGGCGCCGGCGGCCAGCAAGAGCATCAGCAGCATTCCCTTGATCACGGAACGACCTCCTGGCTGGCCTGACAATGCACACAGCAGCGCGTCGCGGGCACCGCCCGCAGCCGCGCGAGCGCGATGGGCTCGCGGCAGCTCTCACACACGCCGTACGCGCCCGACCCGAGCCGGCGCAGCGCGGCCGCCACCTCGTCGAGCTCGCGCTTCTCCTGACCCGCCAGCCGCGACATCAGCGTGGCGATCGAGCGGGCCGAGGCGTGGTCTGGCGAGTCGCCGGGTCCCGGCGCCTCGAGCGCCGACACCTCCTCGTCGCTGGCGGCCACCGTGCGCAGGAGGCTCTCACGGCTCGCGAGGAGCCGACGGCGGAACTCCGCGTGCAGGGTCGAATCGAACCGGGCATCCATCGCGCTCCTCCTCGGTTGGCCTTCTGGGAGAGGAGCGGGTGCAACGCGGGTGCCATGCGGCAAGGCTGAAGAATCGGGACGTTGGCGTCGCCGCCGCGCGGGCGCGTGAGGAGAACACGCCTCAGTCGGGGCCGGTGGGCCCCGATTCTAAGGCGATCGAGCGCGCCGTACGCGCGCGGGGGGCGGCCCCACCGGCTGCGGCTGATGTTCGACATCTGGGGCAGCGGCCCGGATTGAGCCGGGCCGAGACCTCACCCGCCGATCACGCCGCGGCCGGCGCGATGGCGTCCATCAGGTCGTTGCGGGAGACCATGCCGACGATCCGCTGCTCGTCGTCGATGACGGGCAGGCTCCGGAGCTTGGCTTCGGTCAGGTACTCGACCGCGGAGGCCAGCGAGTCCGTCGGACGCAGGGCCAGGATCCCGTGGGCCATGAACCGCGACACCGGCTGCTGCCAGATCCCGGGGTCCTCGAGGGCCAGGCACGCGACCCGCAGGAGGTCACCTTTGGTGACCATGCCCACCAGCCGGCCCTCGCGAGTGACGACCGGAAAGGCGTTGTAGTCGTACCTGCCCGCGACGTTACGGACCTCCGCCATCGGGATCGCCTCGATGATCTGCACGATCCCCCGCCTCATCACGGTCTCCACCGGAGCGGCCAGCGCGGTCGGCGGGGAGACCATCACGCGTCCTCCCAGACGTCCTTGAGATCGCGGGGCAGCTGCGCGCACACGTCGTCGGCCTCGCCGGGCGAGAGCTGCTCCTTGAGCGCCGCGAAGACGCCTATGGTGAGGAAGCGCGCCTCGCGAATGGTCTTGAGGCCCGCCTCCCGCCTGACCCGATCGTAGAACTCCTGGCGATTCATCTTGATCGGCTTGCGACCCGGCACCTCCCCGGCCTTCCACGCCTCCTTGAGCGGGCGCGGCAGCTGAGCGACCGCCTGCGCCGCCTCCGTCGGCAGGAGGCGGTCCCGCAGGGCGTGAAGGACGGCCGCGGACCCGATCTTGGCCGCCGCGCGGTTAGCCTGTCCCGTCTCGTCGATCACCCGCCGGTAGAAGCTGAGCGTGGTCATGTGGTCCCTCCAACTACTTCTTGAGGAGACCGAGGGCTTCGCGAGCCTTCTTGGTCGAGAGGGCCATGTCACCCTTCTTACACGCGGCCTCCGACTGACGCACGAGCGCGGTGGCCTGCTTCACCCGCGGCGCCTGGATGTCCTGCTGGCTGCGAGGCGCCTGGATCTCCTGCTGCCGCGGCGCCTGGATGTCCTGCTGGCTGCGAGGCGCCTGGATCTCCTGCTGCCGCGGCGCCTGGATGTCCTGCTGGCTGCGGGGCGCCTGGATCTCCTGCTGCCGCGGCGCCTGGATGTCCTGCTGGCTGCGGGGCGCCTGGATCTCCTGCTGCCGCGGCGCCTGGATGTCCTGCTGGCTGCGAGGCGCCTGGATCTCCTGCTGCCGCGGCGCCTGGATGTCTTGCGACCGGGCGCCCGCCTGGGAGCGCGGTGACTGGGTCTCCTGCGACCGCGCGCTCGCCTGACCGCGTGGAGACTGGATGTCCTGGGTCTTGGCCTGGGCGCTCTTGAGCGCAGCCTGGGCCTGGGCCAGCTCCGCCGGACATTGGTCCGCGGCGCGAACCACTGCAGGCGTCGTGAGCGCGATGATTCCGAGACCGAGCATGACAGCGACGACTTGCCTCATGGCTTTCTCCTTTTGGTAGATGACCCCGTGCAGAGGGGTGCAATCCAAGTGCCACGCAACCCGAAGAAGCGTGCGCGGGAAAACGGGACCTTGGACGGAGCCGGTCTCGTCCGGCTGGGGCGGCTCGCTCCCGGTTGAGGCGGCGATGCCCCGCCGCCCCGCCTCAGCCCTTGATGTTGCCGATGGGCGCGAGCGAGACCACGGGGCGGGAGAGATCAAGGCGATGCAAGGTGTCGACCACCGCGGTGAGGTCCTTGTAGGCGAACCCGGCTTCCTCGGCCACGCCGGACTTTGACGCTGCGCGCACGACGATCCCGCGCTCCGCCATGCTCTTGATCAGGGTCTCGCCCCACACTCGACGCTTGGCCTGCGCGCGCGACATGGTGCGGCCGGCGCCGTGGGCCGTCGAGCCCCAGGTCTCGGTCATGGCGCGCGCGGTTCCGATCAGGAGCGCGGAGCCGGTCTCCATGGAGCCGCCGATGATCACCGGCTGGCCGACCTCCCGGTAGTCGGCCGGCACGTCCGGCTCGCCCGGCCCGAAGGAGCGGGTGGCGCCCTTGCGGTGCACGACCAGCTCCTGCTCCCGCCCGTCCACGACGTGGCGCTCGAGCTTGGCGGTGTTGTGGCAGACGTCGTACACCACCGAGAGGCCCAGCGCGCGGGCGTCCCGCCCGAACACCCTGGAAAACACTTCCCGGATGCGGTGGGTAATGACTTGCCGGTTGGCGAATGCGGCGTTGGCCGCGGCGGTCATCGCCCCGAAGTAGGCCTGCCCTTCCTTCGACGCGAACGGCGCGCACGCGAGCTCGCGGTCCCGCACGCTGATACCGTACTGCTTCATCGCCCGGTCGAAGATCCGGAGGTAGTCGGTGCCGACCTGATGCCCGAACCCGCGCGAGCCGCAGTGGAGCATGACGAAGATCTGGCCGGGGCCGTCCACCCCGAGGACGCGCGCCACGCGCTCGTCGTGGATGGCGCCCGGTCGCACCACCTGGATCTCCAGGTAGTGGTTGCCGGAGCCCAGCGTCCCGAGCTGCTCCATCCCCCGCTCGAGCGCCCGCGCGCTGACGTGCGCGGGATCGGCGCCGGACAGGCAGCCGCCACTCTCGATGTGCGCGAGGTCCTCGGGCCACGCGTAACCGCGCGCCACGCACCAGCCGGCCCCCTCCACCATCACCTTCCGGAACTCGGACCCGGAGAGCCGCACGAAGCCCTTCGCGCCCACCCCGGACGGTACCGAGCCGAACAGCGCCTCGATCAGCTGCGGCAGGCGGGGCCGCACCTCGGCCTCGGTGAGGCCGGTGCGCACGAGCCGCATCCCGCAGTTGATGTCGAACCCGATGCCGCCCGGCGAGATCACCCCCGAGTCGGCGCGGAAGGCGGCCACCCCGCCGATCGGGAAGCCGTACCCCCAGTGGCCGTCGGGCATGCAGAGCGAGGCGCGGACGATGCCGGGCAGGCATGCCACATTTGTGACCTGCTCGAACACGCCGTCGTCCATCTGCTCGAGCAGCGGGCCCGAGGCGTAGAGGCGCGCCGGCACCAGCATGCCGGGCTTTGCCTCCGCCGGAATCTCCCAGATGCACTCGTCGACCCGCCGGGCCGCCCCGCGCAGGGACTCGGTGATCCTCATCGTCTCCCTAGATGTCGATGACCACCCGCGCGCGCCACCCTCCGTCGACGGGCTCGAGCGCGAACTGGTGGAAGGTGACCGCCTTGGGGTCGGCCCCCAGCGCGGTGCGCGGGGGATCGATGATTCCGCCCTGGACGTCGGCGATCAGCCGGTACGGCCCCTCCCCGGTCACCCGCACCGCGGCGTGCGGGAAGACCAGCGCGTCCCGGTCCTTGAGGAAGATCATCTCCGACAGCCAGTCGTGGAGCAGCAGGTCGCGCTCGGCGGCCTCGAGCTCGATCCGCCGGTCGACGGTGATCGCGAGCGTGGCCGGGTCCACCATGAGGCGGGCGATGGCCGCCGCCGCGGTCTCGAAGAGGTCGTCGAGGGACTTGCCCTGGATCTCGACCGCGCAGTCGGCCAGCGCCACGTCCTCCAGGAACGTGTACCGCCCCATCTGGCGGTCAGCTCTCCGCCGCCTCCGCCATGATCGCCTCGAGCGTGACCTCCACCTCGCGGGCGACCTCCTTGAGTCCCGGCGTCGCGTAGAGATCGAGCATCGCGGTGGGCTTGATCGTGGCCAGCTTGGTGACGCCGCCTTCCTCGTAGACCGAGATCCGGCACGGCAGCGCGGTGGAGATCTCGAGGTTGGTGTCGAGCACCTTCTTCGCCTGGATCGGGTTGCACACCTCGAAGATCCGGCACTCGCGGTCGAAGGACACGCCCTTCTCGGCCATCTTGGCCCGGAGGTCGTGCGTCCCCAGCACCCCGAACTTGTGGCGGGTCACCGCGGCTTCGAGATCCTTGGCGGCCCGATCCAGCGGCTTGCGGGATTGAACGACGTGCAGCATCGACATGAGCCTCCTCCTCTCGGTGCAAAGTGGTCCGCTCGTGACGGTGCAACGGAAGTGCCACCGCTCTTCTGCTACGGAATCCACGACTTGCCGAGACGAGCGCCCGCGCCGGCTGGGGAGCGCACGCCCCAGGCGGGACCGTGCCGCCCCGGCGGGATGCGGGCTACCCCCTCACATCGGATAGCGCCGATAGAACCAGCGCTTCACCACCTCCACGAGCGCCAGGTACACCACCACCATGCCGAGCAGCCCCGCGAAGAACGGCGGCGGCAGCGGCGTGAAGCCGAGCCACGGGGCCGCCGGCGTGAACGGGAGCAGGGCGCCCACCGTCGCGCAGGCGGTCACGCCCCAGACGAGCCCGCGGCTCGGGCGGCTCCGCCAGGGGCGATCGGCGGTGCGGATCACGAAGATCACCAGGGTCTGGGTGGCGAGCGACTCGACGAACCAGCCGGTGCGGAACAGGACCGGGTCGGCGTGGAACACCCCGAGCATCACCGCGAAGGTGAGGAAGTCGAAGGCGGACGAGAGCGGACCGAACACCAGCATGTAGCGCCGGATGAACGCGATGTTCCAGCGCTTGGGCTTCTGCATGTAGGTCTCGTCCACCTGGTCGGACGGGATCGGCACCTGGGAGAGATCGTAGAGGAAGTTGTTGAGCAGGATCTGCAGCGGCAGCATGGGCAGGAACGGCAGGAAGACCGAGGCGGCGGCCATGCTGAGCATGTTACCGAAGTTGGAGCTGGTGCCCATCAGCACGTACTTCATGATGTTGCCGAAGCTGCGGCGCCCCTCGACGACCCCGTCGTGCAGCACCGACAGCCGCTTCTCGAGCAGGATGATGTCGGCGGCGTCCCGCGCCACGTCCACCGCGCTCTGGACCGAGATGCCCACGTCGGCCGAGCGCAGGGCAGGGGCGTCGTTGATGCCGTCGCCCACGCAGCCGACCACGTGCCCGCGGGCGTGGAGCGCCCGCACGATCCGGTTCTTCTGGATCGGGGAGACGCGCGCGAACACCCGGGTCCGCTCCGCCACCGCCCCGAGCGCCGGATCCGACATGCGCTCCACCGCTTCCCCGAGAACGATCTCCCCGGCGTCGAGGCCGACCTCCTGGCAGATCTTCCGGGTCACCAGCTCGTTGTCCCCGGTGATGATCTTGACCTCGATCCCGTCCGCCCGCAGCGCACGCAGGGTATCGGCGACGCCCTCGTAGGGCGGGTCGAGAAAGGCGGCGAAGCCCACGAAGACGAGGTCCCGCTCGTCGGCGACCCCGTAGCCGGGCTGCTCGTCCACCACCCGGTACGCCACCGCGAGCGCCCGGTAGCCGTCGGCGCTCAGCCGGTGAAAGAGCGCCTGCGCGGCGGCGCCGGCCCCCGCGTCGAGCCGCCCGGCCGTCCCGGCGGTCTCGACCGCGGCGCAGACCGGCATGACGCTCTCGGGAGCGCCCTTCGTGATCAGGAGACGCCGCGCGCCGTCCTGGACGATCACCGACACGCGGCGCCGCTGGAAATCGAAGGGGATCTCGTCGATCCGCCGGTAGCGTGTCACCGCCGGGTGCTCGTGGCGCAGGATGGCCTCGTCCATCGGGCTGCGCAGTCCGGTCTGGTACACGCTGTTCAGCGCGGCGAGCCGGATGACCGTCTCGTCGTCCTCGCCCCGCAGGTTGACGTGGCAGTCGACCGTGATCTCGCCGTGGGTGAGGGTCCCGGTCTTGTCGCTGCAGAGGATGTCCATGCTGCCGAAGTTCTCGATGGCGGCGAGCTGCTTGACGATGACCTTCTTGCCGGCCATGCGGACCGCGCCGCTCGACAGGGTCACCGACACGATCATGGGCAGGAGCTCGGGCGTGAGGCCCACCGCGAGCGCCACCGAGAAGAGGAAGGACTCGAGGAAATCCCGCCGCAGGAGCGCGTTGACCAGGAACACGAACAGGACCAGGAAGACCACCACCTGCAGGATGAGGAAGCCGAACTTGCGGGTGCCGCGCTCGACCTCGGACTCGGGGGGCCGCCCGACCAGGCCGGCGGCCACCCGCCCGAACTCGGTGGCGCCGCCGGTGGCCACCACCAGCGCGGCGCCGATCCCGCTCACCACCGAGGTGCCGCGGAACACCCCGGTCACCGCGTCACCCAGGCCGCCGGCGCCGGGCGGGAGCGGCCCAGGGGTCGCCTGCTTCTCGCGCGGCAGCGACTCGCCGGTGAGCAGGGCCTCGTTCACGAAGAGGTCCCGGATCGAGAGCAGACGGCAATCGGCCGGCACCAGGTCGCCCGCCTTCAGGTGGATCACGTCGCCGATCACCACCTCGCGCACCGGGATCTCCCGCTCGACCCCGTCGCGGACCACGGTCGCGGTCTGCCCGACCTGCTGTCGGAGGCGCCGGGCCGCCTGCTGGGAGCGGTAGGCCTGCGTGAAGTTGAGCGCCACGCTCAAGATCAGCATGAGCGCGATGATCACCGCGCTGACCACCTGCCCGAACGCGGCCGAGACCACGCTCGCCACGAGCAGGATCAGGACCAGCGGGTTGGCCAGGTACCGGAGCAGCTCGCGGAGCGCCTCGAAGCGCGGCGGGGGCGCGAGCTCGTTGGGGCCCCGGGTCGCGAGTCGCGCGGCCGCCTCCGCGGCCGAGAGGCCCCGCTCGGTGCCGGCGGCGCCCGCGAGGGCCTGCTCGATGCCGAGGGCCCAGGGGGCCGAGACCGGCACCTAGTCGTCGCCCCCGTAGCGCACCGTGATCAGCGCGTCGATCGCCTCGCGCAGGTCCGGCAGCTCGCCGCGCCGCCAGCGCGTCTCCGCCTTGCCGAGCTGCCGCGCCAGCTCGAGGTCGGCGAAGACGTCGCGGACCCAGCGCGAGAAGTCGCCGCGCTCGGCGTGGTAGGCGAGCGGCCCCTCGGGCGCGGTGGCCACCACCCGCCGGAAGGCCTGCAGGCTGTTGGCCGATCCGAGGACCCGCCCATCGCGGCGATCCCGGAACAGGAACTCGCGGCCGGGGGGCACGTGCGAGTCCACGTACTTGGTCAGGTGGCGTACGTGGACGGTCTGGCGCGGCGCGGCCACGAAGGTCACCGCGGTGGCCCGGCCGCCCGGGTCGCGCTGGGCGATGAGGAACTGCCCGCGCGGCAGCCGTGGGAGCACGGCCGGCACCGCCTCGCTTCCGTCGAGGACCGGCAAGGCCGACCGGAGGAAGGCGAGCTCGTCGAGCGCGGTGGTCCGCGCGAGGACGAACACGTCCACCGCCTGAATGACGGCCGCGCACACCCACCGCGGTCGGTACGTCACGAAGCAGAAGCCACGGTCCTCGAGGCCGAGCGCGTCGCTCGCGATGCCGCCGTCGTGCAGCAGGTAGTGGGCCTCGTCGACCAGGACCCAGTGCGGACGCCCCAAGCGCTGGCGCATCTCGCGGATGCGCCGGAGGGCTCGCTCGATCAGGACGACCTTCTCGGCGTGGGGCCGGGTGGAGAGATCCAGCACCGCGGAGGCGTCGGGGTTGTGCTGGAGGTGCTCGAGGGCCGCGTCCACGTCGCCCGCCTCCATCACCTCCGCCCACGCCACCCCGGGCAGGCGTGAGAGGACCCGGTAGTCCCCTTCCGGATCGATGACGCAGACCGCGTAGCGCGCCCCGACCAGCCGCTCCACGAGGGCGCCCGCGAGCCAGGACTTGCCCGAGTGGGGATCGCCGTGGATCAGCAGGTTGATCCGGCGGGCGGGGATCTTGATCGGCTCGCTGGTGGTCGCGCCCCAGCCGAGGGCGATCCGGTGACGCGGGGACTGCTGCACCGCGAGCCGGTCCTCGAGCACCGGCCCCACGATCGCGGCGCCGACGTCGTCGCCGGCGCCCCCCGGCAAGACCCAGTCGACGCGCTCGCGGACGACCGCGATGCTGTTGCCCGGGCAGGCGCTGAAGCCGCACGCGTCGAAGAGGGCGAGGTCGTTCTCGGCGTCCCCCAGGGCCAGCACGTCGTGCGGCGAGAGCTCGAGAAAGCGCAGCACCTGCTGGACCCCCGAGCCCTTGGACACGCCGGAGGGCAGGAGCATGAGGGCCGCGCGGTTCGGGATCAGGTCGCGGGTCACGCCGGCCGCGCCCAGCGCCTCGCGCACCGCCGCCTCGTCGCCGCGGCCGGTGCCGACGATGACCCGGCCCACCTGGTAGTAGATGCCCCGCCGCTCGAGCTCTCCGAGCAGCCGCCCGGGCACCGGGGGTCCCTGGTCGCGGATCATCGACGAGCCGGGATAGTAGATCACCGCGCCATTCTCGGCCACCACGCCGTCGAAGAGCTCCAGGCAGTCGCACACGCGCGTGAGCTCGAAGAAGGTGCGCCCGGTCACGAGCACCAGCCGGAGACCCGCCTGTCGCGCCCGCTCGAGCGCGGCGCGCACCGCGGGGCCGATCCGGTCATCGACCGCGAGGGTCCCGTCGAAATCACAAGCGAGCGCCTTGAAGAACACGTGAGCGGTACCGGAGCAATCCTAGTGCCACGCCGGCCGGACCGGAAGCCCCCGTAGTTGGTGTTCCTGGCCCGACCGGGGCGGGTCACCCCTGCCCCACTGTCGTGGGAATTCCGGTCGTGGGCAGCCCACCGCAAGGCTCGGATCGTCGATTCGGCGCGCGCTTGGGGGCCGGGCACCCCGCTTGCACGACCGATGGGCATGAGCACGATACGGATCCTCGCGCTGGTGGTTCTCCTGGTCTCCGCGGTCGGCTGTCGAGCGGCGACGAGCGGTCAGGCCGATCTCTCGGCATCTCCGACCGAGGCCTCGACCGTGGCGGTCGCCACCGAGCCCCCGGACGACGGCGTCCTGACTCC
>Ga0310810_10002240_pt1 | contig 20655 bp, 17 predicted proteins | sample NCmetagenome_FD_207641 | JGI IMG/M metagenome (GOLD analysis project Ga0310810, IMG submission 207641) | Soil microbial communities from experimental microcosm in Duke University, North Carolina, United States - NC | ecosystem: Engineered > Artificial ecosystem > Soil microcosm > Unclassified ...
AGAACGTCGTGAGACAGTTCGGTCCCTATCCATCGTGGGCGGAGGATCCTTGCGAGGCGTTGCTCCTAGTACGAGAGGACCGGAGCGAACGAACCTCTAGTGTGCCGGTTGTCCTGCCAAGGGCACTGCCGGGTAGCTATGTTCGGACGTGATAAGCGCTGAAAGCCTCTAAGCGCGAAACACACCTCAAGATTAGGGATCCCGTGGCGCATGCCACCTGAAGGCTCGTTGGAGACTACAACGTCGATAGGCGGGAGGTATAAGGTCCGTAAGGATTTCAGCCGACCCGTACTAATCAGCCGTGAGGCTTGGCCGGTTTTATTTACTAACGTGCTTCGTCTTGGCGCCCAGCGTTTCGATTCGGTTGTCGTCTTTTTGGGGTGGCAATGGCGGAGGGGATACACCTCTTCCCATTCCGAACAGAGAAGTTAAGCCCTCCAGCGCCGATGGTACTGCCCGGGAAACCGGGTGGGAGAGTAGGTCGCCGCCCCATTTAAGTTGCGCGAAGGCCCCGACTCCGGTCGGGGCCTTTCGTGTTTTGGGGCGCCCGCGACGGGACGCGCGGTCGTACCGGCCGGTTCAGCGCCAGCCGGAAGGCGTCTGGCGTGGGTCCGGCGGGCGTGCTAAGTCTCTGCGCGCCATGCGTTCCTTGGAGCCCTCCTGGGAGGCGGAAGTCGGCACGTCCCGTGCACGAGACCCTGGGCAAACCCCTGCCGTAACGGATCCGCGTCCCTGGGACGCGGTTCGGGAGGACTCGTGAAACGCCTCGTTGCCATCTACGCGCTGACACAGGCGCTGGTCCTCGGCGGCCCTGTCGCCCCGGCCCGGGCGCAGGACCCGCTGACGCCCGAGCGTGTCCAGTTCGCGCTCGACGTCACTGACCGCCGCATCGATCAGGCGCACACGTTGGTCGACAACGCCGACAACGATCGGGCGCGCATCGAGCTCGCGACGGCCGTCGACACGCAGAGCCGCGCCAAGTCCGCTTTCGCGGCCGCCCAGTTGCGCATCGCCGCCGGCCTCACGCTCGAGGCACGAGACCATGCGGATCGGGCCATCGCCATCGTCAAAGGCCTGCCGGATCCCGACCGTGTGCAGGCACAGATCGAACGGACCCGCGAGATCATCGATCGGGCCCGCGAAGGCATCGACGAGTGCGACAACGACCGCGCGCACGCGCTGCTGCAGGTCGCGCTCGCGATGCAGGGCCGGGCGGAGGATGCGGCCGCGAACGGTCGCTTCCTCGCGGCGCTGCAGCTCACGATGAGCGCACGCGAGCGGGCGCTCCGTGCCATGCGCCTGTGTCATCTCGTGGAAGACCTGAAGGACAGCTCCGAGCGTGCGCTGCGCCGGACCGACGACGTGATCGCGCGCGCGCAGGAGGCCGTGCACGCGCATCCGAGCGAGGAAGCGCGCCACGCGGTGGGCCAGGCCGTCGACACCCAGGCCCAGGCCCAGGGGGAGTATCGGGCGACGCACTACGACGCGGCGCTGCGGCTGACGCAGGCCGCGCGCACGATGGCCCAGCGCGCGCTCCGTCTCGTGGGCCGCGGTTGACGCTCGTGGCCGGCCGCACTCGCGGCCTCGGATCGCCCGCGACTCCGCGCCGCCTGCGGGCCTGAACCGGCGTCCGTCACGGCTCTTCACGTGCGCGCCGCGGTCGCCGTTCTCGGGCTGTTGCTGTTCGCGGCCGCGGCGCGCACGGTTCGCGCTGACGAGGCGCCCGTCGATTCGCTGTCCGTCCGCCTCGAAGCCGGAGCGTCGACCGACGTCACGAACGAAGCGTTCTACGAGGACGCCTTCGCCGACACGACGTTCCTGGGGCGGCGCCTCGTTTCGTCTCCTGAATCGCGCGTCGCCGCGGTCGCCGGGCTGACGATTCAGGGCACGCGGGACGGGCGCGCCGAGTCCTACGCCCTGCGCAATGATCTCGGTCTCGGCGATCGCGTGCGTTCCGACGCGCTGGCCCTCGATTGGCGGCGCGCGCTGTCCCCGGACTGGCGCGTCGATGTCCTGCCGCGTGCCGAATACCGCTGGGACCGGACGTTCGATCGCGAGTTCGACCAGTGGACGGGCGGTGGGGTGGTCCGCGCGCGCCGGCTGCTGTCGGACGGAGAGACGCGCGCCGAGTTCGGAGGACGCGCCGATTTCAGTCGCACGAACGGCGCCAGCGCGGGACTCATTCCCGACCGCAACGCCGGCGGCGGCTTCGTGGCGCTCGACCATTCCGCGCTGCTCGGCGGCGACTGGCGCGTCGAATACGACGTCAGCGCTCGCGCGTTCCCGGATTCGGTACTCCGCGACCATCTGGAGCACGCGATCGACGCGTCGTGGCGACAGGAGTCGGGCCTGGGCTCGGCCTGGTCGGCGGACCTGGGTGGCGAGCGCCGCACGCCGATCTACGACGCCCCCACGTCGCGGGATCGCTTCACGGATGGACGGCTGGGCGTGGAGCGGACGAGTCGGGCGAGCGACCGCGTCGTTCTCCGCGCGCGTCTCGACGGGGAGGCCTTCGCGTACGATCGGCCGGACAGCGCGCTGTATTTCGACTACCAGGTCGTGCGTGGATTGGCGGAGGCGCGGCTGGAGGGTGGAGGTGCCTGGACGGTCGGCGTCGGCCCCACGGGCGAACTGCTGTTCAGCGGCTGGAACCCCGCGGAGGCCTATCGGGAGGTTGGCGGCGCGTTGCGCGTCGAGTACCTGGGACCTCACGCCTGGTGGAGCGTCGCGCCCAGCGCGGGTTGGCGCGCCTATGACGACGCCGCGGCCGACGGGGTCGGATTGCACTCCGCGTTCGCCTACTATGAACTCGACGTGTTCGCCGAACAGGCTCTGCCCATCGGAACACGCGTGCGGGTGAACCTCACCGCGCGGCTCGAGAATCACGTCGACGCGTCGCAGGACGCGCGAAGTCTTTACTTCTCGCTCGACCTGCGTAGACTCTTCCCGCCACTCCCCTGACCTGGACGGAGATCTCGCCATGAAGGCGCGTCGCGGATTCTGGGTGTTCGTACTGATCGTCGTGCTGTTCGGCATTTCGATGGCGCTCTATTCCTGGACCGCCCGCCCGACGACGCTGGTCCGCCCGTCGAAGATCGTGCTGCGCTTCGACGCCCCTTCTTCCCTCGAGGAATCCGCTCCGCCTTCCGGTGCGTTCGCGCTGGACGTCTTTCGACGCAATCGGATGACGGTGTGGGACGTCGTCCACGGGCTGCGGCGCGCGGCGCACGACGACGCCGTGCGCTCGGTGGTGATCCACGTCGACGGGATCGACTGGGGTTGGGCGAAGATCGCGGACGTGCGCAGCGCGCTCTGCGAATTCCGGGCCGCGGGCAAGCCGATCTACGCGAGCTGGTCCGGTGGCGGAGAGCCCGAATACCTGCTGGCGTCGGTGGCGGATCGTGTCGCGGTGCCGCCGACCGTCGCCGTCCAACTCGACGGGCTCGAGATGACGACGATGTACTTCCGCGGAGGCCTCGACAAGCTCGGCGTGTCCCCGAACTTCGCGTCCGTCGGGAAGTACAAGGCGGCCGTCGAGGCCTACACGCGGACGCGCGCTTCCGACCCGGCGCGCGCCTCGTTGGAAGGCGTGCTCGACGAGACCTACTCGCTCCTCGTCGACACGCTGGCCGCGTCGCGCGGCATGAGCCCCGACACCCTGCGCGCACGGCTCGAAGGCGGACCGTGGGACGCGGCGGAGGCGCGGTCGCTCGGACTCATCGACACGGTGCTGCATGTCGACGACCTCGACTCGCTGGCGATGCGCCGGGCTGGCACGGGTGCCGACATGCAGTCCCTGACTCGATACGTCGACGGGCTCGATGAGCCGGTCGGCGCGCCGCACCTGGCGATGGTCGTGGCCTCGGGTGCGATCGCCGGCGGGCGCAGTCGCGAGTCCGCAACGGATGGGCGCATCGTGGGCGCGGAATCACTCATCGAGGACCTGCGGGCCGCGCGCGAACGCTCGTCCGTGCGCGCCATCATCCTGCGCATCGACAGCCCGGGGGGCGATGCCGACGCCGCGGACGCCATCTGGCGCGAGGTACAGCGCTGCCGCCAGGCGAAGCCGGTCGTCGTCAGCATGTCGGACTACGCGGCATCGGGCGGCTACTACATCGCGATGGGCGGGGCGCCGATCATCGCGCAGCCGGCCACGCTGACCGGATCGATCGGCGTCTTCGGCGGCAAGTTCAACGTTGCCGGGTTGTTCGCAAAGCTCGGCCTCGGCCTCGAGACCTATCAGCGCGGCGCGCACGCGGGCATGTGGTCGCCGTTCGAGGACTTCACGCCGGAGGAGGCCGCGCTCTACCAGCGCCATCTCGAACGCTTCTACCAGCTGTTCCTCGGGCGCGTCGCTGCCGGGCGCCACATGGCCACCGCCGACGTCGATTCCGTGGCGCAGGGCCGCGTGTGGACGGGCCTCGCGGCCAAGCCGCGTGGACTCGTGGACCATCTCGGCGGCATCGAGGAAGCCATCGCCGAGGCGCGCATCGCCGCGCATCTCAAGCGTGGCAGCGACGTCGTGCTCGATCTGTATCCGCGCGACGAGCGACGGATCTGGCAGCGCGCGTTCGCCGGCTGGTTCGACGACCCCGACGAATCGGCGCTTGCGCGCGCGCTGCCGCCCGAGCTGCGCACCCTGGCGGCCGCGGCGCAGTTCCCGGCGGGCTCGGTCCTCGCGCTCATGCCGTTCACGATCCGTATCCGCTGAACGGGCGCAAACGACGAGGCGGCGGGAGCCCGGAAAGGTCCCCGCCGCCTCGAGCGCTTCTCGTCGCGTTACTTCTTCTGGAACGTCCGGATGAAGGCGATCAGGTTTTCGATCTGGTCCGGCTTGATCTGGCCCGTCTTGCCCCAGGCCACCATGCCCGACTTGACCTTGCCGTTCGTGATGCAATCGCGGAAGTAGTCGTCGTCCTTGCGCTTCGGATCCGCCCACGTCTTCGGATCCTTCCAGTTCGGAGTGGGATTGCCCGTCAGCTTCACGCCGCCCGAGCCGTCGGCCTTGTGGCAGGCGACGCACTTGGTGGCGAACATGGCCTTGCCGAGCGCCGGATTGCCTTTGTTCGGTGTGGCCGAGGCCGAATACGCCAGGACCGCCCCCAGTACGGCAAGGGCCAGGGTCGAACCCACGAACGCTCGGACCGTGTTGCGGCGCTGCATTCTCAGACTCCTTTCAGGATCTCTCGTCGAGGATCTCGCACGGCCGAGGGAGACGGACGACCGCGAATCCAACCGAGCCTATCCGGCGCTCGGCGCGCGGTCAACCGCGGGCGCGCCGCAAGCGCGAAGATTCATGAGTCCTTGACTCGCGTCACGGTCGCGTGGCGTTCGAAGGGACGCATCGTCCAGCCGATCTCGAGTGATCGCATCGCCGAGCGCCGCCGTGCGCGTGCGAGAATTGTGGTCGACTCAGGTCTCTTGACCGGCCCGAAACGAGCGTGTTAGCTTTTTTTCCCGCATTGCGTTACGCGGGTCTTCCCGCCGTCGCCGGCCCGTTCCTGCCCCGATCGTCTTCGCCATCCCACTTCGGGCGAGGAGGTGTCAGTTGAAGGAATACTCCACCGGTCAGATCCGCAACGTCGCGCTCGTCGCGCACCATGGCGTGGGCAAGACGACGTTCGCGGAGGCCATGTTGTACCTCGCCAAAGCCACGACTCGCCTGGGACGCATCGCCGACGGATCCACGGTGCTGGATCACGCTCCCGACGAGATCCAGCGACAGATCACGATCAACTTGGGGCTCGCCCAGTTCGACTGGGGCGGCCACAAGGTGAACCTGATCGACACGCCCGGCTATCCGGACTTCGTCGGCGACGTCTACAGCGCGCTACGCGTGGCGGATGCGGCAATCCTGATGCTGCGCGCGAACGCCGGCGTCGAAGTCGGCACCGAGGTCGTCTGGGAAGTGCTGAAGCAGGAGAAGACGCCGACGCTCGTCGTCGTGAACATGATGGACAAGGAGCACGCGAATTTCGCGGGGGCCGTTCGCTCGCTGCACGATCGTCTGGGCCTGAACGCGGTGCCGACCCAGCTTCCCATCGGCGAAGCGGACGCCTTCCACGGCATCGTCGACCTGATCGAGAACAAGGCGTACACGTTCACGGGCCGCGGCATGGAAGAGAAGAGCACGGCCATTCCCGTGCCCGCGGAGATGGCGGGCGAAGTCGCGGAGGCGCGCAAAAAGCTCATGGAAGAGGCCGCCATGGGCGACGAAGAGCTGCTGATCAAGTTCGACGAGGGCGAGCTGAGCGAGGCCGAGATCCGAAAGGGTCTGTGCGAACGCGTCGTCCAGGGCGATCTGATGCCGGTGTTCTGCTGCTCCGCCTATCACAATCAGGGCGTGAAGGAAGTCCTCGACGAGGTCGTGGACGTGCTGCCGTCGCCGCTCATGGTGCGGCCCCAACAGGGCGTGCCCGCGAACGGCGACTCCGGAACGACGATCGTGCCCGATCCCGCGGCGCCGGTCGCATCGGTCGTCTTCAAGACGCTCTCCGAGCAGCACCTCGGCGACCTCTCGCTGATCCGCATCTATTCGGGGCGGGTCGAGCCTGGTCGCGAGCTCGTGAACTCGTCGCGCGGACGCAGTGAGAAGCTCGGGACCCTGTACAACGTCGTGGGCAAGGAGCGCCTCGAGTGCAAGTCGGCGGCCGCCGGCGACATCGTGGCCGCGGTCAAACTCCGCGAGACGCACACCGGAGACGCGCTCGTCGACAAGGCGCGCCCGGTGCGCCTGGCGCCGCCCGACTTCCCGGGCCCCGTGACGGCGGAGTGCATCCACGCGAAGAACAAGGGCGACGAAGAGAAGATGGCGCAGGGCGTCACGCGACTGCACGAGGAAGATCCGACGTTCAGCCGCCACTACGAGTCGAGCACGCGCGAGACCCTGGTCTACGGCATGGGCGATCTGCAGCTCGAGATCATGGTCGAACGCCTCAAGAAGCGCTTCGGCGTCGAGGTCGTGCTGACGCGGCCGCACGTGCCGTATCGCGAAACGGTGCGCGGCAAGGCTCAGGACGAATATCGCCACAAGAAGCAGTCCGGAGGCCGCGGGCAGTTCGGTGAAGTGCACCTTCGCCTCGAACCGCTGAAGCGCGGCGACGGATTCCGCTTCGTCGACGAGATCAAGGGCGGCGTCGTTCCGAACCAGTACATCCCCGCCGTCGAGAAGGGTGTCGTTGCCGGCATGGAGCGCGGTCCGCTCGCCGGCTATCCGGTCGTGGACGTGCTCGTGGCGCTGTTCTACGGCAAACATCACGACGTCGACTCCTCGGAAATGGCGTTCAAGATCGCCGCGGAGTCGTGCTTCCACCAGGCCATGCTCAAGGCCAATCCGGTGCTGCTCGAGCCGATCGACGAGGTCACGGTCCGTGTCCCCGAGGAGTTCCTCGGGGACGTGATGGGCGACCTGTCGTCGCGGCGCGGAAAGATCCTGGGCACGGAGGCCGACGGGCACTATCAGCTGATTCGCGCGAACGTCGCGGCCGCCGAGATGTACAAGTACGCGACGCATCTGCGCTCGCTCACTCAGGGGCGCGGCATGCACGCGTCACGCTTCTCGCACTACGAGGAAGTCCCACGTGAGCTCGCGGACCGCGTGATCGCGGCGGCCCGGGCCGAGAAGGAGGCGGCGGCGCACGCAGGTTAGAGCGCGCCCCGCACGCATGTCCGGCCACTCCAAATGGGCGACGATCAAGCGCAAGAAGGCCGCGACGGATCAGGCGCGTGGCAAGATGTTCTCGAAGTACATCAAGGAGATCACGATCGCCGCGCGCCACGGCGGTGGTGACCTCGAGGCCAACCCGCGGCTGCGTACGGCGGTGTCCGCGGCCAAGGCCGTGAACATGCCGGCCAACAACATCGAGCGCGCGATCAAGCGCGGCACCGGCGAAGTCGAAGGCGTCACGTACGAGGAGGCGCAGTACGAGGGTTACGCGCCGGGCGGCGTGGCCATCCTCGTCGAGATCGCGACCGATAATCGCAATCGCACGGCGGGCGACATCCGGCATATCCTGACGAAGCACGGCGGCAACATGGCCGAGGCCGGGAGCGTCTCGTACCTCTTCAAGCCGCGCGGCGTCCTCGTCGTCGAGCGGACCGCGATCGCCGAGGACGCCCTCATCGAGCTCGCGCTCGAGGCTGGCGCCGAGGACGTGCAGCCCGGCCCGGAGCACTTCGAAGTGCTGACCGCGCCGCAGCACTTCGAAGCCGTGAAGGAAGCGCTGGCCGCGAAGAACGTGCCGACGACGAGTGCCGAGATCACGAAGGTCGCGAGCGTCGAGGTGCCGCTCACCGAGCGGGAGGCGGAGGCGGTGCTCCGATTGGTGGATGCGCTGGAGGATCACGACGACGTGCAGAGAGTCCATGCCAACTTCACCGTCGCCGACGACGTCATGACCCGCCTGGCGCGCTGAGTCCGGCTCCGCATGCGCGTCCTGGGATTGGACCCCGGCAGCCGACGGACCGGCTATGGCGTGGTGGAGGGCCGTGGCAATCAGTGGCGCTGTCTCACGCGGGGCGTGATCGTGCCGCCCGCGCGGGCCACGTTGCCCGAGCGCCTGCACGCGATCGCGAGCCGCGCCGGGACGCTGATCGAGGAGTTCGCGCCCGACTGCGTCGCGGTCGAGGAGGCGTTCTACCACGAGAACGTGCGCTCGACGCTCGTGCTCGGCCACGTGCGCGGCGCCCTGCTCGTCGCCGCGGTCGAGCGCCGCGTCGCGGTGTCCGAGTACACGCCGCGTGAGATCAAGATGAGCGTGACCGGCAACGGCGGCGCCGCGAAGGAGCAGGTCGCGTACATGGTGCGCCGCCTGCTGAGCCTCGACGGAGTGCTGGAGGTCGACGCCTCGGACGCGCTCGCCACCGCGCTATGCCACCTGCATCGCGCGCGCCGTCCCGCGGCGCTCGGCGCCGCGCGCGCGGGAGCCGACGGTCTGGCCGCCCTGCTGGCACGCCGCGTCGTGGCCCGCAAGGTCGTCCGCCCATGATCGCGTCGCTGCGCGGCACGCTGCTCGAGAAGAGCCCGGACGGCTGCATCGTCGAGTGCGCCGGGGTCGGATACCTGGTCCACGTGTCCACACACACGGCGCGCGCGTTGCCCGACCGCGGGACGCCCGTGGCGTTGCGCACGCGGCAAATCGTGCGCGAGGACGCGTTGCTCCTTTTCGGCTTCCTGGAAGCCGACGAGCTGCGCCTGTTCGATCTGCTGATCGGCGTCAGCGGCGTGGGGCCGAAGCTCGCGCTCGCGGTGCTGTCCGGCCTGCGGCCCGCCGCGCTGGCCCGCGCGATCCGCGAGGAGCACGTCGCCGCCCTCATCGCGATCCCCGGGATCGGGCGCAAGACCGCGGAGCGCGTCGTCGTCGACCTGCGCGACAAGCTGGAGGGTTTCGCGGCCGCCGTCACGGCGGCGCAGTCGCGCGAGGCCGGAGTCCTGCCGCGCTCCGAGCGCTTCGAAGACGCCGTCGCGGCGCTGACTCAGCTCGGATACACTGCGGCCCAGGCGCAGGAGGCGGTGCGCAAGGCGTCGGAGTCGGGCGGCGAATCGTCCGCCGAAACGTTGGTGCGTCGCGCCCTCGCCGTGCTGCACAAGCCGGTCGCGGCGGCGCGGTCCTAGGGAGGGGGCGGACATGAGCGATGGTCGTGGTCCGATCCCTGCCGAGGCGCCTCCGCGCCGCGTGGCCGACCCCGAGCCGTTCGCCGAGGACCTGCAGGACGACTCGCAGCTGCGGCCGCTCGCGCTCGCGGACTTCGTCGGGCAGACGAGCGTCAAGGATCAGCTGTCGATCTTCCTCGAAGCGGCGAAACGCCGCGGCGAGGCCATGGATCACGTGCTGTTCCACGGGCCGCCCGGCCTCGGCAAGACCACCCTGGCCGCGATCGTGGCCGCCGAACTCGGCGTCGAGATCACGCACACCTCGGGCCCGGTGCTGGAGCGTCCGGGCGATCTCGCGGGCCTGCTCACGAACGTCGGCACGCGCGGCGTGCTGTTCGTCGACGAGATCCACCGCATCTCGCCCGTCGTCGAGGAGTACTTGTATCCCGCGCTGGAAGACTTCACGCTCGACATCCTGCTGGATCGCGGCCCCAACGCGCGCTCGCTGAAGATCAACCTCGAGCGCTTCACGCTCGTGGGCGCGACCACGCGCGCGGGGCTGCTGTCGTCGCCCATGCGCGCGCGCTTCGGCGTGACGCTGCGCCTCGACTACTACGCGCCCGACGATCTCGCACGGATCGTGCGGCGCTCGGCCGGAATCCTCAAGGTCGCGGTGGACGACGCGGCGGCGCTCGAGATCGCACGCCGGGCTCGCGGCACGCCGCGCGTCGCGAACCGGCTGCTGCGGCGCATCCGCGACTTCGCCCTGATCCGGGCGGACGGCGTGGTGACGGAGCCCGTGGCACGCGAGGCGCTGCAGCTCCTCGAAGTGGACGAACGCGGCCTCGACGAGATGGATCGCCGCCTGCTCGAGGCGTTGATCATGAAGTACCAGGGCGGACCCGTCGGCATCCAGACGCTCGCGGTCGTCGTCGGCGAGGAGGCGGGAACGCTCGAAGACGTCTACGAGCCGTATCTCATCCAGGAAGGCTTCCTCAAGCGCACGTCGCGCGGCCGCGAGGCGACGCCGCTCGCCTGGTCGCATCTCGGACTCGCGCCCGCGTCGGGCGTGGGTCCCGCGTCCCGGCAGCCCGAGCTCCCGCTCGGCTGAGCGCGCGGCGCGCCGCCCGTGCGTCTCGAAGACCTCGACTACGACCTGCCGGAGGCCCTGATCGCGCAGCGCCCTGCGGCGCGCCGCGAGGACGCGCGGTTGCTCGTCGTCGAACGCGCAAGCGGCGCCCTGCACGACCAGCGCATACCTGATCTTGAGCGCTGGCTGCGCGCCGGCGACGCGCTCGTCGTGAACGAGACGCGCGTGCGCCCGGCGCGCCTCGCACTGAAACGTCCGAGCGGCGGGCGCGTCGAGGTCCTCGTCGTGCGGCCGGAGCCGCCCGACGCGTGGCGCGTCCTGTCGCGGCCCGCGAAGAAAGCCCCCGTCGGCGGCACGCTCGCGAGCGAGGACGGCGCGCTCGTCCTGGAGGTGGTGGGCGCCGGGGAGGACGGCGAGCGCATCGTGCGCGTCGTGCGCGGCGACCTGGACGCGGCGCTGAACGCGAGCGGCACGCTGCCGCTTCCGCCTTACATCCACCGCGCCGCGGATCGCGAGGACGCCGAGCGCTACCAGACCGTGTTCGCCCGCATCGACGGCGCGGTGGCGGCGCCGACTGCCGGGCTGCACTTTTCGGACGCGGTCCTTGCGCGCCTGGCGGCCGGCGGCATCGCGCGCGTGCCGCTCGTGCTCCACGTCGGACCCGGCACGTTCCGGCCGGTGAGCGGCGATCCGTCCGCGCATCGCATGGACCCCGAGTGGTTCGAACTCGGCGTCGCCCAAGCCGCCACGCTCCACGCGGCGCGCGCGGCGGGTGGACGCATCGTCGCGGTGGGCACGACCTCGGTGCGCGCGCTGGAATCGGCGGCCGACGAAAACGGCGGTGCGCTCGGCGCGGCGCGCGGCTGGACGCGGAAGTTCATCCAGCCGCCCTATGAATTCCGCGCGGTCGACGCGCTGCTGACGAACTTCCACCTGCCTCGGACGACGCTGCTGCTGCTCGTGGCCGCGTTCGCCGGCCCCGATCTCATGCGCCGCGCGTACGCACACGCCGTCGAGTCCCGATACCGCTTCTACTCGTACGGCGACGCCATGCTGGTGGTCTAGGAAGGCGCCGAGCGTGGCGCGCCAGTCCGCTGTGCGCACTCGGGTTCGGCGGGAAAGTCGACTCCGGGGCACGAGGGGTGGCTTGGAGCGGCGCCCGGCGACCGCTATACTCTTCGGCCGCGAACGGGGGACGGGTGCACAGCACCCGTCCCTTCATTTATTGGAGCGCGAGGGGCTTACAGCGGTGGATTCCCGTGTTTCTTGAAGGGCAGCGACTGGCGCTTGTGGCGCAGCATTTCGAGCGCCGCGATCAGCTTGGGACGCGTCTCGGCCGGCTCGATGACGTCGTCGAGGTAGCCGAGTTCAGCGGCGATCCACGGCGAGGCGAAGCGCTCGTTGTATTCCGCGATCCGACGCCGACGCTCGGCGACCGGGTCCGCCGCCTTCGCGATTTCGTCGCGGTACAGGATGTTCACCGCGCCGTCGGCGCCCATCACCGCCATCTCCGCGCTCGGCCAGGCCACGTTGTAGTCGCCGCGGATGTGCTTGCTCGACATGACGTCGTACGCGCCGCCATAGGCCTTGCGCACGACGACGGTGAGCTTCGGCACGGTCGCCTCGCAGTACGCGTACAGCAGCTTCGCGCCATGGCGGATGATGCCGCCCCATTCCTGGCGCGTCCCGGGCAGGAACCCGGGCACGTCCTCGAACGTGACGAGCGGGATGTTGAACGCGTCGCAGAAGCGCACGAAGCGCGCGCCCTTGACCGACGAGTCGATGTCGAGCACGCCGGCCAGAACGCGCGGCTGGTTGCCGACGACGCCGACCGAGCGTCCGTTCAGTCGTGCGAAGCCGACGATGAGGTTTCCGGCGAAGTGCTCGTGCACTTCGAAGAAGTCGCCGTCGTCGACGACGCGCCGCACCACGTCCTTCATGTCGTAGGGCTGGTCCGACGCCTCGGGCACGAGCGTCGCCAGCTCGGCATCGCGCCGGTCGACGGGGTCGGTGCACGCGCGCCGCGGCGCGTCTTCGACGTTGTTCGCGGGCATGAACGACAGCAGTCGCTTGACGTGGCGGATGCAGTCGGCGTCGTCGCTCGCGACGAAATGCGCGACGCCGCTCTTGGAATTGTGCGTCATCGCGCCGCCCAGATCCTCGAACGACACCTCCTCCGACGTCACGGCCTTGATGACCTCGGGCCCGGTCACGAACATGTGGCTCGTACCGTCGACCATGATCGTGAAGTCGGTGATGGCCGGGGAGTACACGGCGCCGCCCGCGCAGGGCCCGAGGATGGCCGAGATCTGCGGCACGACGCCCGACGCCAGCGTGTTGCGCAGGAACACGTCGGCGTAGGCGCCGAGCGACAGCACGCCTTCCTGGATGCGCGCGCCGCCCGAGTCGTTGAGCCCGACGATGGGCGCGCCGTTGTCGAGCGCCAGATCCATGATCGCGCAGATCTTCTTGGCGTTCGCCTCGCTCATGGTGCCGCCGAACACCGTGAAGTCCTGGGCGAACGCGTACGTCGTGCGCCCTTCGACCGCGCCCCAGCCGGCCACGACGCCGTCGCCGACGATGCGCTTCGCGTCCATGCCGAAGTCGTGCGAGCGGTGCGTCACGTACGTGCCGATCTCGACGAACGAGCCGGGGTCCATGAGCAACTCGATACGCTCGCGCGCGGTCAGGCGGCCCTTTTCGTGGATCTTCGCGACTCGTTCCGGCCCGCCTCCGGCCTGGGCCTGGCCGCGGCGCTTTTCGAGCTCGGCGAGTCGTTCCTTCCGGTTCACGCGCTTCCTCCTCGGGGCGACAGACGGGCGGCGCGGAGCGTAGGCACGCGGCCCCGGCCGGTCAAGCGGGAAGCCCGCGCAACGTCATGCGCGCGAAGGGCTCACGCCGGAGGCACACCATGCCGATGACTCTATGGCACGTGTGGAGCGGCTGGCTGGCACCGGCATCGGAGGGGGCGGCGCGAATGGGAGGCTGGTCGCACAACATCCTGTTCGTCGTCGTGTTCTGCGCCCTCGTCGACTTCGTGAAGCTGGTCATCGAGCTGCTCGGTCGCAGCGAAGACCGCCAGTTCCGCACCGATCCCGAGCTGGTGACCGCGGTGATCGCGTGCCGCAACGGCGCGCGCGAACTGCCCGGGACCATCGCCGAGCTGAAGAAGTTCCTGCCCGGGGATCGCATCCTCGTGATCGACGACGCGAGCACGGACGACACGGATCGCGTCGCGCGCGAGCTGGGCTGCGAAGTGCACCGCTTCGACACGCGCAAGGGCAAGGCCAGCGCCATCAACTACGCGGTGTACCGCGTGCGCACGCCGCTCACCCTGCTGCTGGACGACGACACGCGGCTCGGTGGCGCGCGCATCCCCACCTCGCTGATCTCGGACGACGGATACGACGCCGTGGCGTTCCACGTGCTGCCCGATCGGCGGAATCGGGACGGCGCCCACGGCAACAACTTCCTCGGGCACGTGCAGCGCTACGAGTACGGCAAGAGCATGGAGATCGGCAAGCGCTTCCACGACGTGACCCAGTCGGTGAGCTGCGTGTCGGGCGCGATCGGGCTGTTCCGCACCGAGGATCTGGACCGCTACCACCACCAGCACACCGGCGTGTTCCAGGGCGAGGACCTGCAGCGCACGATCATCCACCTGCTGCACGAGGGCCGGATCGTGTTCGCGAACGAGCCGGTGTGGACCGTCGCGCCGGCCACCGTGCGCGGCTGGCTGCGCCAGCGCCTGACCGGCTGGTATCCCGGCATGGTGCACCAGCTCGCGAACTTCATTCGCCTGCTGTTCGCGCACGGCGTGTCCTGGCGCCTGCGCTACGAGATGGTCTACAACCTCTACACCGTGGTCAGCGACCCTCTGAAGACGTGGTCCATCGTGGCGATCGCCATCACCCCAGGGTTGCGCTGGTGGGGGCTCGTCATCTACGGCGTCTATCTCGCGTTCGAGATCTATCCCTACGCCATCGTGCGTGCGCCCGGCCAGAGGCAGCGCGCGCCGATCGGCGTGCTGTTGTTCTACCCGATCTACGGCGCCATCAACACGGTGCTGCGCACGATGGCCATCGCGGTGTGGTTCTGGTTCCGATTCGTGACCGGCTCCATGCGCCCGCGCCGCGGACCCAAGGACCGGATCGCATGAAGCGACTCGTCGCCGTTCTCCTGCTCTCGACCGCGCTCGCCGCGCCGGCCCGGGCCACGCCGCCCGCGTACGTCGGCGGCCAGTACCGCTACTGGGCGTTCAGCAACCACAACGACCTGCGCGACGTGCTGGCCTACTGGGTGCCCGGGCCGTTCCACGTCCAGCTCGAGTACTGGGATTTCGTGGACCACGACACGGACGATCAGTTCCGTCCCGAGATCGGGCTGCACCTGCGCGACGCGCGGCGCTCCGTCTACACGCTGCAGTGGCGCCACGAGCATCGCCAGGAGCGCTACACGGCCGGCACTGACCAGGTGTTGAGCGATCACATCGTGGGCCGCGCCGAGATCAGTCCGATCGTCAGCAGCGACTCGACCGTCTGGGTGCTGAGCGCGGGCGGCGACTACTACTGGGGCTCGTACAACTTCGCGTCCGCGACGCTCATCCACGACCCGCGCGGCGACGATCTGTGGGTCGTGCCGCTGCGCGTGCGCCTCGCGAACGAGGAGAACGACTGGGTGCAGGCCACGCTCGCGCCCGCGAGCCGGCGCACGCTGGGCTGGGCGTTCGACGTGAAGAAGCGCTGGCTGAGGGTCGGCGTCGAGCGCAACAGCCGCTACGACTTCACGAACCTCGACAACATCGTCTACACGATCGGTTTCGAGAAGGCGCTCGGCGCTCAACCGTAGCGCGGCGGGCAGACGGGAGAGGGGCCGCGGCGCCGTTGCGCCGCGGCCCTTCCCGCATCACGGCACGCTGGGCGTGACGTGCAGCTGGCCGAACAGGAAGCTGAGGATGTCGACGCTCTCGTCGATGCGCTTCGAGATGGGCTTGCCCTGACCGTGGCCGGCCTTGCTCTCGATGCGGATCAGGATCGGAGCGTCGCCGCCGCTCGCCGCCTGCAGGCGCGCCGCCATCTTGCGCGCGTGCAGCGGATCGACGCGCGAGTCCTCCTCGGCGGTCGTGATCAGCGTGGCCGGATAGCGCGTGCCGTCGTGCACGTTCTGGTACGGCGAGTACGCGAGCAGGTACTTGAACTGGTCCGCGTTCTCGCTCGAGCCGTACTCAGGGACCCAGTAGCGCGCGATCAGGAAGTTCTGATAGCGGATCATGTCGAGCAGCGGCGCCTGGCACACGATCGCGCCGTAGAGGTCGGGACGCTGCGTCTCGACCGCGCCCATCAGCAGCCCGCCGTTCGAGCCGCCGCGCGCGGCCAGCTTGTCGCTGCGCGTGATGCCCGAGTGGATCAGCCACTCGGCGGTGGCGTGAAAGTCGTCGAACACGTTCTGCTTGTGCTCGAGCCGCCCGGCCTCGTGCCACTCGCGGCCGAACTCGCCGCCGCCGCGCAGGCACACGCTCGCGTACACGCCGCCCGCGTCCAGCCACGGGAACATGTCGGCGCGGTAGGCCGGCGTCTCGCTCACGTTGAAGCCGCCGTAGCCGGTGAGCAACGTCGGGCGCTGGCCGTCCATCTTCAGCGCGCGGCGGTGCACGAGGAACACCGGCACCTTCGTGCCGTCCTTCGACGTCACCCATTCCTGGCGCACCAGGTAGTCGGCCGGGCGCACCGGCGACTCCGCGTGCTCGACCGCGGCGATGGCCTTGCCGGAGAGGTCGAAGCGATACAGCGTGCCGGGATACGCGAACGACGCGAACGTGAGGTACAGCGTCGACGACGCCGGATCCGCGGCCACCGCGGCGACGCTGCCGAGCGCGGGAAGCGGGACGTCGCGCTCGAACTTGCCGTCGAGCGAGAACAGCGCAATGCGCGACGTGGCGTTCTCGGACAGGCGGAGCGCCAGGTGCCCGCCGACGATCTGGAAGTCTTCGATGACACCCTTCTGCTCCGGCACGACTTCCGCCCAGCCCGTGGGGCCGGGCCGCGCGGGATCGGCCTTCACGATGTGGTAGCGCGACGCGCCCACGTTCGTGAGCAGGTACAGCGTGCCGTTCCAGCTGTCGCCGTTCACGATGCCGTCGAGGCCGACCGCGAGGGGTTGGAACTCGCCGCCCGCCGCGGGTCGTGCCAGCAGATCGTTCTTGGCCCAGTCGGTCGAAAGCTGCAGGAACACCCAGCGCTTGTCCGAGGACAGGCTGACGGTGCGCGTCTCCTGCATCGGCCGGCCTTCGCCGCCCCACACCAGCGGATCCTTCGCCGGGTCGTCGCCGAGCTTGTGATGGAACACCTGCTCGTGGAACACCTCCTCGCCGGGAGGCACCTCGCCCTTGGCCGGATGCCGCGTGTACAGGAAGCCCTGGCCGTCCGGATCCCACGCGACGCTGGCGTGCGCGGTGTGCGGGATGACGTCGGCGGCACGATCCTTCCCGTCGACGTCGCGAACGCGGAGCGTGCTCTGCTCGCTGCCGCCCGAGGAGGTGCCGTACGCGAACCGCGCGCCGTCGGGGGAGACGTACATCCAGTCGAGCGCCACGGTCCCGTCCGCGCTCAGGGCGTTGGGATCGAGCGCGACGCGCCCCGCGCCGGCCTCGTCGCGCACCATGACGACCGGCTGGTTCTCGGTGCCGGTGTGCCGCGAATAGAACAGTCTCTTGCCGCGGACGACGGGCTCGCTCGTCGTGGTCACGGCGTACAGCGCGCGCAGCCGTTCGCGCAGCGCGTCACGCCCCGGCTCGACGTCGAGCACGCTGCGCGTGAACGCGTTCTGCGCCGTGGTCCAGTCGTGCACCGGCTGGCTGTCGCCGTCCTCGAGCCAGCGATAGGGATCGACCAGCACCGTGCCGTGCAGCGTGTCGGCGACCGGCTGCTGGGTCGAGGGCGGATACGCGGGCCTTGCATTCGCGGTGGGCGTGAGCATCACGAGCGTGAGCAGCGCGGCGGCGCCGAGCGGGCGCCAGGGCAGCGAGGTGCGGGACGCATTCATTGGTTCCCTCGGGGTGAGAACGAAGCGCGCGACGGGTCCGGTGCCTTCGCACGGCCCGGGGACCCGCATCGAGGAGCGGAGAGTGCCACGAGTCGTCGCCGACTTCCATGGGCGGAACGCGCCGGGGCCCGGACGCCGCCGGGAAGGCGCGCCGTGCTAGTCTCCGCGACCGGCGGACGAACGCGCCGCCCCCAACGCGCCGGCGCCTGATCATGGAGAAACCGATGACCGAAGCATCGATCCTCGATCGCATTCAGAAGGACATGGCGACCGCCATGAAGGCCAAGGATTCGGACACGCTGAGCACACTGCGCATGCTCAAGACCGCGCTCATGGAGGCCAAGACCAAGAAGCCGAAGGACGCCGTGCTGAGCGCGGACGAAGAAGTCGAGGTCCTGCAGCGTTACGTGAAGAAGCGCCGCGAATCGATCGAAGAGTTCACGCGGCTCGGCCTCGCGGAACGCGTGCCGCGCGAGCAGCAGGAGATCGGCGTGACCCAGCGCTACCTGCCCGAGGCCCTGTCCGAGGACGCGCTCAAGACCATCGTCCGCGAGGCGATCGCGGCCAGCGGCGCGGCGGGACCGAAGGACATGGGCAAGGTGATCGGCGTCGTGATGGCCAAGGTCAAGGGCAAGGCCGAAGGCAGCGCGGTGTCGCGCCTCGTCAAGGAGGCGCTCGCCGGCTGACGCGCGTTACGGCGGCGGTGGAGCTCCCGGCGGCTCGATGGTCGAATCCGCCGGCGCTTCGCCGTCCGACTCGGCGTCCGGCGTGAGCGCGGCGGTGTCCACGGGCGCCGCCGGGTGGATGCCGAACAGCCACTCGAGCACGCTCGGATGGGGCGACACCCCGGTGACGGCGAGCTGGTACTGATCGTCGTCGATCGCGCCGCGCCGGTGCAGCCGGCCCGCGATCAGGCGCACGCGGCGCTCGATGCGCGTGCCGGGCGCGAGCGGCGAGAAGCGCCGCGGGTTGATGATGATCGCCGCGAGCAGCACGCTCTGGCGCGCGTCCAGATCGGCGGCGGACACGCCGAACCAGCGCCGCGCCGCGGCCTCGGCGCCGAACACGCCGTCGCCCCATTCGATCTCGTTCAGGTACAGCTCGAAGATGCGCCGCTTCGACAGCGCGCGCTCGAGGCGCAGCGCCAGGAACACTTCCTTGATCTTGCGCGTGAAGGTGCGCTCGCTGCCGAGAAACAGGTTCTTCGCGAGCTGCTGCGTGATCGTGCTGCCGCCGCGCACGACCTTGCCGGCGTCCAGGTCGCGGCGCGCCGAAGCGCGGATCTCGTTCCAGTCGAGCCCGCCGTGCGCGTAGAACGCGTCGTCTTCGGCGACGAGCACGGCGCGGCGCAGCAGCGGCGAGATGCGGTCGTAGGGCACCCAGCGCTCGTCGGGCACGAGGCGGCGCCCGTCGCGCGCGGCCTCGGCGATGCGCTCGTTCATCATGGAAGTGCGCAGCGGCGGGCGCGTGGCGAGCGATGCGACGTCGCAGGTCGCGACGTCGAGCGCGGAGTGGACGACGAGCGCGATGACCCCGGCCAGGATCACCAGGAACGCGACGCCGAGTGCGCGCTTCACGGCACGACGCTCAGCGGCGCGCGCCGATCACGACGGCGGTCATGTCGTCGCTCTGGGCCGCGCTGCCGCGGAACTTGACGACGTCGTCGAGCACTCGATCGAGGAACGCGCCGGGCGCGCCCTTGCCCTCGCGCCGCCACAGCTCGAGCAGGCGCTCTTCGCCGAACTGCTCGTCGCGCGGATCGAACGCTTCGGAGATGCCGTCGCTGTACAGCAGCAGCGCGTCGCCGGGCCCGAACGCGACCTCGCGCATCGTGAACTCGGCCTCCTCGAAGATGCCGAGCGGAATGCCGCCGTCGGCCAGGAGCTCGACGTCGCCGTTCGCGCGACGCAGCAGCGGCGGATTGTGTCCCGCGTTGCTGAAGCGCAGCACGCGCGCGGCGGGATCGACCTCGGCGTAGAACAGCGTGATGAACTTGCCCGCCGTCGCCGAGCGGGCGACGCTGCGATTCACCTGCGCGAGCGCCTCGGGAATCGCCGTGCGGCCGTTGCAGAACGCGCGCAGCGACGCCTGCACGTTGCTCATGAGCAGCGCCGCAGGTACGCCCTTGCCGGACACGTCGGCGATCGACACGGCGATGCGCCCGCCTTCCAGCAGGAAGTAGTCGAACGCGTCACCGCCGACCTGCCGCGCGGGCACGACGCGCCCGTGCACTTCCCAGTCGCCGACGCGCAGCGCTTCCGACGGGACGAGGTTCATCTGGATCTCGCGCGCCAGGTCCAACTCGCGCTCGAGGCGCTTCTTCTCCTCCTCGAGCAGCTGCTTCTGCTGGGCCTCGACGCGCAGCCGGGCCTGCTCGATCACGACCGCCGAGTTCGCGGCCACGATGCTGAGGAGCTGGATCTCGTCCGGGGTCCACTGCCGGCCGGGTTCCCGGTTCGTGACCGCCAGCATGCCGGTGGCGCGACCCTCGACGGTGAGCTGCACGGCGAGCACGGCGCGCACGCGCGTCGCGTAGCCCTTGAGGCCCGCGAAGCGCTCGTCGCCGAGCAGGTCGCGGGTGGCGAGCGGCTCGCCCTTGTGCAGCAGCCAGCCCATCACGCTGAGCGACACCGGCGCCGGCCACGAACCCGACTCCGTGCCGGGCTGCTGGCGGCGCACGACTGTCTTGGCCACGTTGGATCCGACCTCGGGCCCGAGCAGCTTGATCGAGCCCTCATCGGCGCCGAGCATCAGCGTCGTCTTGTTGACGATCCAGTCGAGGATCGGCTGCAACTCGGACTTGGCCGCGACGACCTGGCAGAGCTCCGAGAGGAACTGGAGCTCGTCCATGAGGCGCTGTGCGCTGGGCGCGCGCGAAAGCGGGGCGGTGGGTTCCATGGGTGCGGCCGTGCGAAGGCCGGGTCGAGTGTAG
>Ga0310810_10002241_pt1 | contig 20654 bp, 22 predicted proteins | sample NCmetagenome_FD_207641 | JGI IMG/M metagenome (GOLD analysis project Ga0310810, IMG submission 207641) | Soil microbial communities from experimental microcosm in Duke University, North Carolina, United States - NC | ecosystem: Engineered > Artificial ecosystem > Soil microcosm > Unclassified ...
TCGACTTGTCGTCTGGTGCGGTGCTGCTGTCCAAGAATGCCGACCAGCGCATGCCGCCGGCGTCGATGGCCAAGATGATGACCACCAATGTCGCCTTCGAGCTGATCAAGAAGGGCGACCTCAAGCTCGACAAGATGTGCACGGTGCGGCCGGAAACCTGGCAGAAGTGGCACGGACCCGCGGCCGGATCGACCATGTTCCTGTCGCCGGGCGAGCAGGTCAGCGTCGAGAATTTGCTGAAGGGCATCATCACCCTGTCGGGCAATGACGCGTCGGTCGTGCTGGCCGAGTGCATCGCGGGAACCGAAGACGCCTTCGCCAATGTGATGAACGACAATGCCGAGCGGCTGCACCTGACCAACAGCCATTTCGGCAATTCGAACGGCTGGCCCGACGAGGGGAAGACCTATGTCACGGCGCGGGACCTGGCGACGCTGGCCCGGGCCGAGATCGAAAACTATCCGGAACTCTACAAGAAATTCTACAGCCTGACCCAGTTCACCTGGGGCAAGACGCTGGGCAGCGGGTCCAACATCACCCAGGCCAACCGCAATCCGCTGCTCGGCCGCGTGCCGGGCGCCGACGGGCTCAAGACCGGGCACACCGACGAGGCAGGATATGGCTTCACCGGATCGGCCGAGCAGAACGGCCGGCGCCTGGTGATGGTGGTTGCAGGCCTCGGCAGCTTCAACCAGCGGATCGAGGAATCGGTCAGGCTCATGCAGTGGGGCTTCAATGCCTGGCAGGCCAAGCCGCTGTTCAAGAAGGACACGGTGGTCGGCACGGCCGCGGTGCAGCTGGGCGGATCGAGCGAAGTTAGCCTGGTGGCGCCGCGCGACCTTTCGATCACCATTCCGGCGGGCGTGCTGTCCAAGGTCAATACGATGAAGATCCGCTACCAGGGGCCGGTCAAGGCGCCGATCGCCAAGGGCCAGCACATCGCCGACCTGGTGGTGACGACGTCGGATTCTGGCGAGCAGGTGATGCCGCTGGTCGCGGCCGAGGCGGTGGGCGAGGCCGGCTTCTTCGCCCGGGCGTGGATCGGGCTCAAGCAACTGCTCGGAATGGCGTGAGGCTGAGGTGAGCCGGGGACGGTTCATCAGCCTTGAGGGCGGGGAGGGGGTCGGCAAGTCGACCCAGCTCGCCGCGCTGGCCGAAGCGCTGCGGGCGCGGGGAATCGATGTCGTCCTAACGCGCGAGCCCGGGGGAAGCGATGGAGCTGAGAAGATTCGCGAACTGTTGCTGACCGGCGAGGAAGAGCGGTGGAGCCCCGAAGCCGAAGCCTTGCTGTTTGCCGCAGCCCGGGCCGACCATGTCGACAAGGTCATCCGCCCCGCGGTCCTGGCCGGCAAATGGGTGCTGACGGATCGCTTCGTCGATAGCTCGCTGGCCTATCAAGGTGGCGCAGGCGACCTTGGCATCGATGCAGTGCGGGCGATCAATGCCTTCGCGATCGGCGAATGGTTTCCCGACCTCACGCTGGTCCTTGCCCTAGCCGAGGGCGGAGCTCGCGCGAGGGCGCGCGACAATGAGGCGAGCGACCGGATCGGCGGGCGGCCGCATAACTACCACCAGAAGGTCGACCTGGCCTTTCGCGAGATCGCCGGCGAGGAACCGGAGCGGGTGCGGATCATCGACGCATCCGGCAGTCCGCAGGAGGTGACCGGGCGGTTGCTGGACGCGATGGCGGACCTGCTGCCGTGATCGTCGGCCAGGACAAGGCGGTCGAAGCGTTCACTTCGGCCTGGAGTTCGCGGCGGCTGCACCATGCCTGGCTGCTGGCCGGGCCGATGGGCGTGGGCAAGGCGAGCTTCGCGCGGGAAGCGGCGACGCGCGTGCTGGCGGAAGCGGCGGGACCGCCGATTGCCGAGCCGGGGCTGGAAACCCCTCCCGACCACCCGATGGCCAGACTGCTGGCGGCGGGCAGCCATCCCGACTTCCGCTTGCTGGAGAGGCTGGAGAAGGAGAAGGGCGGCCTTGCCCGCAATATCAGCGTCGACCAGGTACGGTCGCTGGGTGGCCTGCTTGCGGTAACGCCGTCGATGAGCCCGTGGCGGGCGATCGTCATCGACAGCGTCGACGACCTAGAGGCCTCGGCGGCCAATGCGCTGCTGAAAATGCTGGAAGAGCCGCCGGCCAATACATTGTTCTTCCTGGTCAGCCATGCGCCTGGACGGTTGCTCCCGACGATCCGCTCGCGCTGCCGCCGGCTGGACTTCGCCAAATTGTCCGACGACGCCATGACGTCACTGCTAAGCCACTCATTGTCCGAGACAAATTCGCCCGAGATCAGCCGGCTGGTACAATTCGCGAACGGCTCAGTGGGACGGGCGCTGGCGATTGCCGAGCTCGACCTGGCGCCGCTGGAAAGCGAGGCGCTGGCGATCCTCCGGCAGGGCGATCCCGACAATGCGCGCCGCTCCAAACTGGCCTCGGCGCTTGGATCCAAGGCCGCCGCCGAGCGGTACGCCGCTTTCCTTGAGCTGGTGCCGGGCCTGATCGCCGGCGAGGCGGTCGGGCTGAAGGGCCAGGCGCGGGGACGGGCGCTCGACGCCTATACCAAGGCGCGCGAAACGGCGGTGATCGCGCCGCGCCTGTCGCTCGACCCGGCGGCGACGGTATTCCAGCTCGGCACCATCCTCGCCTCGGTCGCGCCCTGAAGGCTTGGCGGTTGCCCAGCTAACGGCATCCCGTTAGGGGCTTCGGCAATGTCCGAGCCCTTCTACATCACCACGGCGATCAGCTACCCCAACGGCAAGCCGCATATCGGCCATGCCTATGAGGCGATCGCGGCCGATGCCATGGCCCGCTTCCGCCGCGCCCAGGGACGCGATGTCCGGCTGGTGACCGGCACCGACGAGCATGGGCTGAAGATGGTCCAGACGGCGCGGGCCGAAGGCCGCGAGACGCAGGAATATGCGGACGAAATGTCCGGATATTTCCGCAAGATGTGCGATGATCTGAACATCAGCTATGATGCGTTCGTGCGGACCACGGAGCCGCGCCACTATGAGGCGAGCAAGGCGATCTGGAAGGCAATGGAGGCGGCGGGCGACCTCTACCTCGACCGCTATGAGGGCTGGTATTCGGTCCGCGACGAAGCCTTTTACGACGACAGCGAGCTGGTCGAGGGCGAGGGCGGCGAGCGATTGTCGCCGCAGGGCACGCCGGTCGAATGGACCAAGGAGGAGACCTGGTTCTTCCGCTTGTCCAAATACCAGGACCGGCTGCTCGAGCTCTATCGCGGCAATCCCGACTTCATCAGGCCGGAAAGCCGCCGCAACGAGGTAGTGCGGTTCGTCGAGGGAGGGCTCAAGGATTTGAGCGTGTCGCGCACCAGTTTCGACTGGGGCGTGCCGGTTCCGGGATCGCCGGGCCACGTCATGTACGTGTGGGTCGACGCGCTGACGACTTACATGACCGGCGTCGGCTATGCCCAGGATGCTGAGGAATATGGCCGCTACTGGCCGGCGGACGTCCATCTGATCGGGAAGGATATCGTCCGCTTCCACGCGGTTTATTGGCCGGCCTTCCTGATGTCGGCGAACCTGCCGCTGCCCAAACAGGTGTTCGGGCACGGCTTCCTGCTGGCCCGCGGCGAGAAAATGTCAAAGTCGCTGGGAAACGTGGTCGAACCGATGGAGCTGGCGGCCCGGTTCGGGGTCGACCAGCTGCGTTACTTCCTGCTGCGCGAGATTAGTTTCGGCCAGGATGGAAGCTATTCGTCCGAGGCGATCGTCAACCGCGCCAACAGCGAGCTGGCGAACAGCTTTGGCAACCTTGCCCAGCGCAGCCTGTCGATGATTTTCAAGAATTTGGATGGGGTCATTCCCGCCGCGGGGGAAGCGGAGGAAGACAAGGCGTTGCTCGGGCAAGTGGACAAGGCCTGTGCGGAATTAGGCGAGGAGTTCGACCGCTTCTCCTTCTCGACCGGGCTGGAAGCATGGATGGGCGCGGTGTTCGCCTGCAATGCCTATGTCGATACGATGGCGCCCTGGGCCCTGAAGAAGACCGATCCGAAGCGGATGGCGACCGTCCTCGGCACGCTGGTGGTCGCGGTGCGCAAGCTGGCGGAAACGGTGCAGCCGGTCATTCCCGCGTCCGCCGAGAAGCTGATCGCGCTGATCGATAGTGGCGTGGGCGGTGCGCCGATCGCCCAGCCCACCCCGATCTTCCCGCGCCTGGAGCTTGCGGAGGACGAGGAGGAAGCGGCGTGAGGCTGATCGACAGCCATTGCCATCTTAATTACGCCGGCCTGGTCGAGCGCCAGGAAGAAGTGCTGGCCAATGCCCGGGCGCGCGGAATCGGCGGGTTTCTCAATATTTCGACCCGCCAGAAAGAATGGAACGACGTCATTAGCGCCGCCGAGCGCAATTCGGACGTCTGGGCCACGGTCGGAGTCCATCCGCATGAGGCCGATGCCCATCCCGATCTTGGCGCAGCGGCGCTTGTGGACGCCACCAGCCATCCGCGTGTGATCGCGATCGGGGAATGCGGGCTCGACTATTATTACGACAAGTCCGACCGAGCGGCGCAGCGCGAGCGGTTCCAGGCCCATATCGAGGCGGCGCGGGAAACCGGCCTGCCGCTGGTCGTCCACACCCGCGATGCGGAAGACGACACCGCCGAAATCCTTACCCGCGAAGTGGGGAAGGGCGGCGTCTCCGGCGTGCTCCACTGCTTTACCGGCAGCGCCGAGCTGGCCCGGAAGGCCCTCGATCTCGGCTTTTACATCTCCATTTCCGGGATCGTGACGTTCAAGAACGCCAAGGAATTGCAGGAAACCGCCAGGGCCATCCCGCAGGAGCGGTTGCTGGTCGAAACGGATTCGCCGTTCCTGGCGCCGGTGCCGCATCGCGGCCAGCCTTGCGAGCCGGCATTTGTGGCCGACACGGCGGCATTCCTGTCCGACCTGCGCGACGAGCCGCTCGACGAGCTGGCCGAAGCAACCACCGCCAACTTCTTCAGACTGTTCAACAAAGCGGCATGAAAATCAGGATCCTCGGCTGCGGACCCTCGTCCGGCGTGCCGCGGATCGGAAATGACTGGGGCGATTGCGATCCCGCCGATCCCAGGAACCGCAGAACACGGACCTCAATGCTGTTCGAAAGCGCCGGCCAGCGGCTGCTGCTCGATTGCGGGCCCGACCTCAGGCAGCAATTGCTGTCGGCAGACGTAGGGACGGTGGACGGCGTTCTCGTGACGCACGACCATGCCGACCATTGCCACGGCATCGACGATTTGCGGCAGCTGGCGGCCAACCGCGGTGCGCCGGTGCCGCTCTACGCGCGGCCGGAGACGCTCGCCGGGCTCGCTGCACGGTTCAGCTATGTCTTTGAAGGAAGCGAGTATTATCGCCCGACGGTGGTTCCTCACCAACTCGGAGACGAACTGGTTTGGGGGCAGGCCCTGCTACGCTTCGCCGAGCAGCCGCACGGTGAGATCACTTCGCTTGGAATAAGGGCCGACGAAGGCGATCGCTCGTTGGTATACTCTATTGATTTCCATGCTTTAACGCCGGACATGGCGAATCTCTATCAAGATTCAAGTCTCTGGATTTGCGCCGTCACGCCGAACAAGAGCCATCTTACCCATGCCAGCCTCGAGGCCGTGCTCGTCTGGGCCCGGGACCTCCGTATCGGCCAATTGCTGCTGACGAATCTCGACAAAAGGATGGATTATGCCACGCTGGCCAGGGAGCTGCCGGATTGGGCAGCACCGGCGTTCGACGGCCAGGAGCTTGCGCTTTGACCAACGACTGGATGCTCGGCAGCCTTTACCTGTTGATGGCGATCATGCTGGTGGCCGGCTCGCTGATCTCCCGGAGGGAGAAATTCGCCAAGATGGCGACGATGGCGCTTGCCTGGGTGGCAATCTTCGGCGCCGGCTTCGTCCTGTTCACATTCCGGGACGATCTTGGCTTTGTCGCGCAGCGGCTGAAGGCCGAGGCGACCGGCGAGCCAGTCGTCCAGGGCGAGGAAGTCCGCATCCCGATGGCAATCGACGGCCATTTCTGGGTCAATGCCAGGCTCAACGGGCAAAAAATCAAATTCCTGGTCGACAGCGGCGCCACCATGACGACGATCGGCCGGGATACGGCGGCGGAAGCCGGAATATTGGTCAGCGACCGCCGCAACCAGGTCGTGCGGACCGGCAACGGCATATTGCGGGTAGCGACCGCGCGGGCGGACAGCCTGTCAATCGGCCCGATCGAACGGAACGATGTCGGCCTGCACGTCGCCGACCATGAAGATCTGAACGTGCTGGGGATGAACTATCTGTCGTCACTGGAGCGCTGGGGGGTCGAAGGCCGATGGCTGATCCTGAAAGGCTGAGCGGGACGGTTGAGGGCGCTAGCTGGAGATTGGCCCCTCTGGCCCTGTCTCGTACTTTACATAATATATATTATCATACTGATGGACTCATGCGGACAAGGGGCCCCCAGGAGCCCCCTCACGCCTTGGAGATAGAGTGAAATGGGCCTCGATCGCCTCGACAATATCATGAAACGGCTGCGCGACCGGGAGACCGGCTGCGAATGGGATAGCGTCCAAACCTTCGAGACGATCGCGCCCTACACGATCGAGGAAGCCTATGAAGTCGCCGACGCCATCCACCGCGGCGACATGGACGCCCTGGTCGACGAGCTTGGCGATTTGCAGCTGCAGGTCGTGTTCCACGCGCGAATGGCCGAGGAAGCCGGCCATTTCACCCTGCAGGACGTGCTGGCGCGCATCTCCGACAAGCTAGAACGGCGGCATCCCCACATTTTCGGCGACGCCGAGCAAGGCGGCCACCATCTGTGGGAGGCCATCAAGGCCGAGGAACGGGCCAAGCTCGACGACCAGAGCGCCCTGGCCGGCGTTGCCATGGCCCTGCCCGCGCTGGAGCGGGCGATGAAGCTGCAGAAGAGGGCGGCCTGGACCGGCTTCGACTGGCCCGACATCGAGGGACCCAAGGACAAGATCCGCGAAGAGCTCGACGAAATCGCCGAGGCTCCGCCGGAGGAAGTCGAAGAGGAGGTTGGCGACCTGCTGTTCGCCGTGGTCAACTTCGCACGGTTTCTGAAGGTCGAGCCGGAAGAGGCGCTGCGCAAGGCCAATCGCAAGTTCGAAAAGCGGTTCCGGCAGATCGAGCAGGCGCCGGGCTTCGCCGACATGACCCTGGAGCAAATGGAAGAACTTTGGGTAGCGGCCAAGAAGGCGCCGGCGGAAGCCTAGCTAGGCCGTCTCGAAGTAAATTCGTGACGTCAGTCCTGTCCGCTACGCGGCAGGCTGGCCGCCCTTCACGCTCTCTTCGACATAAGCACCCGATTGCCAGGCAATCGTGCACTTATGCTCGGGCGTTCAGAGCCGCTCGAACCGCGCCCAATTCTCCGGGCTCAATTTGACCGACAGCTGCAGCTGGTCGCCGTCCTGAAGCTGTTCGAGCACCTCCCCGCGGGCATGCAGCCAGGCAATGCGCTCGCCGTCACCTGCATTGAGCCGGACCTGGTGGGTTTGCGAGCCGGAGTGAAGCAGGTGTGAGATGGTTTCGCGGAGGCCGTCGACCCCTTCCCCGGTCAAGGCAGAGACGGCGGCGACGTCGCCCCGCCGTTCCGCTTCGCCGAGCAGCTCCTGCTTGTCGGCGGGCGGGAGCAGGTCGAGCTTGTTCCACACCTCGATGCGCGGCGGGGAATCCTCTTCGGCCAGGCCCAGCGAGGACAGGACCGCCTCGACATCGGCCGCCTGCGCGTCGCTATCGGGGTGGGCGATGTCGCGGACATGGAGAATGAGGTCGGAGGCCGCGACCTCCTCAAGCGTCGCCCGGAACGCCGCGACCAGCTCGGTCGGCAGGTTTGAGACGAATCCCACCGTGTCAGACAGGATCGCCCGGTCGAAGCCGGGAATCTTCACACTGCGCATGGTCGGATCGAGCGTCGCGAACAACAGGTCCTCGGCCATGACGGAGGCCTGCGTCATCCGGTTGAACAGGGTCGATTTCCCGGCATTGGTGTAACCGACCAGTGCGATTACCGGCCACGGCGCCCGCTGCCGCCGGCCGCGATGCAGCCCGCGGGTGCGGCTGACCTGGTCAAGCTCCCGCCGGATGCGGGCCATGCGGTCGCGGATCTGCCGCCGGTCGGCCTCGATCTGGGTTTCGCCCGGGCCGCCGAGGAAGCCGAAGCCGCCCCGCTGCCGCTCGAGATGGGTCCAACTGCGGACCAGGCGGCCGGCCTGATAGTCGAGATGGGCCAGCTCGACCTGCAGGCGTCCCTCGGCGGTGGCGGCGCGCTCGCCGAAAATTTCGAGGATCAGCCCGGTGCGGTCGATGACCTTGCACTTGGTCTCGTCCTCCAGCGTCTTTTGCTGGACCGGGCTCAACGCCGCATCGACGACCAGCAGCGATGCGTCATGCTGTTCGGCCAGCTCGGCGATTTCCTCGACCTGCCCCTTGCCGAACAGGCTGGCCGGCCGAACCTGCCGCAGCCGGAAGGATTTCTTGCCGATGACGTCAATGCCGATCGCCTGGGCGAGCCCGACCGCCTCCGCGATCCGGGCGTCAAGGGACCTCAGTCCCCCCTCCCCGACCCGTTCCGGCACGACAACGAGCGCATGCTCGCCGCGAGCAATCCCGCTGTCGTCGGTACGTTTGAAAACGCTCAGCCTTCGTCCTCCGGGCTGGATTCACCCCCCAGGTTGAGCGGATGGCCCGGCTGCAGGGTCGAAATGGCGTGTTTGTAGACCAGCTGGACCTGCCCGCCGCGCTCCAGCACCAGCGAAAACTGGTCGAACCCGGCGACCGCGCCCTGCAGCATGACGCCATTGACCAGAAAAATGGTCATCGGCTCGGTCTCGCGCGCCGCGGCTTGCAGGAACAGGTCCTGGAGCATCGGCTTCTTGCCATTGCCCCCTTCCCCGCCATTCCCAAATTCGAGGTCGGCCGGCGCCTGGCCCGGCATGATGGTCGAGATGGCGTGCTTGTAGACGAGCTGGGAACTGCCGTCGCGGCGGAGCAGCAGCGAGAAGGGATCGAACCAGGTGACGATGCCCTGAAGCTTGACGCCCTTGACCAGGAATATCGTCACCGGGACCTTTGCCCGGCGAATGGAATTCAAGAAGTGGTCTTGTAAACTCAGCGGTTTATCGGCCATTTTTATTATTATTCCTCATCCCGCTTGTCGCCCAGGCCAAGCGCCTTCAGCTTGCGGTGGAGCGCCGAGCGCTCCATGCCGATGAACGAGGCCGTGCGGGAAATGTTGCCGGAGAAGCGGCGGATCTGGATCTTCAGATATTCGCGCTCGAAGCTTTCCCGCGCTTCCCTCAGCGGCGAACCCATGATCGCCATCGATGCTCCGCCAAGCCCTGCCGAGCCCTGGGAATCGATGATTTCCGGCGGCAGCAGGTCGACCTCGATGCAGCCGACCCGGTCGCCGGGCGTGAGGATCAGCGTCCGCTCGATGATGTTCCGGAGCTGCCGGACGTTGCCTGGCCAGTCGTGCGCCTGCAGCGCGGCGATCGCTTCCTTGGACAGTTCGGGCGTCTGGATTCGGCGCTCGGCAGCGAAGCGGGCGAGGAAATGGTTGACCAGCTCCGGGATGTCCTCGCGCCGCTCCCGCAGCGGCGGAATGCGGACCGGGACGACGTTGAGGCGATAATAAAGATCTTCGCGGAACCGGCCGGCGGAGATCTCGTCGGAGAGATTGCGCGACGTTGCCGAAAGGACCCGCACGTCGACCTTGACCGGCCGCTGGCCACCGACCCTGGTATAGCTCTGGTCGGTCAGCACGCGCAGGATCTTGGCCTGGGTCGTGGGCGGCATGTCGGCGATCTCGTCGAGGAAAATGGTGCCGCCGTGCGCCTGTTCGAGCAGTCCGGGGCGCGAGACGCCCTGCTGCTCGCTGCCGAACAACTCCTCCTCGACCCGCTCTGGGCTCATCATCGCCGCCGACAATACGGTGAATGGAGCCGACGCCCGCGGGCTCCAATTGTGGATCATCCGCGCGGCGATTTCCTTGCCGACGCCGGCCGGCCCGGTAATCATGACCCGGCTTCCGGTCGGCGCGACCCGTTTCAAGGTCGCGCGAACGGTGTTGATGGCGACGGAAGTGCCGTCGAGCTGGTCATCCGGCCCCACCTGGGTGCGCAGGTTGGCGACTTCGCGGCGCAGGCGGTCAGTCTCGGTGGCCCGGCCAACCAGATGGAGCAGCCGGTCGGCCTTGAACGGCTTTTCGATGAAGTCGACCGCGCCCTCGCGGATTGCGGCGACAGCGGTGTCGAGGTTGCCGTGACCGGAAATCATCAGCACCGGCAGGGTCGGATCGCGCTTCTTGATCTGCTCGAGCAGTTGCAAGCCGTCGAGCTTCGAGCCCTGAAGCCAGACATCGAGCAGGACCAGGCTGGGCCGGCGATCGTCGATTGCGTCAAGCGCAGCGGTGCTGTCGGCGGCCGAGCGCACGGAATAGCCTTCGTCCTCCAGCACACCGGAAACGAGCTCGCGGATATCGGCTTCGTCGTCGACCACCAGCACTTCAAGCGCCATCAGCTATGGTCCTCCTCATCATATTCATCGTCATCGCCCTTGAGAGGCGCCGTGGCGGGGGGTTCCTCGGTCGCCAGCGCTTGGAGCCGGTCTGCGTCGAATGCAATTCGGACCCGGGTCCCTCCCCCGTTCCTGTCGAGAAAGGCGATCTCGCCAAGATGTTCCTCGACGATCTTCTTGACGATGGCGAGGCCGAGGCCGGTGCCGCGGACCCGGGTCGTCATATAGGGCTCGGTCAGCCGCTCGCGGTCCTCCGGCAACCCCACGCCGGTGTCGGTCAGGTCGAAGATGAGCTGGTCGGCTTCGCGCCGGATACATAGGTCGATGCGGTCGCCATCCGGATTCTCAATCCCGCGATTTCGTCGCAGCTCAATAGCTTCCACCCCATTCTTGACGATATTCGTCAAGGCCTGGCTGAGCTGCCTCCGGTCGCAAACCATCCGGACTTCGCCGGACGGCGGGTCGAGGGAAAAGCTGATCCCCGGATGCGCCACCTCGTGCAGGAACAGCGCCGCGCGGGCGATGTCATGGACATTCTCGTCGCGGAACACCGGCTTGGGCATGCGCGCGAAGTTGGAGAATTCGTCGACCATGCGGCGCAAGTCGGCAACCTGGCGGATGATGGTGTCGGTGAGGCGCGAGAAGGTCTCCGGATCCGACGCGACCTCCGCGCTGTAGCGCCGCTGCAGGCGCTCCGCGGCAAGCTGGATCGGGGTCAGCGGATTCTTGATCTCATGGGCGATGCGCCTGGCGATGTCGGACCATGCGGCGCGGCGCTGGTCGCTCAGCTGGTCGGTAATGTCGTCGAAGGTCAGCACCGACCCGTCGGCATAACGCATCCGCTTGACCGCCAGCGTGCGCTGCCCCTCGGCCAGGTTGACGAGCACATTGGCGTCGCGGGTCTCGCCGCTGAGGAATTCGCCCAATTCAGGCGAAACATCGGCCAGCTCGCGGCCTTCGACGCCCTCCTCGCCTTGTTGCAGCAGCGTTTCGGCCGAACGGTTGGTGAGCAGGATCCGCCCCGGACCGTCGAGCGCGATCACCCCGGCGGTCACGCTGGACAACACCGCCTCGATGAAGGCGCGGCGAGTGTCGAGCTGCTGGTTGGCGGCCATCAGGGCGCCGGTCTGCTCCTGCAGCTTCCCGGTCATCCGGTTGAAGGCGGTGCCGAGCGTTGCGATCTCGTCGTCCGGATCGCCGATGATCGGCACTCGCGCGGTGAAATCGCCCTCTTCGATCCGTCCGGCGGCGTCGACCAACTGCTCGACCGGCCTCAGCAGACGGTCGGCCAGCTTTAGTGCGGTGATAATTGCCAGGAAGACAATCAGCAGCGCGCCGGCCAGGAGAGCGGCATTGAACTTCAGCTGGTTGCTGCGGCTCCGCTCGAGCAAGCCACGATAATCGGTCAGAACGCCAGCAGCGCTTTCGATCTGCTTCCGGAAATCCTCGCTCACCTGCCGCGAAACGAACAGATATTTTCCGGGCTCATTGGCGAAGGGAGTGATGACCGCAATCCGGCCAGGAGTCAGCACTTCGGCCGCCTGGGTCTGACCCTTGAGCTGGGCCAATGCCTGGGCCAGCCGGGACTGGTCGATCAGTCCGTCATAATAGTTGACGCCGCGGCTGATCGTGACCTGCCCATTGTTGGCAATCGAGACAATCGCGGCTTCATTGAGACTGCGCTGGTACGTCTGCCGGGCGATATATTCCTCAAATTGAGGACTGGTGATCGGATATTGCGGCAGCGCTCCGGAAAGGTCCCCAGACATGGCAACCGCCTCGGCACCCACACGATTGACCTCGCTGTTGTAGGTCGATTGCGCCAGCTGAACGGTATTCTCCAACATTCCCCGCGCGCGGTCGGAAAACCAGAATTCCAGCCCCGACTGCAGCAGCAGGGATGCGAAGATGGCAACGATCACCGTCGGCACTGCGGCGATCACCGAGAAGAGCGCGACCAGTCGCGTATGTAGCTGGCCGGTGCCGATCGCCCGGGCCACCGCCCGCGCTCGGGCGATCTTGCGCGACAGCAGGACCATCAGCGCAATCGACGGAACGAGGTTGGCGATTAGCAGCAGGGCGATCTGCAGCGGCGACAGCATCGATCCGGGCGCCGCCTCGCGGGTCAGCATGACATAGCTGAGCACCAGCATGCCGGCGAGCAGGGCTCCGCTCGCAACCGTCGCCCAATCGTAGATTCGACCGCTCTCTTTCTCGCGGGCGAGCCAGCGAGGCAAAGGCCTTCTTTTCAGATCGGATTCGACGGTCTGCACATCCATTCCAGGCTGGGCCTAGCATGGACGCGTTGCATAAAAAACACAGTTTCTGGTTAGGCTGCAGTTCTCGCGAGCCAGGGCGAATAGAAGTCCTGCAGCATCTGCGTCACGACCTTCGGATCGTCCTGCGTATTGACCCGGTTTCGGAACTCGGCCGAGCCGGCCAGCCCCTTGGTGTACCAACCGATATGCTTGCGGGCGAGGTTGACGCCGGTCTGGACGCCGTAAAGCGATTGCATGGCGTCATACTGCTCGAGGATCAGGTCGAGCTGGTCGTCCATCGACGGATCCGGCTTGTGCCCGTCATGCGCCAGATCGGCCATCACCTGGCCGAGCAACCACGGTTTGCCATAGGACCCGCGACCGATCATCACCCCGTCCGCGCCGGACTGGGCGAGAGCCGTACGCGCGTCTTCAAGGCTGCAGATATCGCCGTTGACGATCACCGGAAGCGACGTCGCCTGCTTGACCGCGCTGACGAAAGCCCAGTCGGCCGAACCCTTGTACATCTGGCAGCGCGTGCGGCCGTGGACGGTGATCATCCTGATGCCGAGGTCCTCGGCAATGCGCGCCAGTTCGGGCGCGTTGAGGCTGCCATGGTCCCAGCCCATGCGCATCTTCAGCGTCACGGGCACCTTCACCGCCTTGACGGTCGCATCGATGATCGAGGCAGCGAGCGGCAGGTCGCGCATCAGCGCCGACCCGGCATCACCATTGACCACCTTCTTGACCGGGCAGCCCATGTTGATGTCGATGATCGCGGCACCGCGCTGCTCGTTGAGCCTTGCCGCCTCGGCCATCTCATTGGGGGTGCAGCCGGCCAGCTGCAGCGACACCGGCTCCTCGCTCGGGTCCCACGCCGCCTTTTGCATTGACTGGCGGGTTTCGCGGATCATGGCCTGGCTGGCGATCATCTCGCTGACCGTGAGGCCCGCACCGTAGCGCTTGACGATCTTGCGGAACGGCAGGTCGGTGACGCCCGTCATCGGCGCCAAAATCACGGGCGCGTCGATGGTCACCGGACCGACGTGGATGGGCTTTACCAGGCTCATGGGAGGGCGCGCCTTTACAGGAAGGGCCGGATGCGGGCAAGGCGCCGCTTATGACGGTCACCGCCCTCATTGTCGCCGCCGGATCGGGAAGCCGGATGGGCGGTGAGTTGCCGAAGCAATATCAGCCGCTTGCCGGCAAGACGGTGCTTTCGCATGCGGTCGACGCTTTGACGTCACACCCGGCGATCGACGCGGTCCGGGTGGTCATCGGCGAAGGCCAGGAGCAACTCGCCCGGCAGGCGCTGGATGGCCGCGAGGTGGGCGCCTTGATCATCGGCGGAGCGGAGCGCTCGGACAGCGTCCGGGCCGGCCTGGATGCGATCGAGGGCGATATCGTCCTGGTCCATGACGCCGCCCGCCCCTTTTGCCCGCATGACGTCATCGATCGTCTGCTGGCCGGGCTGGAAGGCTCCGGCGGCGCCGTTCCGGTGCTGCCGGTGGCCGACACATTGGCCAGGGCCGACGGTCTGCTGGGCGAGCCGATCGACCGCGACCATGCGGTTCGATTGCAAACCCCGCAAGCTTTTCGGCTCAAGGACCTGAGGGAAGCCTATGCCAGGTGGAGCGGCGGCAACCCTACCGACGAGGCGACGGTCGCCCGGACGGCGGGCCTTGGAGTCGCGACGGTCGAAGGCGACGCAATGCTGGAAAAGCTGACTTCGCCCGCTGACTGGGCCCGGGCGGAAGCGGTGCAATCGTCACGGCTCATCAGCCGCACCGGCATGGGCTTTGACGTTCATGCCTTTGCCGGCGAGGGCCCAGTGAAGATCGGCGGGATCGAGATCGCCCATCACCGCGGCCTCGCCGGCCATAGCGATGCCGACGTCGTGCTGCACTCGATCACCGACGCGTTGCTCGGAGCGGCCGGGCTGGGCGACATCGGCCAGCATTTTCCGCCGTCCGATCCGCAGTGGAAGGGCGCGGACAGCAGCATTTTCCTTGGACACGCCGCAAAGCTGGTCCGGCAGGCGGGCGGGATCATCGATTTTGTCGACTGCACGGTGATTTGCGAGGAGCCGAAGATCGGGCCGCATCGGGACGCCGCCCGGGCGCGTATCGCGGTAATTCTGGATATCAGCCTCACTCAAGTCAGCCTAAAGGCAACCACAACCGAACGACTTGGTTTTGCCGGGAGGGGCGAGGGAATTGCCGCCCAGGCGGTCGCAACGGTTCGAATGGCGCAAGGATAATGATGGCTGATCATTTGCTTCCCGATGATTTGGTGGCCAAGGCCCGCGAAGTAGTGGAGGCCAATCGCCGCGCCGGGCGCCGGGTGGCGGTCGCCGAAAGCTGCACCGGCGGGCTGGTCAGCGCCGCCATCACCGAGATCCCCGGATCGTCGGAAATGTTCGAATCCGGCTATGTTACCTATTCGAACGAAGCCAAGATGTCGGAGCTCAACGTCTGCCTCGACGTGGTCGAAACCTTCGGAGCGGTCAGCGTCGCCACCGCCTGGGCGATGGCCCAGGGAGCGCTCGAGGCCTCGGGCGCCGATGTCGCCGTTGCCATCACCGGTATCGCCGGCCCTGACGGGGGGACCGAGCAGAAGCCGGTCGGGACGGTGGTCTTCGCCCGGGCCGAGCGAAAGGCAGGTCCGGACAAGATCGTCGCCGACCAGAAGCTGTTCGACGCTTCGGAAGGCCGGTCCGGGATCCGCCGTCAGGCGGCGCTCTGCGCGCTTGACCTGTTGATGCCGTAGAGCTGCTCGGCGCGCTTTTCGAAGGCGCCGGTCATTCGCCGCAAGGCCCGATCGAACATCTGGCCGGCGAGCGTTTCGAAAATGCGCGACTTGAAGGCGAAATCGACCGAGAAGTAGACGTTCGTGCCGCCCTGGGGAGCAGGTTCGAAACGCCATTCATTCTTCAGATATTTTAGCGGGCCCTCGATATAGTCGACGCAGATATGGCCGGGCCGCTCCTTGGTCACCCGGCTGGTAAACCGCTCCTTGAAGGCATTGAAACCGACGATCAGGTCGGCGACCATCTCGGTTTCGCTGTCCGAACGGATGCGGACCGCGCTGACCCATGGCAGAAACTCGTCATAGCTGCCGACGTCGGCGACCATGCCGAACAGCTGGTCCGGCGTATAAGGCAGGTAACGCGTCTCACTGTGCCGGGGCATTTAGGCGGGTGTGCCCCCCGCCCTCGCCAGCTGCGCGTTGCGGGCATCGCGCATCTTCTGGAAATCGTCACCGGCATGGTAGCTGGAACGGGTCAGCGGCGATGCCGCGACCAGCAGAAAGCCCTTCGCCCTGGCGATCGACGCATAGGCCTTGAACGCGTCGGGTGTGACGAACTCCTGGACCGTGGCATGCTTCGGAGTCGGCTGGAGATATTGGCCCATGGTGAGGAAGTCGATCCCGGCGGAGCGCATGTCGTCCATCACCTGGTGGACTTCCAGCCGCTCCTCGCCGAGGCCGACCATCACGCCCGACTTGGTGAAGATCGAGGGATCGAGCTTCTTGACCTGTTCGAGCAGGCGCAGCGAGGCATAGTAGCGCGCGCCGGGGCGGATCGTCGGATAGAGCCTTGGGACGGTTTCGAGGTTGTGGTTGTATACGTCGGGACGAGCAGCGACGATCGCTTCGACCGCCGCCTCATGCTTGTTGCGGAAGTCCGGGGTCAGGATCTCGATGGTGGTGTTCGGCGTCTCGCGGCGGAGCGCCTCGATCACCTTGACGAACTGCGACGCCCCGCCGTCGGGCAGGTCGTCGCGGTCGACCGAGGTCACCACGATATGCTCGAGGCCGAGCTTGGCCGCGGCGATGGCGACATGCTCGGGCTCCAGCGGGTCGACGGCGCGCGGCATGCCGGTCTTGACGTTGCAGAAGGCGCAGGCCCGGGTGCAGGTGTCGCCCAGGATCATCACCGTCGCATGCTTCTTGGTCCAGCATTCGCCGATGTTCGGACAGGCCGCTTCCTCGCACACCGTGGCGAGATTCAGGGAGCGCATCAGCTTGCGGGTCTCGTGATAGCCTTCGCTGACAGGCGCCTTGACCCGGATCCAGTCGGGCTTGCGCTGGCGGGATGGCCCTTGGGCTGGCACGGGGAGCGGAGCGTTCATGCCGGGCCAGATAGCGATTTGGTCCCCGACTTGCCACCCCTCGCCCGCCCGATTAACCCCCGCGCCAGTTCAGAAAGGGTTTCGCGTATGCAAGGGTTCGGCAACCTGCTGGAAGGCTATCGGCGATTTCGCGCCAACCGGTTCGAAACCGAACGGGGCCGCTGGCAAGAGCTGGCAGAAGGACAGTCGCCACGCGCGGTCGTCATCGCCTGCAGCGACAGCCGGGCCGATCCGGCAACGATCTTCGACACCAACCCCGGCGAAATCTTCGTCGTGCGCAATGTCGCCAACCTGGTGCCCCCGTTCGAAACCGGCGGAGGACGCCACGGCGTGTCGGCCGCGCTGGAGTTCGCGGTCACCCAGCTCAACATTCCCGAGATATTGGTGATGGGGCATGAGCGCTGCGGCGGCATCAGCGCCGCGCTGACCGGCAAGTTCAAGGGCGCGGCCGCCGGCGAAGGCGGGTTCGTGTCGACCTGGATGAGCCAGGTCGAAGGCCCCGCCCAGGCGATCGCCCGCGATCATGGCACCGGCGAGGATGCTCACCGGATGCTGGAAGAGGTTGCGATCCGCCAGAGCCTGGCCAACCTTCGCACCTTCCCGTTCGTGGCGGCCCGCGAAAAAAATGGCACCCTGAAGCTACTCGGGTGCCATTTTTCCATTCGCGATGGCGAATTATGGTTGCTCAACGAAGCGGACGATACCTTCCGCCCCGTCTAAGCGATTGCCGCTAAGCTGTTAGCACCTAGCGTTATAATCGTAGATCGGATTGCCATACTGATCGACGTAATAGCAATAGCCGCGGGTATCGCGGTAATATTGCCGGCCCTTGATCACGGCGCCAGCGACGCCGCCAAGAACTGCACCGACCACGGCGCCGGTCACCGGGTTCACGCCCGGAACCACCGCGCCGACCACCGCGCCCGTGGCGCCGCCGATAGCCGCGCCGGTCGCTACCCGACGGCCCTGCGAGTCATATTGATAGCCACCGTTGTAGCCGTAAGGGTCGGTGGCACAGCCGGACACGGCGATGCTGCTTGCTATTACAGACGCAAAAACTAGACGTTTCATGACAACATCCTCCAAAAACTCATTCCGCCCTTTGTAAGTATGTAAGCGTATAGACGCCGATTTCGTTCCGACCCCGTTGCAACATGAACGCCAGATAAACAGGCCGAAAGACTCGATGACCGACCGTAACGAATACGCCGAATCCGAGCTGAACATCGCCTTGCTGATCGACGCCGACAATGCATCGCCGGAACATCTCGACGAGGTGCTGCTGGTCCTTGGCGAGCTGGGCACGATCAATATCCGGCGCGCATACGGCAATTGGGCCAAGACCAGCCTCAAGGGCTGGGGCGCGCTTACCGGCCTGCATTCGATCGTGCCGATGCAGCAATTCGACGTGGTCAAGGGCAAGAGCTCGACCGACATGCGGATGACCATCGACGCGATGGACCTGCTCTACCGCGGCCATGTCGACGGGTTCGGGATCATGTCGTCGGATTCGGACTTCCTGCCGCTTGCCCAGCGGATTCGCGAAGACGGGCTGCCGGTCTATGGCTTCGGCACGGCCAAGACGCCGATGAGCTTCCAGCAGGCCTGCACGCGTTTCTTCGACGTAGCCGCGCTGAAGGCGGCGGAGGCGGAAGCGCTCGAGCAGCCAATCGTCGGCGAAGGGCAGCGGCCGGTGGACACCGAGCTGCTGCAGGTGCTCGGCAACGCCTTCAAGGCTTCCAAGCGCGACGACGAAGGCTATGCAGCGCTGAGCGAAATGGGCCAGCGGGCCAAGGCCGTGTCGAGCTTCGCCGTCCGCAACTATGGCTTCAACCGGCTGTCGGACCTGATCAAGGCCTTGCCCAATTTCGGCACAAAGGTGGGCGACGACGGGCGGATGATGGTCAAGCGGCTGCGCTAGCCGCTGTTGCGGCTGCGACACGGGGAGAAGTTTTCCCAAAAGGGCGGAACCCCTTCGTGCCGACGAGGTTAAGTGGTTCAAATCAAATGCCCCAACCGCCCATGACCCTCGTTCCCACTGCCCAAGAATTCCTCGACCTGACGCTGGACGCGCTCGATGAGGGCGACGGCCGGTTCCGGCCGCTGCTGGATGCTTTGCCGGTGCCTGTCTATCTGACCGACGCTGACGGGCTGGTGACCTACTGGAATGAGGCATGCATAGATTTCGCCGGCCGCGAGCCCGAATTGGGCCAGGATCGATGGTGCGTCACCTGGCAAATCCACACCACCGACGACGAACTCCTGCCCCATGACCGCTGCCCGATGGCCGTTGCCGTCAAGGAACAGCGCGAAGTTCGCGGTGAAGTGGCCATCGCCATGCGCCCGGACGGCAGCCGCAAGGCCTTTGCCCCCTACCCCACTCCTCTGTTCGCCGAGGACGGCGAACTCAAGGGGGCGGTCAATCTCCTGATCGACGTCAGCGAAGAGCAGGCCGACGCGCTCGAACAGCAGGCGGAGCGCTGCCATCGCCTGGCGGCAGCAGTCAGCGACCGCCATACGGGCGAACTGCTGCGCGGCATGGCAAAAGGCTATGAGCGAAACGCGGCGGCGCTGCGTCGCGCTTGATTACAATCTCCTAACCAAGCAGCAACGGCGGGCCACCTCAACGGGAGCCGACCAATGAAAGGCCGTTACGCACCGCAAGCGCTGAGCCTGCTCAGGATCGTCACTGCATTGCTGTTCCTGCAGCATGCCACCGGCAAGCTGTTCGGCTTTCCACCGCTCGGCATGAATCCACCGCCGCTGTCGCTCTACTGGATCGCCGGGGTGATCGAGCTGTTCGGCAGCCTTCTGCTGCTTGCGGGTTTCCTGTCGCGGCCGGTCGCGTTCATTCTCTCCGGCGAGATGGCGGTCGCCTATTGGATGGTCCACGCCCCGCAATCGACCTTCCCACTGCTCAACAAGGGCGAAGGGGCGATCCTGTTCTGCTTCATCTTCCTGCTGATCGCCGCGGCCGGCCCAGGCCCGTGGAGCATCGATGCGTCACGCCGTAAAATTGTCGTCAAGACCGAGGATGAGACCGGCGAGCCGCTGCCGGAAGGCTGATCAAAGGATTTCCAGCTCGAAGCTGACCTCGTCGCCGGAAGCGATGCCCGCCCGGCAACGCACCTCCTTTTTGACCGGCAGGATGTAGCCGCCCGATTTCTGCGGGAAGACCGAGGTACGCCAGGCGGTGTCCCCGATGCGGGCTTCGACCCGCACCGAGCCGAAGCCGCCGCGGCGAGCCAGGCTCTCTGCACGGATTTCACCGGACTGTTCCTCGGGCACAGTCAGGAAATGCCAGCTCGCGCTTTCGCCGCTCCACAGCCAGAGGGGGCTGGTGACGCGGATCATTTCTTCGGCTTCCAGTCGTAACCTGGAATTTTCACGCCGGCGGCACTGCTGTCGATCAGGATGGCGAGCCGCTTGGCGCGGGTCTCAGGCCTCTTGGCCGACGTCACCCAGTGGAGCGCAACCTTGCGGTAACCCGGCGGGCGTTTCTCCCAGTCGCCCCAGGCCTTCTTGTTCTTGCGAAATAGCGCCTCGTCCGACGGGTCCAGCGCGGCAAGCTTGCGCTCATAGGAATAGAGGCCGCTCTTATGCTTGTTTTCCTCATAGGCACGCTCGCCTGCAGCGGTCATCTGGCCGGCGGCCTTAAGCGCATTGAACCGCTCGACATTGACCTTGCTCCAGATGCTTCCCTTTCGCCGCGGGGTGAAGCGGATGGTGTAGGCGCCGTCGC
>Ga0310810_10002242_pt1 | contig 20651 bp, 22 predicted proteins | sample NCmetagenome_FD_207641 | JGI IMG/M metagenome (GOLD analysis project Ga0310810, IMG submission 207641) | Soil microbial communities from experimental microcosm in Duke University, North Carolina, United States - NC | ecosystem: Engineered > Artificial ecosystem > Soil microcosm > Unclassified ...
TCTCGGAGTGATCCAGGACAACATGAACCACTACGGCAACCTGGTCGTGTACCTCCGACTCAACGGGATCGTGCCGCCGCGCAGCGCTTCGCGCAATTGACGGGCGTCGCGTGGAGTCACCGCCATGGTGGACCAAAGGCCACTGGGCGAGCGGCATCCCCGTCACTAGACGACCCGCCCCGTGCCCTCCATCGGCGGCAACGTCTCGTCCCTGCGCGGGCGTCCAGCGCGGAGGTCCGGCATATGCTGAGCCGACGTCTTGAGGCGATATGAGGCGATGCTGTCGACATCCCGTCAGGTTCAGTAGCCTCGGCTTGTTCCACAGGCCTGACCGCCCAGCCCGGTGAGCGAGCGGCCCCCAGTTCTTTTGATCTGCCAACCGAGCGCCTAGGCGAACGTCGCGATTGGCCACCAGGCGGCCTCGACCGGTCCTGCGGCGCTTGACAGGATTCGCTGAGTGTTATAGAGAGGAAACTCAGTTTCCTAAATGACTGCCGTCACCTCTCGGGTCTCTGGCACCGCGGTCGCGTCTGTCGCCCGCGCCATGCGCGTCCTCGAAGCGTTTGCCGACCATCCCGGCGGCGTTGCCCTCACCCCGTTGAGCGCGGAGCTCGGCTACGGCAAGGCGAGCCTGTCCAAGATCATGGCCACCATGGAGCGCGAGGGGTTTGTCCGCCGGGACGGGGCCGGCCACTTCCACCTCAGCTGGCGCCTCCTCGCACTCGCCTTCGGCCACGCCCAGCGGGTTGGCGTCTCCGGCGTCTGCCTGCCCGTCCTCCAGGCCCTCGCCGACGAGACCGACGAGCTGGTTCAGCTCGCCCTGATCGAACGCGACCACGTGCTCTTCGTGGCGAAGGCAGAGGGACCAGGCCAAGCCCTGCGGCTCCTCCCGCTGGTGGGCGTGGTCGCGCCGACGCACGCGACGGCGAGCGGCAAGGTCTGGCTCGCGAGCCTGCCTGACGGCCAGGCGCTGCAGGTGATGCGTCGCCAGGGCCTCGCCCGCGTGACGTCGCGCACGATCACCTCGCGCGGGCGTCTCCTCGCGGAGCTGCGTCGGGTGCGCCGCGCCGGGTACGCCATCACCGATGGAGAGCTGGCGGAGGAGGGGCGAGCCATCGCGGCCCCGATCGTCTACGGAGGCCGGGTCGTTGGCGCCATCGCGGTCTCCGGTCCGTCGTTCCGGCTCCCGCTTCCCCGGCTGCAACGGCTTGCCCCGCGGGTCCAGCGGGCGGCGCACGAGCTGCAGGCGCTCTGGCCGTATGAGGTGACGGCCCGAGACTTCGGACTGGGGGTCCGACCTCCCACCGGCAACGGGCAAGTCCGCCCGGTGCGGAGGCACGCGTGAGCTTCGAGTACCATGAGCCGACCTCGCTCGCCGAGGCGGTCGACCTCGGGGCCCGCTTCGGCGCCGACGGGTCCTTCCTCGCCGGGGGCACCGACCTCATCATCCAGATGCGGCGCGGCAAGGTGGCCCCGCCTCACGTGATCAGCCTGCATCGCGTGCCTGGCCTGGACGCGATTGAAGCGAACGGCCGCGTGCGCCTCGGCGCGCTGGTGACCCACCGGGCCATCGAGCGCTGTGCGGCGTTCCGGGGGCAACTGCGCGGCCTCATCGAGGGCGCGGAGGTCGTGGGGGGGCACCAGGTGCGGAACGTGGGAACGGTCGGCGGCAACGTCGTCAACGCGTCGCCCGCCGCCGACGTCGTACCCGTGCTTCTCGCCCTCGACGCCACCGTCACGTGCGTCGGGATCGACGGCGAGCGCACGGAAGCCCTTGAGGAGTTCCTGGTGGGGCCGGGGCGCACCAGGCGCCGGGCCGGCGAGCTCCTCACGGCCCTGGCCTTCGCCAAGCCGGAAGGGCGCACCGCGACCGCTTTCCTGAAGGCGGGGCGCCGTCAGGCGATGGAAATCTCGGTCGTGTGCGTCGCCGCGCGGCTCAAGCTCGACAGCGCGGGCGGGCGCTGCGTGGCCGCGCGCATCGCGCTGGGGGCGGTGGCACCGGCCACGTGGCGCGCGCACGCGGCCGAACGCGTCCTCGAGGGGCGCGTGCCCACGCCGGACGTGCTCCGTGAGGCGGGCCGCGTGGCCGCGGAGGGCTGCCGGCCCATCACCGACGTCCGCGCCTCCGCCCGCTACCGGCAACTGCTCGTGGAGACCCTGGTGCCGCGTGCCCTCGCGCGGTGCCTCGAGCGCATGCCGGAGCGCGCGGGATGAGCAAGCTGGCGCTGACCCTGACCATCAATGGCGAGCGCCATGAGGTGCTCACGGAGCCGCACCGCACGCTCCTCGACGTCCTCCGTGTCGACCTCGGGCTGACCGGCACCAAAGAGAACTGTCTCGAGGCGGAGTGCGGGGTGTGTACGGTGCTGCTCGACCGGCGCGCCGTGAACAGCTGCATCGTTCTCGCCGCGCAGTGTCAAGGCCGCGAGGTCGTCACCATCGAGGGCCTCGCGCGTGACGGGGCCCTCGATCCGCTCCAGCAGGCATTCATCGACCATGGCGCCGTGCAGTGCGGCTACTGCATCCCTGGCATGATCCTCTCCGCCAAGGCCTTCCTCGAGGAATGCCCCGACGGCACCGAGGCCGAGGTGCGCGAAGCCTTGGCGGGCAACCTGTGCCGCTGTACCGGCTATCAGAAGATTGCGGACGCGGTGCTGGCGGCCGCTCGTCCCAACCCCGACCGGAGGTGACCGTGATGGCGACCAGGGTGATGCGCGTCGCGGGCAAGTCGCTGCCGCGCTTCGACGCACCGGGAAAAGTGACCGGCACCGCGGTCTATGCCGTGGACTTCGCCCTGCCGGGCATGCTCGTCGGGAAGGTGCTCCGCAGCACGGAGGCGCACGCGCGCATCATCCGCCTGGACGTCTCCCGGGCGCGCGCGCTTCTAGGCGTGCGCGCGGTCATCAGTGCGGCCGACGTGCCCGATGTGCGCTACGGCGGTGCTCTCAAGGACGAGATGGTCTTCGCGAAGGGTAAGGTCCGGTACGTCGGCCAGCCGGTGGCGGCGGTGGCGGCGACGACGCCAGAAGCGGCCGACGCGGCCCTCGCGGCCATCGAGGTGGTCTACGAGACCCTACCCGCCGTCCTGGACCTCGACGCCGCCCTGGCCCCCGGCGCGCCCCTCGTGCACGAGGAGTGGGCAAGCTATACCGCGATTCCGATCCTCCATCGCGACGGCAACGTCTGTAACCGGGCCCGCATTATGGTGGGAGACGTGGAGCGCGGTTTCGAGGAGGCCGACCGCATCTTCGAGCACCGCTTCCGCACGAGCATGGTCCACCAGGGCTACACGGAGCCGCGGGCCGCGGTGGCGCAGTGGGACAGCTCCGGGACGGTCACCGTGTGGTCGAACACGCAGCTGCCGTTCGAGCTGCAGAACACCCTCGCCGAGATCCTCCAGACGCCACCCTCGAAGATCCGCGTGGTGGTGCCTGGGATCGGCGGCGGCTTCGGCGGGAAACTGCGTGTCGGCGTCGAACACTTCGCCGCCTTCCTCGCGAAGAAGGCCGGTCGACCCGTGAAGGTCGTCACCACGAGCGAGGAGGAACTGACCGCTGCCTACCCGCGTCAGGGCACGGTCATCGAGCTGAAGACAGGCGTCACGCGGGACGGCCGTATCACGGCCAAGTCCGGACGCATCTGGTTCGACACCGGAGCCTTCGCGGGCTCTGGCCCCGGCGTTGCCGCGGTCGCGACGCTCGTGCTGGCAGGACCGTACAAAATCCCGAACCTGCACCTCGAGGGCTTCGCCGTCTACACCAACAAGACGAACTGCGGGTCCTTCCGGGCGCCCTCGGGCCCGCAGGCCAACTTCGCGGTGGAGTCCCAGATGGACATCATCGCCGACGCCCTCGGCATCGATCCGCTCGACTTCCGGCTCAAGAGCATCGTGCGCGAGGGCGATGAGGGCCCCACCGGCCAAGTGCTCGACGCGGTGGGGCTGGAAGAATGCCTGCGCAAGGCCGCCGCCGCCATCGGCTGGAGCACCCGGCGGCCGGGGCGGTGGCGCGGCAAGGGCCTCGCGTGCGGGTGGTGGACGACCACGGGCGGGTCCTCGGGCGTCTACGTGAAGATCAACCCGGACGGCACCGTCGCCCTCAATACCGGGGCCGCCGAGATCGGCAGCGCCGCCCTCACCGGGGCCGCCCAGGTCCTCGCCGAGGAGCTCGGCGTGGACCTGACGGACATCAGCGTGATCTCGGCCGACACCTTCTCGACCCCCTTCGACTTCGGGGCGCAGGGCAGCCGCACGGCGTTCGCGGTGGGCAACGCCTGCCGGGCGGCCGTCGCCGACCTCAAGCCGCGCATCTTTGCCCTCGCCGCCGCCCAGCTCGGGGTCGAGCCCGAGGCGTGCGCGCTCATCGACAAGCACGTGGTCGCGGACGGGAAGCGGATGTCGCTCGCGGACCTCGCTCGGCTCTCGCAACAGACCGGCGGAGGCCTCATCGCGCAGGGGACGTTCATCGCGCCCCCCACGGCGTACGACACCAAGCGGGTGGACGGACACGTCTATCCGGCCTTCCACTCACCGAGCTTTCACGCGCACGCGGTGGACCTCTCGGTGGACCCGGAGACGGGGGAGATCACGATCCACAAGTATGTCGTGGCGCAGGACGTCGGCTTCGCCATCAATCCCACGTACATCGAGGGCCAGATCGAGGGCGGAGTGGCGCAAGGCCTGGGCCAGGCGCTGTCCGAAGAAATCGTCTACGAGGGCGGCCGCGTGCTGAACGCGAACCTCACGGACTACAAGATGCCGACCACCCTCGACATGCCGCGCGTGGAGACCAGCATCCCAGCGTGGTAGGCCCCTACGGGGCCAAGGGGGTGGGGGAGCCGCCGAACATTGAGCCGCCGGCGGCGGTGGCCAACGCGGTCGCGGCCGCCACCGGGCTGCGCATGACCGCGCTGCCCATCACCGCGGAGAAGATCGCGTTGGCGCTGCGCGACACCGAGGCGGCCGGAGCCTGAGACCGCATGGCCGCCGGCGCCTCCGTGGCAGCTCCTCGAGCTCCGCACGCAGTACCGCGGGGTCGTGGCGCTCAACACGGTAGTCTTCGGCCTGGTGTGTCGGCCCGTCGTGGGCACGGCTCTGCTCCTGGCCTTCTAGGACCGCCATGACGCTCCGCACGGGTCTCCTGATGCTGCCGGCCTACGAGCCGGCGCGGCTCGCCGATCTCGCCGGGCTCGCCGAGAGCACGGGGTTCGATGACTTCTGGCTCGCCGACGAGCGCTTCTTCCGCGAGGTGTACGCCTGCCTCACCCTCTGCGCGCTGCGCACGCGGCGGATTCGGCTCGGCCCCTGCGTGACGGACCCGTACTCGCGCCACCCGGCCCTGACCGCCATGGCGATCGCCACCCTCGACGAGATCTCGGGCCGGCGGGCCCTCCTGGGTATCGGGGCCGGCGTGAGCGGGTTCCGCGAGCTGGGCATCGATGCCTCCCGCTCGGCCGTGGCCATTCGGGAGGCGGTCGCGGTCATCCGCGCCCTCCTCGGCGGGAAGACGGTGACGGTCAAGGGACGCGAGGTGAGCCTCACGGACGGGCGCCTCGATTTCACGCCGGCGCGGGCCGACCTGCCCGTCTTCGTCGCGTCCCAGCGGGCCGGCGGGTGCCGCGTCGCGGGACGGGTGGCCGACGGCGCCGTGATGCAGGGCGCGGTGGCGGCGCCGCTCGTGCGCTTCCTGCGTGAGACGGTGCACGGAGCGGCGCGTGAGGCGGGCCGCGACCCGGCGGCCGTGGACCTGGTCGCGCGCCTCAACGTCTGCATTCACGACGACCGGCGCGTGGCCCGTGACACGATGCGGCCCACCATCGTGCGGAGCCTCAGCGCGCAGCGTCCGGACTTCTTCACGTTCGCGACGGCGGGGCTCACCGTGCCCGCCGGCCTCCGCGACAAGGTGCTCGCCCTCCCGTACACGCACGAGGCCGCGCCGCTGCGGGCGCTGGCGCCGGAGGTGCCCGATGCGTTCGTGGACGCCTGCACCCTCACGGGGCCGCCGGAGGTCATCGCGCCGGAGGTGGTGCGGCTCGCGCGGAGCGGCATCACGGAGGTGATGGTCTACCCGCTCGCGGTGGATGGGCGTATCGAGACCACGATCGAACGCTTCCAGGCCGAGGTGATGCCGCGAGTGCGGCGCGAGCTGCACGCATGACGGTGACCGTCCACATGCACGGCAATCTCCGCCGCTTCATGCCGGACGGCCGCGACCGCATGGTCATGGAGGTGGGGACGGGGACAACCATCGAGACCTTCCTGGCCTCGCTGGGGGCCGAGCGCGACACCTGGCTGGTGGCGGTGAACGGCAAGACCGTGGAGAAGGACCGTGTCCTTGCGCCCAGCGATCAGCTCGACTGCTTTGAGCCCGTGGCCGGGGGATAGGAGCGGAGAGACCATGACCGTGCGCTACGTGATCAACACGCTGAAGCCCGGGGTGGACCCCGCGGCCTACGAGCAGTGGCTGCGGGAGTACGACTACCGGGTGGCCAAGACGCTGCCCGGCATCGTCAGCTACCAGACCTTCCGGATCGAGGGCCCCATTCACAATGCGCCCCCCGGCGCGGGGTGGCGCTACATCGAGCGCATCGAGATCCGGGACCTGGACCAGTACCAGAAGGACATCGCGTCCCCGGCGGGTCAGGAACTCATCCGCCAGCTCTACGAGAATTACTGCGACCGCTCGAAGACGATCTTCTTCGCCACCGAACCCATCGAAGCCTAGGCACACAAAGGAGCCCGCCATGAGCACGCGCGTGGATCGCCGGTCGTTCCTGAAGGTAACGGCGGCGGCAGCCGCCCTCGGTGCCCCCGCCGTCCGCCCGCTACGCTCCACGGCGCAGGACAAGCGCACGCTCGTCGTGGCGTGGGACACGGACATCGACACCCTCGACCCCGCCTACTTCAAGGCCATCGGCGGCTATGTCACCGTGGCCAACTGCTACGACACGCTCATCGGCTGGAAGGTCCGGCCCATCAAGGACAAGCCGGGCCTCTTCCGCTCCCAGCCGGCCGAGTGGGAGCCGATGATCGCCGAGTCCTGGTCGACGGAGCGGGACGGGGCCACCCTCGTCTTCAAGATCCGCAAGGGCGCGAAGTTCCCGAGCGGGCGGCCCGTCACCGCCCATGCCGCCAAGTACTGCTTCGATCGGGGCCTCCAGTCGCCCGGCTACATGCGCCTCGTCATCCCGAGCCTGATCCAGGTGAGCTCGCCCGACCAGTTCGAGGTGCGCGACGACTACACCTTCGCCATCAAGATGAACGCGCCGAGCCCGATGGCGCTGGACGTCGTCACCCTCTCGAACAACGCCATCATGGACCCCGAGGAGGTCAAGGCGCACGCCACCAAGGACGACTCGTGGGCGGGGGAGTGGATGAAGCGCAACATCGCCGGCGTCGGCCCCTATCGCCTCGTGAAGAACGAGCCCGGCGTGGAAGTCGTGCTGGAAGCGAGCCCGGGATACTGGCGGCCCGAGCCGTACTTCCAGCGGATCGCCCTCAAGTTTGTGCCCAACGAGGCCGACCGGGTGCTCCTGCTCAAGAAGAAGGCGATCGACATGGTCGTGGGCCGCCCGGGGCTCTCGCCGAAGAACGTGAAGAGCCTGGAGGGCGAGCCGGGCCTCAAGGTCTTCCAGGTCCCCGATACGACCTGCCACTGGCTCTGCATGAACGGCAGCAAGCCCCCCTTCGACAAGGTGAAGGTGCGGCAGGCCGTGAACTACGCCATCCCCATCCAGGCCATCCTGCCCAACGTGCTCTACGGGTACGGGACGCAGATGAAGAGCCCGCTCCCGCACCTCACCCCGGGGTACAGCGGGACGCTCTCGCCGTACAAGCACGACATCGAGAAAGCGAAGCAGCTCATGAACGAGGCGGGCGTGACGGGGCCGGTCCCCGTTGACCTCGCCATCCGCGTGGGGTTCACCACCCACGAGCAGGCCTCGGTCTGGATCCAGCGCGAGCTGGAGAAGATCGGGTTCAAGGTCAACATCGTGCGCGAGACGGACGCCACCTTCCGACAGGTGGCCATCAAGGGCGGCCACACGCTCTCGATCGAGTCCTTCCAGTCCTGGGTGAACGATCCCTGGTACCATTTGGTGTTCAACTTCCACACCAAGTCGAAATTCACCAACGCCTCGCTCTACTCGAACCCCGTGCTCGACAAGCTGATCGACGAGAGCATGCACGAGACCAACCGGGAGAAGCGCCTCGGCTCCGCCCTCGTCGCGCAGAAGATCCTCATCGACGACGCGGTGTGGGGCTTCCTCTGGTACGACAGCTGGACGCGGGTGATGAAGGCCGACTTGAGCGGCATCGAGAAGCGCTGGGACACCTTCGAGCGGTACTACGCGGCGAAGCGCGCCTAGACGGGGGTGACTCTGCCGGCCGGCCCGGGCCGCCCGGCGGGGCCTCGTGCATGGGATTCGGCCGGTACGTGCTGCAGCGCCTCCTCCTCGTCATCCCGACGCTCTTCGGGGTGACGCTCATTGCGTTCACGCTGACCTATCTGCTGCCGGGCAACCCCGCCCTCGTCAAGGCGGGGGCGCTCGCCACCCCCGAGCACGTGGCGGAGATCGAGCGCCGGATGGGGCTGGACCGACCCGTGCCCGTCCAGTACTGGCGCTACGTGACCGGCTTCCTCCGCGGCGACCTCGGCGAGAGCTCCTCGACCGGCCGCCCCGTGCTCGAGGACTTTCGGCAGCGCATCCCGGCCACGCTCGAGCTGACGCTGGCGAGCCTCCTCGTCGCCCTGGGCATCGGGGTCCCGTTCGGCGTGCTGTCCGCCGTCCACCGCGACACCGTGCTCGACCACGTGAGCCGCCTCCTGGGCGTGGGCGGGGTGGCCATGCCGAGCTTCTGGACCGGCTTGCTCCTCCTCTATGTCTTCTTCTACCTGCTCGGGGTGGCGCCGGCGCCGCTCGGCCGCATCGCCGCCGACGTCCCGCCGCCCACGCGGATCCTCGGGCTCTACGTGGTGGACGCGCTCCTCACCGCGAACGGGCCGGCGCTCGTCTCGAGTCTCCACCACCTCATGCTGCCCGCCCTCACCCTCGGCTTCGCCGTCATGGCGCCCCTCACGCGCATGGTGCGTGCGACCATGCTGGAGATCCTCGAGTCCGAATACGTGACGGCGGCGTGGGCGGCGGGACTGCCGCGGCGCCGGGTCATCTACGGGGACGCCCTCCGCAACGCGCTCATCCCCGTCATCACGCTCCTCGGGGTTATCGTCGGCTTCCTCATGGCCGGCAACGTGGTCGTGGAGATGGTCTTCGCGTGGCCGGGGCTCGGCCACTACGCGGTCACCTCATTGATGACGAAGGACCCGGGGCCCATCCAGTCCTTCGTGCTCTTCGTGGCCGTGATGTATGTCTTCGTCAATCTCGTCGTGGATCTGCTCTACGGCCTCGCCGACCCGCGGATCCGGCTGCGCTGATGCGCTGGCGCCGCCTCACGCGAAACCGGCTGTCCTTCGTGGCCCTCTGCGTCATCCTCGCGGTCACGCTCGCGTCGCTGCTCGCGCCGTGGCTGGCGCCCTACGACCCCGACAACCCGGACGCCGAGGCCACGCTGGTGAGCGTGTCGCTGCGCCATCCGCTTGGCACCGACGGCTACGGCCGCGACCAGCTGTCGCGCCTCATCCACGCCGGCCGGGTCGATCTCCTGGTCGCGCTGAGCGCCACGGCGATCGCGCTGACCCTCGGGTCGGCGCTGGGCGCGGGGGCGGGCTACCGGGGGGGCTGGGTGGACCAGCTCGTGATGCGCGGCGTGGACGCGGTCATGGCGTTCCCCGCCTTCATTCTCGCCATGGCCATCACCGCCGCGCTCGGCAATAGCATCGCCAACGTGGTGGCCGCCATCGCCATCACCCACGTGCCGATCTACACGCGGCTCATCCGCGGCGAGATGCTGCGGGTACGGGAGGCGGAGTACGCAGATGCCGCCCGGACGGTGGGCAACCGGCCGCACCAGATCGTGCTCTACCATCTCTTGCCCAACTGTGTCCCCCCGCTCGTCGTGCAGGCGACCCTGGCCATGGGCTTCGCCATCCTCACCGTGGCCGCGCTGTCCTTCATCGGCCTCGGCATCCAGCCCCCCCAGAGCGAGTGGGGGCAGATGACGGCGGAGGGCGCGGGCTACGTGGTCTCCGGCGAGTGGTGGCTCGTGCTCTTCCCCGGCTTCGCCATCATGCTGACCGTGCTCGCCTTCAACCTGGTCGGCGACACCCTGCGCGACCTTCTCGATCCGCGCATGCGAGGAGTGCGGTGACCGACCTGCTCGAGGTCCGCGATCTGACCGTCCACTTCGACACCGAGGACGGGCTCGTGGAGGCCGTGGACGGCGTCACCTTCACCGTAAGCGCGGGGGAGATCCTGGGCGTGGTGGGGGAGTCCGGCTCCGGGAAGTCGGTGACGGCCCTCGCGCTCCTGCGGCTCATCCGGCCGCCGGGCCGCATCGTCCAGGGCGCCGTGCGGTTCGAGGGCACGGACCTGGTGGGGCTGTCGGAAGACGAGATGCGCGCAGTCCGTGGCACCCGGATCGCGATGGTCTTCCAGAGCCCCCGGACGGCGCTGAACCCCGTCCTCACGGTCGGCCGCCAGATCTCGCGCCTGTTCGAGCTGCACCAGGGCGCCTCGCGAGCCGAAGGGCGGGCGCGCACGATCGAGATGCTGAAGCTGGTCGGGATCTCCGAGCCCGAGCGCCGCGCCCGGCAGTACGCCCATCAGCTCTCCGGGGGAATGTGTCAGCGCGTGATGATCGCCATGGCCCTGGCCACCTCCCCGCGGCTCCTCCTCGCCGATGAGCCCACCACCGGCCTCGACGTCTCCATCGCCGCCCAGATCCTCGACCTCCTCCGCGACCTGGGCCGTCGCACGGGGGCGTCGATCCTCCTCATCACCCACGACCTCGGCGTGGTGGCGGAGGTCTGCGACCGGGTCGCCGTCATGCATGCCGGCCAGATCGTGGAAGTCGGGGCCGTGCGAGCGATCTTCGCCCGCCCCCGCCACCCGTACACGCAGGCGCTCGTTCGCTCGATCCCGCGGATCGACCGCGAGGGGACGATGGAGCCGATTCCCGGCACGGTGCCGTCGCTCCTGGCCCCGCCGCCCGGTTGTCGGTACGCCGACCGCTGCCCGCGCGTGCTCGACGTGTGCCGGCGCGACCGGCCGGCGCTGCGCGCGTCCACCCCCAATCACGACGTCGCCTGCCACGCCGTCGAGGTCGAGGATGCCACGGCTCGCGGTTGAGGGGCTGGTCAAGCACTTTCCGCTCGGGGGGCCGCGGGAGTGGGTCGACCGCGTGCGCGGGCGCGTGCCCAAGGCGGTGCGCGCCGTGGACGGCGTCTCCTTCGCCGTCGAGCCGGGCGAGACGCTCGGCCTCGTCGGCGAGTCCGGCTGCGGCAAGTCCACCGTCGCCCGGTTGATCCTCCGTCTCGTCGAACCTACCCGCGGCGACGTGCGCTTCGGCGACGTGAACCTGACCGCGCTCGCCGGCGAGCCGCTGCGTCGCCAGCGCCGCGACCTGCAGATGGTGTTCCAGGACCCGACCGCCTCGCTGAACCCCCGGCTCAGTGTCCGCCGCGCCGTGGAGGAGCCGCTGCGCCGTCACGGCACGCTGGGGCCGGCGGAGCGGCGCGAACGGGCGGCGCAGGTGCTGGCGCGCGTCGGGCTCGGCCGCGAGCTCCTCGACCGCTACCCGCACGAGCTCTCGGGAGGCCAGCGCCAGCGGGTGAATATCGCGCGCGCCATTGCCACCGAGCCCCACTTCGTCGTGCTGGACGAGCCGACCTCCGCCCTCGACGTGTCGCTCCGCGCGAAGGCGATCCTCCTCCTCGCCGAGCTGCGCGCCACGCTCGGCATGAGCTACCTGTTCATCTCCCACGACCTCGCCACCGTGAAGTACCTCGCCGGCCGCGTCGCCGTCATGTATCTGGGGACGATCGTGGAGGAGGCGCCGACGCCCGAGCTCTTCGCGCGGCCCCTCCACCCGTACACGCAGGCGTTGCTGTCGGCCGTGCCCGTGCCCGATCCCGACGTGCGGCGCACGCGCCTCGTGCTGGCGGGCGAGGTGCCGAGCCCGATCGACATCCCGCGCGGCTGCCGCCTCCGCGGCCGCTGCCCCCTCGCGCAGCCCGTGTGCGCGGAACCCGTGACCCTGCGCGAGGTGGCGCCGGCGCATCGCGTCGCCTGCCACCTCGTCTGACACCGCGAAGGAGCCCGACCGCATGGGAGAGGTGCGCACCCCCGACGACGTCCACGATCTCGTCCGCGGCCTCACCCTCCTCGGGACCGGCGGCGGCGGCCGCCCCGAGCAGGGGCTCGATTGCCTGCTCCCGCATGTCGAGGCCGGCCGCGCCGTGAGGTGGATCGCGCCCGACGCCATCCCGGACGACGCGTGGGTGTGCTCGACCTTCGGCATGGGCTCGATCGCCCCGACCGAGCCGCTCTCCGTGGCGCGGCGGCGCGTCCTGGGCTACCCGGATGCGTGGACCGTGGCGAAGCCCATGGTGCGGGCGGTGCAGGAGCTGGAGGCCTACACCGGCCGGAAGGTCGCGGCCATCCTCCCCTTCGAGCTCGGCGCCGGCAACACGGCCAGCCCCATGGACGCCGCCGTCCGGGTGGGCGCCGCCATCGTGGATGGGGACTGCGCCGGCCGCGCCATCCCGGAGCTCTGCCAGACCAGCGCCGCGATCGCCGGCATCCCGTTCGCGCCGGGCGCCATCGCGGACTCCTGGGGCAACGTGCTCCTCGTCAAGGAGACGGCGAGCGAATTGCTCGCCGAGCGCATCGGCAAGCTGGTGAGCATCGCCACGAAGGTGCCCGACATGACGGCGCAGTGCGCGCATGCAGGCTTCCTCATGCAGGGCAAGGACCTCAAGCGCATCGCCGTCCCCGGCGGCATCACGCGCGCGCTCGCCGTGGGCCGGGCCATCCGGGCGGCGCGGACGCGCGGCGTCGATCCCGTCGCGGCGGCGGCCGAGGCGCTCAACGGGTGGGTCCTCTTCCGCGGGTGTGTGGAGCAGAAGCAGTGGGAGAGCCGCGAGGGCTACATGTACGGCACCACCATCGTGGAGGGCGAGGGGGCGGACGCTGGCCACACCCTGCGCGTGTGGTTCAAGAACGAAAATCACGTGACGTGGCGGGACGGGACGCCGTGGGTGTGCTCACCCGATCTCATCATGACGATCGACGTCGACGGCACCCCGTACACCAATACCCTCCTGCCGGAGGGCGCGCGCATCGGCGTCGTCGGCGCCGTGGCGGACCCGCGGCTGCGCACGCCGGTCGCACTCGACCTGCTCGGCCCCCGTCACTATGGCTACGACCTGCCGTACCTCCCCATCGAACAGCTCGTGCGCCGCCGGGCGGCGCGCCCAGACGGAGGGTGACATGCCGACGATCGTGCGATACGTGCTCGCGAAGACGAAACCCGGCGTGCGGCGAGAGGACTACGAGCGGTACGAGCGCGAGGTGGACTACGTGATCTCCCGCCAGATCAAGACGATCGTGTCCTACCGGACGCACCGGATCACCGAGATGGGCGAGAAGCTGGCGCCGGTGGGCTGGGACTACATCGAGCGGATCGAGATCACCGACCGGGCTGCCTACGAGCGGGAGCTGGCCGAGAAGGGGCGGCAGCTCCTGGACGAGCTCTACGCGAAGTACCTCGACCGCTCGTACACCACCTCGATCTGGTCGGAGCTCGTGGAGCCGTGAAGGCCGGCCTCCTCCTTCTCCCGCACGATCCGCCCACCCGCATTGTCGAGGTGGCGCAGCTCGCGGAGGCGACGGGCTACGACCATTTCTGGCTCGCCGATGAGCGGTTCTTCCGCGAGGTGTATGGCTCCCTCACGCTGGTCGCGCACCACACCTCGCGCATCACGGTGGGGACGTGCGTGACGGATCCGTATTCACGGCACCCCGCCCTCACGGCCATGGCCATCGCCACCCTCGACGAGATCGCGGGCGGGCGGGCCATTCTCGGCCTCGGCGCCGGGATCTCGGGCTTCGCCGAGCTCGGGGTCAAGCGCGAGCGGCCGGCCCGAGCGATCCGCGAGGCGATCACGCTGATCCGCCGTCTCCTCGCGGGCGAGGAGGTGGACGCCCAGGGCGAGGTCGTCCGCTTCAACGCCGGGCGACTGGACTTCACGCCGGCCCGGGCGAACATCCCCATCTACGTGGCCAGCAACGGGCCCCTCGGGCAGCGCACGGCCGGGGCCGTCGCCGACGGCGCCATCATGGAGGCCTGCGGCAACCCGCCCGAGGCGCGGGCCTTCGCCGCCGCCGTCGCCGCGGGAGCAAAGGGAATGGGACGGGACGCGGGGACCGTCCAGCTCGTGGCGCGACTGAACGCGTGTGTCGGACCGGATGGCAAGGGCGCACGCGATGTGCTGCGTCCCCGGGTGGCCCGCACGCTCGGAGCGGGACGACTGAGATTCGCGACGCTCGAGGCGCAGGGGTTGGCGTTCTCCGAGGCGGCCAAGACCTCGGTGGCGGGCGTGCCCTACGCCGCGGGCGTCGCGCCATACCTGCCCCTGCTCCCGCTCATCACCGATGCCGTGGTCGATGCGCTCACGCTGGCGGGCACGGTGGACGAGGTCACCGAGCGGGTGGTGGCCCTCGGCCGCGCGGGCATCGGCCAGATCATGATCTACCCGTTCGCGCCGCCCGCCGGCAGCGTGGACGACACCGTCCGGCGCTTCGGGCGGGACGTGGTTCCCGCCGCCCGCCGCGCGCTGGGGCGATAGGAGAATCGGATGGCCGAGGAACGGTTCCTGGAGGGGAAGGTCGCCCTGGTCACCGGCGCCTCATCGGGCTCGGGCGTGGACATCGCACAGGCGCTCGCCCGTCGCGGCGCCCGGGTGGCGGTGCACTACCGGAGCTCGCGGGGCGGCGCCGAGGAGGTGGTGGCGGCGATCCACGCGGCCGGCGCGGCGGCGCAAGCGTTCCAGGCCGATGTGGCCGTGGCCGACGACGTCCGCCGTCTCGTGGGCGAGGTGGAGGCCGGGCTGGGGCCGGTGAGCGTCCTCGTGAACAACGCCGGCCCCTTCGCCGACACCGCCTTCCGCACGCTCACCGAGCGCGATTGGGACTACGTGATGAGCGCCAACCTCAAGGCGGTGTTTCTCGCGTCCCAGCGCGTCCTGCCCGACATGGAGAAACGCGGCTGGGGTCGCATCGTCAACGTGGGTGCGACCTCGGGCTTCGTCCGGTCGCACTCCGTCTACGGGCTCGCCAAGGCCGCGCTGCTGCACCTGACGGAGAGCATGGCGGTCGAGTTCGCGCCGCATGTGACGGTGAACGCGGTGGTGCCCAGCCAGATCGCGAGCGCGCGCACCGACAGGATGCCCGCCTATAAGGCGGCCGCCATCGAGGCCACGCCGCTCAAGCGCCTCGTCACCCAGCGGGAGATCGCGCAGATGGTCGCGCTTCTGTGCTCGCCCGCCTTCGACTTCGTTACCGGCCGCGCGATCATCCTGGACGGCGGCCGCAGCATCCCCGTCTTCCCGAAGCTCAACCTCGCCGCGGGAGCGGAGCCCTGAGATGCCCCTCAAGGCCGTCCTCGAGTCGCTGGACTTGCTCGACGCCGCCACCGTGGCCGGCCCGGACGTGGCCGCCGCCGTCCGCGCCGCGGGGGTGACGGATGTCGAGGTGAAGCGCTTCACGGGCCAGGCGGGCAGTACCGACTTTGTCCGCTGCGTCGTGCCGGGCACGCGGGGCCGTCGGGCGGGCGGGGACGCGCCCACGCTCGGCATCGTCGGCCGCCTAGGCGGCATCGGCGCGCGGCCCGCGAAGATCGGGCTCGTCTCCGACGGCGACGGGGCTGTGACCGCCATCGCCTGCGCGCTGAAGCTCGGGCGCATGATCGCCAAGGGCGACCGGCTGCCGGGCGACGTGCTGATCTCCACCCACATTTGCCCCGATGCGCCGACCATGCCGCATCCGGTTGTCACGATGATGAACTCGCCGGTGGACATGGCCACGCTCAACGCGGAGGAGGTGCGGCCAGAGATGGAGGCCGTCCTCACCGTCGACACCACGCGTGGCAACCGCATCGTCAACCACCGCGGGATCGCCATCTCGCCCACGGTCATGCAGGGCTGGATCCTGCGGGTGGCCGAGGACCTCTTGACCATCCAGCAGGAAGTCACGGGCCGTATGCCCGTGGTGTTGCCGATCACCATGCAGGACATCACGCCCTACGGGAACGCGCTCTTCCATGTGAACTCGGTCCTGCAGCCGTGTGTGGCCACCGACGCGCCCGTCGTCGGCGTGGCGCTGACCGCGGAGGTCGCGGTGCCGGGGTCGGCGACGGGCGCGTCCCACGCGGTCGACATCGAGCAGGCCGTGCGCTTCTGCCTCGAGGTCGCCAAGGCGTTCGGGCAGGGGAAGTGCCGCTTCTACGACGGCGAGGAGTGGACGCGGATCCAGGCGCGCTATGGCTCGATGAAGGTGCTGCAGACGATGGGGAAGGGGTGACCGCCGCGACGCCTGCGGGGCCGCGCTAGATCAGGACCCGCTCACCGTCCGTGAACCAGCGCGGAGTCTCGCCGCGCGCGAAGACCTTCACCCGCCCGCGCCCGCGGACGGTGACAACGTCGTCCTCCACGCGCACGAGCGTGCCTTCCTCGATGCCGACCACGGCGTTGTCCCACACGACGTGGTACTCGAGGATTCGGTCGTCGCGCGTTTCGCCGCCCGGGGCCATCGTCGGGTCGGTCTCGAGGTAGTGGGGGTTGATGTTGAAGGGCACGAGGCCGAGGGCGTCGAAGGCATCGAGGGCGACGACGTTCCAGTCGTTGGTCGTGAGGATACGAGGCCCCGCGAGATTGGCGCCCGCGCTGGAGCCGATGTAGGGCATGCCCGCCTGGACCCGGACGCGGAGAGGCTCCAGCAGCTGTCCCTCGCGAAGGCGCTTGAGCAGCGCGTAGGTGTTGCCGCCCCCCACGAACACCGCGTCCGCCTGGGCCAGGGTGGCGAGAGGCTCGGCGTCCCAGCGCAGGTGCATCACCTGCACGTCGATGCCGTCGGGCGGCCGCGGCGCCAGCGCGGCCCGGGCGCGTTGGTAGTAGGCGACCTCGTCGGCAAGACTGGCCGCGGTGACGAAGGCGAGGCGTTTCAGGGCGCCGCCGAGGAAATCCGCGATGTGCGGCCGGGCATGCTCGAGGAATGGGCGACCGGAGTTCGAGATCAGGAGGACCCGCATCTACGGCAGCTCCTGGGAGGCATGTGAGGAAGCGAGGGCCTGCGCCCCACGACACGATGCCGGCCCCAAGACGACGCTCCCTCGCGGCACGCTCGCTCTCCGTGTCACAGCTTCCCGATCGTCAGTGGCGTTTGGGCCGAACCTCGTGCCGACCTGTATGGCGAGGATCGGTGGCCCGTGAAAAATCCTCGTGCGCATTGCCGCGCTCGTGATCGGCTAGCAACCTTACCAACCATCGGGATGGTAACAGGGATGAGTCGCAAAGCCTCGAGGTTGCCAGGCTCTTGCTCGCCACCCTCAAGCGGTCGAGACAAGGTGTCGGTTGGCGGATCAAGGCCGGCCGACCAGCGTCATGATGGGGCCGGAGCCCCGCGTGGGCCCGGCGCCCGTCAAGGCCGAGAGGGGAGATGGTACGCGCGGGCTGACGTTGACACGGCGATTCCGGCGGCCTCTAAGGTGCGGCCGGGTAGCCCGATCCTCAACTGGTCCAGACACGCGGGGGGGATCTGGACTTCTTTGGGTGGGCGCGCTTCCCCTCGGGACGCCGGCTGGTGCATAGTGCTCCCACGGGCCCGGCCAGCTCCCGGAGGAGGACCCCCATGATCACGGACATTGCCTCGTATCTACGGTTCTTCGACAGCGTGAGGCGCAGAACGGAGCGAGACGTCGCCGCGCTGCCTCCGGCGGCGGTGGCGTGGCGGCCGCCGGCGGCCGCGGGGGAGGCGGGCTGGGGCATCGGCCAGATCGTCGCCCACATTGGCGCCTCGCGGCTGTACTTCGCCAGCGCTTATCGCGGCGAGGGCTGGATCTGGGGGGAAGCCGAGGCCGATCCGGGTGACCAGCGGACGTGGCTGCCGTGGCTCGAGCGGTCGGCGGAGCGGTTCGGGGCCCTCCTGCGCGAGACGCCCGCGGCCTGGCTCACCCGGCGCGTGGAGATGATCGATACGCCCGGGGCCACGCTCTCGGGCTGGCGCGTGCTCATGATGCACATCGAGCACGAGGTCCACCACCGCTCCCAGATCGACGCCTATGCCGGCCTCGAGGGCTGGCCCGTGCCCGACATCTTCAACCGGTCGGCGGAGTCGATCGACGCGCTCCAGTCCGTGCAGCGCGCCCACCACGGGCGCTGACCGGCGGCCCGCGACCGCCGCCAAGGAGGACCGAGATGAGCTGGAACGGCACGCCGGTGATCGACCTCGATTCCCACATCGTGGAGCGGGCGGACCGGTGTTCACCTTGTCGGAGGCCCTCTGACGACATCGTGGAGCGCATTGTTGAGGTCATCGACGTGACTTCGGGCGAAGAAATCGTCAGAGGACTTCATGTACTGTGGCCTCTAACACGCCACGTGAGCCACGATGAAGTTGTCTCAGATGTCACCGCCTAGGAGGCCCCAGAGCGAGGTATCGCGCACATGACGCTCCAGCGGCGGGTGGCTATGTGGGCCTGGTAGTCGCGGAGGAGGGCGGTGGTGAAGGTGCGGAGACCTGGCCCCTTCACCCGGGCCCCTCACCCTGCCCTCTCTTCAGGGGGAGATGGTTTTAGGGGTCTCGCGGAATAGGGGAGGGGTGGGGTAGGATGCGCCATGCTCTGGCGGCTTCTGCTCGTGCTTGGGCTTGCGGTGGTGGGTGGCGGCGCTGCGGCGGCTGAGGATCCGGCGCCGGTGACGTTCAGCCAGCACGTCGCGCCGCTGCTGCACTCTCGGCGCGTGGGCGCCGGGGGCGCGGCCGTGGGACCTGCCGGAGGGTGTCGGCATGTTGCTGCCGAAGGGCGCGCGCGTGGTGTTCCAGCTGCACTACCACAACGCGCAGCTCGCGGCCCAGACGGACCTGACCGAGCTGCGGCTGAAGGCGGCGAAGGGGCCGGTGCAGAAGAAGCTGCACTTCATGCGGGTCGGGCGGTTCAACCTGTCGATCCCGGCCGGCAACCCGCGCTACGAGATCGAGGCGGGCTCCTTCGTGGGCCAGCCGATGCGGCTGATCGCGATCCACCCGCACATGCACATGCTCGGACGGGAGATGAAGGTCTGGGCGGAGATGAAGGACAAGTCCGTCACGCCGCTCATCCACATCGACGACTGGGACTTCAACTGGCAGGGCTTCTACTGGTTCAGCACGCCGGTGGCGCTGCCCGTCGCGTCGTGGATCTCGCTCACCGCGGCGTGGGACAACTCCGAGCGCAACCCGTCGAACCCGAACAAGCCGCCGCGAGACGTGCACTGGGGGGAGCGGACCGTGGACGAGATGGGACACGCGGCGATCCTGTACACCCTGGATGACGAGGTGTTGAAGTAGGCTGCCGCCCCTCGCCCTACCCTCTCCCTGAGGGGAGAGGGTCCACGGTTTCTCGCACAGGATCTTGATCGTCTCGAGGCCCTGCCTGTAATCCGCGAGCACCGCGTTGGTCATTTCTCGCGGCGGCCCGGGGCTGGACAGCCACTTCGCGTGGAACTGCAGGGACGTTTTTCGCGCTCCCAGACGCTTCAGAACGACCGAAGCCCGGGCCGGCAGGTCCTTCTCCACGATCCGTCCTTCCTCGACATACGTGATCTCATCGTCCCCGATGTCGCTCTTGACCGCGACCCACTCGACGGTCAGGCCGTGGAATATGCAGGTGTGCCGTAGCCCGATCCGCTCCGTGGTCGCAGGCCGGTCGAGGCGCTCCACGGCCGACAGCCACCGGGGTCGCTGGTCGAGATCGATCACCAGCTGATAGACCTCCAGCATGGGCGCGTCGATCTCCACCGCCACCGCATCGTCCCCGAGCTCGATCACCGGGCTGATTCGAGGGGCTGGATCCGCGATGGCGCTTCTGACCCCGGCGAGCGGGGCGTACTGATACTCGATCTTGCCGATGGCCGGGTACTCATCGTTCGATCGCTGCCATGCGAGCGCGCCCGGGGATTGCGGGAGGCTCGAGAAATCGAAACAGCTGGTGGTGGCGAGAACGTACTCGTCCGACGCGATCCGGTTCTTCATCAAGCGGTGGGCGACCACCATGTCGAGGCCCGAGCACTTCGTGAACTGCATGACCTTGATTTCCTGGACCACGCCGTGATGGGCGATGAACTTCAGGGTGAGGTTCGACGCCGTCTTGCAAGCGCCGCAATGGCATATCGAGTCCCGCTCGATGATCTTGAGCTGCGTGTGGAAGCTTTCGAACATGCTCAGGCACTGCCGCACCAGGGCGTCGGCCTCGATCGGCTTGCCCTTGTGATAGAGCAGGAGTGCATCGCCTTCGACCTCGGAAAGCACGAATTCGCCGCGGTTGGCCGCGAGGATCGCCTCCAGCAGCTCGTTGATGATGTGGGAGCTATGTACGAGCTCGGTCTTGGTCAGGGACTCCGTGTAGCCGCTGATATCCGGAAGCAGGATCGTCGCGCTTTCAGCCATGGGGCCGTCATCCTCCAAAGTACGGGAGAAGCTCTACAGGCGCCGATGCTCACGGC
>Ga0310810_10002243_pt1 | contig 20649 bp, 19 predicted proteins | sample NCmetagenome_FD_207641 | JGI IMG/M metagenome (GOLD analysis project Ga0310810, IMG submission 207641) | Soil microbial communities from experimental microcosm in Duke University, North Carolina, United States - NC | ecosystem: Engineered > Artificial ecosystem > Soil microcosm > Unclassified ...
GGGAATTCCTCAAAACATCTGCCGGTGCGATGGCAGCGACAGCTCTGAGCGGCGCGATCGTCTCGCCTGGTTACGCAGCTGAAAAGAATATGATAAAGATCGCGCTGGTGGGTTGCGGCGGGCGTGGCACGGGCGCGGCTGCGCAAGCGCTTTCGACCAGTGGTCCGACCAAATTGTGGGCGATGGCAGACGTTTTCGATCATCGGTTGCAGGGCAGTCTGGGCAACATTCGGCAGGCGCACGAAAAGCAGGTTGAGGTGCCGCCTGAGCGTCAGTTCATTGGGTTGGAAGGCTTTAAGAAGGCAATAGATTCACTGAGCAAAGGAGACGTGGTGCTGCTGGCGACACCACCGGCGTTTCGGCCGATGCATTTCGAGTATGCGGTCGCGAAGGGGGTTCATGTTTTCATGGAGAAATCATTCGCCGTTGACGGGCCAGGGATCCGCCGCGTGTTGAAAACGGGCGCCGCCGCGGCAGAGACGAATCTAAAAGTGGCGGGAGGCTTGATGAGCCGGCATTACCTGCCTCTGGAACAATGTGTCCAGGAGATTCATGAGGGCCGCATCGGGGAGGTCATCACCGAATGGGCCTACCGGATGCATGGTCCGGTAGGGTTTGCTCCGAAGCAGGCGGGTACGACTGAATTGGCCCATCAGATTGCGAATTACAGCAATTTCACCTGGCTAAACGGCAGCTTCATTGTCGACTGGCTAATCCACAACATTGATGTCTGTTGCTGGGTGAAAAATGGCTGGCCGGTATCGGTGCAGGGGATGGGTGGTCGCCAAGTACGCCAGGAACCGGATCAGTTATTCGACCATTACGCCGCAGAATATATTTTCGCAGACGGCACGCGTTTGATGGCCCAAGGTCGGCATATGACCAATTGCTGGGATTTCTTTGGGGATCAGATCCAGGGGACGACCGGTTCGGCGATTCTCGGAGAAGGGCAGCCCAAGCCGCGGCTTTTCAAGGGGCACAATCAGGCTTCGCAGGATTTGCTCTGGAGCTATAAGGGAGCAGAGTGCGATCATTATCAACGGGAACATGACCTGCTTTTCGACGCGATCCGCAATGACAAGCGGTACAATGAGACGGAACGCTGTGCCAAGTCTTGCCTGACAGCGATTATGGGGCGAATGGCGTGCGAATCCGGCAGACGGATCACATGGGAAGAGGCATTGGCGTCCGAGCTGGAATTGGCCCCCGGGCTAGATCATTGGGACTGGAACACGAATCCACCGGCGATGCCTGACGCGGCGGGCAAGTACCCTGTGGCGATGCCTGGACAGACGAAGGGATGCTGAGGCGTTACGCCTCAAGACGTCGTCTCAACACCGAACAATCGAACGCTGAACATCGAACTTTGAACTGAAGTTGAACTTTCGGCGCTGGCTCGTGGTGTATTGAACGAACGCGAGGACTAGGCCCCTCGGCCCGGGCGTCATCCTCCAGGTCGATTAGCCACCTTATGCGCCAGATTCGATTGTGCCAGGGCACGTAGTGCGGCATGCCGCTTCTCTTTAGGCTTTTTGGCGAGGCGATCCGCCTCGGTATAGAATTTTTCCAAATCGCCGCCGTTTTCGGCCAGCAACTGCTCGAAGGCCGGGACCAGGTCGTAATAAGCTGCTACGGAATTGAGGTGGGCATTATTGAGTTGGTGAGAGAACCAATTATCATATTCCTGATCCTCACCCCACTGAGCTCTCATCTGTTGATACTTGCCTTTGAGGTTCTGCAGAATTTTCTGCTTCTGCTCTCGCAAAGTCGGCGCAGGGAGTTTTTGGTCCTTCTGTTTCCGTAGGATTTGCCCGTCCGGCGATCGCTGGTCGCCATAGAGGGACTCGAGCTGACTGCGTGCGGCCATTACCAGGTGGACAAATTTATCGTTGCGATGCAGATGGGCAAGATAGGCATCGAGGCTGGCCTGGTCGCCTTTAGCTTTCAGCCAGCGGCGGGCTCCTTCCTGGCCGACGGTGGTAGCAAAGGCTTCGTTGAAATCGGTATCGCCGCGGGCAAAAACGCGCTGGTGTCCGAGCTCATGAAAAATTATCTCAGCCAGGTCGGCATCCGGTTCGAAAATGAAGGTATTGAGCACGGGGTCTTTGAACCAACCGAGGGTTGAATAGGCTTCAACGCCGCCGACGGTTACATCGTAGCCTTTAGATTTGAGGTAGCCGGCGTAATTGGTTGCGCCCTCGCGCGAGAAATAACCTCTGTATTCGAGGCTGCCGACCAAGGGATACCACCAGGTCTTGGGTGCCATTGAGAATTCCGGCGCGGCTTCGACATTCCAGACGACGTAAGGCCGGTGGACGTCGACGTATTTCCTATAATGTCCATCGAGGGGCAGTTTCAGAGAGTCATGAGCGAATTGGCGCAGCTCCTCCAGACGGCGGAATCGTTGGCGTAGAGTGTCAGGTGTCTGGGGGTGATCGATCAGGTTGGTGATGGATTCCTGGTGCGCAAAAATCTGGTATTGGCCTTTTACGGCCTGCCCATAAAAGCCCAGGGTATGGCAACCCGAAACGGCTGCCAGCACCAGGAGCAAAGTGAAACCGAGAATGAACCTCTTTAAACGACTGATTCTGCTGAACACCTTAATCTGTTTCAAAATATTCGGAATCTCCGTGTTTGCGGAGTTGCCCGCCTGCATTAAACCGTCTCGGCCTTGGTTTGGCAATTTTTGATTTGGAAACACCTCCAAAAAAGCAAGTTTCCGGAAATGTTTTGACGCATAATGGTCTCGGCTGCGCGAGGCATGCCGCCCGCAGTGCCGACTTATTCACAGGCGGTGGATAACTCTTGCTCGACTTTCCTCCCCGGACGCGCAACGATGCCCGAGAATGGTGGATTGGTCCATCGTCGGACTGCGAACTTTATGCCAAAAAGTCTAAAAGTACTGATTGCAGAAGATCATGAAGTGGTGCGCGAAGGTCTCAAGATCCTGATCAGTGCGGACCCAAGTATGGAAGTGGCGGGTGAAGCCGAGACTGGCCAAATGGCGCTGAGACTCGCGAAACAGCTTCGGCCTGACGTAATACTGATGGATTTGGCGATGCCGCGGGGGAACGGTCTGGATGCGGCACGCGAAATTCGCCGCGAGGTTCCCGGTTCGAAGGTGCTTGTGCTCTCTGCCTACAAAGACGAGGAGACAGTTCGCCGCGTGCTGGACGCGGGCGCATCGGGCTATATGACCAAGCACTCGGCTGCCGAGGAGCTATTGACTGCGATTCGGGAAGTAGGCAATGGCAATTCGTATTACAGCTCCCAAATTGCGGGGAAGCTCAGAGCCCGCCAGCGACAATTTTTGTCGGCAGGTCAGACGATAGCCAAAGCACCGCATCTAACGCCACGCGAACACGAGGTGTTGGTCCTGATCGCACGCGGACAGCCGAACAAAGAAATTGCGTTCACATTGGGTGTGAGCATTAAGACGGTGGAAAAACACCGGCAATCGGTGATGGACAAACTGGACATACACGATATTGCTGGACTGACACGTTATGCGGTGTCCAAGGGATTAGTTGGCCCGCCGCTCAACCATCCATTGGCGTCGTTGAACATTACAAACCGTCCGGGGTAAGCCTTTAAGAGCTGGGCAACGGCTCGCGGAATCGAATTCAAGAACTGCGCGGTCCCTCTGATGTCCGCCTAAAAAGCTATCAGCTTCCCAGAGACTTTGCGGCCCGCCAAACTACACTTTCCGTCCAGGGATGTTTCCACGCATGCCGCCTCAAGCGTTGCAGTTCCATCAAAGCGGACACGGGTTCACCAAGCCGAAGCCACATTTCCGCGCTTTTGACTCGAACGGCGTCCTTTAATGACAAGTTTGTTTTGGCAGTTCTCATTGCACTTGGACCATTTTTATCACAGCGATGGACCCTCCAAAATGGGGAGGTTACCTAATGTCGAACAATAAAGTTGTTGGACAGGTGGCGCCCCGCTTGAAAGAATCCGCGGTCTCTTAATATTATTTCCGGTTCGATGTCGGCCGATCACCATTCAACCAAATCCCCGCTTTTATGAATCGTATCATTGTCGCATTAGGGTTGATGGGCCTGGGGCAGTCGCCCGCGGCCAATGGCGGCGAGTTAAGAGAATGGGAAAACCCAAAGTTGACTGGGATCAATAACCAGCCGCCTCATGCGACGATGGTGATATGTCCGGATATCAAGACAGCGTGGAGCATCGGGGCGGTGAATAATCGAGAGCGGGTCAAATCGGCGTTTTACCAATCATTGAATGGCGATTGGAAGTATCACTATTCGGCAACGCCTGCCGGGCGGGTTCCGGATTTTTGGAAAACGGACTTTAATGACCGTGAGTGGCCGACCATTGCGGTGCCCTCCAACGTTGAGCTTTCGGGTTATGGCATTCCGATTTATGTCAACATTCAGTATCCCTGGACCTGGCACGGGTCCCAGCCCAATCCACCGTTCATCCCCGCGGACGAACCAAACAACACGGTCAATTCGTACCGGCGGACCTTCACGATTCCGAAGGGATGGACTGGCAGGCATGTGTTCCTGACCTTCGACGGGGTGAACTCATTCTTCTTTCTGTGGATTAATGGCCAGAAGGTCGGTTTGGGCAAGGACAGCCGGACACCGGTCGAGTTCGACATCACCCAGTTTCTTGTCACAGGCGAAAACTCGATCGCGGTGGAAAATTTTCGGTGGAGCGATGGGTCCTATCTTGAGGATCAAGACATGTGGCGTCTGAGCGGCATTTTTCGGGATGTCTATCTCTGGTCGCCGCCCAACGTTCATATCCGAGATGTCGAAGTGAAGACCGATTTGGATGCGCAGTATCGCAACGGCCAAATCAAGATCAATGCCCGGCTGATCAATTATGGGGAGCAAGCATCTTCATTGACGCTCGACGCCGATTTGGTGGACCCGACCGGCGCGACTAACCTTTCGGCAACGATGTCGCAGGATCTGAAGCCTGGACAGGATGGACCGGTTGGTGGCGTGGCGCCAGTGACGGCACCGCTGAAATGGACGGCGGAAACGCCGTACTTATACAAGCTTCTGCTGACGCTTAAAGATGGAGCCGGCAAAGTTCAGGAGGTGGTTCCGGTCAACGTTGGATTTCGGAAGGTCGAGGTCGCCAAGGGCAATTTGCTGGTGAATGGGCAGCGGATCCTGGTCAAAGGAGTTGACCGACACGAATTCGATCCGGATCGGGGGCAGGCGATCACGGTCGAAAGCATGGAGAAAGACATCCAGCTGATGAAGCAGTTCAACATTAATACAATGCGTTGCTCACATTATCCGAACCAGCCGGCGTGGTATGACCTCTGCGATCGCTATGGCATTTACCTGATTGACGAGGCGAACATCGAGAGCCATGGAATGGGTTTTGACGAAAAAACCCTGGCGAAAAATCGCGACTGGGCTGATGCGCATATGGACCGCACGGTGCGAATGGTCGAGCGTGATAAGAATCATCCGTCGATCATTATTTGGTCGCTGGGGAACGAGGCAGGGGATGGGCCGAACTTCGACGCGACGTCGAAATGGATTCACCAGCGGGACTCGAGCCGACCGGTGCACTACGAGCCAGCGGGGATGAAATCACATACAGACATTGTCTGCCCGATGTATCCGCGCCCACCGGAATTGGGGCGCTACTCTTCCGAGCAGCGTACGCGGCCGTACATCATGTGCGAATACGAGCACGCCATGGGGAACGGGTCGGGCGATTTCTGGTCCTATTGGAATCAAGTCTACAACCAACCGTACCTGCAGGGCGGTTCTATCTGGGATTGGGTCGATCAAGGCTTGCGACAGCCGCAGCAAAAATTGCCATTGGCGCATTTCGAAAAAGTTAAACCTGGCGACAAGACCTTCTGGGCGTATGGAGGCGATTTCGGTCCGGATGGCACGCCCAGTGACGACAATTTCTGCTGTAACGGATTGGTGAGTCCGGATCGCAAGCCGCATCCCGGCCTCTATTATGTCAAACACGTATACCAGTATATCCATTGCAAGCCGCTGGATTTGGGGGCGCGCACCATCGAGTTGAAGAACTGTTACGATTTCAGGAATTTAAAAGAATTCATTTCCGGTCAATGGCGCCTTAAAGGCGATGGGAAAGTCATTCAAAGCGGCAAGCTTTCGACGTTGGATGTCGCGCCGCATTCCGTGAAACAGATGACGGTGCCAATCAAACGATTCAAGCCTGAACCTGGAGTAGAGTACTTTCTCGAAGTAAGCTTCACGCTAGGCAAGGAATGCGCCTGGGCCAAGGCGGGGCATGAGGTTGCCTGGGACGAGTTTAAGTTACCCGACAGCGTGCCGGCAACAATGGTGGGCAAGGACCGCTTTGGGCCTCCCCAGCTACGCGAGGAGTCCGGCACGATTGTAGTCAATGGCAAAGATTTCGAAGTAGCCTTCGATAAACAATCCGGCGAAATGAAATCCCTGCGATATCAAGGGACGGACCTGATCAAGGCTCCCTTGCGTCCGGATTTTTGGCGCGCCCAAACCGATAACGATCGAGGCCGGAAAATGATCGACTCACAAGGTATTTGGCGGACTGCCCACCAAGGGGCGCAGTGCCGCAGTTGTGCCGCAGAGACGCGGACCGACGCATACGCTGTGCTGGTTAGATCGGTGCAGGCGCTGCCGAAAGTTAGCGCTGAATGGGAGACCTTTTATATCATATATGGCAGCGGGGATATTGTGGTGGCGGCGCGGTTCAAACCGGGCAAAACGGATTTGCCGAAGTTGGTTCGGGTGGGGATGCAGATGAGTTTACCTCCCGGATTTGAACAAGTTGCCTGGCTAGGCCCTGGGCCTCAGGAGTCGTACGCCGACCGCAAAGATGCCAGAGTGGGTCTTTATCGCGGCACGGTCGATGAACAATTCTTTACTGACTACACTGAGCCGGGTGAAACAGGCAACAAAGCGGATACTCGGTGGGTGGCGTTGACGAACCGCAAGGGCTTTGGGCTGCTGGTAATCGGCCAACCCCTGCTCAGCGTCAATGCGCTGCATTACGGGACGGAAGATCTGAATGCGGGCAAACACGCGTTTGAATTGCCGCACCGGGAATATGTTACGCTTAATCTCGACCTGAAGCAGCAAGGGGTTGGCGGAGACGACAGTTGGGGTGCATGGCCGCACGACGAGTTTTTGATCCCTTGCCAGGAGTATGCCTACAGCTTTCGGTTGCGTCCGCTCGGCTCGGGTGAAGACCCGGCGAAACTGGCACGACAGGGAATCGCGCCGAAGTGATGAGACGTTCGGCAGGAACGTTGAACCATCGAACGTTGAGGGGTGAACACTAGCGTTTCAGGCGGAAGAAGAGGTTTCCTTTGGCCGGCGGGGTAATGGTGGTGGAGTAGTTTGTCCCGGGGTTGAGGTTCTGGCCGTTGATCTTGCCCCAACCGACCTGGAGATTAATTGTGATGGGATCGCTGTAATTGGCTTGAAAAAAATCAATTGCTGCCTGGAATGCGGTGAAAAAACCGGCTGGGGCACCGAGAGTCGTGGAGTCGTAAGTGACATTAAAGGTCAGCCCCTCCGAGGTAATGGCAATGCCCACGAAAGCAAAAATAACGGGGGCGAATGTATAGAGTGCTATAGGTGGTTTTCTCATTAGGTTCGGATGTTCTGCTTCCGCGCATAGCTCTGCTTCAGGCTGATTGAAGCACTCAGCCAAAATCCGGCGATGTTTTCAAGTTTCAAACAATTCAAATGTGGGGACCTGTGATGCAATGGGTTGACTTAAGTCAAAAGAAAAAAGAAAAACTGATTGACTCGCACTGCATAGATTTGATGTGCTCATGGCAAATGAATCGCGTTCTACTCACCATTACCCTCGTGATGTTCGCCGCGCAAAGGTTGGTTTCGGGCGCCGAATCCAAGCCGGCTGCGTCAGTCAGTTCGGAGACTTGTGTTGAGTGTCATCAAAAGCTGACACCAAATATCGTTGGGGATTGGCGCCTCAGCCGGCATAGCGAGGTAAAGGTGGGTTGCGCCGATTGCCACGGCGCCGGCCACAACGCGACGAATGATGTCGCGCAAGTCAAGATTCCGACACCAGACACTTGCGCCGAATGTCATGAGGCGCAGGTGAAAGAGTTTAAAGGCGGCAAACACGCAGCGGCGTGGGCGGCGATGAAAGCGATGCCAACGATCCACTGGCAGCCGATGGCATTGATTGAAGGCATGAAAGGTTGCGGTGGCTGCCACAAGATCGGCTTAAAGTCGGAGCAGGAAATCAAGGAACTGAAGAAGACCAGCGCCGGATTCGGAGTGGCTTCCTGCGATGCCTGTCATACCCGGCACACGTTCTCGAAAAAGGAGGCGCAGCAACCGCAAGCCTGCCAGACCTGTCACATGGGGTTTGATCATCCGCAATGGGAAATGTATTCCGGCTCCAAGCATGGGGTTCGTGCGCTGCTCAAGCAGAGCGGAACGCTGCCGGCTTCCACGCCTGCTCCGACTTGCCAAACCTGCCACATGCAGGGAGGACATCACGGCGTAAATACTTCGTGGGGTTTTTTGGCGGTGCGTCTGCCGATGCCGGAGGACAAGCAATGGAGCGAGGATCGGGCAACCATCCTGCAGGGGCTTGGGGTTTTGGATCCCAGCGGCAAACCGACCGCGCGATTGGACGTCGTCAAGGCGGCCAATGTGGCGAAGCTTACGCAGGAAGACTGGCAAAAACCGCGAGATCAGATGCTGCAGACCTGCAATCAATGTCATTCGGCCAATTTCGCGAGGCAGCAACTTGAGCAGGGCGACAATATAATCAAGGAGGCCGATCATTTGATGGCGGAAGGGATTCGCATTGTGGCCGGCCTATACAAAGATGGCCTGCTGCAAAAGCCATCCAACTATGCGCATCCGTTTCCGGACTTGCTGACCTTTCATGATGCGCCGACTGTGATTGAGCAAAAGCTCTTTGTGATGTTTCTCGAGCACCGGATGCGAACGTTTCAAGGGACGTTCCACGCCAGCCCCGATTACGCGCTGTGGTATGGGTGGAGCGAGATGCAGCGTGACTTAACGGAGATTAAATCGCTGGCTGCCGAATTGCGCGAGAAGGGCGCACAAACGAAGTGAAAGTAGCGTTTGTTGCGGGGTGGCTATTATGGTGCGCATCCCAGATTTTTCCTGCGCGTAGGCTTCTCATTAACACCCTGCTTCAGCTGAAACGGGGTGTAACGCGGGACCCGAGGCACCGGTCAACCGTTTTAATTTTAACGGTTTCCTAGCTCGTAGCACGACCCGAACCGAGAAACCGTTAAAACGGTTGTCCGTCTCTCTCCCGGCCATAACACCCGCTGAAGCTGAAGCATGGTGTTAATGAGAGGCAAGACGCTGGAAAAATCTGGAAGGTGCACCCTATTTATAACTGGCGGGAGGTGGTTCTCACGAAGGGGAGTCAAAGGCTTTCGATGCCGAGGATGAATTTGGAGCAGCGGCTCAGGCGCATCGGAAGCGAATCGGTAATCAATTCCGCGTGCGTGGCACACTGAACGTCGAATTTCACTTCGAGAACAACCGAGGGGAGGCCAGGACGGCCCGGGGAGATTTTGGCGGAAGGGCTATGCGCGGCGGCGAATTGAAAATCAGAATCGACCGTGAGTCGGAATTTGCGATCGGCACTGACAAAATAATGGCGGTGGTATCGATTGAGCAGGCACGGAGTGAGATGATTTAGCTCCGCCCGCAATTGTTCCGGCAACGCGGCGGTGTTAAGTGCAACCGCCAGGGAGGCTCGTACCGGTTGTCCATTTAGTTGAAAGGGGGCCAACGCATGACTGTCCTTGCCGCTAATGGAGCCGGACTTGAATTTGCGTTCGAGAATGGGCTGGAGGATTTGGCCGTCAAGCGGCCCATACCACCGAACGCGATGCTTAACCCTGCGCGGGCAGCCGTTGATGTGGTCGTAATAAGCGGTCCGCGAGGGCGAATCCAGGTAGATATTATTTACAATGCGCGGCGGAAAGGCCTCTCGGAAGGCGGCCCGATGACGGCGCACGAGGGCCAAAGCTTCAGCCAATGTGAAGCCTTCCGCAATGAACTTGCGCTCGTAGCGAGGATTGGGAAATGGAAATCCCATGGGCTAGGCACCGATTCCGCCGTGGTCGAGACAACTTACTTTGACTTGCGGGCTGAGGGCGCGCAGTCGCTGGGTGAACCGCTCGAGGTTGGCGATCTGCTTGAAATCGACCACAAAGGCGGCTTCGAATTGTTCCGGCGAGCGATCAAACCGTTTGAGACTGGCGCGGGCGCCTTCGGCTGAAAGCGCTTCCATGATCTGATTGGCGTCCAGAGTGGCTGCGGCCGGACTGACGATGGTCAGGTAAAGATTAGGTTCATCCGGGCGCTGGTTTATTTGACTGCGTATGGCGACCAGGCCGAGAATGACGACCAAGGCAGTCACCGTGATGATCGGCTGCCCGGCACCCAGGCCCAACCCCGTGCTGATGGCCAAAAACAGGAAGGCCAATTCCTCAGGTTCCTTAATCGCGGCTCGGAATCGCACGATGGAGAGCGCGCCGACCAGGCCCAAGGACAAGGCCAGCGACGAACGGACGATGCTGATGATCAAGGTGGTGGTTACCGTCAGCATTAGGAAGTTTCGGGCGAACGCGCGGCGATTGGAGAGTGAGTGACCGAAACGCACATAAGCCTCGCCCAGAATCAAACCCAGCAGCGCGGCCAGTGCGAGGCTCAGAATCAATTTGGGCAAGGATGCGATCGAGGTTGGATTAAGGAACAGTTCGCGAAGTGATTCATCAATTTGCATAGGGAATATTATTTAAGCGGAGTTGGGTGATTTTGCTATCGGTCGTCTGAATCTGGCGGTTTTGGAAAATTGGGTGGTGCGCCGAATCCTCCCGGTGGACCTCCGCGGAACGGCGAGAGATCTTGGTTGATCCCTGAGCGCAACTGGTCCTCGGTGAGAATCCCACTCTTATCTGTGTTCCAGGAGTCGAACCAACCGATAAAACCTCGGGTAAAGTCGTCGAGGGACAATTCGCCTTTTTTCTGTGGATCCAGAGCTTGCATCCAGGCCGGTCCCAGGAACATCCCCGGACCAAAGCCGCCGGGTGGGCCACCGGGCCCTCGTCCGCCCGGGCGGAATCCAAAACCGGTAACGGTTAAGCCCTCGGATTTTCCATCGAGTTGATCGCTGATGGATTGCGCACGGACTTTCACAAAACCCTTGATCGATTTCATCGGGTCGCCAAACCCGCCGAAGGGGGGACCCATCCTGCCGCCAAAACCCCTTTGTGGAACGTTGCCACCGGCGACGACTTCGTCGAAGCGCGCCACTTTTTCTTCGGATTCGTCGGCGACGGCCTGACGGATAGCCGCGCCAACTTCATCGACTTGCTGGCGAAATCGCTCAGGGTTAAAGATGGTTCCGCTGAATTCTTTAAGCGCAGCGCGGTAAAGTCTTTGAAATTCTGCAAGGTTATACATCCGCTCGAGGAATCGGTTTTCGCCGTCCCAGGGCTTGGCTATGCTCAAGTTTTCGCGCTGTTGTTGTGTGCCGCGCATCCCGAATTGACCAAACGAATGATCCTGGTCCCAAGGGATAAACGTGAACCATTGAGACTTTGGATGAAGATAAAGGTAAAGGTTCTGTCCGGGGCCGAGGATGCCGTCCATATCGGAAAGGAAAACCATAACGGCCATAAAGCGCGCGAACTCCGCCAGGTCAATGAACTCGCCGATTTTGGCGGCGAAGGTTTTATCGTCGGCCGAGCTGACGAGTCGCGCCAGTCCAATCACTCGCTGTTTTTGTTCATCGAAGAGCGAGGTCTTTGGATCGTAAGTTTGGTTGTACCTAGGCCAATCATTGCCGAGATCAGAAAAGAGACTGGAAGTAACGGGTTTGAAGATTGCGCCACTCCGAGTGCCAAAGCGTTTAAGGGCAAAGAGCCGATCGACATCTTCAACCAGCGAGTAGAGGCCAAGGTATTGGTGATCGAATTTCCCCGGCACGGTCACGTAAACGCGGGCATAAGCAGTTTGAGGAGCCGGGACTCCCGCATCCCGGTAGAGCCGATACGAGAGCACCTCGTTCATCCAGCTCACGTCGGTGACATTGTTATTGAAGTTGAGCTTCGAGACGTCGGCCAACTTTTGGCCTTTGGCAAAATGGTTCAAATCGACCTTGAGCGACCGCTTGAGGGAGCCGCGCGACTCCATAAACGTGCCGTTCCCCTTGTAACGGACCCCGACATCTTTGAAGGTAATGCCCTCGAATTCGAGTTCCGCGTGAACGTAATTGAACTGGATGCCCATCGCGGAGGCGAGGCCGTTACGTTTCCCTTCAGGCCCCTGCAGATTCATGCCTGGTCGACGATTGCCCGGGCCTCCAAAAGGACCCATGCCTCCGCCGGATCCCAAAGCTGAGTTCAACCCGGCTCTAATCTTGGTTTCGTCCAATTTGCCGGAATGATTTGTGTCCCAAGCCGTGAACCACTTGGCAGCGAGGGCTTGGAATTCCTCACGGGAGAGGCGGCCGTCGTGATTTGCATCGCCGTCCTTCAGGAAGGCCGGGGTCAAAAACATTGCCGGGCCAAAGCCTCCGGGGCCTTCTCCTGGTCCGCGTGGTCCAGGACCAGGTCCGCCCGGACCTCTGAAAGGACCCGGACCCCCGGGACGGCCTGGACCGCCGAACGGGCCGAACCCACCTTTAGGTTCCATCGCTTCCCACTGATCGGCAGTAAATCTGAAATGGACGGTCCAGATGTTGGTAAGGTGATACAAGCCATCGGGCTCAATCCTGGCGCCGGCCGGGGAGATGGGATTGCTTTTTTGCAGGGCCAACGCCGCGGCGAGCAGCGCCAGGAGCAATCCACCTGCGGCGAGGAACGCCAGCGAGGTTCGCTGGGGGTTGGGTGACGCTTTTAAGCGCATGGATAGGGTTGCGAAATCATTATTGCTGTCTTTTGCGATACAGTCTAGTCGAGAGACCTTAAGGAAAGATTAAGAATTACCCGGATTTTCTTGCATGTTTATGAGCCATGGGAATTCGAAAAATAATTTTGAGAGCCTGTCGATTTCGGAGTGAGGCAGACGACCAATAGATGTAATAGCCATTTGATTGGCGAACGAAACTGAAAACCAATAAAACAAAGACAAAAACATGAGCACAAAAAGAATCCTTCAGCCTTACCTATTCTTCGACGGGCGCTGTGAAGAGGCGCTGGAGTTTTACCGACAAGCGATCGGCGCGGAGGTGACCGCGTTGATGCGATTTAAAGACAGTCCCGAGCCTGGCGGCTGCCCGGGTGCCGCGCCGGAAAAGGTCATGCACGCCAGTTTCCGCTTTGGCGAGACAACATTGATGGCCTCTGATGGACGGTGCACCGGCAAGCCAAGTTTCCAAGGTTTCTCGCTTTCGCTGACTGTCCCCACAGAGGTGGAAGCCGACAAACTATTCGCGGCCTTAGCCGACGGCGGTCAGGTCCAAATGCCATTAACCAAGACTTTCTTTTCGCCGCGATTTGGCATGGTGGCGGATCGTTTTGGAGTCGGTTGGATGATATTGGTAATGCAATGAGAGAACTAACCAACAACAAAGAGGATTAAGCTATGAGATTCGTAATGTTTATGATTCCGCGCGTTTATCAACCGGATGCTCCAGCGGGGCAGCGAGCAGGCGAAGGCTTTACCCCGCCGGCGGATGCGGTCGCCAGGATGATGAAGTACAACGAAGAGTTGGCCAAGGCAGGCGTGTTGGTATCGCTCGATGGGCTTCAGCCACTGGTCAAAGGAGCGCGGGTGGCATTTTCGAGTGGCAACCCGACCGTGACGGACGGTCCGTTCGTCGAGGCTAAGGAAGTGGTGGGCGGCTTTTGGATGATTCAGACCAAATCGAAAGAGGAGGCGCTTGAATGGGTCAAACGCTGCCCGGCTGCGGACGGAGACGTTGTCGAGTTACGACAGGTATTTGAGATGTCGGATTTTCCACCGGATGTGCAGAGGGCTGCGGATAATCCGACGGTACGCCGGCAGGTCAACAAAAGCGCCGCGCCGAAATAAAGGGTTGGCTTCTCATGAAACGAATTCAAAAGATAACGCCGTTCTTGTGGTTCGACGGCAAGGCGGAGCAAGCAGCGCGATTCTACACGTCGATCTTCAAGAATTCCAAGGTCGACAGCGTCTCGCCCATGTCGGCAAGTTTTCAGCTCGAAGGACTGAGCTTCATCGCACTGAACGGCGGGCCGCAATTCAAGTTCACCGAAGCGATTTCATTCTTCATCCATTGCGAGACGCAAGAAGAGATCGACTATTTGTGGGAAAAGCTCTCCGCGGGAGGCGAAAAGAGCAGGTGCGGCTGGCTCAAAGACCAGTTTGGCGTCTCGTGGCAGGTGGTGCCATCGGTGTTAGGCGACATGCTGAACGATGAGGATGAGGAACGGTCAAAGCGAGTGATGCAGGCGATGCTGCAGATGGACAAGCTCGATATTCAGGCGCTCCAGAAGGCGTATAACCGGTAAGGGCGAAACATATGAAGTACCTGTGTCTTGCTTACGAGGAAGAGAACAAACTCAACGCGCTTTCCAAGAGCGAGTGGGAGGCGCTGCGGAATGAAACGCTGACTTATCTTGATGAATTGAAGAAACGCGGTTACGTCATCGCGGTGGAGGCGCTGCAAAGTGTTCAGACTGCAACGACCGTCCGGGTGCGAGACGGCAATGTGTCACTCAGTGACGGTCCCTTTGCCGAGACGAAGGAGACGTTGGGCGGGTTTTTCCTGATTCAAGCGCAGGATCTAAACGAGGCGATCCAGATCGCCTCGCGATGGCCGTCGGTGCGGCTCGGAAGCATCGAGGTGCGGCCGGTGGAGGAAAAGCTTCGAGACGACGGCCGCTACTTGTCAGCTCCGTGCTGGGGGATGGTTATTTAAGAGTCAGTTTGATCGGGCAGAACTCTTTGCCGTTTTCTCCCGCCGGCCAAAGCCCCACGTGCCCGCCGTCCGAATACCGCCATTCTGGAGCCAGTTGGCTAACTGGGGCTCTGAATGCGCAACTGTGCCTCCCAGGGGGCAATTGCCCAGATAGATTATGGATCGAAGGAGGCTCGAGCCCTTTCATGGTAGATGCGGTGCGGAGGTATGCGCCGAAGGCGGAAGGGCGGGCGTTGCTGGATGAGTTAACTCCGGCGATTGTGCATCTGAAGTGGAGGCAGGGCCTGCGCGAGGAGGAAAGAGACTTCATTGCCAGCGCGTCAATGGACGGCGATGATTGAACGATTGAACTCGCATGGAACCTAGGCTTGCGCGCATCTGAGATTTTTCCGCACGCTCTCATTAACACCCTGCTTCAGAACTTCAGCGGGGTGTTATGGCCCGGAGAGAGACAGGCAACCGTTTTAACGGTTTCTAGGTCCGGGTCGTGCCACGAGCTAGAAAACCGTTAAAACGGTTGACCGGTGCCTCGGATCCCGCGTTACACCCCGCTGAGGCAGGGTGTTAATGAGAGGCGTACGCGCACGAAAAATCTGAGATGCGCGAATCCTCCGAGGGGCAAGCCTCTAACTTAAGGGCTTCCGCGTCGTGCCTGCACACGGCTCACTGCCGTTCATGGCATACTGGTACTGGTCGTGACCAACATCAGCACCCCGTCGCCCGAAAGTGGCCGGCCGTGCGTCTTGTCCCGCGGTGCAGGATGCCCGGCTCTACGGCAGGCGGGACGCCTGCCGCTTCTTCCAGGAGAATTGACATTCGTGTGCAAACTCCTTAAGACTCTGGGGCATTCGGATTACCGCGTATTATGCACATTCAACTCGGCGGCATTGATTACGCCATCCTCCTGATTTACTTCGCTTTCGTTTTGAGCATCGGTTGGGCGCTCAAGCGTTACATGAAGGGAAGCACGGATTTTTTTCTGTCAGGGCGGTCGATACCGGCGTGGGTGACGGGATTGGCCTTTCTCTCGGCGAACCTGGGGGCGCAGGAAGTGATCGGGATGGCTGCGTCGGGCGCGAAGTATGGGATCATGACCAGCCATTTTTACTGGGTCGGGGCGATTCCGGCGATGGTATTTCTTGCGATATTCATGATGCCGTTTTACTACGGGTCGAGGGCGCGATCGGTTCCGGAATACCTCAAGCTGCGTTTCGACGAGAAGACGCGCGGGTTCAATGCGATTTCGTTTGCGGTCATGACGGTGTTTTCCTCCGGGATCTCAATGCATGCGCTGGCGCGGTTGATGGAGACGCTCCTGGGTTGGAACTATAACGGTTGCATTGCGATTTCGGCGTTGATCGTCCTGGCATACATTTTTCTTGGTGGCCTCACGTCAGCGATTTACAACGAGGTGCTGCAATTTTTCATGATCGTGTTTGGGTTTGCGCCACTGGTGTTTCTGGGCCTGAAGGACGCCGGGGGTTGGGCCGCCTTGAAGGAGAAATTGGTGCCCGTTGCGGTGAGCGAGCATTTCGCACCCGGCACGTGGACCGATTCCTGGAAGCACATGGGCAGTCCGCTGGAGAACCCGATGGGGATCGGCTGGTTCGGCATGGTGATGGGCTTGGGATTTGTGCTGTCGTTTGGTTATTGGTGCACGGATTTTTTGGTGGTGCAGCGGGCGATGGCAGCTGATTCGATGTCGGCGGCGCGTCGGACGCCATTGATTGCCGCCATCCCGAAGATGCTTTTTCCGGCGTTGGTGATTCTGCCGGGAATGATTGCGATAGCATTGCATTATTCCGGCGGGCATCAGTTTTTACCGATCGGGAAGGACGGCACGCCGGACTACAACCTGACCATACCAGCGATGCTGGCGAAGTACTTTCCCACCGGCTTGCTTGGGATAGGGTTTACGGCATTGATGGCTTCATTCATGTCCGGTATGGCGGGGAATGTGACAGCATTCAACACGGTTTGGACTTACGACATTTACCAGAGCTATCTCGCCCCGAATAGAACGGATAAGCATTATCTCGCGATGGGGCGGTGGGCGACCGTGTTTGGCATCCTGGTCAGCGTGGGGGCAGCGTATCTGGCGTCGAAGTTCAATAACATCATGGATATGCTGCAGTTGGTATTTGGGTTTGTGAATGCGCCGCTGTTCGCGACGTTCCTGCTTGGCATGTTCTGGCGGCGAACAACGGGCCATGGGGCTTTTGTGGGCTTATTGAGCGGCACGCTCGGGGCGGCGATTTTCCACGGACTGGCGCTCTCGGAAGGGGCTGAGGTCGGGATTAAAGGCGGGTGGCTGGGCAAAGAATTCACGTTTCACAGTGAGATGGGCCAGAACTTTTGGATGGCGATTGTGGCGTGGACGTCTTGTTTTGTGGTGACGATCCTGGTTTCCCTTGCCACTGAAAGGACCAAAACCGATGCTGAACTTAAGGGCCTGGTGTACTCGCTGACACCCAAGCCTGAGTCGGAGCATGAGCCATGGTACAAGCAGCCTGTGACCTTAGGTGTGTTAGTGCTCGCGGCGACGGTGCTGTTGAACATTATCTTTTGGTAACTCTGACAAGCCTATGAATTTTGATTTGCGAATTCCGATCGGCATAATGTTCAGCTTGTTTGGCCTGATGCTTGTGGTGTTCGGGGCGCTATCGGACAAAACCATCTACGAAACGCATTCGCTGGGAATCAACATTAACCTGACGTGGGGGCTGGTGCTGCTGCTGTTTGGCGGGTTTATGCTCACCCTGGCGTGGCGTGCCGGCAAGAAGCAGAAGTAGGCGGCGGCAAGACATTCGGACCCAGAGATGAGGGTTGCATTTCCAATCCCGCTCTCTGAAATCGAGAGAGCGGAGGAAACGCGGCATGCACACGACAGTGATGAGGAAGCTCTGATTTATTGTGAAACGCCAGAATATTCTAGCCTGCCAATGAACGCTCGCTGGGACAACAAAGCCTCCTCTCCCCGGCCCTCTCCTCCAGAGGATTCCAGAGGAGGAGAGGGAGAAACTCCGTCGCGAGTTCGTTGGCCTTATGCTGTCTCTTTTGAGGATCTGAGTCTCCTCACGTCGGCGCCTACCAGGAAAGCGATTTTCAAGACGCTCTTAGGGCGATTTTGTGGCAAGTTTTATGTCCAATGACACTTAAGGACCTTGGCGATTTTGTTTCGGAGCAGTTTGAAAAGGCCTACGGTCGGCAGCCGCTTTGGCTGGCCGCTGCGCCCGGACGGGTGAATATCATTGGGGAACATACCGATTACAACGATGGGTATGTATTTCCGATGGCGATTGACCGTTACACAGTGATTGCCGCTGCACCCCTATCAGGAGAACAGCGAGGGATCGAGATTCGCTCGGTAGTCGAGAAGCGGCCTGCCGTCGTTGACCCCAATAAACCGCTGAAACCGGAACCAAAAGGCACTTGGTTTAATTATCCGCTAGGGGTAATCGCGGGTTTTGTGAGCCGCGGGGTCCGCTTGCCGGGTTTCGTGGCGCTGGTCAATTCGACCGTTCCAGTCGGTGGAGGATTGTCCAGCAGCGCGGCACTGGAAGTATCAACGGCGACGTTGCTTGAAGCCATTACCGGCCAGGAGCTGGACCCGGTCGAAAAGGCGCTGTTGTGCCAGAAAGCGGAGCATGAGTTCGCCGGCATGCCGTGCGGGATAATGGACCAGTTTATTTCGGTGATGGGCCGGAAAGACCATATTCTGCTGCTGGATTGCCGCTCACGGGAAACGGAGCTGGTGCCGATGAGCGATCGATCGGTCGAGTTATTGATTACCAATACCAATGTGAAGCACGAGCTGACCGGTGGCGAATATGCCAGGCGCCGGGCCGAGTGCGAAGAAGCGGCTCGGGTAATGGGAGTGGCCTCGCTGCGCGATGCAGACGCCGAAGGGCTGGAAAAGGCACGAGGCAAAATGAGTGATGTCGTTTATCGTCGGGCACGCCACGTCATTGGGGAGATTGAACGCACGCTGCATGCCGCCGAAGGGGTACGGGCGTCAAATTGGCCGACGGTTGGGCAGCTTATGTATGCGAGCCATGCCTCATTGCGGGATGATTATGAAGTGAGCTGCCGCGAACTCGACGTCGTGGTTGAAATCGCGCGGGCGATCGGGATTTCGGGTGGGGTCTTTGGGTGCCGCATGACGGGGGGCGGTTTCGGAGGCTGCACGGTGGCGCTGGTGCAAAGCCAGCAGGTGGGGGCGATTTCGAAGCACATCGAAACGGAATACCAGAAGCGAACCGGGGTCAAGGCGACCCTGTTTGTCTCGCGACCTGCGGCGGGAGCGACGATTCTGAAGCGCTAGAGCAGTTTCAGAAAAAATGTGGCCTCCTCCGCTCGACGGAGTAACTCACGTTGCAGGCTACTGATTGCGAGCCAGCAAACCCCTCACCCCGACCCTCTCCCCTTGGAAGGGGAGAGGGAGACCCAGGGCTTGGATGGGCCTATTGGAATTCTTCGGGGTTCCCATTAGGCCTGTACGCTACTCAACGACGCGGCGGCCTTTTTTGCGGGCGCGGTACTGTTCTTCGATCCACTTGTAGGTGGCGCGGAGTCCTTTATCCAGCGGAGTATTTGGCTCCCAATCAAGGATGGACCGAATGAAAGTGTTATCACTGTTGCGACCGGCGACGCCGCGGGGGGCTTTGAGGTCGTACTGTCGTGTAAGTTTGATGCCGGCGATCTTTTCCGCTTTCGATACGAGGTCATTAATGGAAACCAGCTCGCTGGAGCCGAGATTAATCGGGGTGGCAATCAGTTCGTCGCAATGCATGATCATATCGATGCCTTTGGTGCAGTCGTCGATATACATGAAACTCCGGGTCTGATGGCCATCGCCCCAGATCGTGATGGTGTGCTTTCCGCAGTCAATTGCTTCAATGACTTTTCGGCAAATCGCGGCCGGAGCTTTTTCGCGGCCGCCGGCCCAGGTGCCATTGGGTCCGTAGACGTTATGAAAGCGAGCGATGGCGGTTTTGAGGCCGCGTTCAGCCCAATATTCCTGGCAGAACATTTCCGACATCAACTTTTCCCAACCGTAGCCGCGCTCGGCCATAGCAGGGTAGGCGTCGGATTCTTTCAGGGCGCGGACATTTGGGTCTTGTTGGAGCTGGGTGTTGTAGGCACAGGCTGACGAGGAGAAGAAATAGCGGCGGGCACCGGCGCGGTAAGCGGATTCAATCATGTGGGTGTTGATCAGAATGCTGCGCAAGCATTCGACGCGAAAACGCTCAATGAATCCCATGCCGCCCATATCCGCGGCGAGGTTATAGACCTCGACGGCATTTTCGCAGGCGCGGCGGCAGTTTTGCTCCTCGCTGAGGTCCATGGTCAGGCATTCCACACCTGGCACGCGTTGGTACCACTCCGGGAGGGGCTTTTTGTCGACTGCGCGAATGCGCATGAAGCCTTTATCATGGAAATAACGAGCGAGTGAGCCGCCAATGAAGCCACCCGCTCCGCCGATGACTATCAAATCGTCTTTTTTTAAGGGTGGGTCTTTCTCGATCAATCGCTTCTGTTCCATAACGTCGTATTAAGATGGCAATCGGGTTGTCGGCGCGCGAGCCTAAACTAAAAACCTGGTTTGGAATTGTAAGAGCCGAGGTGAGGGGTTGTGCGTTGTGCTGAAACGCCCGGGTATTTGAAATCGTGGGCTAAATTGACATCCAGATGCGACTCCTCAACCATGAGCCGCAATGTGAAAAGGCCACCTCTCCCCAGCCCACTCAT
>Ga0310810_10002246_pt1 | contig 20646 bp, 16 predicted proteins | sample NCmetagenome_FD_207641 | JGI IMG/M metagenome (GOLD analysis project Ga0310810, IMG submission 207641) | Soil microbial communities from experimental microcosm in Duke University, North Carolina, United States - NC | ecosystem: Engineered > Artificial ecosystem > Soil microcosm > Unclassified ...
CCACCATCGTGTTGATGGTGTTCTTCAGCTGAAGAATTTCGCCCTTGACGTCGACCGTGATCTTTCTGGAGAGGTCACCGCGCGCGATAGCCGTCGCGACGTCGGCGATGTTGCGAACCTGGCCCGTCAGGTTGGACGCCATCGAGTTGACGTTGTCGGTGAGGTCCTTCCACGTGCCGGCGACGCCCGGCACTTCTGCCTGGCCTCCGAGCTTGCCTTCGGTGCCGACTTCGCGCGCGACGCGGCTCACTTCGGACGCAAAGCCGTTCAACTGGTCGACCATCGTGTTGATGGTGTTCTTCAGCTGCAGGATTTCGCCCTGCACGTCGACGGTGATCTTTCTGGAGAGGTCGCCGCGAGCGATGGCGGTCGCGACGTCGGCGATGTTGCGAACCTGGCCGGTGAGGTTCGAGGCCATCGAGTTGACTGAGTCGGTCAAGTTCTTCCAGGTGCCGGCGACGCCAGGCACAACCGCCTGTCCTCCGAGCTTGCCTTCGGTGCCGACCTCGCGTGCGACGCGCGTCACCTCCGAGGCGAACCCGTTCAACTGATCGACCATCGTGTTGATGGTGTCCTTGAGTTCGAGAATCTCACCCTTGACGTCGACCGTGATCTTCCGCGACAAGTCGCCACGGGCGACGGCGGTCGTGACTTCGGCGATGTTGCGGACCTGCGCGGTGAGGTTCGCACCCATCGCGTTCACCGAGTCGGTGAGGTCCTTCCACACGCCGGCGACGTCCGGCACCTCCGCGCGGCCACCTAGCTTGCCTTCAGTGCCCACTTCGCGGGCCACGCGGCTCACTTCCGACGCGAAGGCATTCAGCTGGTCCACCATCGTGTTCATGGTGTCCTTCAGCTCGAGGATTTCTCCCTTCACGTCGACGGTGATCTTGCGCGAGAGGTCGCCGCGGGCGACCGCGGTCGTCACGCCGGCGATGTTTCTCACCTGCGCCGTGAGGTTCGAGGCCATCGCGTTCACGGAGTCGGTCAGGTCCTTCCACGTGCCGGCGACGCCGGGCACAACCGCCTGACCTCCCAGCTTGCCGTCGGTACCGACCTCGCGAGCCACGCGCGTCACTTCGGCAGCGAAGCCGCGCAGCTGATCGACCATCGTGTTGATGGCTTCTTTCAACTGAAGGATTTCGCCGCGGACGTCGACGGTGATCTTCTTCGAGAGGTCGCCGTTGGCCACGGCTATCGTGACGTCGGCAATGTTGCGGACCTGGGCCGTCAGGTTGCCCGCCATCTGGTTGACCGATTCGGTCAGTTCCTTCCAGACGCCCGAAACCCCTTTCACCTGTGCCTGGCCGCCGAGTTTTCCTTCCGTGCCGACCTCTCGTGCGACGCGCGTGACCTCGGAGGTGAAGACCGACAGCTGGTCGATCATCTTGTTCACCAGCTTCGCCGACCTGAGGAACTCGCCTTCGAGCGGCCGGCCGTCAACTTCCAGAGCCATCGACTGACCGAGATCGCCCTTTGCGACGGCACCCACCGCGCGGGTCACCTCCGTCGTCGGCCACACCAGGTCGTCGATGAGCATATTGATGGCAGCCACTTCTTCGGCCCAGCCGCCCACCACTCCCGGCACCGCCATCCGCTGCTTCAGTTTTCCTTCCTTACCCACCGCGTGGGAGACGCGCGCGGTTTCTCGCGCACGCCGCTCGTTCATGTTCGCGATGTCATTGAAGGCGTCGGCGATCTTGCCGTTGACGCCGACCAGGTCCGACGGCATGCGAACCGTAAAATTGCCGTCGCGATACGCGAGCATGGCCGCAAGGAGTGCTCTCCCGAACGTGTCGCTCGAGGGAGGCAGAGTGAGGTCTGGATAGGTGGCGAGTTGAGAATCCATGTGAACATCAGCCTCGACTGACCAGTTTCGCGACGCTTCGACGAGCCGCGTGCATCAGCTTCAAACGTAATGATCGAAGAGCGGAGTACAACCGCGCGTTGAGTAAGCGTTGCGCCAGCTGAACAAAGGACTAAAGTCGTAGATCATTGATCCGGTGGCACTGGACTGGCCGCGGCGCACGAGTCCGCTTGTGTCGCGTTGTGACGGTCGGTCGGGCGGGAACTGATGTGATGCGGCTGCGAGGCGCCCCTGGCCGGGCGTCTGGATCAGGCGTCAGTCGGCGGCGGCGAGGAGTGCCTTCTGGATGTTCTCAGCGGTCACCCGAAAATGCGAGCCGTGCCATCGGACCTGTCCGCCGCGGATGACGAGCACCTGAGGCGATTCGTGACGCACCTTGAACCGGGCTGCGATGGCCTGCGACAACAGGCGGTCCGTCAGAACGTCGACCACGTAGACGTCGTCGGAGCCAGCTCCCTGCAGGAACGTCTCGAGTTCGTCGTAGGCCTGCGCACTCGTGCCGCATGCCCCACTGTGTTTGAAGATGGCGATTGCGCGCTGCGCGGACTTCTCGAGCAGCGCGTCGATCTGTTCAGCGTTGACCAGCGGAATGAACGACCCGGATGTGCGTGCGGATTCCATGAATACCTGGGTCCCAGTATCGCCCATCCCGGCCTCAGCCCGCGAGCGCGCCGATGAACTCGTCAGCGGTGATGGCCGGCGCCATCCGGGGAAACACCCGATCGATCAGGAAGCGATGCACATCCTCCTCGCGGTCCGCACAACAGTCGCTCACCACGTTCATCGTGTAATCCAGGTCTGCCGCGGCCCGGATCGTTGACAGCACGACACCGCTCGTGGCGATGCCGAAAAGCACCAGGTGCGTCCGGCCCGACGCCCGCAGCAGGCATTCGAGGTCCGACGCCGCAAACGCGCTCACGCGCTTTTTGGTGACGACGATGTCGGTCGCCGCCGGAGCGACGGACTTGTGGATCGCCGCACCGTCGGTTCCCTGAACGAGCCGGTTGCCGTCCCGCACCATCTTGAACAGTCCGTGGTCGGCAACCTCGGGGTGGCCTGCCCGGAACTGCACGACTACGTGAATGACCGGAATACCAGCGGCCCGCGCCTTCGCCAGCACACGGCCTGCCCGATCCAGGACGTCAGCTGCCACCGGAACGAAACCGGCAACGATGTCGTTCTGGAAGTCCATGCTGAGCACAACGGTCTTCGAGGGATCGATGTCGGCCATATGAGTCCTCCGGCGGTAATGATGATCGATGCGAGTGCGGAGTCAGCTCAAGGTTGCGTATTCGCAGGTCCGAGTGTCCGAACCAGCCCTGCTCTCGCCACGTTGACGGCGTAGGTAGCGACAACCTCGATATCCGACGCGGCTGAAACTTCATCCTGCGCCTGGATGACTTCGAGGTTGTTGGTCACGCCGGCCGTGAAGCGCGTCCGGGCCAGCGACAGTTCCTGGTCCGCGAGCGACACCCGTTCGCGAGCGACCGCCAACTGCTGCTCCGCAGCCTGCACGTCGAGGAAGGCGGTGCGAACCTCCGCCTCGATCCGCTGAGCGAGATCGGCTGCCTCGGATTGCCGTTGACGGAGAGCCGCGGCATTCTCGACTTCGCGCCCGCGCCGATCCTGGTCGAACAGCGGCACGCGCACGTTGGCCGATACTGAATAGGTTCGGCGGGCATCGCTCGGCGCGCTTCCGATGGCTCCGAAGTCGCCGTTCAAATGAACCGACGGCACGATGTCGGTCTTCGCCGCCTGAAGCGCCGACTCCGCCGCGTGCACACGTTCGAGGCTCGCTTGATAGTCGGCTCGCGCGCTCGCCGCGCGCGCGAGTGCGGTGTCGAGGCCGATTGAGGAAGCCGGCAGCGACAGCGTGCGATCCGTGAGGTCGATCCGCTGCGCCGTCGGCACGCCGATGGCGCGGACCAGTTGAATGGTCTGACGTCCGAACTCCGTTTCCGCCGTAATCATGCGCTGACGCTGACTCTGGAGCTGAACCTGCGCTCGCACGACATCGATCCCTGGAGCCGCTCCTGCGTTCCTGAGCGCGGTCGCCTGCGCCAGCAGCGCTTCCGCCGTCGTCACCTGGCTTCGCGCCGTCTGGATCCGGCTCTCGCCGGCAACCGCCTGGAAGTAGAGGTTGGTGATGACGAAGACGACAGTCTCGCGAGCGTTGAGCGAGTCGAGCTTTGCAGCATTCAAGGCGGCCGTCTTGCTGCGGACGTCGTTGCGCGCCGCCAGGTCGAACAGCGTCTGCGATCCGGCGACACGCGCGTCGAAGATATTGAACGGTCCGACGATGGAGGGGATGCCGGGAAAGAGCGACGGGTCGAATCCGAACGCCGCGAGGTTGGTCGTCTGAGTCGTGTCGCCCATCCGTGCGTCGACACGAGGCATCAGCTCGCGCAGGGTCCGGAGTCGCGACCCGCGTGCGCTTTCAACCTGCTGCTCGATCGAGATGAGCCCGAGATTGTGTGTGAGTCCGCGCTGGATCGCGTCGGCAAGTGTGAGCGGCAACGGTTCGCTGGTCACCTGTCCTGAGGCTACGCTACCCGAAAAGGGTCCGCTGGTCTGCGCGATGATCTGCGATGTGCTCTGAGCGGCCGCTGTCGCGCAAAACGCGAAGACCAGCATGGCCGCGCAGCAGATGTGTCGATGTGTCATTTCGGGTCCCGGTCTGCGGCCGTCCGGGGCATCATCGGCGGCAGTGGCGTGGTTGGTGAGCGCTTCACGAGGTCGACCAGGATTTCGACAGTCCGTTCGAGCCCGACCACGCTTGTATCCAGTGCAACGTGATAGAGGCTCGCGTCGCACCAGTGCTTCCTGGTGAGCGTCTTCACGAAGTTCGCGCGGGCGGCGTCCGACTCGCGGACCACGGCCTCCGCTTCGGCGCGGTCCGTGAAACCGTATTCGGTCATCGCGAGTGTCACACGATCCTGGAGCGGCGCGTGCAGGAACACGCGCAGCACATCGGCTGAATTCCCGATGATGTGCGGGGCACCGCGGCCGACGATGACCGCGTTGCCGTGTGCGGCGAGGCTCTTGATGACCTGCTTCTGCACCTCGAACAGCTTCGACTCGCTGACCGACGGCAGCGTCGGTGGTATGAACGGCGTGTCAGGAGCACCGAGCGCGAAGAGCTGACCAATGCGTCCCCAGATGCTGGACACACGTTCCTCCATCTCCTCGATGACCGCGGGATGGACCTTCAGCTCCTGCGCTGCCGCAGCGAGGATCTCGCGATCCGCATACTGAAACCCAAGCTGCTGCGCGAGCGCGCGGCCTACCCAGGCACCGCCGCATCCAAACTGACGTGAAATCGTCACGATGGTGGCCATGGCCTGCTCCTACTGGGTGTCGCCGACAAACACAGTGACGTCGGCCGAGAGCCCCGCCTTGAGCGCGACGTCGGGCTGGTTTTTCCACGCGAGCCGCACAGGCACCCGCTGCACGACCTTCACGAAGTTGCCCGACGCATTGTCGGGCGGAATCATCGAAAACCGGGAACCGGTTCCTCCCGCGAGACTCTCGACGGTCGCCTCGAACGTCCGTCCGGGATAGGCATCGATGCGGATTTCGGCGCGGTTGCCGGGCCGCATCTTGTCGATCTGCGTTTCCTTGAAGTTCGCGACGAGGTAGGTGTGCGCCGGAACCAGTTGGGCCAGCGGCTGCCCGGCCTGCACGAGGCCGCCGACCCGGGCGGTCAACTGCGTCACGATCCCATCCGAGGGCGCGATCACCTTCGTGTACGACAGCTGCAGTTCGGCGAGCCTCAGCGCCGCCGCGGCGGCGGCCACGCGCGCGTCGGCGAGCGACACGGCCGACTTCGCGGTCTGGATTTGCTGTCCGACTGGCGCGGTCTGTGAGACACGTGCCTTTGCTTCGGCCACATGACTTTCAGCCGATCGCTTCGCTTCCTGGGCGGCGGTGACGCCGGCCTGCGACTGGCGCAGCGCCGCGTGCGCCGAGTCCGACGCCAGCTGCGCGGAGTCGAGCTGCTGCCGGGCGATCGCGTCGCTGGCCACCAGTTCACGCGCGCGCGCCAGGTCGCGGTCGGCCTTGTCTGCCTCGGCCTGTGCGCGGACCACCGCAGCCTGCGCGACGGCGATCTGGGCCTCGGCCGCCTGGACCGCCGATCCAGATGCAGACTCCTGTGCCTGCGCGCTCTCGAGACCTCCGCGGGCGGTTGCGGCGACGACCGGCTCCTGCGCGTGCGCACCGGCGGCCTGCGCCTCCGCGGTCTGCAGGTCCGCTCGTGCCTGGGCCACGCGGGCCGAGAGATCTGCGGAATCCAGTTGCAGGATCGCGTCTCCGGCTTTCACCGTCTGGTTGTCCTTCACCAGCAACTCGCTGACAAGACCAGGAACCCGCGACGTGACAGCTACGACGTCGGCTTCAATGACCGCATCGTCTGTTCCTTCACGGTTGGCGGTCGCGAAGCTGTAGGCGCCAATCCCGCCCACGACGACGAGGATCAGGATTCCCAGCGCCAGGTACGCCCGCCGGCCCCGAGACCTGGCGGGAGGCCCCTGTTCTCTTACTGCATCAGCACTCATCAGCTACATCTCCATGTGCATTTCGCCGGCCGCGGCGGGCTTGTCCTGCTTCGGCATCTTCAGGAAGAACAGCAACGGCAGCACCAGCAGGAAGAGTCCGCCCGCGAGAATGAATATGTGATCGAAGGACAACACGGTCGACTGCGCCATGACCGACCCGGTCATCGCGCGCAAGGCCGCGGTCCGGGCCGATGCCGTGTCCATCCCGCGGGCGATGAAGCCCTGCGTCAGCATCTGCATCCGCTGCCAGACCTCGGGCCTGGTCAATGTCATGTGCGGATCGATGCCTCCACGCGCAACCACCGCGTAGTTGCCGATCAGCGTCGCGAAGATCGCAAGGCCGACTGCGCCGCCAATCTGCCGCATCAACGAGTTCAATCCTGTGGCATCAGCCAGCTTCGTGCGCTCGACGTTGGACAGCGCGATCGTGGTGAGGGGCACGAACAAGCAGGCGAACGCCACGCCCTGGATGATGAGCGGCACGACGATGTCCGACGTGCCGGACACCAGCGTGAGGTGGCTCAGCATCCACGAGCTCACCGAGAAGAGCACGACGCCAAACGTGATGAATGCGCGCGGAGAGACGGCGTTGTAGATCCGTCCCACGATCGGCACCGCAATCATCATCACGATGACGCGAGGCATGAGCGCGAAGCCGGACTGCACGGCGGAGAATCCGAGCAGTTCCTGCATGAAGATCGGCAGCAGGAACATGTTGGCCATCAGCATGGCGAACATCAGGCCGCCAATGAGGGTTCCCGACAGGAACACCGGATCCTTGAACAGCCGCAGATCGACCGCGGGGTACGGGGCGGTCAGTTCCCGGATTACGAACGCCGCCAGCGAGAAGAGCGCGAGCAGGAACGTGAAGGTGATCATCCGCGAGTCGAACCAGTCGTCGCGGCTGCCTTCTTCGAGGAAGTACTGCAGGGCGGCGAGCCCGATCCACATCAGCAGGATGCCGATCCAGTCGAGGTTCTTCCGCTGCTTTGCCGCCAGGACGCGGTTGTGTTCCAGGAGTTCGGGATCTTCATGAACGAAGGTCGCCACCATGAAGAGACCGAGCAATCCGACGGGCAGGTTGATGAAGAAGATCCAGGACCAGTGGTAATGATCGACGATGTAGCCGCCGAGCGTCGGACCGATGGCCGGGCCCAGCATGACAGCCATCGCAAAGAGCGCCATCGCCATCCCCTGTTCTTTGGGCGGAAACGTCTGGCGAAGGATGGCCTGCTCGGTCGGTTGCAGCGCGCCTGCACCGAGGCCTTGAATGACGCGATACACCACCAGCGCTGGAAGCGTGGTGGCGGTTCCACACAGGAACGAGCCCACGAGGAACAGGACAAGGCAGACCATGTAGATCCGCTTTTGCCCGAACTGCCGGCTCAAGAATGCGGTTAGAGGCATCACCAGCACGAGCGCCACGGCGTAGCCGGTGCTGATCCAGGTGATCTCGAGAAGCGTCGCGCCGACAGCTCCGCGGATGTGCGGCAGCGCGACGTTCACAATCGACGAGTCGATCGCCCCCATCAAGGTGCCGAAACTGATCGAGATCGTGACGATCCACTTGTTCACCGGAACACGCTTGGCCGGAACAGGCGCCGCTGCCGGTGCTTCCAGGACCTCGGGGGCTGCCGCCACAGCGGGAGTGCTCATCGTGCCGCTCCGCTCATGAAGACACGAACGATCGAGGCTGTGCCGTCCGCGGAAAACGTCCGCTGGCTGTTCAGTGCGCTGACGGCGACGCCCCGCACCATGCCCACCAGCAAGGCCGCATAGATCGATGGATCGTCCTTCCGGAGTGCGCGGACGCGAATCCCTTTCGTCATCAGGCGCTCGGCACGGTTCAGGAGCTGCCCGAACACAGTCTGACGCCGCGTGGCAGCTTTGGCGTCGATCCCGCGGCTGCGCTCCTCGTCAGCCAACACGTGCAGGAGGAAGCGGTTGGCGTCGAAGTGTGCGGCGACAGCGGAAACAAACCCTGCAAGCTCCGCTTCAAATGCCTCTTCTGCGGTGGCTGACGAACTGGCCGCCTTCTTCTTCGCCCGCGCAGGCGTGGCCGCATCGTCCAGCGCTTCGAGCAGCGTTTTTGTTCTCGTTTCGAGCAGGGCGCTCACGAGAGCCCGGCGGTCTTCGAAGTAGTTGTAGACGGTCCCGACGGCGACGCCGGCCGAGGCGGCAATGTCTTCCATCCGCGCCTGCGCCGCACTGCCGTTTCCCAGGATGCCGGCGGCCGCGTTCAGGATGGCTTCACGCGTCGCGTGTCTGAATTTCGCTCGCAAACTGACTCGATCGTCAGACGATGAATCCAGATTCATTTGACGAGTATAGCGTCATTCTGGCGAGAGTGGTCACTCCCGTTGCTGGGTAGACCCGCCGGCGCCGACGGCCCGGTTCAGCGCGGCAGGCGATAGGCCACGTACTCGCCCGAGTACGCGCCGCCGCTGATCGCCACCACGATGTACTGGCGGCTGTTCAGTGAATAAGTCATAGGCGTCCCGGACTGGGGAGCCGCCATGAAGATAGCCCCCACCTCGTGCCCGTTGGACTTGTCGTAGGCGCGTAGCATCGCGCCGCGCGGATGTTCTGGCGTGACGGTGGCCTGAGGATCGCCCGCAATCACCAGGGTTCTTGTGATCAGGGCACCCACTGCGGCTGCCTGCCCCGTCCGCGGAACGGTAAGGCCGCGAAGTGCCGGATGATTCCGGACGCTGTCAGGAGTCTCGCCGTGGGCGACCTGCCACACGAAGTCGCCGGTGTCCATGTTGATTGCCGTGATCTGGCCGTACGGAGGCTTCAGGAACGGCAGCCCCTGCGGATTGAGGCTCTGCGCGGCTTCACCCGTTGTCGTCGTCGGTCCGCCTGGTGCGCCGGTTCGCGGAACTGCCGGTGGTGCGGCTGCAGCCGTAGGCGCCGCCCCCGGCGCCCGAACGGGTGCATCAGCACCAGCGTCCTCGCCAGGCCCGGTGACGTAATGCACGCCCCGATCGGCGAACCCTTCAACCCAGTCGACGTCGGAGAACTCAGGACTTGGCGGTCGCATCAACCCGATGGTCGGAAACGACTTGAACGAGGGAATGAACGCGACGTGGGTTTCAGGATCGTATGAGCCGCCAGGCCAGTTCGTGCCGCCTGATGAACGGAAGCCGGCGATCGGCCCTTCCAGCCTGCTGACCGGCGGCGGCGTGAAGATCGGTCCGAGCTTGTACTTCTTCATCGTCTCCACGGCCTGACGCCTGAGCTCCGGCGTGAAGTCGATCAGCGCGTCCTCGACAACTCCCTGGAGGTCGTACGGCCGCGGCCTGGTCGGGAACGGCTGCGTGGGCGAGTACCACTCACCGGGAACGTCGCCTTTGGCGACCGGTCGCTCCTCGATCGGCCAGACCGGCTGACCGTTGGTCCGGTCGAGGACATACATCATCGCGGCCTTGGTCATCGCGAGGACCGCCTTGACCGGGCGACCGTTCACGGTGATGTCCGCAAGGATGGGAGCCGCCGACACGTCGAAGTTCCAGAGTGAGTGATGTACGAGCTGGTAGTGCCACCGGCGCTGCCCCGTCTTGAGATCGACCGCGACGATGCTGTCAGCAAAAAGGTTGTTGCCCGGCCGATGACCACCGTAGAAGTCCGAGGTCGGCGTCTCGACCGGCAGATAAGCGAGACCCAGGTTCTCGTCGACCGAGATCTGGTTCCAGACGCCCACGTTGCCGTTCACGGCCCACGAGTCGTTCAGCCACGTATCGTTGCCCGTCTCGCCAGGTCTGGGAATGGTGTTGAAGTTCCAGAGGCGCTTGCCCGTGCGCACGTCGAAGGCCTGCACCAGCCCTTTGGTGTTGTTGTGCGTTCTCGGCGTTCCGCCTTCGCGCATCGACGAGCCGATGAGGACGACCCCGTCGCGCGTGACCGTCGGTGCCGAGTGAACACCGATTTCGCCGGTCGTCAGGTCGATCGGCTGGCGATTGCCGAACACGGCGGCTTCCTTCAGATCGACGCTGCCGTTCTTGCCAAAGGAGGTGACAACCGACCCGGTCTTCGCGTCGAGTTCCACGAGCCGGAATCCGATCGTGACGTAGAGAATCCGTTCGTCGCGTCCGTCGGTCCAGTACGCGACGCCCCGGCCCGAGAGCTGGCGAGGTGCGGCCGCGCTGCGGGCGCCTTCGCGCTCGCCGTGGACCCACATCAACTCCCCGGTCGCAGCGTCGAGCGCGACAACCGATCGCCGCGTTCCCGCAGTCGTGTAGATCACACCCTTGACCATCAGCGGTGTGCCTTCCAGCTTGAACTCAGGACGCGGACCGAGACTGTCGGTCTTGAATCGCCATGAGACCTCGAGATCCTTGAAGTTCGAGGCGTCCACCTGCGCGAGCGGCGAATAGTGCGTGCTCGCGAGATCGGCCGAGTACGACGGCCACTCTCCGTTGGCAATCGAGGGCTGCGTGCCTTGCTGCGCGGAGGCGAGCGCCATCCAGGCAACGACCGCGGCGAAGCCCGCCAGCACACTGCCTCGCCGCCGTGGATAGGCTGCGGTGTTGGTCATGATCTATTTCCTGACGTGCCGTTCCAGCATCTGCCGTCGCACGACGGCTCCGTAGACGTTCCCCGCTGCATCGACGCCCAGTCCTTCCGCGCCCGAATGATCGCCACGCGTCGATTCCATGTCCTCGATGAAGGCGACGACCTTGCCGTCCTTTGCGCTGCCGATGCGAATGCCCTTCTTGATGCCGGTCAGTTCGTGCGCGCCGGTGTCCGGCCCCGATTCGGAGTCGGCGACATACATCGTGTCGTCCGCTGTGATGTAGATGCCACTGGGACGCCCGAACTGACGCCACTGGTCCAGGAGTTTGCCGTCCTGGTCGAAGATCTGGATCCGGTTGTTCTCGCGGTCGCCGACAAACAGGCGCCCCCTGGAGTCCATGGCGATCGTATGGGGCTCGCTGATCTGCCCTGGGGCGGAGCCTTTGCTGCCCCACTCCTTGATGAAAGTTCCATCCTTCGAGTAGCGCACGATCCGGTTGTTCTTGCCGCCGCGATGGCTGTCGGTCACGAAGATGTCGCCGTTCGGTGCGACGACGACGTCGGTGGGCTGATCGAAGAGGCCAGGGCCTGATCCGCTGACACCCGCCTTTCCGATCGTCATGAGGACCTTCCCTTCGGGATCGAACTTGATGGCCTGGTGTCCCTTGCCGTTGCCGCCGCGTGCGTCGGTCACCCAGAGATTGCCCTGGGAATCGAGCGCCGCACCGTGCGGAAAGTTGAACATCCCCTCGCCCCAGGCTTTGAGGAGTTTTCCTTGAGCGTTGTATTTCAGGATGGGCGGTTCGCTCCGGCCCTCGCAGGAGTTGTCGACGCAGCGTTCGACGACGTAGATGGTCCCGTCTTTGCCAACTTCAACGGCAGTGACTGCCGGCCACTTGCTCATCGATGGCGGCAGTTGTCCCCAGTCTCGAGTGGTGCGGTACGGCTGCGGCAGATCGTTGCGCGGCGCACCTGAGTCCTGCGCGGCGGTCGGCCACCCGATCAAAGCTGCGAAGCCGGCGGCAAGCAGCCACGCAAACCGACGACGTATGAGCACCTCGAGCCTCCCGGGAAGACCGGTTTGCAGCCAACGCCAGCGGATGCGGTCGGGCTGGAAGTCCCGGCTGGAGCGGCAAGCATAAGCGATGTGCGGTCCTTGACCCCACTCTCCTGCATAGGCAAACTGAGCGAAATTCTGGGAGGGTCTCTCATGGCAGGTCGGCTTTCGCGGACCGTCGCATCGGCCATCGCAGCCTGCGGCCTCTTTACGCCTGGCATCGCCCACGCGCAGCAACAACCGATGTCAGTGGCGGCGATTGCGCCGACCCGTCACTGGAGCGGCCAGGCCGTCGCGCCGGTCTTCGAAGGGTTCGATACCAACCCGGACGGATCGTTCAACCTCTGGTTCGGTTACATGAACCGCAACTTCGAGGAAGACATCGATCTGCCGGCGGGTCCTGACAACCGGATCGAGCCTGGCGGCCCCGACCGCGGACAGCCAACGCACTTCGAGGTCCGGCGTCACAAGGACGTCTTCAGGATCACCGTCCCGAAAGACTTCAGCAGGAGCACCAAGGTCGTCTGGACCCTGAACGCGCACGGCCAGACCATGGTCGTGTCGGGCTCAATCGATCCGGTGTGGCAGATCGACCGTCGCCGCACGACGCGTGGCGGAAACATCAACGACATCGATTCCAACCTCCCGCCAACGGTCGACCTGGTCAGCGACGGCAAGACCGTTGAAGTTGGACGGCCGTTGAACCTGCACCTGAGTGCGACCGATGACGGCCGTCCGAAAAAGCGGAACAGCCAGGATCCAGTCGGGATGATCGTGCTGTGGTCGAAGTTCCGCGGACCCGGCAAGGCGAGTTTTGCAGCCGCCAGGCAAGCGGTCGTCGATGGCAAAGCGGCCACGACGGTCACCTTCACCGAACCTGGCCAATACATCCTGCAGACCGTGGTCGACGACGGCTCAGGCGAAACCGCTGGCAACTTCGGGTATCACTGCTGCTGGACGAACACGCAGCTCAACGTCGTCGTGACCGGTCAGAAATCAGCGCCTCCGCCGGCCGTCACGCTGACCTATACGAAGAACGTCGCGCCAATCTTCCAGGCCAAGTGCACGAATTGCCACCATCCGGGCACCGTCGCCCCGATGTCGCTCACGACTTACCAGGAGGTTCGTCCGTGGGCGCGATCGATCCGGTCCCGTGTCGCCAACCGCGAGATGCCGCCATGGCACATCGATAAGACGGTCGGCATCCGGCATTTCAAGAACGACCTGTCACTGAGCGACGAGGAGATCGACACGGTCGTGAAGTGGGCCGACGCGGGCGCTCCGCAGGGCAACCCCGCTGATATGCCGCCGGCGCAGACCTTCCGGCCCGAGGATCAGTGGCACATCGGCAAGCCGGACATCATCGTGAAGATGGACGGCACACACAAGATGTACCCGACCGGTCCCGACTGGTGGATCGACTACTTCGGGGACACCGGATTGACCGAGGACCGGTGGATCAAGGCGATGGAGATCAGACCGGGTAACCGCAAGATCGTCCATCACGTCGTCACCTACGCGATCGAGCCCGACGCCCCTCCAGGCACGCCGGCCGGCGGCGTCACGCTTCACGAGTACGCCGTGGGCAAGTACGGCGACACGTTCAACGACAACACGGGCCGGTTGCTGAAAGCGGGCACGAAGATCCGGTTCGACATGCACTACTTCGCGGTCGGCGAAGCGATGACGGACCAGACCGAGCTCGGCATCATCTTTTACCCGAAGGGATACACGCCGAAGTACAACGTGCAGTCAGTCTCGTTCAGGAACCTGCCGAATGATGAACTCGAGGTGCCGCCGAACTCAATCGCGCGGCACGACGGCTATTTCCGGCTGACACGTCCGGTTCGCATCGATGCGTTCCAGCCGCACATGCACATGCGCGGCAAGGCGATGACGCTCGAGGCGATCAACCTGGATAACACCGTGACCGTCCTGAGCTCGGTCGATCACTTCGACTTCGGCTGGCACGTCGCGTACCTCTATGCCGACGACGAGGCGCCGCTATTGCCCGCTGGCACGATCCTCCACATGACGGGTGTGCACGACAACACGGCCGCCAACAAGAAGAACCCGGATCCGAGCGTCTGGGCCGGTTACGGTGAACGCAGCGTCGACGACATGCTGCAGGTCTGGCTGAACCTCGTCTATCTCGACGAGCCCGAGTACAACCGCCTCGTGGCCGAGCGCAAGGCAAAGCAGGCATCGAGAACATCGACCAGCCAGCAACAGCAGCAGCAATAAGGGGCGGCCATGATCAAGCGCCTTATTGCGGTTGTCGCTGTCGTTGTCACTGCGTTCGCGTTCGACTTTGCACACACGGGAGTTCAGGGCCAGGCCGGTGCCGCGAAGGGCGAATGGCCCTCGTACGGAGCGGACCAGGCCAACACGCACTACTCCCCGCTGGCACAGATCGATGCCGCGAACTTCAACCGGCTCGAGGTGGCCTGGCGCTTCAAGACCGACGCACTCGGCCCCAGGCCAGAGTACCAGTTCGAGTCGACACCGCTGATGGTAGGCGGAATGGTCTACTCCACCGGTGGTTCGCGCCGCGCGGTGGTGGCGCTCGACGCCGGAACCGGCGAGCTGAAGTGGATGCACAGCGAGGACGAGGGCGCGCGCGGAAGCGCCGGTCCACGCCTGTTGTCGGGCCGCGGACTCGCCTACTGGACCGACGGCCGCGAGTCGCGGATTCTCTACGTCACGCCTGGCTACCGCCTCATCGCGCTCGACGCGAAAACCGGAACCATCATTCCAACCTTCGGGGAGAACGGCGCCGTCGACCTGAAGAAGGATGACGACCAGGTGATCGATCCGATGAGCATCGAGATCGGTCTGCACGCCACGCCCGCCATCGCGAAGAACGTCGTCATCGTCGGTGCGGCGCACCGGTCGGGCGGCGTGCCAACAGGCAAGACGAACGTGAAGGGCTACGTGCGCGGCTTCGACGTGCGCACCGGCAAGCGAGTGTGGATCTTCCACACGATTCCGTCACCCGGCGAGTATGGCAACGATACCTGGCTGAACGACTCCTGGTCCTACACCGGCAACGCAGGAGTCTGGGCGCAGATCAGCGTCGACGAGCAACTCGGTCTCGCCTACCTTCCAGTGGAACTACCAACGGGTGACTACTACGGTGCGAATCGGCCCGGCAACAACCTCTTCGGCGAGAGCATCGTCGCGGTCGATCTGCAGACGGGCAAACGCAAGTGGCACTACCAGCTCGTTCACCACGGGTTGTGGGACATGGACATCCCTTGCCCACCGATCCTCACCGACCTGGTGATCAATGGACGGACTGTGAAAGCGCTGGCGCAACCCACAAAGCAGGCCTTCCTCTACGTGTTCAACCGGGAGACTGGTCAGCCGATCTGGCCTATTGAAGAGCGCCCCGTTGCCAAAGGCGACGTTCCCGGCGAGTGGTATGCGCCGACGCAGCCCTTCCCACTCGACGCCACCGGCAGGCCGTTCAACTACGACACGCAGGGCTTCGTCGAGAACGATCTCATCGACTTCACGCCGGCCCTGCGGGAAGAAGCGAAGCAGATTGCCGCGAAGTACAAGATGGGACCGATCTTCACGCCGCCTGTGGTCAGCCGGATCGAGGGACCACTTGCGACACTCGTCATCGGGTCAGGCGGGGGCGGGACCAACTGGCCTGGCGGTTCGTTCGATCCTGAGACGAAGATCCTGTACGTCTCCTCGAACAAGTCGCTCAGCCAACTTGGCCTCGTACCGCCGCGGGATCCTTCGAAGAACGACCTGGCGCTCGTGCAGGGCAACGCGGCCCAGGGGGCACGGACCCGCGCGGGCGCCGGCAGTGCGCCTGCAGCGCCTGCGCCTGCGGAGGGGGGAGGCGAAGGTGGCGGCGGTGGCTTGACGGTGCAGGGCCTGCCGATCATGAAGCCGCCGTACGGATTGATTGCCGCCTTCGATCTGAACAAGGGTCAGATGATCTGGCAGATCGCGCACGGGGAGACGCCCGCCAGCATCACCAACCATCCGCTCCTCAAAGGGCTGACGATTCCGCGAACAGGACGTCCGGGTACAGTCGGCCAGCTCGTGACAAAGACGCTGCTCGTCGTGGGCGAAGCCGGTTTTGGCCCGACTCCGAACAATCAGCGGGGTGCGATGCTGCGAGCCTACGACAAGGCGACCGGCAAGGAAGTGGGCGCGACATACATGCCAGCGCCGCAAGGTGGCGCACCGATGACCTACATGTGGAGAGACCGGCAGTACATCGTGGTCGCCGTGGGCGGGGCCGGTTACAGCGGTGAACTGCTCGCCTTCCGCCTGGGAGCCTGACATGATGCGACTGACTTCCGCCGCTGCGTTGACCTTGGTGATGTTTGCGGCCGCCGTTGCCATCGCCCGAGAAGAGACGCGAAAGGCTTCTCCCGCGTGGAGTCCTCTCGAGAGTCCGCGCGTGCGCGTCTGGGCCGACGGCGGATCGGAGCCTGCGTCCGGCAAGCTGCCTTCGATTCGGGTCTCCCTCGACGGCGCGGTCGACTACCGCGCCGCCGGTGCCGCCGCACCATCGAAGGCGGGCGCGCCTGGCGGATACACGGTGGTCATCGAACTGAAGGACGCGAAGGTCGCTCCCCTTCCGAACACGACGAAGTACCCGCTGGCGTTTCCGCGGCCCAATGGGAAGAAGGTGCTCGAGAACGATCGCGTGCTGATATGGGACTACAGCTGGGCGTCCGGCGTGCCGACACCGATGCACTATCACGACAAGGATGTGGTGGTGACTTACCTCGAGGACGGAGCGCTGCGTTCCACCGATCCGAACGGGCAGGCGGTGATCAACGAGCACTACTTCGGCTTCACGAAGCTCAACTCGCGCGATCGAGTTCACACAGAAGAACTGATCAAGGGTAAGGGCCGAGCGATTATCGTGGAATTGAAGTGACCAGCACCTTGGACCGTGAGCGCTCTGCACCCTGAAGCGTCAAGCCCCCGCACCCTACAGCGCCGGCCACATGTACCGTGCTGCGTCAGAACCCTGCACCCTGCTGCGTCAGTTCTCTTAGATCTTCATCAGTTCTGCCGCAAACCTCCTCATCACCGACGCGGTTGCCTTTCGCTGCGGCGCCGGGCACAGCGACAGCGTCGCGCGAGCAGCGCGCTCGATGGTCCCCCTGGCTGCCGGCTTGTTCGCCTTGCTGCCGGACGGCGTTAGATAAAGATGAGCAACGCGCCCGTCGTCGGCGTTTGACGCACGCTTGACGAGCCTGCGGGTCTCCAGCCGCTGCACGATGCCGGTCACCGTGCTCGGATGCAGGTGCAGGACCGAGGCGAGCTCGCCGGCCGTAATACCGGGGTGCACGCCAATCATGCGAAGGGCGAAGCGCTGCGGACCACTGATCCCAAGCGCATCCTCCATCCGTTTCGAGGCACGTTCGAGCGCGTGCTCGAGTTGCCAGACCATCTGGAGGAATTGCAGGACCGGATCAGGCTCTTTCAGTTTGTCCGCCGTTTGGCGGCGTCGGGGCATCGTCACGTTGGTCCCTCGGAAGTCCTGCAACCATACAGGATTCGCCGATTCTGAAGAAGTCCAAATCGGATCTCTTCAGGCCACCAAGTGACTCTCGTGAACTTCCTGGATGCACGTGCAAGGCCGTCGCAGGAGTCCGCATCATGGCCATTCATCTCGAGAACCTCACGGTCCTGTCAGCAGGCGCACCCCTCGCCGGGGCGCAAGGCATTCTGGCCGTCGATAGCGGCGACAGGTTCCAGGCCTCCAGCAAGGGCGACGGCAGGCTGTCGTTCGTAGTCGACATTGCGGAGCGGTTCGAAGAGTGGGGTGCAGAGCTCACGGTCACCGCCGACGGGTTCAAGCCGTTTCGCGGCCGCGTCGTCATGGGCACGGGCGGACACGAATTGCCGGCTGTGCATCTCGACCGCATGGCACCGCCCGCACGTCCTGTGCACATCAGCGGCAGGCGCTTCGTGAACGACGATGGGACCCCGTTCATCTGGAGAGGTGCGACCGGCTTCCGCGCGGTCGAGAAAGTGGCGCGTGGACAGGAGAACGATGTCGATCGTTTCTTCACCGGCCTCGTGGAGAACGGTGTCACCGTCGTCCGCGTCCTTTCGATGGCGGCGAATATGTTTCCGCTGAGACCCGATGAAGCGGTCGCTGCCCTGCCGCGGACGCTGGACCTGGCGAGGCGGCGCGGGCTTCACGTCGAAGTCGTCGGTCTCGCCGACACGAAGCAGTACAACTTCGATCACCAGGCTCACATCCGCGCGATCGGCCAGATATGCGCAGACGCGCAGAACGCGTTTCTCGAGATTGCCAACGAGCCGATCCATGACACACAGCGCGCCGAGGTCGGCGATGCGAATTACCTGTCCACGCTTCGTGCGCTCGTCCCGCCCTCTCTGCCGGTCGCACTCGGCGCAGCCCACGGCGGCGATGACGAGAGCCGCGCGTTCATCGGCGGCGACTACATCACCGTGCACGGCGCCAGAGACGATGGCGACAACGGCTGGCGGTTCGTGCGTCACACGAATGAACAGCGCGTGCTGTCGGAGGAGACCAACAAGCCGGTCGTCAACGACGAACCGCGCCGCGACGACCTCTCACCGGACAAGCACATCGCTCTCGCTGTTCTTTGCCGGATGATGGGGATCGGCGACACATTCCACTCCGCCGCCGGCCTTCATGCGAACCTCCCGGAAGGGCCGGAACTGGCCGCGTTGAAGGCTCGGCGTCGCGGCTGGGACATGATTCCGGCGGATTTCTTTGGCGCGTACAAGAACACCGGATTCACGGGCTCGCCGGTCGAAGAGTTCGATGGGGCGGTTCGCGTCTACAGCTCGATCGCGGGAGGCGATGGCTACACGCTGGGGCTCGGGGTCACTGCGGCCGATGGTCCACGGTGCCGCTGGTCCGGTGGATGGCCAACGCGCACCGTGGTGTGCAGCGAAGGCGGCGTCCGGGTCTGGCGCGTGAGCACTCGCTGACGCTTCCCCATCCGCTCACCCTGCTGGTTCCGCTCAGGCAGCCATCTGCGCCACGTCCGGCGCGGATGACGATCCTCGCTTGTTGTGTGCGCACCGCGCGCGGCGGAGATCGTCGGCGGTCAAGTGTGGATCGGTCGACGCACTCGCAAATACGCGCTTCGCTTCGCGGTGCCGTCCGGCCCGATGACACGCAATGATGATCGCCTGGTAGCACTGCACATCGGCGATCCCGTCGAGTTTCGCTTCATCGAGCAGGCGGCGGGCCGCGCCAAACTGGCCGTTGTTCAACCGCACCTTGATCGCAGCGTAGGCGAGCCTTGCGGACATGTGGCCGGATTGCCGCGCCAGTGCGAGCACCCGTTCGACGGCAGCGACCTCACCTGCCCCCGCGAAGGCCGTGGCAAGCGCGGTGAAACACGGCGCGCTCAACTGGCCATCAGCGCGCGCCCGGTCGAATGCGCAGGAGGCCCCGGCCACATCCCCGGCAGCCCCGTATGCGGCGATGAGTGCCGGGTAGGTGAAGGTCGTGGTTGCCCCATCCGCCTTTGCACGGTCGAAGAGCTGCCGCGCGCGCTCCGGCTGACCGGCACGCCCGTAGGCCTTGACCAGCGAGGTGTAGATGGCATCGGTCGGTAGACCTGCGGCTCGCGCGCGATCGAGTATCCGCTCTGCACCTTCGCGATCGCCCCGAGCGAGGTGACATTCCGCGATCTCGCTCAGAACATGGCCGTCCTGAGCACCGTGCTCGACGGTCCACTCGAGCGTGCTGCAGGCCATCTCCACCCAGCCACTCGATCGCAGTACGTGAGCCAGCTGCGACATCGTTCGCGTGAGGTACGGGCGATCCTTCGGACCTCCCTGGAGTGCCCACGCCCTTTCGGTCAGTTGCGTCACCATGTCCCGAACGGCTTGGGCATCGGACAGTGTCCGGAGATGTGACCCGCACTCGGCAATGAGCGCGAGCGCTGCGTTGCGCTTCTGTTCGCCTGTCATGGCTCAGTCCGCCACGCGGGAGCGGGTCCCGCCCATCGACTGGATGGTCCGACGGATCGAATCGGCCTCCGACGTGGAGAAGCGCTCCCTGTCGAGCGACCTGAATTCGGCGGGTGACCAATGCGGCCGCATGACGCCGTCGCGCGAATGCGAGCGCTCCGGCATCAGGAGGTGGGCCAGTTCGTGGGTGATTACGCCCGCGAGCACCTCGGATTCGTCGATCGTCGCCTCCGCGGCGATGGACCTGGTGCGCTCGCCAAAGACATAGGCCACACGGCCGCCGCGTTCGCGGCTGATTGGCGCATACCCGGCTACGTCGTTCGGCACGCCGATGCGTTCAACCATCTCAGGGGCCAGGACGACCAGCGTGACGTCGGCCGGCGGATCGTGTGGCCACTGTCCGCGTCCGCTCTCGATCTCCCAGGGCTTCACGGCCGCACGCCAGTCGATGCGCACGCCGATTTGATCGTAGATGGCGCTCACGCGATCCGCGGCACGCTGGAGCTGTCGATCGTCGGTCCGTGCGTAGTCGTAGATCCGGATCGAGACCGCGTCCATTGCATCCATCGCTTCGCGCGACGAAGCCGCCCCGATGGAGATCGACGGGTATACCAGCATCATCAACAGAACCAACGATCGCCTCCACAACATGTTGTTGGGTCCTCCTGCGGCACCACTGGAGCAAG
>Ga0310810_10002247_pt1 | contig 20644 bp, 21 predicted proteins | sample NCmetagenome_FD_207641 | JGI IMG/M metagenome (GOLD analysis project Ga0310810, IMG submission 207641) | Soil microbial communities from experimental microcosm in Duke University, North Carolina, United States - NC | ecosystem: Engineered > Artificial ecosystem > Soil microcosm > Unclassified ...
TGCGTCTCCCTTGAGCGTCCTCGGCGGCGTCGATTGCGGCGGACAGAACCTCTACGTGGCCAAGGTGGCTAAGTCGCTCAGTTCGCTCGGCTACGAAGTCGACGTCTTCACCCGCCGTGACGACGACCAATTGCCCGAGGTGGTGGAATGGGACCAAGGAATCCGAGTCTTATACGTTCCGGCCGGGCCTCCGCGGTACATCCGCAAGGAAGACCTGTATCCGTTCATGCAGGAGTTCACCGAATACATGGTTCGTTTTTGCCGACATCAACGCAAAGCGTACGACCTCATCCATGCGAATTTTTGGATGTCGGGGCTTGTCGCTGCAGAAATGAAGCGCCGGCTCGGCATCCCGTTCGTCATCACGTTTCACGCCTTGGGACGCGTCCGCCGATTGCATCAGCAGCAGGCCGACGGCTTTCCCGACGTCCGCTTCAGCGTCGAGGATCGCCTCGTCGCCGAAGCCGACCGCCTGATTGCGGAAGCGCCACAGGACGCCGGCGACCTGATCCGACTCTACGGAGCCGATCCGTCGCGCATCGTCATCGTCCCCTGCGGCTTCGATCCGGAAGAGTTGTGGCCGCTCGACAAGGCGTCGGCTCGAACGGCCATCGGCCTGCCGGCGGACGAAGGGATCATCCTCCATGTCGGCCGCATGGTTCCTCGAAAAGGAATCGATACCGTGATCCGCGCCTATGCGCGCTTTTTGGTCGATCATGACGCGCCGACGAGACTTCTGGTCGTCGGAGGAGAATCAGACGAACCGGATCCTGAACGGACGCCCGAGATCGGACGGTTGCAGCGTCTTGCGCATGAACTGGGCGTGCAAGACCGCGTCTGCTTCGTCGGCCGGCGGGGGCGAAGCCATTTGAAGTACTACTACAGCGCGGCGGACGTCTTCGTCACCACCCCATGGTATGAGCCGTTCGGGATCACGCCGTTGGAAGCCATGGCGTGCGGGACTCCGGTGATCGCGGCCAATGTCGGCGGCTTAAAATTCTCCGTCCGCGACGGAGAGACCGGCTATCTCGTGCCTCCCGGCGATCCGGACGCCCTGGCAGAGCGGTTTCGATTGCTCTATTCGAGCCCTACGCTTCTGCGTGTCTTTGGACAACAGGCCGTTCAACGCGTGAACGAGTTGTTTACCTGGGGGCATGTGGCGGAGGGGCTCTCGAAGCTCTACGGCGAAGTCATGCTCGAAGGCGGCATGAAGCGCGACGCCGCGCTGAGCACGTCGGTAGACCGGGCGATGGACCAGGCGATCGACGCGCTACAGGAAGCAAAACGACGCCTGCGACACCCGCTGACCGAAGCCGCTGTGCGGTTGGGCGACTGTTTTTCGCGCGGCGGTCGCGTGCTCGTGTATGGGCAGGGCGCCAGCGCCCAGGACGCGGAGGACTGGGCCTCGGGCCTCACGAGCCGGCTCGTCAGCCATCCGGGGTGGCCGGCAATCGCCTTACGCGACGCCGCCGAGACCAGCTGGAACGCGGCGGACCGCCATCTGCTTCGGCAGGTGGATACGTTGGGGCGCTCCGATGATGTGCTGGTCGGCGTGTGCGCGACCGCGATGCCGCCCTCGGTGATCGCCTGCCTGCGTCAAGCGCGCATGGCGGGACTGCAGCGCATACTGTTGTGCGGCGCTGATTCCGCCGGGCTCGACGATCTCGCCGACGTCGTCCTCGATGTGCCGCTTACGGAGCTCAGGGATGTCAGGCACGTCCACCGACTCGTGCTGCACATCCTTCTCGATCTGATCCAGGAACGCATGGCATCTGCGGACCGGCGCCGGGCCGACCGGCAATCCCTTCCATCGGTCCTGGACTGGCCGCGCCGCGGGAAAGAAGGGCCGAGCGGACCGCGGCGCCGTCAACTCATCAATGTGACCGGGAAAACCATTCCTCCGTCCTGAGACGCCGGCGAGGATGACGCCAATGAGACGCGCCGTATTTTTGGATAAGGACGGAACGCTGGTCGAAGACCAGCCACCCAACACCGACCTGTCCCGGGTACGTTTCTACCGCGACGTCTTCCCGGCTTTGCGCTTGCTGCGGCGCGCCGGCTATGCCCTGGTGATCGTGACGAACCAAGGCGGCATCGCCCAAGGGCGCTGCGAGGAACCCGATGTCCGACGGATGCTGAACTATCTCGAACGCCGGCTCGCAGAGGAAGGCATCATTCTCGACGGATGCTATTACTGTCCTCATGACCCCGATGGCACGGTCGTTCCGTATGCGGTCTCTTGTCTCTGCCGCAAGCCGCGCCCCGGCCTGCTCGTGCACGCCTCTCGTGACTTGCGCGTCGAGCTGGCCCAATCCTGGATGGTGGGAGACATTCTGCACGATGTCGAGGCGGGCCGGTGGGCCGGATGCCGCACCGTGTTGCTCAACAATGGACATGAAACGGAATGGCAGCTCACGGAAACCCGCTGGCCGGATCATCTCGCCGGGACGCTGCTCGAAGCGGCGCAGCTCATCGTCCTGTCGGGAGAGCGCCGAGCGAGCGGAGCGCTGTTCAACCGGCAACCGGAGGAACGATGACGACGTCTGCTTCCTCCTCGGCAGGATGGGATCAGGCAAGGCATGTGTTGTGTGTCCGTCTCGATGCCGCCGGCGACGTCCTCATGACCGAGCCGGCGCTGCGCGCGCTTGCCGCGACGATGCCGGAACGCCGGCTCACATTGCTGACATCGCGCAGCGGGCGAGAAGCCGCTCGACTGATACGCTGCGTCGAGGACGTCATCGTCTATGAAGCCCCTTGGATGAAATCGGTGCGCACGACTTCGAGCGCTGACGACCGCGCAATGATCGCGCGGCTGCGAGCCGAGCGCTTCGATGCGGCGGCCATTTTCACCGTGTACACGCAAAGCGCCTTGCCTGCGGCGTTGTTGTGCACACTTGCCGAGATCCCGCGGCGAGCGGCCCACTGCCGGGAAAATCCCTACCACCTGCTCACCGAATGGGTCCGTGAAACGGAGCCAGACGTCCGCGTGCGGCATGAGGTCCGCCGCCAACTGGATTTGGCGGCCGCACTCGGAGGCCGCGTCGCCGACGACCGGTTGTCCATCAGCATCGGCGGCGCCGCCCTTCGCACCACCGATCGTCTGCTGTGCCAGATGATCGATCCGGTGAAGCGATGGATCGTCATGCATCCTGGAGCGTCCGCCCCATCCCGCCGGTATCCCGTCGAGTCCTTTGCTGCTGCCGCTGCGCAGTTGACGCGCGACTTCGACTGCCAAATCCTTTGGACCGGCTCGCAGGAAGAGGCGGCTCTTATCGCCGAGGCGCAAGCTATTATGAGCGAGCGCTCGCACTCACTCGCCGGCCGATTGAGCTTTGAAGAACTCGCCGCGTTGATCGCCAAAGCCCCGCTCGTGATTTCGAACAATACAAGCGTCGTTCACCTGGCCGCCGCGGTCTCCACACCCGTGGTGGACTTATACGCGCTCACGAATCCTCAACACACGCCATGGCGTGTGCCTTGCCGAGTGCTGTTCGAAGATGTGCCGTGCCGGTTTTGCTATAAGAGCGTTTGTCCGGAGGTGCATCATCGATGTCTGAAAGGCGTCGCGCCGGACGCCGTCGTGTCGGCGGCCGTCCAACTGCTCGAGCGCAACCTGGACAATCGATCGACATCCGCCCCAGGAGACGAGACAACTTGTCTTTTCGAGGACAATTTGCGGGCGTGGCGCGCTTCAGCGGCGGATAAGTCGCAGAGAGTCGCGTGATTTTTATTGAACGTTTTCGAGACGCGTCTCGTTCGTGGTCTGTCTTTTGCGTCGAGTCAGCTGACGACGCTCTCGACGACCAAAGGAGGCCCATGCACCACCTTGATCAAACACCGAATGCACACATGCAGCACTGTCTCGAGGCCTGCGCAGCCTGTGCGAACATTTGCGATCGTTGTGCCGATGACATGATCGGCATGGAAGGAGGCAGTCACAAGGAACTCCAAGAACTTTGCATCAGGCTATGCGAAGACTGCGCCGATCTCTGTACGCTCTCGGCCCGATGGATGAGCCGCTTCTCTCCGTCGATCGAGCTGCTCTGCCGGTCCTGCGCAGAGATCTGCGACCGATGCGCGGCCGTGTGCGAGCAACATTCTGCACACCATCTACTCTGCGGCGACTGTGCCGTCGAATGCCGACGCTGCGCCGCCGCCTGCCGCGACATGGCGGCCGCTATGGCCTGACGTAACGAAGGAGGCACTGCCATGCTTCATGTAAAAGATGTCATGACGCCGCAAGCCGAGGTGATTTCTCCGGATGCAACGACCGAAGAAGCCGCCGAGTTGATGAAGACGCTGGACATAGGGGTCCTCCCAGTATGCGATGCCGAAGGACTGGTGGGAGTATTAACAGATCGCGACTTGGTCGTCCGGGTGTTGGCCGCAACGCGCGACCCGAAGGCGATGCTCGTGGGAGAGGCCATGACGCCCTCTGTGGTCTATTGCTTCGAGGATGACGACGTTGAGCACGCGGCCGCCATCATGGCGGGTCAGCAAATTCGGCGCCTGCCGGTCCTCGATAAGAACCGCGCACTGGTCGGCATCGTGTCCGTCGGCGACATTGCGGTGCAGACACAAGATCATCACCTGACGGGCAAAGTGCTCGAAGAGGTGTCGCAACCCTCGATGCCGAAGCGCGACGAAGAGACGGACCGCGGCGACGATTTCGGCCAGGCGGCATAACGAGAAATCTTATGGTGCGCGGTTGGCCACTGTTGCTGGCAAACGTGCTGGGCGGAGTTCTCGCGGTCGGCACGGTCGAACCGGCCGTGGCGGTCGATCCTCCGAACCCGAGCCCCGGCCCGACCTTTCCCACTCCTCAGCCGACTCCGCCGCCTCCGCCGACGCCGGCTCCGCCGACTCCAGGGCCCGGTCCGACGATGCCGCCGCCTTCTCCCACGCCCGGTCCCCCGCCGTAACGGTCGACCGAGGGTAGGCTAAGGCGCGTAGGTCAAGGAAGGAGATCCTTATGACGCATCACGCTTCACTCACGGCTTGGACAACCGTTCTCTTGGGCGCCGTGCTGGCCGCAACCATGAGTCAGCCTCCGGCTTTCGCAGGCGAAGGGAAGACGGGCGAAGCGAAGGAAGGCACCCTTCACCTGGTATCCGGCACGCTGCTCAAACTCGATTTGACTGCGGGCAGAGGGCTCTTGCGAACCGACCTCGGTCGCCCGATCTACTTCGACGTCCCTAAAGCGTATCTGTTTGAGAACGTCATTGTCGGCGCGCGCATCGCTTTGCGCCTCGATGAAGACGGACGAGCGCTGAAGGTCATGGACACCGCGATTCCAGACCTCGTCGCCGAGCCGGACCAGTCGGTCGCGGTAAGCGCACCGGACTAGGACCGGTCTCGCTCTTCGCCGACGGGTACGCACCTCGGCCTACCCGTCGGTGTTCTCCTCCGACAGCCACTCCACCACCGCCTTGAGTGGAAGGTGATCCGAGGCCCTGCGAGAAACCCGTGTCCGATGAACAGTCACGGATTTTAGACGTCCCGTCGGACGGATCCAGATGCGGTCGAGCGCCAGAGCCGGTCGCACGGAAGGGAACGTAGGCAGGGCGGGTGTGTGCCCGAAAATCGCCTTGATCGACCGTAACGGCCGTCCCCACAGCCACCATTCATTGAAATCGCCCATAAGCACGCAGTTCGGCCTGACGCATTGGAGCAGCCGCTCGACCTGAAACCGGCGTTCCCAAGGCCGCAGACCCAGATGCGTCGCGATGACCTGAACGGTGACGCCGCCGCATGTGAGATCGAGGTCGATGGCGCCCCGCGGCTCGTAGGCCGGGACGCTGAAATCAATGAGCCGGACTTCCCCCCGTTGGCAGCGCGTCAGGACGGCATTGCCGTGATGGCCTTTGCGCTCCAAGAGGGTGGGTCCGGCGATGACTTGATACTTCGATTCTTCACCCAGCCAATGGGCCAGTTCGAGTCCGTGCCGGTCCGGGGAATCAATCTCCTGGACCGCCACGACGTCCGCATCCAATTCGCGGATCACATCGCGAATGCGCGACGGGTCATACCGCCCGTCCCGTCCGACGCATCGATGGATGTTATACGTCGCGAAGGTTAATCGCATGGTCACGGCTCAGCCGGCGCAATGCTCTGCCCTGTGGCACCGGGAAGGTCAGCGCTCCCCGCGGACGTCCTGCGGCCGGTTGGAAAGCCATCGCGTCAATGCCCACGTCATGAACAGGATGCCGGCGACAATCACAATCAGGAGCAACACGCTGCCGAGTCCGGGGTGACGGATCGTCTCCGTCATCTGGTCGAGAAACAGCGCAAGACTGATGAGCCCCGGCAGCTCTCCGAGTACCGTCCCTGTAAAGAAATCCTTCGTCCGGATATGGGAGGCGCCAGCCACCGCATTGAGAATCGAAAACGGCGCCACGGGTAAGATCCGCAGCGTCATGACGGTCAGAATTCCTTTGGAGGCCAGCGCCCGGCTGATTCGGTGCACCCATGATCCCGAGAGATGGTCCATGAGGCGGCGGCCCAGCAATCGGCCGACGCCGAACGTCAGCAGCGCGCTCGCCGTCATTCCGAGCAGGGCATACCAAAAGCCCCACCAGGGGCCGAATGCCAAAATCGTGACGGCAATGAGCAGTATTACCGGCATCACGAGCAGTCCACCGATGAGAAAGCCTGCCACCGTCAGGAGCAGTGCGGCCGGGCCGCTCTGTACTTCCTCGAGACGGGCGGCCAGCCACGTCACGTCGATGAGATCGCGCAAGGACGTCCACTGCCACAGGCCGGCGAGCAGGACAAGGCCGAGCAGCCCCGCCGCTCCGATGGCAATTTGGCGCAACGCAGGCTTCCTGCGTTCCGCCGGAACGAATTGCGTTTCGTATGGACGGCTCGGGTCGATGAACGCTTCGTCCGGCACGACTTCATTGACGTCGGCCGAGACGGTGCCGTCGAAGCAGCCCAGAGAACGCCCGCCGCCGCGAAGCCGCTCGACGGCTCCGATCAGCGATCCGTCCTTTTTTAATTCCCGCTCAACCGCCTGCGGACTGACGCCGAGATGCTCGGCAAGCAAGGTACGGCGAAAGGCGGCAATCGCCCGGCGAATGGCGCGACTGCCCCCCGCCTCAATGGCCAAGTCACATTCTGTATCGAATCCCATAGAGCGGTTACTGAGATTGGCTGAGCCCACGCGCACGACTTCGTCGTCGATGATGCACACCTTACTATGCATGCTGATGCACTGCCCTCGGAGATCGGGAATCTTAGGATAATTGAGATTCAACCGGTGAAAGCGGTCGGCCGCTCGCAGACGCTCCAATACACGCCCTCTGAGCACATCCATCGTGTGTTGCTCGAGCCATCCGTCGCTGTTCGGATGCAGCACCATGACGATCTCGGGCCCCTTCGGATCCTGTAAACGGGTAGCGAGGCAATCGGCCACGGTCCGTGACGTCAGATACTGGGTTTCGATGTAAATATACCGCCGCGCCTTGTTGAGACAGTCGAGGAACAGCGCTTCCACTTCCGCGACCGGAGGCCTGGTCCCAAATGCCGGAGCGGTTCGCGCAATCGCGATTGGGACTTCAGTCATGTCGGGTGTCCATGACTGTGGCCAAAGATTCTCATGACGTCCCTGCCGCCGCATAGGCAGCGGACGTCCTGTCGCGGTCTGCCAGCGGTCGCGGGCCAATTCTCCAAGTGCGGCAGCTGCCGGACCGCTGACCATCAATTGCACGTCATGAAAGGGCCGGCATGGACTGCCGTCGTTCAGGAGGATGCGTCTCGGGTGGTTTCCGGCGTGTTTGCTCGTATCCCATCGACATTGCGCAAAATCCAACCCGCCAACGAAAGCGAGAGCATCATCGATGATGACCGCCTTTTGATGATGGGACGCACCGAGTGGATGCGCGGCATCCTTGTGGAAATGCAGGCGACGGTGTGCCGTGAGCTTCGACGGCAGCCACCATTCCCTCTCTTTCCAATAGATCATGTGGAAGTCCCAGGTCAGCACATGAATATGAAGGTGCCGGTTCCGGATGAGCAGGGCGTGGAGAAACTCTCCGAGCATGTCCGGAAATCCGTCGGGCTCGCGATCGATCAACATGCTGATCCGGGTATCGAAGTCCCAACCCAGAATGATGATGCTGTGACGGGCTTCGGTCGCGGCGGCGCGGAACGCACGGAAGTACGCCTCGCCGTCGATGAGAAAGGCCGCGCGCTCGGCACGCTCCACGCGCCAGCAATTACGTCCGGGCACGAAGAGCGACGACTGTGAGGCCTGCGCCCGCGAGGGCATCCTGGGTGATTGCTGCTGCAATTTCGACTGGTTCTGTAGTTTTCTTGCGACGTTCATCGTGCGGTCACGGGGAGATGTGCAAATCGAATGCCCTTCCGTTCGCCTGGAAGGTAAACGACATGTCCAGCAAGGGGATGATCCGATCGAGGCCCGTCAGCATTGGACCACCCTGTCCTGCGTCAGACAGTTTGTCCAATGCCTTGAGCGAACGTCTCGCCCCACCGGCCTACGTTCGAGGGAGATCCTGGTATGCCGAGGTGAGGCCAGGCAGGTCTGTCTCTTGCACCGGCCTTCTCCACGATCTCACTTCCGCGTTCTGGCGGAAAGAACAAGCAGCCGTCCTGACCGCGTGGCGCAGATGTCACCCCGGCGGATGGGCCAGGATCTGCCGCTTCGACGAGCAACCATCACGAGGCATGCATGTCACCATCGAAACAGGCGCACCGTCCGCCGCAACACCAATCACGACAACCCGGCGTCGAAAAAGCGATGACTCCCCGTCCCAAAACTGACAACGAAGGGCAAGGCGGATCCGGCAAACTTCACAATAAAGTGGCATTGATCACCGGCGGCGACAGCGGGATCGGACGGGCGGTCGCTGTCGCCTATGCCAAGGAAGGCGCGGACATCGCAATCGTGTATCTCAACGAGCATGAAGACGCCAAGGAAACGCAGCGTCTGGTCGAACAAGAGGGACGCCGATGCCTTCTGATCGCCGGAGACGTCGGCAATGAGGCCTTTTGTCACGACGCCGTCGAGCGCACCGTAGCCGAGTTGGGCGGGCTCGATATTCTCGTCAACAACGCCGCGGAACAGCATCCTCAGGACAGTCTGGAACAGATCACATCGGAGCAACTCGAGCGCACGTTCCGTACAAACATCTTCTCTTACTTTTACATGGGTAAAGCGGCGTTGCGGTACCTCAAGGAAGGCAGCACGATCATCAACACCACGTCCGTCACGGCGTATAAAGGCAACCCGCAATTGCTCGACTATTCCTCTACCAAGGGCGCCATCGTGGCGTTTACGCGGTCGTTGTCACAGGCGCTCGCGGAAAAGCAGATCCGCGTCAATGCCGTGGCGCCGGGTCCCATCTGGACGCCGCTGATCCCCTCCACGTTCCCGGCGGACAAGGTTGCCACGTTCGGCTCAGACGTTCCGCTCAAACGCGCGGGGCAGCCCGAAGAGGTCGCCCCCAGCTACGTCTTTCTTGCGTCGCAGGATTCGTCTTATACGACCGGTCAAGTGCTGCATCCCAACGGCGGCACCGTCGTCAATGGATAACACCCGCGACGCAGGGCGCAATTCGTGAATGGCAAGGAGGATACCATGGGCAAGCGGACGCCGAAAAAGCCAAAGAGCTCGCAACCTCAAGATGCTGTGCAGTTGGTGAAGGCCGACCACAAGCAGGTTCGGAAGTTGTTTGAACAATTCCATGCAGCGTCGGACGACGACAAGGGGCCCATTGCCAGACGGCTGTTCACCGAGCTGGATATCCACGCGAAGATCGAGGAGGAACTGCTGTATCCAGCCGTACAGTCGAAGCTGGAATCCTTGGACTCTGAATCCCAGGGCAACGGCCTTGATGTCACGGACGACGGCGAAATCGACCCCGACCCTGACACCGAAAACGCCTATGACGAGATCGACGGCGCGGAATTGGACGTGTTGGACGAAGACGACGAAGACGAAGAGACGGAATCCGAGATCATTACGGCCGCCTACGACAGTCACGGGACAGTCAGGGACTTGATCCAGCAACTGCGGACGCTTGACCCGAAGAGCAGCGACTACCGGGATCTGTTTACGGAGCTGGAGGACGCGGTCATCGAGCATGTGTCGGAGGAGGAGGATGCCATTTTGCCTCTTGCTGCGGCGCAGCTCGATGTCCAAACGCTCGGCATGACGATGCAACGGCGCAAGGACGATCTGACATCGCAGTCGTCGCTCGCCGCTTGAGCGTCACGCGGGCGAGGTCGGAAAGGCAGCGCGTTGTCTTCCGCCGATCGCAGCACGATGGGGCATGAACGATCCGGGCGCGCCCCCGTTTCGGATCGCTCGTCATTGAGCCTGGGAGTCGCCCACTCTCAATTTCATGACTGCCCCATCGAGCGGAGTCGGCGAAAGACGGCACAGGCAGAGGAGCACTGCTCCTCTGCCTTACCCTTTCCAATTTTCTTCGACACCTTGTCTCAGCCGAGACAAGTCGCGCAACGTGAGAGGCATCGGCGTCGGCAATGCGTCGGGTCTCGGGCATTTTTGACGTAAGAGTGCCAGCGGTTGAGTGGCCCTCCTTTTGCACAATGCGATGCGGAGCCCGCTCAACATCTTACGAGGAGTCATTCATGGACAACCAGACAAACGAGAGGCGGCCGGAAGTGCTTCGCACCTTGCTCATCGGACGGCGTTCCACGCTTCAACGCGAAATCGATCATCTCATCGCACAGCACCGGGACAACCATACGCACTTTCGCGACAGCTCGGTGCTCGATGTCGAGGACATGTCCCTGCGCGACGCCACCGGCGCCCAGCAAATCGCTCTCCTCGAAGCGAGAACGCAGGAACGCATCCAGCTGGATGAGGCCCTGCGACGGCTCGATGAAGGCACCTACGGCATTTGTGAAGATTGTGACGCGCCCATTTCTCCGGCGAGGCTGCGGGCGTTGCCGTTTGCACGGCGCTGCGTCGCCTGCCAAGAGCAATACGAGCTGTTCCAGCACATCATGCGCCGTGAAGACCGCGAGGAAATGTAAAAGGAGGAACCATGCGGGAGCCCCGATCCAAAAACGATGACATGGAAGAAAACGAGATGGATAATGGAACTGAAGCGGAATCCGGCGGCGACGTCTTTGAAATGCTGAAGACCGACCATCGCCATGTGCAGGATTTGTTTACCCGCTTTGAAGACGCCGATAAGCGCACCCGAACATCGATCGCCGACGAAGCCTTGACGGCATTAGAGGTTCACTCGGCGCTCGAGGAAGAGTTGGTCTACCCGGCGATCGCGGAAGTCATTGACAACGAAGAGACGGTGAACGAGGCAAAAGAGGAACATCACGTCGCCAAACTGCTGATCAAGGAACTGCATAAGATGGATGCGGGAGACGAGGCATTCGCCACCAAGTTCAAGGTCTTGGGCGAAATCGTGGGGCACCACATCGAAGAAGAAGAAGGAGAAGTTTTCCCGCAGGCTGAGGAAGCCGGCTTTGAGTCGGAGAGCATTTCTGAGGAGGTCTCCAAACGTAAAGCCAAGCTGATGCAGAAATTCGAAGGCGGCAAAAAATCGTCAGGCTCACGTCGGAAAAAAGCCGCCTAAAGCGAACCCCGGTCGCCGCCTGTGGCCTCGAGTTCGTGGACTCGGCCCACAGGGCGGCGCGACCGGTCAGGTACACGCTTCTGAATCATCGGCCGGCGTGAGACCCAGGAGAGCGGGTTTATGCACGTCGGCGATGTACTGCTGTGGGGGCTGCTGGCAACCGGTCTGCTGACTACCCTGCTTCGCGCGGGCCAAGCGCTTCACCTCACCCGAATGGACACCACGCTTCTGCTGGGAACGATGGTCACGTCTGACCGCGACCGGGCGAAGATCGTCGGCTTCGTCATGCATTTTTTCAACGGTTGGTGGATTGCCCTCGTCTACGTGCTGTTTTTCCACGGCTTCGGCATGGCGACCTGGTGGCTCGGCGCATTGATGGGCATCGCCCATACCGCGTTCATTTTGCTCGCAGTGCTGCCCTTCCTTCCCGGCGTTCATCCCCGGATGGCCTCCGATCATACGGGGCCGCGGCCGACGAGAATGCTCGAGCCGCCGGGATTTCTCGCCTTAAACTACGGCTACCGGACTCCTCTTGCCGTCTTGATCGCGCACGTCGCTTATGGCACGGTCTTGGGCGCTTTCTATCAGATTTAGGAGAGTGATCGGATCATCCGCATCCCTGCTCTTGTCACTGATCACCCTCACTGTGCCGTCATCACACTTTGCCTGCAAGGCGTAACAGCGCGCCGAGATGTGCCACATGGGTAAATGCGAGCGGAAAGTTCCCGAGAAATGCGCCGTCTTGGTGACGAATCTCTTCGGGGAATAATCCGACGTCGTTGGCGTGAGGTGCCAACCGGCCGAGGAGATCTTCCGCCTCTTCCAGACGGCCTCCGGCGGCCAAGGCTTCCACCAACCAGAAGCTACAAGGCAGGAACGCGCCTTCTTCGCGGCCGGTTTCCTGCTCGGCGACGTACCGATAGACTAACGGCCCGCGAGTGAGCCATCGTTGAATGGTTGAAATCGTCGACGTCATGCGGGGATCGCGTCCGTCAATAAAGCCCGTGAGACTGAACATGAGCGCCGCCGCATCCAGTCGCGTCCCGCCCAACACCTGCACAAAGCTTCGTCGGGTCTTGGAATACCCCGACTTGAGCACAGTGCGGACGAGCGCCTCCCGCGCCTGTCCCCACACGGTCGTAGCCGGACGTACGCCGACCATACGCGCAAGACGCTCGACGCGATCCAGCGCCGCCCAACACATGACTTTGGAGTGGACGTAATGGCGCGGTTGCCCACGGATTTCCCAAATTCCATGATCGGGATAGGGCCAGGCCGAAGAGAGGAAATTCCCGACTTCCACGATCCAGCGTTTGGTGTCGCGGTCGACGGGATATCCCGCCTCCACGTACAGAGCCAGCGCATCGAGCACTTCGCCGTACACGTCGAGTTGCTCCTGATACGACGCGGCATTGCCGAATCGGACGGGCTGGGAGCGCCGGTATCCTTCAAACAACGACCACGACCGTTCCGGAATCCATGCCTCACCATGCACCGTATACATGACTTGCAACTCGGGATACGTCAGCGTGGTGGCGTGCGTCATCCACTGGGTGAAGGCGCGGGCTTCCGCGTCGAAGCCGAGCCGAAAAAAGGCATGGGCCGTGTAGGAGGCGTCCCGCAGCCAGCAATATCGATAATCCCAATTCAGGTCGCCGCCGAACCGTTCGGGAAGCGACGTGGTCGGTGCAGCAACGATCGCCCCGGAGGGGGCATAACTGAGGAGCTTCAATGTGATGGCACTCCGCACGGCCTGTTCACGCCAAAGTCCGCTGTACCGGCAACTCTGCGTCCACTCGGTCCAATATGCCTGCGTGTCCCAGATCGCTCTCGATGCGTCAGCCAAAAGCGGATAGACAGCGGGAGCATCTTCGGCATAGGACAGCCACAGAGTCACCGACTGGCCGCGGGAGATGACCGCACGGCCGCTCAACGTACCCTCCCCGATCTCCATCGGCAGATCGACGGCCACGAACAGCATGCGTCCGCCGAAATCAGCGGAATACCCGGCGCGACCGCGCTGTTCGAAGCGCGGCACCGTACGCCCGTCGTCCGGGCGGAGCTTGACCGTCAGCAAAAATTCGATGGTGCCTTCGACGCCGTCGATGCGCCGCAACACCTGACGCAACGGGAACGTCGCGGCGGCTTGGCGGGCATCCACGGACACAGGCATCAGATCCGTCAGGCGTGCACGGCCGTCGGCCGTTTCGAATTCCGTGGTGAGCACTGCGGTTGGACCCTCGTAAAAGCGCTTGGTCCGATAGAAGCCGGCAGGATGGATTTCGCAATAACCGCCCCGCTCCCAGTCAAGGAGCCGGTTGAAGCAGGACGGGCTGTCGAAGCGCGGCAGACACAGCCAGTCGATGGATCCCCGGCTGGAGACCAATGCGCCGGTCCGGCAGTCGCCGACCAGCGCATAGTCGTGGATAGGTAGATACGCGGTCAATGGTGCTCACGCGAGTCGTCGCGCCGAAAGCGCGCGCTGTCCGTACTCTCAGGTTTCGACGTCAAAGCCATCGTCTTTCCACCAGCGCCATCCGCCGTCCAACTCCATGATGGGAAACCCCTGTCCCGCAAACTGGACGGCGGCCGACGCCGCCAGATGACACACTATTGAGTAACAATAGAGGACGTTTGTGCGGTCCTTGCGTAAACCCTGGAGGCTTCCCCAGCGCTCTTTTGGCAGATTTACCGCTCCCGGAATATGCCCTTTGGCGTAGTCTTCGGCGGCTCGAACATCCACAACGTTGACGCTGCCCTCCTTTATCATTCGTTCCAATTCCACGGGACCGGTCGTAAATGCCATCTTGGCTTCGAAGAATTCTTTCGCTCTGGCCGGATCCTGCACCATTGTCATCGGCATGACTCCCTCCTCTCGCGATATTTCACATTTCGGATTGCAGAGCTCAATCTCCAGTCTTCAGACCTCGACCGTAGCGGTTTGAAATCTGTGATTGTGAGATGGTCTTCACTGCACCATGTTGTGCGGCACCTGGGCGCTCAGGGCTTTGGCCTTATTTTCGGCATCGACGGCTGCCGCACGGAGCTCATCGGCCAGGCGGCGCTTCTTGTCGACGCTGGGATCGTTCGAGCCTACTTCCCTGGCAAGCAGATCCGCCTCGAGCTGCCGACGGTCAGCCATTTCGCGCAGCGAGGCGGCCTGGGCCCGATATTCCTTCCATTGCTGTGCGGTCTGCTGTTGACTGGAAGCCGTCACACCATTGCCGGCGTGCTGTGCCCCTGCGCAGCCGGCAGTTGCGACAAGGATGGCCGCCACAATCGACCTTCGTATATGCATGATTGACCTCCTCTATTCCAGAAACGGATTTCGGGTGTCAGATTCGACTTTTGAAATTCATGATCTCACAGGCTTGAATTCGTCCTGTACTTGAGCGCCTGAAGCACGTATCTACGCCGTTGGTGACGCCTCGACCCTGTTGGCTCGTTCCAGGCCTGCATCCAAACCGTATAACGGCATAAGGCCGGCGCCACACGGAGCGACGCGCACCAGGCCGCCCATCGACAGGCTCTTGAGAACGTGAATCAGCTGAGTCGCGTCGGACAGATGAGAATGAAAAATCGGGGTCGTCGGGATAAGACAGGCGAATACGAGCGCCGAGGCGTGAAAGGGAGCCAGGCAACTCAGCGGCCGCGGCGCCGAGGTAGAACAGCGTCAATGTTGTCGTCCCTCCTCCTCTTCCTGTTGAAGAACGGCCGTCATGTACTGTGTGTCGTGAGAGGATAATTTTCCACGGGGCGCATGACGGGCGTCCTGGTACTCGCCGCGATCGAGATCGCCAAGGTATTGCGCCCACGACAACAGCGTCCCCTGGCAGACGATGCGGTCGGCCGGCAGACATTGCATGTCGAGTTTCAGCCGCCGCATCATCTCATGCATAAACCAGTCGGGGACCCTCAATCGTTGTTCAGGATAGATGAAGCCGAACAGAATGATGTGGCTGAATAGGACGCGCCAGTGCGCGCCGAAACGGAACAAGAGCCGAGCCCAATCCAGGCTCTGCGCCCGAGCTCGGAGCAGATGGGCGATGTCGCCGCCGTCGTAGCGATTGCGCTCCATCACGAACGCCTTCGACCACAGCATTTCTTCCGCGGGAACGACCTTCACGGGAACGCCGAGGACTTCAGCCGGCAGCGCATAATTGAACCAGGCTTCGTCGACCGTACACAGGCCGTTGCCGGAGCTGTAAATGATGTCGATGCTGCTCTCTTCCTTGTACGCTTTGCCGAGCCAATGCGGGAACCGCCACTCGGTGCGAAAACCGGCCTCGGACAGCCGCTGCATCAATCGTAATCGATCGGCAGGTTGAACGAAGAGATCCAGATCCTTGGTAGGCCTGAGCCATCCTGTATAGCTTTCCAAGGCGAAGGCTCCGCCAACAAGAAACGGCACCTTGGCTTTGAGCAGAACCGACAAGACTTCCCGGTATACGTCATGAGCCGGATCAGGAGAAACGTCGACCGATTGCAACATTCCGGCATATTCTTGAGCCACTTCATGATTATTTAAATGCATCGACGTCCCTTCTCCGGTCCCGTGTTACGAGGCGACCGGCGCAGCCACCGATGGGATTTCAACGAAGCGCAGCGCCCGCCGATCCCGAAACTGCTTGTACATGAGAGGCAGGGCAACGTTATAGACGGGAGTGCCCGCCAGCGTTCTGCCTTCCGGACTGCCGTTGTGCGCATGGCCGTGAAAAAGCGCCGTGACTTCGTACCGGTTGATCGGTTCCTCCAACCGGCTGGACCCGAGAAAGGCGAAGATTTCCGGCGGTTCTCCACGGACCGTCTCCACGATGGGCGCATAGTGCATCAGCACGACCTTCGAGGGTGTCCGGAGTTTCGCCAATGCCGATTCCAATTTCACGGTCTCCTCGACCGACTCCCGGGCGAATTGCTTAAGCGCCGCTTCGCCCCACGGCTGAAGGGCGCGCGAGCCGAAACCTCCGCAGAATCCCTTGACCCCCGCGAATCCGATCCCCAAAATCTCCACCGCCGTGCCGTCGAGGACGATGACGCCAGCGTCGGACAGGATGCGCGTGATTTCGTCCTGTTTCCCGCATTCGAATTCATGGTTGCCGAGCACGGCAACCACCGGCATGGGCCTCAATTGGCTGAGTTGCTCGACCAGCACGCGTGCTTCATCGGGCTTTCCGTAGTCAGTCAAATCGCCGCAGAGCAGCAACACATCGGCTTCGCTGCCGAGATCGTGAAACAATTCCCGTAGTTCCTGTGGCGACGTCCGAGGACAGTGCAAATCGCCGATCGCGGCAACTCGTACACTGCCGGAGTCTCTGACGGTGATCGCTTCCATGTCAGTTCAATGTCCTCTCGACCTCGGAATACAGGCCTTGGGAGCGCCGAAGCCCGTGCCTGCGCAAACTCTCATCGAAGTGGTCCCGCTCGATGGCTTGGGCGGCCGTCGCTCCTTGGCCGGCAGCAATAATCATTTGACAGTTGGCTGAAGTCACACAGCCCGCCGCATAGAGTCCGGCAACCGTCGTCCGCATGTCTCCATCCACAATGAGTTGTCCTTCGTCATCCTGAGCGGCACCCAACCCTTCAGCCAATGCGGTGTGGTAGACATCTCCCCTGGTGGCAAACAACGCCTCGGCCGCCCAGCGCCCCCTGTCTCGAAAGAGCACCGCTTCGAGTGTCCCTGCCCGATGCAACAAGGCTTGCACCGGTTCATGCAGCACAGGCACCGAATATTCCTCGAGCGCCTGCTGCCACGACTGGTCCCAGGCGGGATGATGTCCATCCGTGAGAATCGCGACGGCGGGCGAAAAGGCCATCATGGCGAGCGCATAGCGGGCGGCTTCGTTTCGGCGTCCATAGATGGCAACGCGTTTGCCGCGCACGCGATAAGCGTCACAGTCCTTGCAAAAAAGCACGCTTCGCCCAAGACACAGGTCCGCCCCGGGGATGTCGGGCAGCAAGTGCGTCAATCCGGTCGCGAGCAAAACGCGACGGCTTCGGTGGGTCGAAGACCCTTTCACAAGGAATGCGTCCCGGTCCCTCTGCAGGCGCTGGATCCGATCCGACCTGGTATGAACGCCGAACTTTTCCGCTTGCCGGCGTCCACGGTCCAGGAGCTCCGGGCCGCTGAGTCCCTCGGGGAAGCCGAGATAATTCTCGACGGCCGGTTCCCAGCGCGCCATGCTTTCGCCCGCATCCACCAGCAGGGTGCGCCGCTGGCTCCGTCCGAGGTAGACCGCCGCCGAGAGACCCGCTAATCCTCCGCCGACGATGACCGCGTCCCACGGCTCGGTGCTATCCGGTGCCTCGTCTGTGGGATGCAGTCTCATCGGCGCCGAGCCAAGCGTCAGCGTTCAGCCGCCTCGGTGCGAGCTTTCCCGGCCCTCGCGCATCGCCTCTTTGCCGCTCTGTGCAAACTCACGCGCGGAGCGGCCCGCTTCCTGAACGGCCTCTTGACCTCTGTCGTAATATTCCTTGCCGCGCTCGACCGCACTGTCCCATGCAGACCGCCCCCGCTCCCAGGCTTCGTCCTTGGCTCGAGCGGCGTAGTTTCTCAACATGCCGCGCAGTTCCGTGCCAGTCTGCGGCGCAAACAACAGGGCCAGGCCTGCGCCAATGAACGCGCCCGCGACGAAAGCGGACCATCCCATGGCATCGTCTTCGTAATACTCGTAATCACCGTTCCGCATACATGCCTCCTTCGCGTGTAAATGGGTGTGTGGGATAGGATGGTTGGTCTGAGCATTCCTCTCCCGCTGTAATGTGCGTGCAATCTGCGGACCGCCAGCGCTCGCATTCCTGCCTCTTATTTTCAGAGCCTTGCGACGATGAAACGGCCGGCATCCAGCCTCCAGGTCACGACAGCGTGTCCGGCGTCGCGGACAAAATGTCCGACTGGGCGGGAGAATCGTTTCCAAACATTTACATGATTTTTACCTTCGACTTTCCTGTCTCCGTTGCACGGCATCGAACCGCTCATTACTATGCATCCGTCATCCGAAGCCATTCATGTCAGGCAATAGCACAGACCAACACCGCTCAACGCTGTATCTCCTGCGCCGCGCGTGGCCCTTCATGGCTCCGTTCCGTGGCCACCTCACCGCCCTGACGGTCGTGGTGCTCCTGTCGATTCCACTCAGTCTTCTGACGCCGCTGCCGTTGACGTTGGCCGTGGACAGCGTAATTGGCGCTCGTCCGCTTCCCGAGTTCCTCGCCGGATGGCTTCCCGCGGGCGTCCAGTCGTCCCCGGGCACGCTGCTTCTGTTTATGTGCGCCGGCTACGTCGCCATCGCCCTCTGTATGCATCTTCAGAGCATGGCCCTGTGGCTCCTGTCGTCCTACACCGGCGAACGGATAATTTACGCATTCCGTCATCGTCTCTTCGAACACTTGCAGCGGATCTGCGCGTCCTACCACGAAGCGCACGGTCCCACCGATTCCGTCTACCGCATTCAGCACGACGCCGCGTCGGTGAAGCAGATCCCGATCGATGCCTTCCTGCCGTTTCTCAAGGCCTGCTGCCTGCTGACAGGCCTGGCCACATTGATGCTGACAATCGACCGGCCTTTTGCCGTGGTGGGGCTTGCGATGCTGCCGCTGTTGTTCTGGCTGACGCACCGGTGCGGCCGCCGCCTGCGGAAACAATGGTCGGATGTCAAGACGACCGAAACCGCGACCGTCGCATGCGCACAGGAAGTCCTAGGCGCCTCACGGCTCGTGAAAGCGTTCGGGCGGGAAGAACACGAACAGCGGCGGTTTCTCGGTCATGCCATGAACTGGGTCCGCCAGCATAATGCACTGGCGTCGATTGGAAGCGGATTCGACTTCATGTTCGGCATGACGGTCACGGTCGGCACGGCAATCGCGCTATACATCGGCATCACGCATGTCAAAGAAGGCCATCTCTCCCTAGGCGATCTCTTGCTGTTGATGGCCTATATGGCACAACTGGCGGGTCCACTCGATACGGCTGCGAAAAAATTAACCGAACTCCAGTCGCACCTTGTCGGCTTCCGCAGAGCGCTGGCCATTCTCGACACCCCGCCGCTCGTGACGGACCGGCCACAGCCCCTGCCGTTGGTGAAAGCGAAGGGGCACGTCGCGTTCCGAGGGGTGAGCTTCTGCTATTCGTCGTCGCCGCCCGTGCTTCGCGACGTATCGTTTCATATTCCAGCCGGCACACGTGTGGGCATTGTCGGGCCAAGCGGCGGCGGCAAATCGACGATTGTGAATCTCTTGACGCGATTTCATGATCCGACGGCAGGGGTGGTGCTTCTCGATGGACAAGATCTGCGCGACTACCGCGTAACGGACTTGCGGAAGCAATTCGCCATCGTCCCGCAGGATCCGCAGCTCTTTTCAACGACGATTGCTGAGAACATCCGCTATGGGAAGCTGCATGCGACGGATGCGGAAGTGGAGGCGGCCGCCAAGGCGGCGCACGCGGCGGATTTCATCGCGGCCATGCCGGACCGATACGACACTCAGGTCGGTGAGAGAGGCTCCCGCCTTTCTGGCGGCCAGCGTCAGCGGATCGCGCTTGCACGCGCCTTTTTGCGGGACGCCCCGATCGTCGTTTTGGACGAACCTACGAGTGCACTCGACGCCGGGACAGAGGCGGACCTCGTCGAAGTCATGGAGCGTTTAACCGCCGGCCGCACGACGATCATGATCGCACACCGCCTTCACACGCTCCGCCACTGCGATCTCCAGCTCGTCCTCCGCTATGGGCGCATCGTCGTCCGAGCCCCCGAGTGGGAAGAACTCTCGCAGGAGTTGGTCCCCGGCTGAGGGGCCAACGAGAGACCTCGAAGGCATCCCCTCCAGTCGACTACGTCTCGCAGCGATCCGACGAGCCGGTGATTTGTCGTTCCGCCTCGAGCCAGTGCTCGAGGTCGTGGCCGTGCTCGCGGCCTCCGGCCTCGAACAGTCCGTACGCACGTTGCTGGATTTTGATCAGCGTTTGCGGGTCGCCCTCGCCTTTGCCGCCGGATCCCGACGGCGCCGGCTGCTGGCTCTCGGAACGGCGGCTCTCGCCCGAGGCCTCTTGCGGGCGGGACGGC
>Ga0310810_10002248_pt1 | contig 20642 bp, 14 predicted proteins | sample NCmetagenome_FD_207641 | JGI IMG/M metagenome (GOLD analysis project Ga0310810, IMG submission 207641) | Soil microbial communities from experimental microcosm in Duke University, North Carolina, United States - NC | ecosystem: Engineered > Artificial ecosystem > Soil microcosm > Unclassified ...
AGCGCAAGCTCCCGCCCGATCTGCGCGTCTGCTGCGGCCTCGTCAACCGTGGGTTTGCCGTGTCCGGTGATCGTCTTTTCATGACGACGCTCGATGCGCACGTGATGGCGATCGATCGCAAGACGGGGGCGCCGATCTGGGACGTCCCGATGATTGAGTATCGAATGGGCTATTCGGCGACCGCCGCGCCGCTCATCGTCAAGGACAAGCTGATCGTGGGGATGGCCGGCGGCGAGCTGGCCACGAGAGGTTTCCTCGATGCCTACAGCCTGGACACAGGCAAGCGCCTCTGGCGCTTCAACACCGTTCCTGCACCGGGAGAACCCGGCGGCGACACGTGGCCTGCCGGTCACTTCGAGCGTGGTGGTGGCGCCACCTGGATCACGGGCTCCTACGATCCGGAGTTGAACCTGCTCTACTGGGGTGTTGGGAACCCGAATCCTGACTTCTACGGCGGCAATCGGCCCGGGGACAATCTCTACACCGCATCGGTCGTTGCGCTCAACGCAGATACCGGGCGGCTGCGATGGCACTTCCAGTTCACGCCGCATGACGAGCACGACTGGGACTCGAATCAGGTCCAGGTGCTTGCCGACCTCACGATCGGCGGACGGGCGCGCAAGACGCTCATCACGGCCAATCGAAATGGATTCTTCTACGTGCTCGATCGCACGAACGGCGCGTTCATACAGGCCAAGCCGTACGTGACGACGACGTGGGCGAAAGAGGTTGATGCCAAAGGCCGCCCGATCGAGTTGCCTGGTCAGCGACCGACACCTGAAGGCACGCGCACCTGCCCGGATCTGGCAGGCGGCAGCAGCTTTACGTCGCCGTCATTCGACCCGATGCGACGATTGTTCTTCGTGTCCGCGCGAGAGACGTGTCAGGTCTTCACCAGTCGTCCGCCGGGGAAGTACGAACTTGGTGACTTCATCAACGGCGGCAGCTCGAGCGATCGCGGAGGCACGGGCGCGCTTCGCGCGATCGATCCCGTGACACTCGAGCGCAAGTGGGAGGTGGCGTATGACGCCCCCTCGTACAGCGGTGTGCTCTCGACTGCGAGTGGCCTCGTGTTCGCCGGCGACGCCGCCGCGACGCTGATGGCGGTGAAGGCGGAGACTGGTCAGGTGTTGTGGCGCCATCGTTTGCCCGGACCCTTCTGGGGTGCACCGAGCACGGTGATGGTGGACAAACGACAGCTGCTGCTCATGCCGGCGGGGCAGACGCTCACCGCGTTCGCGCTCGGCTCGCCGGCGACGCCCGCCCCACGATAGACGCCCGCTCGGTTTGACGCGCGATACCTGCCTGCATACTATCTGTTCATGGCAGATATCAACACGCGCGCGCTCGACCGCGAGCTCAAGCGCGGATCCGCGGAGCTGCTCATCCTCTCGCTGCTCGACGCGCGCCCACGGCACGGCTATGACCTGAGCAAGTTGATCGAGATCCGGTCGCGCGGCGAGCTCAAGTTTCATATCGATTCTCTCTATCCCTTGCTCTATCGCCTCGAGGAACGCGGCTGGATCAAGGGCACGTGGGTGGAAAAGGCCGACGAGCGGCGTCGCCGTTTCTACAAGGTGACGCCTGAGGGGCGGAAAGTGCTCGCCCAGCAGCGGAAGACCTGGGCGGCATTCGTGGAGGCCGTGCGGCGCGTCACGGCTCACGACAATGGCTGACCCTTCGACGAGCTCAAGGTCACCACGAGCCCAGTGGAGGGGTGAGTGGGCGCGGCACGTGCGTTCACGGTTGTCGTCGCTGGGGCTCTCGGCGACCCGCGAGAACGAGATCGTCGAAGAGCTCTCGCAGCATCTCGAAGACCGCTGGCGCGAGCTGGTCTCGGGTGGGACGCCCGAGGACGAGGCCACGCGTCTCGCGCTCGCCGAGTTCAGAGATGGCGACCTGCTTGCACACTACATGGCACCGCTGCGCCAGTCGCATACGCCGGCGCCAATCACGCCGGGCTTGCCCGCCGAAGCGAGTGGCGCGAAGGCGGGAACGTCCACCGGGCGCGTGGGTCGCGATATCTGGCAGGACGTGCGCTATGCGATGCGTTTCCTGCGCAAGCAGCCAGCCTTTACCTTCGCCGCCGTTCTGACGCTGGCGCTCGGCATCGGCGCCAACACCGCGATCTTCTCAATCGTCAATGCGGTGCTGCTGCAGCCGCTCTCGTACCCCGACGCGTCGCGCCTGTTCGTCGTCTACGAACAGCGTGCAGCCCCCGTGCTCAGGGCACGGTTCAGCGCTGAAAACTTCCTCGACGTCCAGCGTGAGGCACGCTCGTTCGATGCGCTCGGCGGATACCTCGGCACGGGGTTCACGTTGTCGGACCGCGGTGAACCGGAGTTCGTCATGGGAGAGATGATCTCCGCCGAGCTCCTGGACGCGCTCGACGTGCAGCCGCTCATGGGCCGCCGGTTTCGTCCGGACGAGAACGAAGGCGGCCGCGATCAGGTGATGCTCCTGGGCTACGCGCTCTGGCAGCGTCGATACGGTGGAGATCCGGCAATCGTCGGGCGGCCCATCACGGCGAATGGCAAGCCGTACACCGTCGTCGGTGTCATGCCGGCTGGCTTCGAGTTCCCGCAGAAGCGGTACGAAGTCTGGGTACCGTTTGCCTTTCGCAACAACGCGCAAGGCATGGTCAACCGCGGCACGCACTACCTGCAGGTCACCGGTCGTCTGCGCAGTGGCACGTCGCCCGAGCAGGCGCAGGCGGAGCTGACGACGATCGCGCGTCGTCTCGAGCAGGCGTACCCTGACTCGAATGCGAATTCAACGATGGGCATGGCGTCGCTCGTTGACGAGACCGTCGGGAACGTACGCACCGCATTGTTGCTCGTCCTCAGCGCAGTCGGATTCGTTCTCTTGATCGCGTGCGCCAACGTGACGAACCTGCTGCTCGCCCTGGCCTCGACGCGCGCGCGGGAGGTTGCCGTCCGCACGACGCTCGGCGCCAGCCGCGCGCGTCTCTTGCGGCAAATGCTCACCGAGACGCTGGTGCTGTATGTCGCCGGTGCCTGTGCAGGCGTGGCCTTCGCTGCGTGGGGACTCGGCGCGCTCACCGCGCTCAGTCCGGGGGACATCCCTCGACTGGATCAGACGAGGCTCGATCTGACGACGCTCGCCTTCACGCTTGGCATCACGCTGGTGACCGGCATCATTTCTGGATTCGTACCAGCGCTCCACTCGACGTACTGCGCTCGGGCCGAACAACTGCGGGCGGCTGGTCGCTCCGCGACGCATGGCCGCGGCACCAGGCGCGCACGCGCAGCGCTCGTCGCCGCGGAAGTCGCCTTGTCCCTGATGCTGATGGTGGGCGCCGGCCTGGCCGCGCGCAGCCTGCTGCAGTTGGAGCGCGTGGACACCGGCCTCGACGCCGATGGCGTCCTCACGTTCAACGTGATCCCGCCCGAGGCGAGCTATGCAGATGGTGCAAGCGTGCGCCGCTTTCACCGCGACGTCATCGACCGGCTGTCTGCGTTGCCGGGCGCGATCGCGGTGGGGGCGACATCACACCTGCCGCTCAGCGGCCAGAACGTCGAGAACCGCTTCACGCCCGAAGGCTGGACGCCGCCATCGTCGGAGCAAGCGGCGGTGGGTGGACTGCGCGGGGTGACTGGCCGCTTCTTCGAGGCGATCGGCGCGCGCGTCATCGCAGGCCGCGCATTCACGGACGCTGATGGTTCCACGTCGCAGCAGGTGGCGATGGTCAATGAGGAGTTCGCCCGCCGCTTCTGGCCCGGCCAGGATCCGATTGGCAAGCGGCTGAAACAAGGTGGTGTCGATTCGGAGGATCCCTGGCACATCGTGATCGGCGTGTATGCCGATCTGAAGCACATGGGCCCACAAGCCGCGACGCGGCCCGAGGTCATGTTGCCGTACGCGCAGACCCATGACTATTGGGTCACCCAATGGATGCGTGGCCTGTCGGTGGTGGCGCGCGCACCGCTATCCGATCGGTCGATCCGTCGGTGCCGCTCGTCGAGCCACGGCGAATGACGACGCTGGTTGCGGATGCCGTTGCACAACCGTTCTTCCGCAGCATGCTCCTCGTGTCGTTTGCCGGTCTCGCCGTGCTCCTCGCCGTCGTGGGCATCTACGGCGTGGTGGGCTTCAACGTGACTCAGCGAACGAATGAGATTAGTGTGCGCATGGCGCTCGGTGCCCCACGTGCGTCGGTCGTCCGCCTCATCCTGCGTCAGGAGGCAGTGCCGGTTGCGATCGGCGTGGTGACAGGTCTTGCCGGTGCGATCGCGGTGGGTCGAGCGATGCGAGAGCTGCTGTTCAACGTGCAGCCAGCCGATCCGCTCACGTTCGTCGCGATGCCGGTGCTGCTGGCCGCCGTTGCCCTCGCTGCCTGCATCGTCCCCGCTCGGCGGGCGCTCGATGTCGAGCCCGTGAACGCACTGCGCGCGGAGTAAGCGGCGCAAAAATGCCACGTGCGGTGCGAAGGCACGAGGGTCCGAGGCCAGGTCCAAGGGTCTGCTCGGACCGTCGCATCGTCGCCCCCGACCCTCGAACTTTCGGACCGTACCCTCGCACTTCGGACCGGACCCTCGCACTTTCGCACCGTCGCCCCGTCGGACCGCATGTTCTCGTGTTCTTCTTCCTAAGCCTCGCGGCCCTGATAAAGTGTGCCTCATGAAAACACGATTGCTGTTCGTTCTCACCGCGCTCGCGATGGCCACGCCGTCGTTCGCGCAGCTGGCGAGCCCCAATGCCACCGGCGCAGCGCTCGGCCACATCCATATCAACGCCGTGGACGTAGATGCCCATGTGCGGTTCTGGACCGGCGTCGGCGGGCAGATCGTGCAGCGAGAGAAGCTCACGATGGTGCAGATTCCCGGCGTCTACATCCTGCTGCGGAAACAGGACCCGACAGGCGGCACCAATGGATCGGTGCTCAATCACTTCGGTCTCTATGTCAAAGACTTCGCCGGATCGTCCGCGAAGTGGAAGGCCGCCGGCCTGACCTGGGAGCCGAACAAGGATCCGAAGGTCGCGCAGGGATTTCTCACGGGCCCGGACGGTGTCCGTGTCGAGGTCTACGGGAACGATGCGCTCGCGACACCGCTGCAGATGCATCACATCCACCTGATGGTCGCGGATCCGGCCGCTGCGCAGAAGTGGTACGGCGAGCACTTCGGTGCGACGCCGGGAAAGCGCCTCACCTTCGAGACCGCGACTGTTCCCGGAACCGAGATCGCGCTGGGCAAGGCTGATGCGGGCCTAGTGCCGACGAAGGGACGGTCGGTCGATCACATCGGCTTCGAAGTGAAGAGCATCGACGCATTCGTGGCGAAGTTGCAGGCTGCCGGAATCAAGACCGACGCGCCAATTCGTAACAGCACCAACGCGTCCGGTCTGCGCATTGCGTTCATCACGGATCCGTGGGGCACCGAGATCGAACTCACGGAAGGCCTGGCGACGACGCCGATCGCCGGCGGAAGCCCCTCGACCAGGCTCGGGGCAGGCAGCAAGTAACGACGTCCACTCGATGAGCGACGAACAGCAGCAGATGAACTGCATGGAGGTGTGGGGAGGCAGCCAGCTCACACAACGCTCGGTGCAGTTCAGTGGCCTGGACGCCTGGGTCTACAGCAAGCCCTACGGGCAGGCCGCCAAGGGCGGCGACGTGATCTACGCGTCGAGTTGTGCAACTGGCCGCATTACTCGAATGTTGCTGGCCGATGTCGCGGGCCACGGCACTGCGGTTGCGGGAACCGCCGCCGACTTGCGGCTGCTGATGCGCCGCTTCGTCAATCGGCTCGATCAGACCGAACTGGTCCGGTCGCTGAATCGGCAGTTCAGCGGTCTCTCCGAACGAGCCGTGTTCGCCACTGCGATCGTCACCACATTCTTCGCACCCACTCGCCGGCTCATCGTCTGCAACGCCGGACACCCACGGCCGCTGATCTATCGAGCGGACAAGCGTGAGTGGAATGTGCTCGGGCAGAGCGAGGATGCGCCAACGGCCGGTCCGCGCAACCTGCCACTGGGATCCTCAGCGTGTCGGACTACGACCAGTTCGACATCGAGCTTCAGGAGGGCGACTGCATCCTCGCCTACACCGACGCGCTCATCGAATCGCAGGACGCCGACGGCGAGGATCTCGGCGAAGCAGGCGTCCAGCGGATCCTGCAACTCATGGGAGAGGTGGACGCTCCCACACTGATTCCCACGCTGCTCGAGGAGATCGCAGGCCGATTCCCGGAGAACCTGTCGAGCGACGATGTGACGGTGCTGGTCGTGCGGGCGACGTCGAAGCAGGTTCGATACTCGCTTGGCGATCGTGTGCGCGCACTCGCGCGGCTCATCGGGACGACAATCGGTGCGATCCGGCCGGGGGCCGAGCGACCGCCGTTCCCGGATCTGACGGCCGCCAACGTCGGCGGGGCGATCGTCCCTGCTCTCGAACGCCGCTGGCGCAAAGGCTCCTGACGCGCAGGCGTTGCGTGTCGCGTCTAGAAAATCGCCAGAGGATTGAGCGGTGATCCCGTGCCTTTCTCCACGCGGAGTGGCGCCGCCATGAACAGGAACTCGTAACGATTCACGCGTCTCGCTTCCTCGACGGCCCGCTCGAAATCGAGGTTGTCGAAGATGCTGACGCCCATCGCGACGAGCGCAAGCTGGTGAAGCCCCACGCCCTGTGGCAGGCCAGAAGGCGAGACGTCGTTCGGCCCATCCGCGCCGATGAACGAGACGCCGCGCTCCTTGATGAAATACGCGACGTCGATGTGCCAGCCCGCAAACCCGGTGGCGTTCGGCCACGGGCCCAGCGCTGCGCGACGCTTCCATCGCCCTGTGTAGAGCAGGATGACGTCGCCCGGTGAGACTTTCACGCGCTGCATTCGTTCCAGCGTCTCGAGATCCGCCGCGTGAATTGCCGTTCCCGGTTCCAACCACCCTTGCGGTGTGGCCTTGCCCGGTAGTCGCGTGGCGTCGAACAGGATGGCGCGCGTGACGACGCCGTCCTTCAAGGCGTTGATGCTGCCGCGAGGACATCCGCCGGCCGCCTTGATCTCCTCGACCGACACGCCGTTGTACCCTTTGCCGTCCACCATGATGTGACAGTCCACAGCATCGAGATGGCTATGAACCACGCCGTGGTAGGTGCCGGTGTACTGGTAGCGGTCGAGCGAGACGTTCGGCGCAACGGTCACGAGCGCGCGGTCCAGGAACGTGGGAGTATCGGCCGCCTTCTCCTGCGGCACGTCGTGCGAGAGAGAGACCGTCCGCCCCTCGCGCGCGAGCGCCAGCGCCTGTTTGCGTTTCGCCGGCGTGATCAGGTTGGCGGCGCCCAGTTCATCCATCTCTCCCCAGCGGCCCCAGTTCGAGAGGTCCTTCAGCGCTCGACGAAAATCGGCGTCAGTGGCTATCGTCGGTCGCGCACTCTGCCCCCGGACGAGCGGGCTCGCCACGACGCCGATCAAAATCACACCGCCGATGGCGCTCAGCAGACGGAAAGCGATTCTCATGAGGTCCTCTCGTTCAGCGTATTGTTGCTCAAAACGTTTCTCTGCATGCGGAGGCTCGGATGCGTGAATTCGACGATCACTACGAAGAGGAATACGTCTACCTCGCTGACCTGACGGACACCGCCGCCCTCATTTCCTGGGGCAAGTTCTTCTTCGCCTCCACGATGGAACTGGTGCCGGATCGCAAGATTCATCTACTCGATGGCCAGCACGGTCGCCACACGTCCATCGGCGAGAACTGCGAGTCGTACGGTCCCGTGGATGTCGAGGTGCGCGACGCCTCCGGCACGGTTGTGCGCACGGTGCGCGTCGTTGACGACACGTTCACCTGGGTGACGGGGCTGACGCCAGACACGCCATACACCTATCGCGTCGTCGCCGATCCGGCCGGCTCGCGCCGCGTCTGGGCAGACGGGCCGCTCTGCGAATACAAGCCTCAGATCAAGGAGCTCGTCGAGACAACGCGCCGTTACACCTGCGCGTTCAGAACCTTCCCATCGCTCGACGCATCGGTGCCGCTCACGTTTGCCGTGGTCGGCGACACAGGCACCGGCAGCGCGGATCAGGCGAAGCTGGCGAACGCGCTCGAAGCCGCGATCGAGGCGCGCGGTGTCCGTCTCGTGCTGATGACCGGCGATACGATCTACAGGAGCAGCGGCGGTACGGGCGACGATGACGATGAATGGTTGATGACGTACTTTCAGCCGTATCGCACGCTGATCGATCGCATCCCGTTTTTTCCGTGTGTCGGCAACCACGATACCGGTGAGACGCTCCTCGAAGGAGGGCAGGGCGACGCGCTGACCCTGTACGACAACCTGTTGGTCACGGCACGCTTCCTGACCGCTCGTCCCGGAAGAGACGCGTCCGTCACCAGAGGCCTGTTCTATCGGTTCCGTTTCGGCAGCGACGTCGAGTTCATCGGCCTCGACACGTCGAAGGATCAATTGCTCTTCGGTCGCCGGATGTTCCAGAAGGACCCTGGGAAAACGTGGATGCGAAACGCGCTGGCCTCGCCGCTCGGTTCGCCGTCGTGGCGGATCGCGTTCTCACACCATCCGCCCTACTGCGCCGGTCCTCAACATGGCGACACCAACAGCATGCGCGACGAGATCATCCCACGCTGCGTCGAGCACGGCGTACGCGCTTTCATCTCCGGTCACGAGCACAACTTCCAGTGCATCGACAGCGAAGACGCCGGCCGGCGGGTCCGTTGCATCGTCACGGGTGGTGGAGGGACGTGGCGTACCGGCAACCCCGAGCAGTCAACGAATGGCTTCGTGCACTCGTGGGGCGGCAATGAGGGAACGCACTTCCTGATTGTCACGATCGCCGGCGCGTCGATGACGATCGAGCCGATCACCGCCGGCGGTATGCCCTTGGCACTAGCCGATCGCCAGGGTCGCCCCGTTCCCGGACCGATTGTCGTCGGACGCTAAGGCAGTGCGAATACGTGCAGCGACTCGTTGTTGCCCTGGCCGTTCGTGGCAGCAACGGCGGCGACGTACTGTTTGCCGTTCTTACCCATGTAGGTGATCGGGATCGCGGTGACGTTGTAGTCGAGACGAGTGGACCAGAGTTCTTTACCGGTCCTCGAATCGAACGCGCGGAAGCCGCGGTCGCGCGTCGCACCGATGAACACGAGACCACCTGCCGTGACGATCGGTCCTCCGTAGCCAGGGGAGCCAACGTTCTTTTTGCCTTCGGGCATGCTGTCGTTCACGCCCAGCGGCACGCGCCAGGCGAACTCGCCGGTCGCGGCGTTCACGGCCATCAGGCTGGCCCACGGCGGACGGAAGCACGGGAGGTTGCCGAGCGATCGACCGTCTGCATCGCGCGCTTCCGCGCTGAGCGTGCCGCCGCTCTGGTGCACGTAAGGAAACTCAGTGTCCTTTGTCTTCTCGTTGTAACGCGGATTCGGGGCAATCCAGCCGGACGAGGGCTCGTCCTTCGAGTTCACGAAGATGTACCCGAGCTCGGGGTCGGTGGCGGTGCCGCCCCAGTTGACGCCGCCGGTCATGCCCGGGAAGGCGAGCGATGGCGGGCCACCACTCGGTCGATAGTTCCACGGTGTATACGGACCGTCGTTGCGGAACTGCACCTTGTCCCACAACGCGCGACACGCCTCCGCATGTGCCGGCGTCGTGTCTTCGGCGGTGACGAGATCGTTGCGCGTCATGCTCACTCGCGCGAGCGGACCAGGCTTCTTCGGGATCGGTTGCGTCGCCGGGTACCATTCGCCCGGCACGTCTGCCTTCGCCTGCGGACGTTCATCGACGCCGTGAATCGGCGCGCCGGTCTCGCGGTTCAGGATGAACATGAAGCCTGATTTGCCGACCTGCGCGAGCGCGGGAATCGTCTTGCCGTCCTTGCGAATGTCGATCAGGCCTGGCGCGGGCGGCAGGTTGTAGTCCCAGATCTCGTGACGGATGTTCTGGAAGTACCACTTCAGCTTGCCGGTGAGCGCGTCGAGCGCGATCGTCGAGTTGCTGAACAGGTTGTCTCCCGGCCGGTCGCCACCGTAGTAGTTCATTCCCGGACCGCTCACCGGCATGTAGACGATGCCGCGCTGCTCGTCGACGGTCAGCGTAAACGACCAGACGTTGTTACCGGTCCGATTCTTCCAGCTGTCGTTGAGCCACGAGTTGTTGCCGGCCTCGCCAGGCAGCGGGATGGTGTGAAAGTCCCACACCTTCTTTCCTGTCCGCGCGTCGTACGCATGGACATCACCCTTCTCGCCCCTGCTCGTCGTCAGATGTGGTCCGATGTGCCGCTCGCCGGGGCCGAAGAAATTCGATCCCATGAGAATGACATTCCGGTAGAGCACCGGCACTCCGCTGTAGGGGATCTCGAGATCGAGCTCACCGCCATCGCCGAACGTCGGGTCGAGCGCGCCCGTGTCGGCGCGAAGCGCGATCAGTTTTCTCAGGCTCGTGAAGAAGATGCGCGGAGGCAGGTTCCCACCACCGGGCCAGTACGCGACACCGCGGAAGGAGGCGAGCCCTTCAGGCAGCTCGTAGCGCCAGATTTCTTTGCCGGTCTCCGGTTCGAGCGCGACGACGCGATTGCCCGACGGCAGATACATGACACCGTTGACGACGATCGGCGTGACTTCCTGGAAGATCTCGAACGAGCTTGCCGGCTTGTCGATCGCCGGGACCGACGTGCCGGGTTCGGGACGCAGTCGATACGACCACGTCTCTTTGATCGTCGCGACGTTCGTCGTGTTGATCTGCGTGAGAGGGGAGTAGCGCGTGCCGGCGAGGTCGCGGTTGTAAGTGGGCCAATCTGAGTTCGGGATGCGCTGGCCGGCGGGTTCCTGAGCGCTCCCAAGATGGGCCGCGATTGTTGCAAGAATCACGAACAGGATCACGCGGTACCGAGTGCGCATACCCGCGGATTCTATCAAGCGCCATCGGACCAGGCTCGGCGACAATTTCTAACAATTCTCAGTGGCTCGGCTCCTTCGTGTGTCGTATGGTATCGGCTAGGAGACAGTCTATGCCTCGACGAACCCTGACCAGCCTGCTGTTCGCTCTCGCTCTATCGGGCACGGTCCTCGTCGGTCAGTCCTCGTCCAATAGATGGTCCGTGCCGCGGATGACCGACGGCCATCCCGACTTCCAGGGTGTCTGGGCCAACAACGGCATGACGCCGCTCGAGCGGCCGAAGCACTTCGGCCTGCGCGCCACGATGACCGATGCCGAGCTCGCGGACCTGAAGAAGAAGGCGGCCGCGATGATGGACGGCGGCGACGCGTTCTTTGCCGACGAGCTCATTAGCGCCGCGATCGACGGGAAGACGAAATTCAGCTCCAGTGATACGCAGGTCGGCAACTACGACCAGACGTGGTTGTCGGACCGCGTGTGGGACAACCGCACGTCGTTGATCGTCGATCCACAGGATGGCCGGATTCCGCCACTGGCGGCGGGTGCTGCCGAGCGTGCACGCGCGCAGGCTGCGGCCCAACAGGGGAAAGGCCCGGCAGATCAGGCCAGTGACTTGTCGCTGGGCACACGTTGCGTGAGTTATGGCACGCCGAACATCCGTGCCGGCTATCAGAGCTACTTCGAGATCACGCAGGGGCCGGGCGTCATGGCGCTGCGCAGCGAGATGATTCATGACGTGCGGCTCTTCTCAACGGAGAAGACGTCACACATCGCGTCGAACATCAGGCAGTACCACGGCGACTCACACGCACGATGGGATGGCGACACGTTGATCGTGGACACGACCAACTACGTGGCCAACGCCACTCGAGTCGGTGCCACAGAGAAGCTCCACACCATCGAGAAGTTCCGTCGCGTGTCGGACGATACCCTCGAGTACTACGTCACCTTCGACGACCCGTCAGTGTGGTCGCGCCCGTGGACGCTGATGATTCCGCTCAAGATGACCGGTGAGCGGATGTTCGAGTACGCCTGCCACGAGGGAAACTACGGCCTGGAAGCGATCCTTCGTGGAGCGCGCGAGCAGGAGAGGAAAGGTCCTTAAGAGCGGGTTGCAAAACCTCCGAAGCCTGACCTCGTCGGCGAGGTAGCACGGGGCAGGCGTTCCTCTCGCTCGGGTGCGCGCTGATTTGCTGGCGGTCGCTCCGCTGGACGTGGAGGACGCCGCCTGAGCGAATGCGGGGCCGGCCCCGGGGATTCGGTCGGCACGTCATATCGTTAGTCCGTGGGCCGATCGACCCCGGCCCACGTTCGCAAGTCCCTCCCATATAATCCGCACCGACATCTGTGGCCCTCGCTCCTGGCACCCGTCTCGGCCCGTACGAAATCGTCTCCGCCCTCGGCGCTGGTGGCATGGGCGAGGTATACCGTGCGCGCGATCCGCGACTCGGACGCAATGTCGCGATCAAAGTTCTCCCCGCGGCATTCTCGGCCGACGTCGATCGCCTCCGTCGATTCGAGCAGGAAGCCCGCGCGGCCGCCGCGCTGAACCACCCGAATATCCTTGCCGTGCACGACATCGGCAACGAGGCCGGGGCGCCTTTCATCGTGTCCGAACTGCTTGAAGGCGAGACGCTTCGGGACCGCTTGAATGCCGGGCCCATCGCGGTCCGCAAGGCCGTCGAGCTCGCGCTTCACATCGCGGATGGCCTCGCGGCGGCGCACGACAAGGGGATCACGCATCGCGATCTCAAACCCGAGAATGTGTTCGTGACCCGGGACAGTCGCGTCAAGATTCTCGACTTCGGTCTGGCGAAGCTGACGCAGGATCCACCAGCGTTCGAAGCGGCTAGCGCGATGGTCACGACGCCTCCGGCGACGCAGCCGGGTGTCGTGCTCGGCACCGTCGGCTACATGGCGCCCGAGCAGGTGCGTGGACTCCCGGTCGATCATCGCGCGGATCTGTTTGCTCTTGGCGCCATTCTGTACGAGCTCCTGTCCTGCCGTCGTGCGTTCGCCCGCGACACCGCGCCTGAGACGATGGCGGCGATCCTCAAGGAGGACCCGCCGGAACTCAACGCTGCGACGCCAATGCCGCCGGCCCTCGTACGGATTGTCAATCGCTGTCTGCAGAAGAGCCCGTCGACTCGATTTCAAACGGCCAGCGATCTCGCGTTCGCCCTGGAGAGCGTCTCGGACACGTCGAGCGCGTCAACAGCGACCCTTGCCGGCAGATCTCGCGCGTACCGCGGGTGGCTTGGCTGGGGGGCTGCGCTGCTACTGTTCGCGACGCTGGCGCCACTCGTGTACCAACATCTTCGCGAGCGGCCACTTGCGCTCAGCGCGATCCGTTTCCAAATTCCGCCGACCGTCGAGTTCGCGGGGCCAGGAAATTTCGGCCTCTCTCCGGACGGCCGTCACCTGGCTTTCGTCGCGCGTGGTCCGGATGGCACGGCGCGTCTCTGGATCCGTAATATGGATTCGCTGGAGGTCCGGTCTCTTCCGGGTTCGGAGACCGGCGACACCGCGCCGCCACCTTTCTGGTCTCCAGACGGACGGTTCGTCGCGTTCGATGCCGGCGGCAAGCTCAAGAAGGTGGATATCACGGGGGGCCTGCCTCAAACGTTGTGCGATCTGCCCAGTGGGAGTGTCGCCGTGGGCGGCTCCTGGAATCGCGACGGCGACATCATCTTCGGGAACTTCGGCGGTCTGATGCACGTCCGCGAGACCGGCGGTGCCGCGTCTCCCATCACCACGCTCGATCCGTCACGGAAGGAGGAATTCCATCTGCTCCCGACCTTTCTTCCGGACGGCCGTCATTTCGTGTACTTGCGTGTGTCGCCGAGCGCGCCTGAGGTCGGCGGGACGTACATCGGCACGCTCGATACCAAGCCTGAAGCGCAAAGCGCGCAGCGGCTGATGCCGTACGCGGTCGGTGTGACGTATGCCGCGTCGGTTGATTCCGGCCCGGGACGGCTGTTGTTCCTTCGTGAAGGGACGCTCATGGCACAGCCGTTCGACGCGCAGCGGCTGGCGCTTGCCGGGGAGCCAGTACCTGTAGCAGAACGGGTCGGCTCCTTTCGTGATGGCGCCTACTTTTCGGCCTCCGCCAACGACGTTCTGGTCTACCGCAACGTTGACACCGATTCACAGCTCACCTGGTATGACCGGCAGGGCGCCGTGTCCGGCCGGGCCTCGGAGCCGGGCGGCTTTCGCGGCGTGGCGCTTTCCCCGGACGGCGCTCGCGCCGTCGCGTCGCGTACGAATCCAGTGGACACGACCAAGGCCGACCTCTGGCTGTTCGATTTTTCGCGAGGCAGCGCGGCCACACGATTGACACTTGGCACCGGACTCGCCGAGTTTCCTGTCTGGTCTCGAGACGGCAAGCGCATCATCTTCACGTTCAACAACAGTAGTCTCCGTGAGGCCCTCGCCAGCGGCGAGGGCGACGAAGAGGAATTGCTGCGGTCAGAAAGCAGTGGAGGCCTTTGGGCCAACAGTTGGTCGCCTGACGGTGGGATCCTTCTCTTCGCCAGGTACGTCGCATCCGCCCTGGCCCCGGGCAATATCGATCTCGGGGTAATTCCGAGCGGCGATTCCAAGCCGGTGCCGTTCCTGCGCGACGCCCGCAGATTCAACGAGAACCAGGGCCAGTTTTCACCGAACGGACGATGGGTTGCGTACGTCTCGAACGAGTCCGGCCAGAGCGAAGTCTACGTCCGAGGGTTTGCGACGGACTTCAGCAGCGGGTCGGCGAGCGTCGGAGGCAGTGTGCTGGTCTCCCGCGGCGGCGGCATCGCACCCCGCTGGCGCGGGGATGGACGCGAGATTTACTATCTTGCGCCGGACGGAATAATGATGGCCGTTGCGGTGGAGCCAGGACAAGAGTTTCACGTCGGGACGCCGACCGCGCTCTTTCAGACTCCCGCGGGCGCGATCGTCGGCGATGTGACGACGGACGGGAAGCGATTTCTCCTTATTGCGCCAGTCGGGTCGAGCGCATCGGTGCCGTTCACGGTCGTGTTGAACTGGACCGCGGGATTGAAGAAGTAAACAATGACCCGCGTGAACCCGAAGGTGATTCAGACTCGATCACAAACTTGGTTTTGTGACAGGCTCTAAGCAGGCAGCCGCTTCGAATCGACGTAGATCGTGTTGACCGTCGATCCCCCGCGCACGACGTATCCCTGTGCGAGCAGATAGGTCGTGATGTCCGAGTTAACGCCGGCGGCGTTCATCGCCAGGGTCTCCGCACAGATCGCGCCAGGACGAAAGCGCGACAGGTCGAGCGATCGAATGATGTCGTAGTCGAGGCCCTCGATGTCGGTCGAGAGTACGTCCGGAGCCTTGCCCAGTTGTTCGGTGATGAGCCGGTTCAGGTTGATGAGCGGCATCTTTCGTACACGCTCGACAACGTTTTCGCTCTTCCCTTGCTGCAGCATTTTCACCTGGTCGGGTGAGAACGTGTTCAGCATCGGGTTGCCTTTGATCTCGTAGTACTCGACTTCCGTCGCGTCGGTCACACCGACGCCAGCCTCCACCACCTTGTCGCCGGGCCGGTAATCGCGCAGCTTCTTGGCGAATGCCGGATTTGGTTCGACGAGGATGCCGCGATGGCCGACACCCCACAGCAGGTACGTGTTGTTGCTCAGCACGGGCTCGGCGGCGCCGACGTCGATATAGGTGGCGCGCTCCAGGCGCAGAAGATCCTGGATGACGTGAAAGAGCACGATGTCCTCGCCCTGCTGCGAGAAGGTCATGCGCGCGTGCTCGGGGAGCGCACGGCGTTCGAGTTCCTGATTCCGCGCCCGCTCCTGTTCCAGCGCCGGACGCCACTGCCGGTCCGAGATCAATTTGCCGGCCCCAAGGCCCGCGGCACCCGCCACGGCTGTCGTCACGAACTCGCGTCTCTGCATGATGTCTCCTGTGCCGGTGTCGCTATTTGCAGACGAAGTTCGCGGCGTCGTTCGTGCTGCCAGTGCCCTTGTAGGTCGCAACCTGCGGATACACGCAGAGCGGCCGTGTCATGTCCACGCGATTACCGACCACGCGCGTCGCCGTCATCGTCGCCGGTGCTTCGCCCGCTTCGCGCCAGCGCTCGAGCGCGCTCATGTAGTTGACCTGATCGGGGCCCGGCCCGCCCTGACAGTGACCCATCCCCGGCACCATGAAGAGACGGATGAAGTCGCTCTGGTTGCCCCCCATCTTCGTCAGTACGCTCTTGTAGTAGTCGATGCTGTTCTGCGGCGAGATCGCGACGTCGTTCCATCCGTGGTACATCAGGATCTTCCCGCCGCGTGCCTTGAACTTGCTCAGATCCGGATCGGTGGCGTTGATGAAGCCGGTCTTCTCGTCCACGAATTTCACATCGCGGTCGATGTCGAGCTTCGTCCAGTCCCAGTTGGGATCCTGATAGGCGAGCTGGAACGATCCGGTGGCCACAAAAATCGGCTGCTTCTGCGTGTCGAGGATTGCGGTCCACGATGCCTCGCTGCCGATTGTCTTGCCGGGGAAGATCACCTTGCCGTCGCTGAACTTCGACGACGCATACATGCGCTTCACGCTTTCGAGCTGCGCCGGCGTAAAGCAGTTCTCGGCGTCACCCGCCTTGCAGGCGAGCGTGGCCGGGTCGAACTTGCACGCGCCTGGATTGTTCAGCAGGCCATCCTTGACGCCGTCATGGGCATCGCAGGCGTTGAGCACGGCCTGGTTGAGCATATTGAGCTTGGCTTGCGGGAGGAGTGCTCCTGGTGTCGTAAGCGCGGGCACCGCATTGATCAAATCATTGCTGTGCAGGTGCGAGTGGTAGTTGGCAGGCGCGCCGGCGAGAATCGCGTCGAAGTCGTCGGGAAACCGCTGCGCCGACATGAGGCCCTGCCGGCCGCCGGTGGAGCAGCCGTTCCAGTACGACAGCCGGATCGGCTGCGTGTAGAACGCATCGATGATCTTCTTCGAGGTCACCACCATCTCGTGGACGGCGCGATGCGAGTAGTCGATCACCTTCTCCGGGTGTCCGATGAGTGGCCCCGACGTGCCGCCCACGTGCCCGGTATCGGTGGATGACGTTGCGTAGCCCTCTCGCAGTGCGGCCGCCATCGCGGGATAGCTGATGACGCCGGCCCAACCACCGTTGCCCACCGCCTGGTACTTGCCGTTCCATCCTTCAGACGGCATCCACACTTCGATCTTGATGTCGGAGTCCGACGACGGCGCGAGCGTTGCCGCGATGCGACAGTGTGCGGGAAGCATCAGTGGCGGCGCGGCCGGTGCACCGCCGCGTCCCGCGGGCGCGCCTGCCGGAGCGGGCGGACCCCCTGCGCGTCCGGGTTGCACGAACGGACCGGCGGCCACGACCTCGGCCATCGTGATCGTGGTGTTGGACAGTTTCAGTGACTTCAGGTCGGCGCACGGCGTTGCGGCGAGCGCGGGAGTCGTGGCGGCGACCACGGCCAGGACGACGAGCGAACCAAGATGGCGAGTTCTCATTTCCGTTGACCTCGATGCCTGCGAGTTGTCCCAGTTGAGCGGGTTGTTGCGTGGCGTGAAGGTTTTGTCGAAGCGATCCGGGTTGGTCAACATCATATGGTTTGGCGCGCGAGGCGCAGCATCCGGGATACATTCAAACATACAGTCGGCTCCCGATATAATGCCGGGCCGATCCTGATCGACATCACAGAAGGGGCGAACGATCATGGCGCGACTTTCGAGACGGGGATTTGTCAAGGTATCGGGTGCGCTTGCGGCACCAGCGCTCGCGGCACTCTCGCTGCGGGCCCAGGGGCAACCGCCAGACACGGGGAACTTGCGCGTGGAGAAGGACATCGTCTTCGGCACAGGCGGCGGTAAAGATCTCACGCTCGATGTCTATCGCCCACCCACAGGCGTGACTTCGAAGCGAACAGCCATCGTGCACCTGTTCGGCGGCGGCTTCTTCGTCGGGAACAAGAATGCCGGCTACATCATCAACGATGCCAAAGCGCTCGGCGCCAGGGGATACACGAACATCTCGTCGAACTACCGGCTCCAGAGTGAGAGCCTGTGGCCGGCCCAGATTCACGACACGAAGGCTGCGATCCGCTGGACGCGCGCGAACGCCGAGCGCCTCGGCGTCGATCCCAATCGGATCGTGGTGGCTGGTTATTCGGCCGGAGGAATGCTGTCGCTGATGGCGGCGGCCACGAACGGGAAGAAGGAGTTCGAAGGTGATGGCGGCAACGCCGGCGTGAGCTCGGACGTCAACGCCTGCATCGGCGTCTACCCACTCGCAAGCGCGCAGACCGCGACCGGGCTCTTCGCGCAGGGACAGGCGACACCAGAGAACATCTCGGCCGCATCGCCCACGTCGTACATCACGAAGAGCTTCGCGCCGACGATCTTCATCCACGGCACGAATGACGGGACGGTTCCCGCACAGTCGAGCATCGACTTTTACACGAAGCTCCACGCGCTCGGCGTGCCGTCCGCACTGACTCTCATCCAGGGTGCCGATCACGCCTTCGACAATGCGGCATTCGACGCGATCGAAGTGATGGCTCAGTCGATCGATCTCTTTCTCGATCGGCTCCTGGTGAATCCGAAACCCTATCCGTCGTTTGGTGGTGGTGGTGGCGGCCGCGGGCGTGGTGGACGGGGTGGCCCGGCTCCGGAAGGCCGTCAATAGAGCCGAGTCGCATTGCGTCAGTTCAGGCGCATGACGCGCGCCGTGGCGCATTCTTCGGCAACCTTCAGGTAACTGCGCACCGCCGCAGTGCCGACCACGTACGGATTCGAACTGCCTGCCGTGCGCTCCGTGAGCCGCGGCAGGTTGATCTTCGAGCCGTCCCAATCAGTGTGGTTCGACAGGATGATGTCTGCGCCAGCCTTCTGCACCACATCGTCGAACCGCCTGGCCGACGCGATGTACTTCTCGAGAGAGTCCCGATCGGCGTTGAGACCTGTCCCGCCCCACAGCGCCGCGAGGTGCGGCGTTCCGCCATCTCGAACGGGGATGAGGACTGAGAGCGTGCCCGGCGTATGACCGGGCGTGACGTACAGCGTCAGCTTCGTATCGCCCAGCGTCAGGGTCTGTCCGTCCGTCGCAACGAGGTCACGCGCTGGCTTCGTGCCGGGGAGTTTCTCGATAACGTCCCAATCCGCCGCTGACATAAGGATGCGAGACCGGTAGCGATCCTGGAGGAATTTCGCGCCGCCGTGATGATCGGGATGCGGATGCGTGACCACGGCGTACTTGATCGTGGCGGGATCGAGTCCCAGTGTCTTCAGGCCACCGGCGACTTCTTCCTCGACGGAGTAATCGAAGATCGTGTCAATCAGGACGATGCCGTCGCTCGTCGTCACCGCCCACGCGGAGTATTCGCTCTGGCCGACGAAGTAGAGGTTGTCGAACACCTTTACGGGCTGGGCGTACCAGGTGGATCGTTCCGGAGGTCCTGATTTCGGTCCGCCTCCGCGCCGGCCGCCAGGCCCTGCACCACGACCGCTTGGCGTTGGCACAGTGCAGAGGAAGTCGAACAGATTCTGGTATGCGTCGCCTGCGGCAGCCTTCGCGCGTGAGACGTGTGCGTCCGGCGTCTCGCTCACACTTTGTGATGCCGCGTGCGGTGCGACGGAGCGAAGGGGCGAGGGTGCGATGGTCCGGTCCGACTGTGCGACGGTCCGATCCGAAGTTGCGACGCTCCGATAGTTCGCGGTGATACGCAAGGCATGTGGACCCTCGGACCTGACTTTCGGACCCTCGGACCGGACCGTCGCCCCCCGCACCGTCGTCCCATCGGACCGCAGAGCGTGTGTCTGTGCTACGAGGGCAATAACGACGATCATCAGAATTGTTTTCATCGAGGTCCAGGCCTCACCCCGGGCGAGTTGAGGCGGATGTGAAAGACATGTGTGCACGCGGTGATGTAGAGACCCTTACCGTCTGCATCACCGAAGCCCACGTTCGTCGCACAGATCTGTTCCCGCGGTTCGCCCCGACCGTCGGACCATCGCACCGGACCGCCGGACCATCGCACTGGACCGTCGCACCCCGCACCCTCGCCCCCTCGGACCGCAACTATTTCTCGATTGCCTGATACACGAGCGTCGGAAACACCGTCCTGATGTCCGTCGCATTCGGGAGCAGCTGAATCATCATGACCATCACGAGCCTGGCCTCCGGATCGATGCGGTAGATCGTGCCGTAAGCTCCTGCCCATCCGAAAGCTCCCTCCGAATCCAGTCCGTTGGCGCCGAATCGGTCGGTTGTTTCGAAGCCGAGCCCGAATCCGAGGCCGGTCGTGGAATGCAACGTGCCAACCTGATTCGTGGACATGAGCTTGACGGTGCGTGGCGCAAGGATGCGGACGCCATCGAGTTCGCCGCCGCGCCGAATCATTTCCAGGAAACGGCTGTAGTCGCGAGCCGTCGAGAGCAAGCCCGCGCCGCCAGCGAAGTTGCGCCGTGGACCATCGACGTAGTTCCCCTGGCCGCGTGGACCGTCGGGCGCTCGCTTGATCAACCCGTCATCACCGCTCGCGTAGACAGCGGCCAATCGCGTGCGCTGCGCCGCAGGCAGAAAGAATTGCGTGTCGGTCATCCGGAGCGGCTCGGTGATCCGGCTCTTGATGAAGGCGTCGAGCGGCATGCCCGACGCACGCTCGACGACACAACCCAGGATGTCCGTGTTGTAGCCGTACACCCACTGCTCACCGGGCTGTGCGACGAACGGCAGCGTCGCGAGACGCTCCATCGTCGAGCAGACGGATTCGTCCTTGTCCGCGGTGTACCAACCGAAGCC
>Ga0310810_10002249_pt1 | contig 20641 bp, 15 predicted proteins | sample NCmetagenome_FD_207641 | JGI IMG/M metagenome (GOLD analysis project Ga0310810, IMG submission 207641) | Soil microbial communities from experimental microcosm in Duke University, North Carolina, United States - NC | ecosystem: Engineered > Artificial ecosystem > Soil microcosm > Unclassified ...
TGCGCTTCCGGTACACCCGCACCAGGTTGGCCACGCCGGCGATGGTCGAGCGCGCGCCCGCCACCTGTCCCGGCGCGAGGCGCGACGCAGCAAAGATGCTGTTGAGACCGGCCAGCCGGATCCCGCGGTCGAGCTCCGAGCGGGCCGCCTCATAGGCCGACGCGTAATGCGCCACCAGGGCGGCCGGGGTCATGCTGCTGCTCGGACGGTCGGACGCCGGCCGATCGGAATCGGAGAGCGAAAGCCCGCTCATCGAGAGCTTTGGCGCGTCCACGATGCGCGGGGCATCGGCAATCTTGCCCGCGTCCGCCGGCTTCGGGGTATTGAGACTGTCATCGGCGGGCCGGCTGGTCCGCGAGCCGAACGACGGTGTGGCGGTCGGCGTGACCACGGGCTGGGCGCCGTAGCTCGCCGGCGTGGTCGGCGCGTTGACGGTCCGAACCGGCCGTGGCGACGGCGCGCGGGACGAGCGGAAGGCCGAGAACGCCGCGCCCCCGCCGAGCACCACGACCGCGGCCGCAGCGGCGGCACCGACGGTCCAGGTACGGCCGCGGCCCCGGGGAGGATGGATCTCGATGTAGTCGCTGCCCAGGTCCTCGACCTCCGCGGCCGGCTGGGGCAGGGTCGCGACGGAAACGGCCGACAACTCTGCCTCTGCGGTGAACGGCGCGGGCGACGGAACCGGGCGCTCGAACAGCGGCGCGGGCGTGCTCACGGGGCGCTCGAAGATCGGCGCCGGGGCCGCTGGACGCTCGAAGATGGGAGACGGCGCACTGGCGGGGCGATCGAAGATCGGGGGCACCGACAACGCGGCGGGCCCTGCCACCGACGACGGCTCGCGGTATTCGGGGCGCGGCGCGGTCTGCGGTCCCTTGGTCAAGGCGATCTTGTAGTGAGGATGGAACTCGATCGGCAGCCATTTGGCGCTCGTCTGGTGCCAGATCCTTGCGGTCGACTTGATGACACCGTTGGCGATGCCCGCGGCCATCTCGTCGATCGACTTGAACAGCGCTTCCTCACCCGGAGCCAGCTCGATGCGATACATAGGCACACTCGAAGTGATGTCGGCAATGCGGCGGACGTGAACCCGCGCCCGCTCAAGGCGAGATTCGTGCCCACTGCAATTCTCTGCCGTCGATGCGGCCTTGCTACACACGTAATGTCTTGGGTGACAAGGTCTTGGCGTGGCGGGCCTCAGCCGGGCACAAGGCCCCGGACCCGGTCTGGGAGGCACTCGCGCTCTCGTCAAACGCGAGAGTCGCGCAAGCAGTGGCAGTGGGGTTCCGCGTCCCGGGGACGCACTCGATCGGCGGTGGGTGACGTCGGGTGTTGCGCTTCTGGCCGGGAGGGAGAGATTAACCGCTGAGGCCTCGGCGTCCGCAGGCATATGGTCAGCGGCGATCGGCGCCCCGCGCTGGGAGTTTTGCATGGCTGCGGACCTTGAGGTGCCGGGACAAGGAGTGTGGGCGCGGGTTGTCGGACCGCTCGTCACTCTGCTGGTATGCGGGGCGTTGTGGCTGCTCGCGGCAGGGGACGTCGCCCGGCTGGTGCCGGCGCCGTTCCTGTTCCTGGCGGTTGCCTTTGCGGCGCTTCGGGGGCGGCTCGTCGGCGGCCTGGCCAGCGCTGCCATCGCCGTAGCCTACGGCGTCGCTGCACCCAACCTGGTGGGTTCTCCTCCGGGCCCTCCGACCCTCACCGACCTCATCGTCCTCGCGGTGCTCCTCGTGGGCCTCGTCCTCCTCATCTCGTCACGGGTGGACTGGCTGCATGCCCGCGTCGAATCGGCGCTTGCCGCCGCATCGACCGCGGAACGGCGGGCCTCGCTCATCACCGGCGACGCCGCGCGCCGTGCCGGCGAGACCGACGAAGCCGGGCGGGTGTACGAGGCGCTTCGCGGCCAGGCGGAGCGCGACGCGGCCGCCCGCGAAATGCTGGAGGCAGCACTCGATGCCGTGGCCCAGGGCGTGGCCGTCGCGGACCACCAGGCCAATCTGGTCTGGTGGAACCGGTCGATGGCGGCCATGAGCGGGCTCTCACCCGATTCGCGGGGGGCCGGAGCCGCCGCCCCGGCGCTCGTCGATCGCTCCCAGGTTCACCGCTCGCTCGATGCGCGCGAGACGGTGACGCGTCTGGCCGGGCCGACCAACGGCAACGGCGATCGGTCGCAGACCTACGTCGAGCAGTACTCGCCGATCGAGACGCCGAACGGTGGACGGTTCGTGGCGGTCACGGTGGCTCAAGTGGCGCCCGCAGCTCCGCCAGCTCCGGCCGCCGCGGATGCCGGCCCATCCGTCGCGTCGGCGCCGGTGTCGGTGTCGCCGTCGGACCCGATGGTGCTCGATCCCGATGTCATCGATACCCTCCGGGCGCCGCTGGCCGCCATCCGGGAATACGTCTGGTTCATGGTGGCAGGACCGGATGAGCCGCGCCGCCGGGCCAACGACGAGTACGGCAGCCGCGTGCTCGGCGCGGCCCAGCAGATGGACGACCGGATCCAGGCGCTGCTCGAGTACTCGCATGTGCTGAAGGGCGCGGTCCGGCTGGGCGAGGTGCAGCTGGACGAGGTAGTCCGCGATGCGCTCCAGGGTCTCGAGCCCGGCCTGACCACGAGCGGGGCCCGGGTCCGCATTGTGTCCCAGCCCGCGCCCGGCCCGGTGGCCGGCGACCGCCAGCTGCTCACCCTGGCCGTGACGCACCTCATCGGGAACGCCATCAAGTACGTGCCCCCCGACGTGCCGCCGCGGGTGCTGGTCTGGATGGAGCAGGTGGATGGCCGGGCCCGGCTGTCAGTGGAAGACAACGGCATCGGTATTCAGAAGGGAGAGGAGCGGCGGCTGTTCCGGTTGTTCGAGCGGCTTCCGGAAGCTGAGGCGTACCCGGGCAACGGCGTGGGCCTGGCGGTGGTGCGGGCGGCGGTCGAACGGATGGGAGGACGGGTCGGCGTGCAGTCGGAGCCGGGCTGGGGGAGTCGGTTCTGGATCGAGCTGCGCGAGGCGGTGCCGGGCAGCGCCGAACCTTCGGCCGGGGAGCTGGCCGCTCTTCCGGAGGCGCCGCCGATCAGCCGGCCGGAGGGGTCATCGTTCGCCGGCATCGGTGAGGAGGAGTGGCGGCCGCTCTGACGGCGCATGAGGGATGTTGTTGATCTTGTTGCTGATACGACTCGCTGTCTGATACATGTATTGATAGTGTATTGATGATGTAGAACGCCGAACGGCGGGGGTCAACCTTGCTCCCGCCGCGTGTTTCTGGTATCCTCCGTTTTCGGTATTTGTTCGGTTTCTCTGGCCGGTCCCGATGAGCCGATTTGCCACCGCGCGTGACTTGCTTGCCAGCCGTTTTCCCGAGGCGCTGCCTGCGGCGCAGCGCAGCTGGAGCGCGGTGCCCACCGGGATCGCGGCGCTCGACCGGATCCTTCCGAGCGGCGGATTCCAGCGTGGCCGGCTCTCCACCTGGACGCCGGCCATCGGATCGGCCGCGCTCCTTCGCGCCGCTTGCCTGCACACGGTGGCTGGTGGGGAGCGCACCGCATGGATCGATGCCGGGCATGCCGTGGCCGGGGCCTGCTGGCGGCCCGCGCCGGTGCTGGTCCGCCCGCCCAATCCGCTGGCCGCGCTCCGGGCCACGGAAGAGCTGGCCCGTTCGGGCGGTTTTGCGCTCATCGTGCTCGATGGGGCGGAGCCGGAAACGACCGAGCTCGTGCGGCTGTCGCGAGCGGCCCGGGAAGGGTCGTCAGCGCTGGTCCTGCTGAGCCCGGTCACGGCGCTGGCCACCCTCCGGCTGGCCATCCGCCCGCTGCTGGGCGGGTACACCTGGCGCCGGAGCCGGACCGGCGATGCCGATGACATCAGGACCGTGCAGGTGCAGGTGGAGGCGCGCGCGTCGGGCTGGTTTGCGCACGAAACGATTTCCCTTTCGCTGTGGCGTGATGACCTTCGTCTGTCTGTCGAGACTGGCCGGCCCGACCGTCGCGGGGAGCGCCACCGCTGAGGCCACCGCCGCCGAGCTGGCGCCCCGGCTGCTCACGGCCGCGCCGCGGGTGCGGGCCGAGGCGCGGGGGCTGATCTGGGCCGACGCGCGGGGCCTGCCGGCGCGCCCGCTTGCGGTAACGCTGCTGGCGCTGCTGCGCGAGCGCGGCGGCTGTGCCGATCCGTGCGCGGGCATCGCGCGGACCGCCATCGTGGCGGAGGTGGCCTCGCTCTTCGGTCGCGACCGTCACGAGTCGCGCGAGGCCATCGTCGAGGTAGCTGCCGGTGCCGAGCGTGAGTTCCTGGCCCCTCACGACGTGGATGTGCTGGCTCCCGATCCCGCCCTGGCCCGGCTGCTTCAGGGCACCGGCATCGAATGCTGCGGTGATCTGGCCCGGCTGGACCAGGCCGCCGTCGAGGTACGTTTCGGCCCGGACGGCGTGGCGCTCTGGCGACTGGCCCGCGCCGACGATTCCCGCCGGCTCTTCGATCCCACGCTCCGCCCCCTGCCCGATGCGTCGCTCGAGTGGAGCGACTACGTCCTCCGCGATCCCGAGCGGCTTCTCTTTGCCATCAACGGGCTCGCCGGCACGGTGTGCGCCGCGCTCCGGGAGACGGGGCAGGGCGCCACTGCGTTCACGCTCGCCTTTGCGCTGGCCAGCGGTGCCACGGCGGAGCAGTCCTTCAGCCCGTCGCGGGCCAACGCCAGCCAGCGGACCTGGATGCGGCTCATCCGCGATGTGCTCGAGCGGATCCGGCTGCCGGATGCCGTGGTGGGTGTCTTCCTCCGGGTGGATGCGGCCGCCCGGTCCGAGATCGTGCAGGGCGATATCCTGGACCGCGGGTTCGGCACCGCGCAGGCGGCGGAGGAGGCGCTGGCCCGGATCCTCGATCAGGGCAGCATCGTGGTGAAGCCGGAGAATTCGCGGCATCCCCTTCTGGCGCGGCGCACCCGCTGGGTGGAGCAGCCGCCGGCGCTCGTCTGGGCCCGGCCGCAGATCGGGCCGGAGGATACCGAGCCGGCCCTGTCGCTCCACCTCCGGCCGGAGCCGGCATCGATCGAGGTCGCGACCGCCGACCGCCGGGGCTTCGCGGCCCCGCTCCGCTACCGCTCGCACCAGGGCGGCGACAGCTGGTGCGACCTCGTGTCCGCGTCGGGTCCCGATTGCATTTCCGGCGGGCAGTGGGACGAGCCGTACGCCTGCGAGCTCTACTGCTGCGTCCGCCAGGACGGCGCCATCGTCCTGCTCTCACGCGATGCGCGGAGCGGAGCATGGCAGGAGATCGGGGAGTGGCGGTGACGCAGTTCGTGGAGCTTCGCGCCCACACCGCGTTCTCCTTCGGTGACGGGGCCGTCACCCCGGAGGCGCTGGCCGCGCGGGCGGCCGGGCTCGGATACCCTGCACTTGGCCTGACCGACGCCGCCGACCTTGGCGGGATCCCCCGCTTCGTGCTCGAGGCCGAGCGGCGCGGGGTCAAGCCGGTGATCGGTTCGGAGCTGATGGTGGACGGTCACCCGATGGCGCTGCTGGTCGAGAGCCGCGAGGGCTACCGGAATCTCGCGGCGCTGGTGACGCGCGCGCGCGTGGGGGAGCTCGACGGCTGGGAGCGCGAGCATCCTCCGGCCCGCCGGGGCCAGGCCGCGCTCACCTGGACTCAGGTGGCGGAGCGGAGCGCGGGCCTGATTGCGCTCACCGGCCCGCCCTCGGGTGAGCTGGGCGCGCACCTGACCGGCAACCGGCAGGCCGAGGCCGGGCGCGTCCTGGCGCGCTGGCGTGAGGTGTTCGGCGACCGGCTTGCCGTCGAGGTGCAGTTCCACCATGCCGGCTCGCACGAGGCCGCGCTGGTGGAGGCGCTGATCGCGCTGGCCGAGCGAGGACGGGTGCCCTGGGTCGTCTGCCGGAACCCGCGCTATCTCGACAACTCGAGCCGCCTGGTGCACGACATGCTCACCGCCCTCCGCGCCGAGTGCACGCTCGACGAGGCGGCCCATGCGGGCTTACTCCTGCCCAGCGGGCACTGGCGGCTGCCCACGCGCGAGGAGATGGCCGGCGAGTGGGCCCGGCGCCCCGAAGGGCTCGCCACCAGCGCGGCGATCGCCGAGCGCTGCCGTTTCGAGCTTGCGTGGATGCGGCCGGCGCTGCCGCACTTTCCCGTGCCGCCCGGACATTCCGACATCTCCTGGCTCCGCGCCTGCGTCGAGACCGGCGCCCGCGAGCGCTGGGGAGAGATCAGGGCGCAGCACTGGGCCCAGCTCGGCCACGAGCTGACCGTGATCGAGCGACTGGGATTTTCCGGCTTCTTCCTCGTGATGTGGGACGCGGTGCGGAAGGCGCGCGAGCTCGGCATCCTCTGCCAGGGGCGCGGGAGCGCCGCCAATTCCGCCGTGGCCTACTGCCTGGGGGTGACGGCGGTGGACCCGGTGGCCAACGGGCTCCTCTTCGAGCGCTTCCTGTCCGATGCCCGGGTGGACGGGCAGACCGAGGCACCCGACATCGACCTCGATATCGAGCATGACCGGCGCGAGGAGCTGCTCGATTACGTCTACGGCCGGTACGACCGCACCCGCGCCGCCATCACCTGCGTGGTACAGCACTACCGCGCGCCCAATGCGCTCCTCGACGCGATGCGCGTGCTGGGGTATCCGGTGGACCTGGCCCACCAGCTCTCGAAGCGGATGCACTATGCCGAAGCGGCCGATGGCGCGGAGCTGCTCCGGAAGGGCCTGGCGCGGCAGCTCGGCCTGGCGCTCGATGACGCGCGGGGCCGCACCCTGCTGGCGCTCATGCGTGGCTGCGATGCGCTGCCCCGTCTCCGGTCCACGCACGTCGGCGGGTTCGTCCTGTCGGCCGAGCCGCTGGGCCACTGCCTGCCCATCGAGCACACCACGATGGGCCGCACCATCATCCAGTTCGACAAGGACGACCTCGATTCGATCGGTGTTCCCAAGTTCGACTTCCTGGGCCTGGGCGGCCTGTCGCTGATACGGCGGGCCTTCGACGCGATCGAGGCGCGCACCGGCACGCGTCCGGCCATGTACCGTCTCCCGCCCGATGACCCCGCCACCTACGCGCTCATCTCGCGCGGCGACACCATCGGCACCTTCCAGATCGAGAGCCGGGCGCAGATCGCTTCCATCCTGCACACGAAGCCCGAGCGGATCTACGACCTGGTGGTGCAGGTCGCGCTGATCCGCCCCGGGCCGATTCAGGCCCGGTTCGTCCATCCCTACACCCGCCGCCGCCGGGGCCAGGCACCGGTGACGTACGCGCATCCCGCGCTCGAGCCGATCCTGCGCCGCACCCAGGGCATTCCGATCTTTCAGGAGCAGGCGATGGCCATCGCCATGACGCTCGGCCGCTCCACGGCGGCGGAGGCCGACGTGCTTCGTCGGGCCATGGGCCACCATCGGAAGCAGAAGCGGCTGGAGGCCGCGCTCGACGCGCTGGAAGAGCGCATGACCGGCAACGGTGTCACGCCCGAGGTGGCGCAGCAGATCCGCCAGGATCTCGAGAGCTTCGGCAACTACGGCTTTCCCGAGTCGCACGCATGGAGCTTTGCGCTCATTGCCTACGCCACGGCCTACCTCAAGTGTCACTATCCGGCCGAATTCTTCATGGCCATCCTCAATGCGTGGCCGATGGGGTTCTATCCGCCGTCCACCCTGATCCACGACGCGCGCCGCTCGGGTGTCGAAGTGCGGCCGCCCTGCCTCGGCGCCGGCGCGCGCGAGTGCACCGTCGAGCCGGCCGCCCGGGGGCAGCCGGCCCTGCGCGTGGGGTGGCAGCACATCCGCGGCGCCGGGGCACGACTGCTGGACCGGCTCGCGGCCGCGCGGGCGGACGGCGCGTTCACCTCGATCGACGACGTGGTGCGCCGCGCCGCGCTGCTGCGTGCGGACGTGCTGCACCTGGCCCAGGCCGGGGCCTTTGCCGTCTGGGAGCCCGATCGCCGCCGCGCCGCGTGGGAAGCGCTCCATGCCGTGGGGGACGTGCTCCCGCTGGCGCCGATGCCCCGCACGCCGCACGAGCCGCGAGCCCTCTCACGCAACGAGCTCGTGTTCCTCGACTATCACGCCACCGGTACCAGCGTGCTGGGTCATCCGATGGACGAGGTGCGCGACCGCCTGCGCGCTGCCGGCGCGCTCGACAGCCGCGACCTGATGGATCTGGCCGGGCGCCGCGACGTGCTGGTGGGCGGGCTGGTGACCATCCGCCAGCGGCCGGTGAGCGCCAACGGCACCGTCTTTCTGCTGCTGGAGGATGAGCATGGCTTCATCAACGTGATCGTGCCGGAGAAGATTGCGGCGGAGTTTGCCGAAGTGGTGAAGTTCGCGCCCTTCGTGGTGGTGCTGGGCCGCTTCGAGCGGGACGGCGAGGTCCGGAACGTCGTGAGCCGCCGCCTGAAGGAGCTTCAGGTACGGCGGCTCACGCATGCAGCCCGGAGTTTCCGCTAGGGCACTACGACTGGCCCATCGATCCGATTCCGCCCAGCACCTTGTTGAGGAGTCCGCCCAGCATCCCGCCGAGCTGGGGGTGCTGTTCCACGGCCTGCTGGGCCGCTTCCTGCTGACCCTGCTGCAGCACCTGGGGAAGCTGCTGCGGCGTGGTGCCGTCCTGCCTGTGCTTCCGCGCGAGCGCCATCAGGACTACGGGTGCCAGCATCATGAGCAGCTTGCCCGTTTTCTCCGGGCTCAACGTGCTCGCCTTGCTCACGTTCTCCTGGACCTGCTCGTGATGATTGCCCAGCATGCGGCCGATGAGCCCGCCGCCGCCGGCGCCGCCATGCATGAACCCGGGGTCGGCCGCGCCCGCGGCTCCGGTCGGGACGTCGGCGCTGGTCTGGATCGCCTCATGAATGGCCTCGGTGCCGCCGGGCTGTCCGGCCCGATTGGCCATGCCGCCCATCACCATCGGGAGTGCGGCCGCGATTGCCGTCTGGGCCTGCTCCGGTGGGATGCCAAGCTGCTGGCTGATGCGCTGGACGCCATCGGAGCCAAGGTGCTGTTGCACCATGTCGAGAATCGAGCTCATGGGGTTCCTCGGTTGGAGCCGGAGTCGGGATTCGGGGCCGGGTCGTCATCGGGGCGGGTTTCCGCCCGCTCACGCGCGCGCTCGCTTTCGCCCCAGGTGTGCTCGCCCTCGAAGTCGAAGCCTTCGTGGCCGACGGCGCCGGAAGTGCTGCCGGTGGAATGGCGCACCCAGTCACCGTAGTTGGGCGCGTCATCCGGCGAGCCCTCGCCCTTCGTGATGCCGCCGGCCAGCGTGCCGAAGCCGCCCTCGCCGCCGGTGCCGCCATCGATGTGGTCAGGCTCGTCGCCGCGGTTGGGATTGGCGGCCAGCTGATGGGCGGGCCCGCCGTAGCGTCCGCCGATGTTGGTGCCGGCCTCGCCCTCGGTGGAGAACGCGTCGGTGTCGTCACCCAGCGAACCGACCGGATCGGCGACGCCCTCACTTCGCTCGAGCAGCTGGCCGCCGGCCCCGGCCGCGAAACGGCTGCGCCGCTCGGGGCCGGTCCATTGCCTCGTCGTTGCACGCCGCCGCTCTTCGCGGGGCGCTTCGTCGCTCGCCATGTGCAACCTCGTTTCAGGTGTCGGGGAGAGACAGTACGCCGAACGCGGTGAGCTGCGCCGTGACGGGTGACCCGAGGCACCGGCGATTGGTGCGGCTCTGGCGCTTTTCGGTCGGATCGGCAAACGTGGTGCGCCGCATCCGGCGGCCCGTAGAGCATCTGGGAGGCCTCCAATGAAACGCATCCTGGCAGTGTTTGCTTTCGCGGGCACGGCCTGCACCCACCAGGCCGCGCCCGCCGCGGTCGCGCCCTCCCGGCTCGCTGCGGACATCGACACCGTCGTCGCACGGTTTGCCGAGCTGCATGGCTCGCCCGGTCTCGGCGTCGTGGTGGTGCGGGACACGCAGGTCATCTATCTCAAGGGCGCCGGCTTTGCCGACGCGGAACGGCGGATTCCCTTCGGCGCGGGCACGGAGTTCTACGTCGCATCCACCACCAAGTCCTTCACCGGGCTCGCAGCGGCCATCCTCGCCGAGCGCGGCGTCTGGAGCCTGGATGCGCCGGTGAGCCGCTACCTGCCGGAGCTCCGCCTTCGGGCGCCCCTCGATCCCGATTCCATCACGATCCGGAACCTCCTGACCCACACCCATGGCATCGCCGGCGGCGTGGTCGACACCCGCCTCGCGTTCACCGGCGAATACGAGGGCAACGCCGAGCTGATCCGTCTGCTCGCCGAACACTCCGCCCTGCCGACCGGCCGGGCCTATGCGTACAGCAACCTGGGCTACAACATTGCGGCGCTGGCCATGGACGCGGTGACGAAGAAGAGCTGGAAGGAGGTGCTGCAGGACGAGATCTTCGCACCGCTCCGGATGCGGCATACCACCGCATACGTTTCCCACGTGGCGGCCGGGACGGTCGCGGTGCCGTACCGCGCAACACCGAGCGGCTTCGCGGCGATGCATTTCGGCAAGACCGACGCCAACATGCAGTCGGCGGGCGGGCTGCTCACCACGCTCGGCGACATGGGCACATGGCTCGAGCTCCAGCTGAATGACGGACGGATCGACGGCCGGCAAGTCGTGCCGCGGGCCGCCGTGCGGGAGTCGCACAAGATGCTGACGGCCGCGCAGGGACGAGGCAGGCCGTGGCACCAGTTCGGCTATGGGCTCGGCTGGCAGCTCGCACTGCGGGGAAGCGACACGCTGTTCGTGCACGGCGGCGGCTTCGCCGGGTATGCCACGCACATGTCGTTTCTCCCGAGTGCATCGGCGGGCGTCTCGGTGATGGCGAACAACAGCGAGATCGGCGGGGGCATCGTCGATCTGCTGGCGAGCGCCATCTACGACGTACTTCAGGGCAGGCCGCCGGTGACGCGCGACTCCATGGCCGTGCTGGCGGCATTTATCCAACAGGGGCGCGAAGGTATGGCCGTCGAGCTGGCGCGGCGCGCGGCGCGGCCCCAGACGCTGCCTTATCCGCTGTCCGCGTACGTCGGGACGTACCGCAACGCCACGCTGGGCACGATGCAGATCGTCGAGACCGGCGGCCGGCTCGAGGCACGGTTCGGCGCGGCGTGGAGCGGGGTCGAGACCTACGATGCGACGAAGAACCAGCTGCGGGTGGAACCGTTCGGATCGGGTGAGGTGGTGACAGTGACGATGGCCGATGGTCGCGCCGCCACATTGCGAATGGGCCCGCTCCTGTTCACCCGGGTGCCATAGGGCCGCCGCCCCACGGCAGCCGCCGCTTCAGAACCGGAAGACCCGCCTCAGTGTGCGCTCGACCTTCCGCGCGATCTCCTCGAGCTGCAGGTCGAACGTCTCCCGGTGATCCTGGCACACTTCGGTCGGCTCCCGGCCGCTCCGGAACCATTCGCGCTGGGTGATCGGGCACCACTCGTTGGCGAGCTGGCCGTTGGTGGCATCGATCGTGACGTTGACCAGCCCCGGCGGCACCAACCAGCCGGTCCCGAGCGCCTCGCGCCATCCGCGGAGATAGAAGGAGGCCCACGCCGGCGCGGCCAGCCGCCCGCCCGAGGCCGCGTCGCCGAGCGAGCGCGGCGTGTCGTAGCCGAACCAGAAGCCGGCGACCACTACCGGCGTGTAGCCGACGAACCAGACGTCGTTGCCGTCGTTGGTGGTGCCGGTCTTCCCGGCAACCGGTCCCCGGACCCCGAGGTCACGAATCGGGCGGCCGGTCCCGCCATCCACCACGGATTGCAGCATCGAGGTGAGCTGGAAGGCGTCACGCTCGTCCATGACGCGGACGCGTGCGGCGGCGGGCCGCTCCCAGAGGATCCGTCCGTCGGGAGTCTCGATCCGGCGGACGATTGTGGGGCGCACCCGGAAGCCGCCATTGGCGAAGGGGGCATACGCCGCGACCAGCTCGAGCGGCGTCACGTCGAGGGAGCCCAGGGCCAGGGCCGGCACCTGCGGCATCGGCGAGACGATGCCTGCCTTTCGCGCCAGGTCGATCACGCGGGGCATGCCCACCATCAGGCTGAGCCGCACGGTGGCGGCGTTGGCTGAGCGCATCAGCGCACGCCGGAGCGTCACGGGCCCGGCGTAATCGCCGCCGTAGTTCGCCGGCGACCACACGGTGCCGTTCTCCTCCAGCTCGATCGGCTCGTCGTCGAGGACCGTCGCGGGGCTCACCCCGGCCCCGAGTGCTGCCGCGTAGACGAACGGCTTGAACGCCGAGCCGGGCTGGCGGCGCGCCGACAGCGCGCGGTTGAAGCCTCCCCGGGCGTAGCGGCGGCTGCCGACCAAGGCGCGGATCTCGCCGTTCCGCGGATCCACGGCGACCATGGCGCCCTCGACGGCGTCGTCGCCGTTACCTGCGATCCGGTCGATGGCCGCGGCCTGCGTGCGCACGGCAACCTCTGCCGCCCGCTGCGCCCGTCCGTCTATCGACGTCCGTACGACCACGTCCTGCCCCCCGGCTCTGTCGCCCAGCACTGAATCCACGAAGACGCGCACCGGGTCGAGCACGGCAGACGCGTCCTCGGTGGGACGCCATTCGTCATTGGCCAGCTCGAGCGGCTCGTGCTCGGCCTCCTCCGCCTGGGCGGCTGTGATGTAGTGCTCCTGCGCCATCAGCGCGAGGACGACGTTCCTCCGTTCCAGGGCGCGGTCGGGGTGGCGCCGCGGTGCGTAGGCCGAGGGCGCCTTCGGGAGGCCCGCGAGCGTCGCCGCCTCGGCGAGCGTGAGCTGGCCGACGCTCTTGCCGAAGAGGTCGCGGCTCGCGGCCTCGACGCCCCACGTGCCGTTCCCGAAGTAGATCACGTTCAGGTAGAGCGCCAGGATCTGCTGCTTGGTGAGACTCGCCTCGAGCCGGTGGGCCATGGCGATCTCGATCAGCTTCCGGCGAATGCTCCGCTCGCCCGCCATCTCGGGAATGAAGGCGTTCCGGACCACCTGCATGGTGATGGTGCTGAATCCCTCCTCCACGCCCAGGCTGCGGACGTTCCGCCAGGTGGCCCGCACCGCACTGCGCCAATCGACACCGTGATGCTGATAGAACCGCCGGTCTTCCACGGCGATAAATGCGACGCGGACCGTCCGCGGCACCCGCGCCAGCGGGACGTTGATCCGGCGGACGTACGTGAGCCGCCCGAGCGAGCGACCCGAGCGGTCGAGAACGCGACTGCCTTCAGGCGGACGGAAGGCCTGGATGGACGCCGCCGACGGGCAGCCGGAGAAGCCGCACGTTTCGGCCCAGGTAAAGCTCAGGAAGAGGAGCGCGATGGCGGAGCCCGTGACGATCAGCCGCCAGTTCTGCCGGAGCGCCAGGCGGATGGGCGCCCAGCCCGGCCAGTATTTCCCGATCATGATTCAGCGCGTCTCCGTTCAAGCCGATGTTCCATACGGAAACAACGCGGAAAAGTGACGGGAGGAGGGCGGGTGCCGCTCAGCTCTCCTTTTCGACCACCAGCGTGTAGTGCGACGCCAGGGCCGCGATCGCGCCCAGGGCGACGAAGACGGGCATCATCACCGCGCCGACCACGCCGAGCGTCAGGGGGATCTCCATGATGCTCCGGCCCTCGTCGTTCTTGATGATGATGCGGCGGACGTTGCCTTCGCGGATCAGCTCCTTCACCCGCGCCACGAGCCCTTCGCCGCTCACCTTGTGCTCTTCGGTCCTCACGTTGTCTGCCATGGGTTGCCTCGTTCAGTGTGGGTCGGTCTGCCAGAGACGGATGCCGCCCAGGATGCCGTCCCTGTTGTCCACGGTCGAGACATCGGGCGGCAGGGTGTCTTCCTCGAGATGGCGGGCATTGCCGCCGCCGATGTAGAGATGGTCGAAGTCGGTCAGCACGCGGAGCTGGTCGATGGCCCGATCGACCCGCCGGCGCCACTTCTTCTTGCCGGCGTCGTCCAGGGCGGCATCGCCCAGCGCATCCTCGTAGGTACGTCCCTTCCGGAACTCGTGGTGACCCAGCTCCAGGTGGGCGCAGGGGCTGCCGTCGGAAAAGAGCGCCGAGCCGAATCCGGTCCCCAGCGTGATGACCAGCTCGACGCCCTTGCCGTGGATGGCGGCCAGCCCCTGGACTTCGGCGTCGTTGGCCACCCGCACGGGGGCCGCCAGCGCCTCGGACAGGGCGGCTTCGAGGTCGAAGCCCTGAAACGCCTCGGTGCCCAGGTTGGCGGCGGTGCGGATCACGCCGCGCCGGATCACGCCCGGAAAGCCGACGGCGACGCGGTCCCAGCGGGGCAGGGGCCGGGTCAGCAGCGTGAGGGCGTCGATCAGCTTCGGCGGATCGAGCGGATGGGGCGTTTCGACCCGGACGGGCGGCACGAGGAACTGTCCTGCATCGTCGAGGACCGATGCCTTGAGTCCGGTGCCGCCGATGTCGATCGAGAGCGTGGAGGTCATGAATCCTTTCGGGGCGCCCGGGCCGCGATGTCGCTCAGGATCCCGGTAATCAGGGCGGTCCAGCCAGTCTGATGGCTGGCACCGAGCCCCTGTCCGGTTTCGCCATGAAAGTACTCGTAGAAGAGTACCAGATCGCGCCAGTGCGGGTCATCGGCGTAGCGTCGGTCGGCGCCGTTGAGCGGACGGGCGCCGCTGGCATCCGGCAGGAAGAGCCGGCTCAGCCGGCGCTGGAGCTCGGCCGCGACGCCGGCGAGCGTCATGCGTCGGCCGGAGCCGGTCGGGCACTCGACCGTGAGCTCGTCGCCGTAGAAGTGATGATAGCGCTCGAGTGCTTCGATCAGCAGATAGTTGAGGGGCAGCCAGATCGGACCGCGCCAGTTGGAGTTGCCGCCGAAGAGCCGCGAGGTGGCCTCACCGGGCTCGTAGTCCACCCGGTGCGTCATGCCGTGGGTCTCGAGCACGAAGGGGTGCCTGGCGTGGAAGCGGGACACGGAGCGAACGCCGTAGGGCGACAGGAACTCGTTCTCGTCGAGCACGTAGTGCAGGACGCGCTCGAGCCGGGCGCGCGAGGGAACGGCCAGCAGGCGGTGGCCGTGCCCGCCATCGCCGCGCGTGTCCATGTACGAGGTATAGCGCGCGAGATCGGGGCGGTTGGTGAGGAACCATTCGGTGCGGCGGGCAAAGCCCGGCAGCCGGTCGATGACGTCTTGCTCCAGCACCTCGCAGGCAAAGAGCGGTATCACGCCCACCAGGGAGCGCACCCGGAGCGGAAGCTCGGTGCCGTCCACGTGCAGCTCGTCGTAGTAGAACCCGTCCTCTTCGTTCCAGAGGCCGGCCGATCCCACCGCGTTCATGGCGTCGACGATGGCGATGAAATGCTCGAAGAACTTGGATGCCATGTCTTCGTACGCGGCATCGTGGGTTGCGAGCTCCAGGGCCATCGAGAGCATGGTGCCGCAGTAGAACGCCATCCACGCGGTGCCGTCGGCCTGCTCGAGCGTGCCGCCGCCGGGGAGGGGAAGCGAGCGGTCGAACACGCCGATGTTGTCGAGGCCCAGGAAGCCGCCGGCAAAGATGTGCCGGCCGCCGACGTCCTTCCGGTTGACCCACCAGGTGAAGTTGAGCAGCAGCTTCTGGAAGCAACGCGCCAGGAATTCGAGATCCCGCTTTCCACGGGGGCCCGTCATCTTGTACACCCGCCAGCAGGCCCAGGCGTGTACCGGAGGGTTCACGTCGTCAAAGGCAAACTCGTACGCCGGCAGCTGGCCGCTCGGATGCATGTACCACTCGCGGAGAAAGAGCACCAGCTGCCGCTTGGCCAGCTCCTGGTCGAGCGCCGCGAACGGGATCATGTGAAAGGCCAGATCCCACGCCGCGTACCAGGGATACTCCCAGGTGTCGGGCATGGAGATCACGTCGCGATTGTAGAGATGGGGCCAGTCGTGATTGCGGCCGAGCAGGCGGGAGGCCGGCGGCGGGGGTGAGGCGGGGTCGCCGGCGAGCCAGTCTGCCACGACATAGTTGTAGAACTGCTGCGACCAGAGCATCCCCGCATATCCCTGGCGGATGATGCGTCGCTCCTCATCGGTGGCGGCGGACGGGATGAGCGAGGCGTAGAAGGTGTCGGCCTCCTCGCGCCGCCGCGTCATGACGTCGTCGAAGCCGGGGCCGAAGGGCTTGCCCCGGCGGATCGACTCAGCCGTGAGCCGGAGCCGGACCACGATTTCGGCGCCCGCCGGGACGTCGAGCTCGTAGTGCGCGGCGGCCTTGGTGCCGGTCCCCGCCGGATTGACGGCATCATGCCGGCCATGCACCACGCATTCGTGAAACGCATCCTTGACGTAGGGTGTGGCGTTGGGCCGGCCGAAGAGCCGCTCGGTGTTGGTTTCGTTCTCGGTGAAGAGGAGGCCGGGAAGGCCCGCCGGGCCGGCTTCCATGATGAGGCGGTGGTGCCCCAGTGTGGCGTGGGCGGAGCGCACGGCGTCGTCGCCGTCGCGGGTGAGCTGGCCCCGCGGCGGATAGCCCTCGCCGCTTCGGCCCCACGACCACGTGTTCCGGAGCCAGAGCGTGGGCAGGAGGTGGAGCGCGGCCGCGGCGGGGCCCCGGTTGGCCACCGTAAGCCGGATCAGGATGTCTTCGGGGGCGGCCTTGGCGTACTCCACGGTCACGTCGAAGTAGCGATCGCCGTCGAAGATGCCGGTGTCCGTCAGCTCGTATTCGGGCTCACCGACGCCGCGACGCGCATTTTCCGTGACCAGGTCCGAGTAGGGGAAGGCGGCCTGAGGATACTTGTAGAGTGCCCGCAGGTAGGAGTGCGTGGGGCTCGCATCGAGGAAGTAGTAGCACTCCTTGACGTCCTCACCGTGGTTGCCTTCGGGATTCGTCAGGCCGAACAGGCGCTCCTTGAGGATCGGATCTTGTCCGTTCCAGAGGGTGAGCGCGAAGCAGAGGCGGCCCTGTCGGTCGCAGAAGCCGAGCAGCCCGTCCTCGCCCCAGCGATAGGCGCGGCTCCGCGCATGGTCGTGGGGAAACGAGGCCCACACCGAGCCGTCGGCCGAGTAATCTTCCCGCACCGTGCCCCACTGCCGCTCGGACAGATAGGGGCCCCAGCGCCGCCAGTTGGCGCGCCGGGCGGCGTCCTGCCTGAGCCGCGCCGTTTCGCGATCCGCCACGTGTTGCCTTCCCGGAGGTTGGTCTGAACGTACCTGACGGGTCCTTCCGCGCAACGCCGGCACCGTCGTGGCGCACTCCCGCGGCCTCGGGCGAGTTGCTGCGCCTGGCCCTGCCGATCGTGGTCGTACAGGTGGGGCTCATGCTCATGGGCGTGGTGGACTCGATCATGGTGGGCCGCATCTCGGCGGCGGCGCTCGCGGGCGTGGCACTCGGCAACGTGTTCTTCTACGCCTGTGCCGTGTTCGGGATGGGGACGCTGCTGGCGCTGGATCCGATCGTGGCCCAGGCGGTGGGTGCGCAGGACGACGCGGCCGTCACGCGCGCGCTCCAGCGCGGATTGATCCTGGCGGCGGTGCTCACGGTGCCGATCTCGCTCCTGCTCTCGACTGTCCGGCCGGCGCTGGTCCTGCTCGGCCAGCCGGCCGATGTGGTGCCGATCGCAAGCGGCTATGTGTGGCGGGAGATTCCGGGGGTGCTGCCGTTTCTGGCCTTCACGGTGCTCCGCCAGACGCTGCAGGCGCTGGGCCGCATGCGGGCGATCGTCGTGGCCATCATCGCGGCGAACGTGCTCAACGTCGTGCTCAACTGGGTCCTGATCTACGGGCACTGGGGCGCGCCCGCGATGGGAGCGCTCGGATCGGCCTGGTCCACCACCATCAGCCGGTTCGTAATGGCGCTGGGGCTGGCCGTGCTGGCGTGGCGCGGGCTGCGGCCCCATCTCGCGTCGCTGCATCCGGAGACGTTGTCGACCGCGCCGCTCGGCCGGATGCTGGCCCTGGGTGCGCCGATCGGGGCGCAGATGCAGCTCGAGTTCGGCGTGTTCGGGGCCATCGGCCTCCTGATGGGGCGGATGGGAACGGTGCCGGTGGCGGCGCATCAGATTGCCCTCAACCTGGCGTCGCTGACCTTCATGGTCCCGCTGGGAGTGTCCGCGGCCGGCGCGGTCCTCGTGGGCCGCGCGGTGGGCCGGGAGGACGCCCACGAGGCGGGCCGGGCGGCGCGGACGGCGCTCGGGTGGGGTGTCGGCTTCATGGGGCTCACGGCGCTGCTCTTCCTGCTGCTGCCGGAGCCGCTGGCCCGGGTCTACTCGAGTCAGGCGGGGGTGGTCGCCCTGGCGGCGGCCCTGCTCCCGATCGCGGGCGTGTTCCAGGTGTTCGACGGGATCCAGGTCGTCTCCATCGGCGCGCTACGCGGCCTGGGCGACACCCGGACCCCGTTTGCGATGAATCTCGTGGGCTTCTGGCTCATCGGGCTGCCGGTCAGCCTGCTGCTGGGGTTCCGGACGCCGCTCGGGCCCAGGGGGCTCTGGTGGGGGCTGGTAGTGGGCCTGGTCGCGGTGGCGGCAGGGCTTCTGGTCCGGCTCCGGCGCCGGCTCCGGCGAGCGGTCCGCCGGGTGCGGATCGACGACATTTCCGGGGCTTCGGCGATTGACACCTCAGTGGGGCAAGCGTAGATTTGCCGGGCTCAATCCAGCGTTACGAGGGGACCTGGGAAGCAACCGGGTCCCTTCTTCGTTGGGGGGCCGCCCGGGATTTGCCCGGGTGAACACTGTCGGGGGGCACGGCATCACCGGACTTCCGGCACAACAACAAAAAGAGAGTACCGTGATGCGTACCACCGGCAAGGTGAAGTGGTTCAACGACGCGAAGGGCTTTGGCTTCATCACCCCCGACAACGGCCAGAAGGATTGCTTCGTGCATCATTCGGCCATTCAGGGACAGGGCTTCAAGTCTCTCGCCGAGGGCGAGGCCGTCGAGTTCGACATCGTCCAGGGCCAGAAGGGTCCTGCGGCGGAGAACGTCGTCAAGGTCCGCGGTTGAACCTCCCTTCGCCGACGGCGAAGTGAAGGCGGGGCCGCCCGGAACCCGGGCGGCCCTCGTCGCTTTGACTCTGAACACCTGAGAATCGGGGAATCATGATCGAGATCAAACTGTCGGACAGCGACAGCATCGAGTGGGCGCTCAAGGCCTTCAAGCGGAAGATGCAGCGGTCGGGCATCCTGAAGGAGCTGCGCCAGAAGCGGTACTACGTGAAGCCCAGCGAGGCGCGCCAGCTGAAGTCGGCCGCCGCGCAGCGTCGCCAGCGCAAGGACGCCCGTGGACGGGCGAGCCGCTGACCGCGATCAGCGCTCCTGCCAAGGTAAGCTTTCCCCCGCGTGACTCGGCCAAGTTCGCCGACGAGCTCAAGCGGCGCGTAGGATCGTACTTCAGGGAACGGGGGCTGTCGGAGAAGGCCAACGCGGCCATGGTGACCAAGACGGTCACGCTGCTCGCCCTCACGTTCATTCCCTATGCAGTGATTCTGAGCGGCCGGCTCTCCGCGCTCCCGATGCTCGGGCTGGCCGTGGTCATGGGAGTAGGGCTGGCCGGGATCGGCTTTTCCATCTCCCACGACGCGCTGCACGGCGCCTACTCCTCGGTGCCGTGGGTCAACCGCCTCATCGGGCTCTCCTTCGATCTCTGCGGCGCCAACGGCTACATGTGGAAGATCACGCACAACGTGATTCACCACACGTACACCAACATCGAGGGGATCGACGAAGACCTCACCGTCTCGCCGCTGCTCCGCCTCTCGCCGTCGGCCGAGCACAAGCCGATGCACCGCTACCAGCACCTGTACGCCTTCGCCGCCTACAGCATGTCCACGCTGTTCTGGGTCTTCGTGAAGGACTACAAGTATTTCCTGCAGCGCGACCTCGGCCCCTACAAGGACAAGAAGCATCCGCGGAGCGAGATCGCCACGCTGATCGTCACCAAGCTGCTCTACTACGGCTGGGCGCTCGCGCTGCCGCTCTGGCTGCTGCCGATTCCCTGGTGGCAGGTGCTGCTCGGATTCCTGGTGGTGCACCTGACGGCGGGCCTGATCCTGGGCGTGGTGTTCCAGCTGGCGCACGTGGTGGAGGGCACGGACTATCCGGCGCCCGATCCTGCCGGCGTGATGGAGCATGCCTGGCTGGTGCACGAGATGGCGACGACCTCCAACTTCGGCCGGCGGAATCGCCTGCTGTGCTGGTATGTGGGCGGCCTCAACTTCCAGGTGGAGCACCACCTCTTCCCCCGCACCTGCAGCGTCCACTACCCGGCCATCAGCCCGATCGTGGAGGAAGTGGCCCGGGAGTACGGCGTGCCCTACAACGCGCAGCCGACGCTTCGCGCGGCCATCGCGTCACACTACCGCATGCTCAAGCGGCTGGGACAGGCGGCGTAGGAGTCGTGCCGGGCTGAGCCGCCGGGCTCACCCGGCCGCCATCGCCGCAACCAGTTCCGCGTTCGTCTTCGTCTTCCGCAGGTCCACCAGCAGATCGTTCATTGCGTTGATCGGCGACATCCCCGCGATCCGGTTCCGGATCTGATGGGATGCGGCCAGCGCCTCGGGCGGGAGCAGCAGCTCCTCCCGTCGGGTGGCGCTCGCGATCAGGTCGATGGCCGGGAAGACGCGCCGCTCGGCCAGCTCGCGGCTCAAGACCAGCTCGCTGTTACCCGTGCCCTTGAACTCCTCGAAGATGACCTGATCCATCTTGCTGCCCGTGTCCACCAGCGCCGTGGCAATGATGGTGAGCGAGCCGCCGCCGCGCGCGGGATCGAGTCGGCGGGCGCTTCCCAGAAAGCGCTTGG
>Ga0310810_10002250_pt1 | contig 20636 bp, 21 predicted proteins | sample NCmetagenome_FD_207641 | JGI IMG/M metagenome (GOLD analysis project Ga0310810, IMG submission 207641) | Soil microbial communities from experimental microcosm in Duke University, North Carolina, United States - NC | ecosystem: Engineered > Artificial ecosystem > Soil microcosm > Unclassified ...
GGGGGTGCTGCCCGAGATCTGGTCCTACGGCCATCGCAATGTCCAGGCCGCCGCGCTGGACCCGCAGGGGCGGCTGTGGACGGTGGAGCACGGGGCGATGGGCGGCGACGAGCTGAATCGCCCCGAGGCGGGCAAGAACTACGGCTGGCCGGTGATCACCTACGGGCTCGACTACTCGGGGGCCCGCATCGGCATCGGCACCGCGAAGGAGGGGATGGAGCAGCCGGTCTACTACTGGGACCCGGTCATCGCCCCGTCCGGCGCGGTCTTCTACACCGGACCGGCATTTCCGGAGTGGCGAGGCGATCTCTTGGTGGGCTCCCTCCGACCCGGCGGCCTCGTGCGACTCCGCCTCGCGGGCGACCGGGTCGTCCTCGAGGAGCGCTACCTCGAGGCGCTCGGCGAGCGCATCCGGAACGTCCGGCAGGGGCCGGACGGCCTCCTCTACCTCCTGACCGACGAGCCCCGCGGCCGGATCTTCCGCCTCGAGCCCACCGGGGCCTGGGGCGGACCGGCGATCAGGCCCGCGCCAGCGGCCAGCCCAGCCACTCGCTGACGCCGCGCCCCATCACCCACTCGAGGTCTGGGCCCTTGAGCCAGGGCAGGTGCTCGGTGAACAGCGTGATGCACTCGTAGTAGGTGCACGGCATGCGGGTGAGATCCGTGCCCCAGAAGACCCGGCGCGGCCCGAAGGCGTCCACCATCTGGCGGATGGCGCCGTGCAGGTCGCGGAACGGATAGGGCTCGGCGGAGAGCGACGGCATCCCCGAGGCCTTCACCGCGACGTTCGGATGCTTCGCCAGCGCGCACACTGCGGGCAGCTCCTCGAAGACCTTGGGCGCCTTGCCCCGCACGCTGATGCCGACGTGGTCGATCACGAGCTTGAGGCCCGGATGTCGGCCCGCGATGCGGTCGAGGTGATCGAGCGCCCCGGGCACCAGGACCATGAGCGGCACCCCCGCCTTCTCCGCGGCCGGCCAGAGCCAGTCCGCGGTGCCGTCGGTGAGGAAGTGGCGGTAGTGCTCGTTGTGGAACGTGAAGCGCATGCCGAGCATGCCGGGCTGCTTGCGCCAGTCGGCGACCAGCGCGCGGCTCGCCGGATCGCCGAGCGCGAGCCGGCCCATCACCGCGAAGCGGTCGGGGTAGGTGCGCGCCGCCTCGAGCGCCATGTCGTTGCGATCTCCCTCCCAGGAGGGCGGCACCAGGACCATCCGGCGCACCTTGGCCAGGTCCATCTGGAAGAGCAGCGTCTCCTTGAGGATCTGATACGGCTTCTGCGCCTCCGGCGCGCGGCCGGGCGGCCACGGGCGGGTCGGGCTCTCCGCGGCCCAGAGGTGCACCTGCGAATCGACGATGTCCATGGTCGGTCGGCCTCCTATCGCGGCGCCTTGAGGCGCAGGTCCTCGTACGGGGCGGAGTACGAGAAGCCCTTGATGTGATCCACGCACGCCTCCTCGACCCTGGGACCTACCCCCCAGAGGAAGGCGAGCTCATACACGGGCACGTACATCGCGCGATCGTACATGATCTGCTGGATCCGGTGCAGCATGCCCTCGCGCTTCTTCCGGTCGAGCTCGCGGGCCTGGCGCTGGAACAGCGTCTCGATCTCCGGCACCTCGCCGGACGCGTAGATGCCGCCCTTGGTCGCGTACACCTCGATGCGGGTCGCCGCGTTGCCGGCCGGCGCGCCCAGGCCCATGATCACGCCCCGCAGCTTGTGCTCGCGCCACGACGTGAGGAACGTCGCGCGCTCCATCGTGCGCAGGCGCGTGCGGATGCCGACCGCCTGGAGGTAGTTGCCGATCGCCTCCGCCAGCGAGAAGAACGGCGGGAACGGGGTGAGATCGCCCGCGTCGAAGCCGCTGGGGTAGCCGGCCTCCGCGAGCAGGCGCTTGGCCCGCGCCGGGTCGTAGGCGGGCGGGTCGTAGGCGCGCGCGAAGTCGAGCACGCGCGGGATCAGGCCGCCGGTCGGCCGCGAGAGGCCGAGCGTCTCGGCCTGGTTGAGCCCGGCCCGGTCCAGCGCGAAGCCGGCGGCCTGGCGCACCCGCAGGTCGTGCCACGGCGACTTCGGATCCCACTGCTCGGGCAGATCGAGGAAGACCACGCCGGGCGGCATCGCGGCGGCGAGCTTGAGCCCCGGCGTGCGCTTGACCTCCTCCGCGGTGGGCCCGCTCAGCAGGTAGACGATGTCGACGTCGCCCGCCTTGAGCGCGGCGGCGCGCGTGGTCTCGTCGGGCATGCTGCGGAAGACGAGGCGCTTCACCGCCGGGGCACTCCGGGCGTGAAGCTCACGACCCGGTACGGACCCGCGCCGATCGGGGCCTTCTTGAAGCCGTCGTCCCCCACCTTCTCCACGTACCTCTTGGGCACGATCCACGCGGCGCCGGTGGCGGAGGTCCCGTAGAACGTCATGAAGTCCGGCCACGGCTCCTTGAGGTGGAAGCGCACCCGGCCGGGATCGACGATCTGCACCTCGCGGACCCGGTCGTGGAGCAGCTTGGCCGCGGCCCCCTTGTACCGGTCGAACGTGAACTTCACGTCCTCCGCGGTCACCGGGTCGCCGTTGTGGAACTTCACGTTCTTCCGCAGGACGAACTCGTAGACGAGGCCGTCCTTCGACTGCGTCCACGACTCGGCCAGGCTCGGGGTGTTGTCGCCCCCCGGCATCGGCTTCACGAGCGCGTCGTGCACCGCGTACAGCACCATGAACGGGTTGATGAAGGCCTCGGTCTCGGCCGGATCGAGCCACTTGGCGGCCAGCGTCACGTGGAGGCCCCACGTCATCGTGCCCTCGGGCGCGGCCGCCGCGGGGGACGGGATCAGGGCGAGGGCGGACAGCAGCAGAACGGTGAGGGCAAGTCGTCGCATGACGCCTCCGGTCCGTTCGGACGGTTAGTGACGCATCCGGGCCGCGGTCAGCCGACCGGGGTCGAACGGCTCCAGGTCGACCGTCTTCGCGGCGCCGTCGGTGATGAGCTCGGCCAGCGCCAGGCCGGTGGCCGGCGCGTTGAGCATGCCCCAGGGCCCGTGGCCGGTGGCCACGTAGGCGGAGGTCGCGCCCGGCACCGGGCCGATCACCGGCAGGCCGTCGTCGGCGACCGGCCGGTAGCAGGCCTGCCGACGCGTGACGGCCGCGGTGGCCAGCGCGGTGGAGACCCGCCCGGCCGCGCGGGCCAGGACCGCGCAGCCCGCCTCGCTGACCTCCACGCCCTCCGCCGACTCGGGTAGCGGCTGCCGATCGGCCATGCCGCAGACGTACACCGTGCCGTCGGGCCGCGGGATGATCTCGGGCTCGAGCGCGGCGCCGTCCGCGGTGCGGTAGTCCATGAAGAGCGCGTGCGCGGGCACGTCCGCCGCGGCGAGCGTGACGCTGTAGCCCTTGAGCCCGTGGATGCGGGGCAGGCGCACGCCGCCGACGCGCCCGGTCCATGGGCCCATCGCGAGCACCACCGCGTCCGCGTCGAGGGTCTCGCCGTCGACCACCACGCCGCGCGCGGCACCGTCGCGCACCGCCACCGCCTCCACCACGCCGAGCCGCAGGACCGCGCCGCTCGCCCGGGCCGCCTCGACCAGCGCCTCGGTGAAGCGCGCCGGGTGCACCTGGGCCGTCGTCTCGGTGGTGCCGATGGCCCCCGCCACGACCGCGGGGCCGTCGATCCAGGCGGGCGCGGGCACCCGGTGGCCGCCCGCGAGCCGTCCCGTCTCGCGCGCGGCCAGCATGTAGGTGTCCATGCGACGGTAGCCGTAGTCCGCGTCGAGCTCGCGGGAGAGCGTCGCGTGGAGGGCGAAGCTCGCGCGGGCGAGCTCCTCGACCGGTGTGTTGTCGCACCAGTCCAGGGCGAGGAACCCGCCGGACTTGCCGGACGCGGCGCAGGCCACCCCGGTGCGCTCGACCACGGTGACCCGGACCCCGCGGCGGGCCAGGAAGTAGGCCACCGAGGCGCCCACGACGCCCGCGCCGCAGACGATGACGTGACGGGAAGAGCTCATGGCCGGTTCGCCGCACAGGGTAGTACAATTCCCGACCATGGACCACGGCGTCGTGATGTTCCCGACCGAGTACTCGATCACCCCCGACGAGTTCGCCCGCGCCCTCGAGGAGCGGGGCTTCGAATCGGTGTGGTTCCCCGAGCACACCCACATCCCGGCGAGCCGCAAGAGCTCCTGGCCCGGCGGCGGCGACCTGCCGCGCGAGTACTGGTCGGCCTACGACCCATTCGTGGCCTTGATGGCGGCGGCGGGGGCGACGAAGCGGCTCCGGCTCGGCACCGGCATCTGCCTGGTGATCGAGCGTGATCCGATCGTCACCGCCAAGGAGATCGCCACGCTCGATCGCCTGTCGGGCGGGCGCGTGCTCTTCGGCATCGGCGGCGGCTGGAACGCCGAGGAGATGGCCAACCACGGCACCGCCTGGAAGAGCCGGTGGCGCCTCCTACGCGAGCGGGTGCTGGCCATGAAGGCGATCTGGACCCAGCGGGAAGCGAGCTACCAGGGAGACTTCGTGCGCTTCGACCGGATCTGGTCCGAGCCGAAGCCGCTGCAGAAGCCGCATCCGCCGGTCATCATCGGCGGGGACGGAGAGAAGACCTTCGATCGGGTGGTCGAGTTCGGCGACGGCTGGATGCCGATCCTCCGGCCGCACACCAACCCGGTCGAGAAGATCCCGGCGCTCCACGAGCGGCTGCGGAAGGCCGGGCGCGATCCGAAGAGCGTGCCGGTGTCGATCTTCTTCGCGCCGCCCCGGCGCGAGGCGCTCGACACGCTCGCGGCGGCGGGGGTGTCGCGCGCGATCTTCGGCCTGGCGCCCGAGCCGCGCGACAAGATCCTGCCGCGCCTCGACGCCCTGGCCGCGCTGATGCGTTGACCCAGAACATCTACGACGACGCGGCGTTCTTCGAGGCGTACTCCCGGCTCCCCCGCTCGATCCACGGCCTCGACGGCGCGCCGGAGTGGCCCGCGCTCCGCGCCCTCCTCCCCGCGCTCGAGGGCCGCCGCGTGCTGGACCTGGGATGCGGCTTCGGGTGGTTCTGCCGCTGGGCGCGCGAGCAGGGCGCGGCCGACGTGCTCGGCGTGGACGTGTCCGAGCGGATGCTCGCCCGCGCGAGGGCGGAGAGCCCCGATCCCGCGATCACCTACGTCCGGGCCGACCTCGAGCGGCTCGACGTCGCCGGCGCCTTCGATCTCGTCTACAGCGCCCTGGCCTTCCACTACGTGAAGGACCTGGCGGGGCTCCTGGCCCGCGTCCACGCGGCGCTGGCGCCGGGCGGGGCGCTGGTCTTCTCGGTCGAGCACCCGATCTACACCGCGCCCGCGAGCCCCGGCTGGTCGGTCGACGCCGCGGGACGCAGCGTATGGCCGGTCGCCGGCTACCTCGACGAGGGGCCGCGATCCACCGACTGGCTCGCGAAGGGCGTGATCAAGCAGCACCGCACGATCGCGACGTACGTCGACCGGCTGATCGACGAAGGGCTCGCCATCTCGCACCTCGACGAGTGGGGACCGAGCGAGGACCAGATCGCGGCGCACCCCGAGTGGGTCAACGAGCGGCAGCGCCCGCCCTTCCTCCTGGTGGCGTGCCGCCGGGGAAGCGGCTAGGCCGCGAGCGGCCCGTTCGGCGTCACCAGGATCTTGCCGTGGCGCTGGCCCCGTTCGGCGTGGGCCACCGCGGCGCGGATCTCCTCGATCGGGTAGATCCGCTCCACCGGCGCGGTGAGCAGGCCCGCGCGCACCTGCGCGGCCAGCTCCGAGTAGATCTCGCGGACCTGCGCGCGCGAGCGCGGGGCCAGGGCGCGGCCCAGGATGAAGCCGACCAGGCTCTGCCCGTCCCCGATCAGCTTGCTCCGCGGCATGACCGGATCCTCGCCGCTCATCGAGCCGTAGTTGCAGATCACGCCGCCCTCGCCCGCACAGGCCGAGAGGCGGGCGGTGGCCTGGCCGGACACCGCGTCGAGCCCGAGGCGGATCGCGGCGCCGCCGGTCGCGGCCCGCACCCGCTCGGCCAGGTCGGGGCCGTCGACCACGCAGACGTCCGCGCCGAGCGGGGCGAGCTCCGCGAACAGCGCCTCGCGCCGTACCACGTTCACGGTGCGGACATCGCGCGCGTGCCCGAGGCGGATCACGAAGCGGCCCACCGCGGAGTTGGCCACGTTCTGGATGATCCAGTCGCCCGGCCGCAGCTCCACCACGTCGGTGAGCAGCAGCAGCGCGGTGGGCGGGTTGATGCGGAGCATGGCGGCCTGGAGCAGGTCGAGGCCCGGCGGCACCGGGATCACGTCGTCGCCCGCCACGCGCCGCCGCTGGGTCCAGTTCTCCCGCTGCAGGTTGATGACGAGGTCGCCCGGCTTGACGTGGGCGACCCCGCCGCCCACCGCGGTGACGCGCCCCACGCACTCGGCGCCGATGCCGGCCGGGACCGCGGGCCGCAGGCGATAGGTCCCGCGGCACATCGAGAGGTCGGCCGGGTTGACCGGGAAGGCGAGCACGTCGAAGACCACCTCACCCGCGGCCGGCGCGCCCGGGTCCGGGACCTCCACGCAGCGCACCGCGTCCTCGGGGGCGCCGTACCGCTCGAGCAGGACCTGCTTCATTGAGGGCCTCAGATCAGGAAGGCGAGGTTCGGAAGGGGCTCGGCCGCGTTCACGAGCACGACCGTCTTGCGGCTCATCCGCAGCTCGCCCCCGACGCGGCGGAGGCGGTGGGTCGCGCGGCCCGCCCACCAGTGTAGCTCGCGCTTCGCCTGCACCGCCAGCTCGGCGAGGATGAAGTTCGACCCCGCGACCAGCTCGCCGTCCGGAGCGGCCTCGACCTCGATGTTCGAGATGAGCCGCCGCATGAGCGACGCCGGCTCCTGGCTGTGGCGGACGCCGGTCTGGAGCAGCTTGACCCGGGTCTCGATGCGCGCCCGGTTGTCGTAGATGTGCGAGAGGTGCCGCTCGGGGTCCGCGCCGGGATCGGCGGTGGCGGGCATCCAGTACACGCCGTCGTCGGTCCACAGCGCGAGCCACTCGGCGTAGCGGGCCTCGTCGGCCAGGCGCGCTTCCCGGTAGAGGAAGTCGGCGACCGCGCGGTGGTCGGCGCCGCTCGTACTCACGCCTCCGTCATCACCGAGCGGAAGTGCCGCCAGAAGCCGCGGTTGGTCGTCTCGTCGGTGACGTGGGAGACGATCCGGCCGTCGTCGTCGACGATCTCGCGGCTGAGCCCGCGGCCGAGGAGGAGCCACGGGCTCGTGCGCGCGCGCAGGCCCTGCTGGTTGCGGCCCGCGATGATCAGGTCGTCCGGCATCAGGAACGACGCCGGGCCCATGCCCGCCTCGGCCATGCGGAGCAGCCGGCCGTTCCACTCCGGCACCCCCTTCCAGAACATCGGGGTGTGCCAGTGCACGCACTCCTCCACCGAGACCGGCTGGACGATCGCGATGTTGGTCTCCCCGAGGAAGAGGTTGGGGAAGATCAGGGCGTGCGCGGGGCCCTCCCGGAAACGGCGCTGGGCCGCTTCGGGCCCGTCGCGGCGCTCGATCTCGGCCACGAACCGCGCCACCGAGGAGCCGGACGCGCTCCCGAGCCACTCGAAGAGGCCCTCGTAGCCGGGGGACCAGTCGATCTCGATGTGGCCGCGGCCCCAGTCCCGCACCACCGCCTTGATCGAGCGCTCGTCGCCGACGACTCGTCGGTACTGGGACTGGATCGTCCGGAAGAGGGCCATGTGCACGAAGCCCAGGTGGTAGCCGTCGCTGTCGTTCTCGGGCAGCATCTTCCAGTTGGCCGCGCAGCGGTGCCGGACCCAGCCCGCGGTCAGCTCGATCTCGCCTTCCGGCGAGAGGTCGCACGAGCGGTCGATCAGCCGGGTGGCCGGGCCCAGGTGCTCGGCGAGCGAGATGCCGTCGGCGGCCAGGCTCGCGAAGACGAAGCCGCGATATTCCGACACCCGCGGCGCGCGCGGGAGGCCGTTGGCGCCCTTGTCGAAGTCGGCATAGCCGCCCGGATAGGGCACCCCGAGCAGCTCGCCGCGCAGGTCGTAGGTCCAGCCGTGGTACGGGCAGGTGAGGGTGCGGGCGTGTCCGCGGTCGGCGGCGCAGACCATCGTGCCGCGGTGGCGGCAGCGGTTGACCAGGACCGAGATCGTGCCGTCGCCGGCCCGCACCATGATGACCGGCTCGGCGCCCACGGTGCGCGTGACGTAGTCGCCGGGCCGCGGGACCTCGCTCGCGTGGCCCACGAAGACCCAGCCGCGGTGGAAGATGCGCTCCATCTCGTCGCCGAACACGCGCGGGTCGGTGTAGAGCGAGGCGTGGATACGATCGTCCTGCACGAGGTGCTTGTAGTCGATCATGGCCTACTCGTAGGACTCGGGGGCATGGCGGAGGCCCTGGCTCTGCGGCTGGTCGTGGTTGATCCAGAGCTGGGCTCGGCGCTCCGCGAGCACCGCCGCGATCCGATCCATGGAGGCGAGCGTCTGCTCGCGGCTCGCGTTCATCGACGGGACCCGGCGCTGCTCCCAGTTATCCCGGAAGTGGACCGCATCGCCCGACAGCACCACCGCGCCGGTCCGGGGCAGCACCACCAGCAGCGACTGGTGGCCCGGCGTGTGGCCCGGCGTGGAGAGGATCACCACGCTGCCGTCGCCCCACACGTCCCGGTCGCCCGCGAGCTTCTCGATCTTCTGGCCCGGCGCGAAGGCGGGCTTGACCGGCTGGGCCATGGCCCACTCGTACTCCGCGCCCTGGATCAGGATGGTCGAGGCGGAGAAGAGGGCCAGGTTGCCCACGTGGTCGCCGTGGGTGTGCGACAGCGCCACGAAGGTGACGTCGGCCGGCGTGACCCCGATCGCGGCGAGCTGGGCGGTGAGGGTCCGGGCCCGGCGGTAGGTGATGGCCCCGTTGGCCACCACCATGCCGTCCGGCATCGCGGCGACCGCGTCCGGGATACCGGTGTCCCACAGGAGCCAGCCGCGCGCGTGGCGGATCAGGTAGCAGTTGTCGGAGAACTCGATGGCCTTGCCCTCGTTGACCCCGGGCGACCAGCGGGACTGATCGCGCCCGACGTTCTGACCGCAGTCGAGCACGTAGAGCCGCTCGAGGCCGGAGTCGGCGGCGCGCCCCGCAGGCGTGACCGCGAGGAGGGCCAGGACCGTCACCGTGATCAGCCGGATCGCGTGGTTCATCGAGACCTCCCCGGCTGGACCGGAGCGAGCATCGGCTCCGCCGGGTCGCCGGACACGGTGGTCCGCTGCATGAGACGCTTGTGGTTGGTGGTGTCGTAGGGCGTCGCGCGGTGGAGCACGCAGCGGTTGTCCCAGACGATCAGGTCGCCAGCCTGCCACTCGTGCCGGTAGACGAACCGGGGCTGGGTGACGTGGTCGAGCAGGGCCCGCAGCAGCGCGCGGCCCTCCTCGATCGGGAGTCCCTCCACGTGGGAGGCGTGCGCGCCGAGGAAGAGCGCGGGCCGGCCGTTCACCGGGTTGACCCGCACGAGGGGATGACGCACCGGCGGGTACACCGCGCGCTCCTCCGCGGTGAAGAAGCCAGGCCGCACCTGGTCGCGCGACCACGAGAAGTCGTGCACCGCGACCGCGGTCTCCACGCGGCGCCGGAGCGGCTCCGACAGCGAGGGGTAGGCCGCGCGCGCGCTCGCGAACTCGGTGGCCCCGCCGGTGGGCGGCACGATGCGGCCGGAGAGCAGCGAGCACAGCGAGGGGACGGCCTTGAACGAGCTGTCGCTGTGCCAGAGCATGTTGGCGAGCTGGTAGACCATGCGCCGGTCGTCGGGCGGGATGACCTCCCCGGTCTTGATGTCGAGGTTGGACTGGCGCGCGAAGGGCGTGCCCGCGGCCGGGTTCATGCTGCGGGTGACCTCGAGCTCGCCGAAGCGGCGGCTGAACGCGATCTGGGCCGCGTCGTCGAGCGGCTGGTCGCGGAACAGCAGCACCGAGTGCTCCTCGAAGGCGGCGCGGATGGCGGACCAGGTGGCCGCGTCGAGGGGACGGCCGATGTCGGCCCCGTCGATGCGCGCGGCGAAGCTCGGGGTGAGCCGGGTCACCGCGATCGTCACGGGCCGCTCCCTCCGGGGAACTCCTTGAACACCGCCTTCAGCTCGCGGGTGGGCACGGTATCGCGCATCCAGGTGAACCCGCCGCGGTCGGCCATCTCCCGCGCGCCGCGCAGGAAGCCGGCGAGGGCCAGCCGGGAGAGCGCACCGCCCACGCTGATGCGCTTCACGCCGGCCTCCGCGAGCTGGGCCACGGTGAGGTCGGGGTCGGCCGCGCTCATCACCACGTTGACCGGCCGGCCGACCGCGGTGACCACCGCCCGGATGGCGGTCAGGTCGCGGACGCCGGGGGCGTAGAGCACGTCGGCGCCCACCCGCTCGAAGGCCTGCAGGCGGCGGATGGCGTCGTCGAGATCGCGCCCGTGCAGGAGGTTCTCGGCGCGCGCGGTCAGCACGAAGGGCACCGGCCGCGCGCGGGCGACCTCGACCGCGGCGTGCACGCGCTCGACCGCCAGGTCGAAGTCGTAGATGGGCCGGGCCGGATCGCCGGTGGCGTCCTCGATCGAGCCGCCCGAGATGCCGGCCTCCGCGGCGAGCCGGATGATCTCGGCCGCCGCCCGCGGCTCGTCGGCGTAGCCGTTCTCCAGATCCGCGTTCACCGGCAGGTCGGTCGCGGCCGCGATCACCCGGCAGTTCTCGATCACCTCGGCCCGGCTCACCGCGTTGGTGCCATCCACGCGGCCCAGCGCGTTGGCGAGCCCGAGGCTCGTGGTGGCGAGGGCCTCGAAGCCGAGCGCGGCGAGGAGGCGGGCGGTGCCCGCGTCCCACGGGTTCGGAATGATGAACGCGCCCGGGCGCTCGTGGAGCGCGCGGAAGCTGGCGGCCTTCTGGGCGGCGGTCTTCATGCTCGGGGGCCCCTCACGTCTTCTCGAAGTCGATGCGCTCGTACACCGGCAGGCCCTGGAGATAGCGGCGGAGGCAGTCGAGGCCCATCTCGACCGCGCCCAGGCGGACCCACTCGCGGCCGCCCAGGATGCGGGCCTTGCGGGAGGCCGCGTCCGACGCGGTGGCGATGGCCAGGCAGATGGTGCCGCCGAACTCGATGCGGTCGGGCCCGTCGTCGAGGTCGATCAGCACCGCGAGGGCGTGGGTGGCGCCGGTCTGGGCGCGCGCGGCGCGGGCCACCGTCTCCGCCACCGGGGGCGTGAGCGGGCCGTCCGGCGCGCCGCCCGCGAGCCCCACCGCGGCCCACACCTCGGGCAGCGTCCGCGCGATCACCCCGCGACGGAAGATCGCCTCCGCGCCGGGCAGGTGGGCGAGACGGGCCGCCATCTGCCCGCTCGTGAACGTCTCGACGAGGGAGAGCGTGGCCTGACGGCCCGCGAGCTCGCGCAGGAGCACGCTCTCCAGGGTCTGGTCGTCCTCGGCGAGGATGAAGTTGCCCACGCGCTTGCGCACCTCGCGCTCCACCGGCTCGAGCTTGCGCCGGATGTCGTCCATGTCGCGCCCGCGCGCGGTCAGCTTGGTCTCGAGCTGCGGGTAGTGCGCGCGGAAGCCGAGCTTGACGCTGCCGTCCGGCACCAGCGCCTCCACCCCGGTCAGGAGCGCGTCCACGTGCGACTCGCCCAGGCCGTAGGAGTGGAAGCGCTTGAGGAAGATGGCCCCGGGCAGGCCGGCCTTGGCGAGCAGGCGCGGGACGATCTGCTCCTCGAGCATCCGGCGTAGCTCGCGCGGGACGCCGGGGGTGAAGTAGAAGCGGGCCCGGCCGATGTCGACCGCGAAGCCGCACGCGGTGCCGATCGGGTTGTCGAGCACCTCGGCGGTGGTGGGGAGCATGGCCTGCTTGCGGTTGTTGGGCGGCATCACCCGGCTCCGGCGCTGGAAGAACTCCTCCATGCGCTTGAGCCAGTCCTCGTTGAGCGCGAGGTCCACCCCGGCCGCCTTGGCCGCGATCTCCTGGGAGAGATCGTCCACCGTGGGGCCGAGGCCCCCGTTGACGATGACCGCGTCGGCGCGCTCGCCGGCCAGGTGGAAGGCGCGCAGCAGGTTCTCGCGATCGTCGCCCACCGTGGTCTCCCAGTCGACCGACAGGCCCACGTCCTCCAGCTTCTGGGTGATGTAGCTGAAGTTGGTGTTGACGATCTTGCCGGTCAGCACCTCGTCCCCGGTGCAGATCACCTCGATGCGCATCACGCTTCCACCTCCGTTCACTCGATGACCCGATCCGCGCGCGACAGCAACGATGGCGAGATCGCCAGGCCGAGCGCCTTCGCGGTGTGCATGTTGATGACGAGCTCGAACTTCGTCGGCTGTTCGACGGGGAGATCGGCCGGCTTGGCGCCTCTGAGGACACGGTCCACCAGGCTCGCGCTGCGGCGAAACAGGTCGACGAAGTCGGTGCCGTACGACATCAGGAGCCCTCCCTCGACCCATCGGCTATGGCTGGCGGACGTCGGGAGGCGGTGCTTCAGCGAGAGCTCCGCGAGCCGATCACGTTGAACTCCGAGGGTCGAGTCACCGATGACGAAGAGACTCCCGAGACGCTCTCTTTCGATCGTCGCGAAGGCCCGGTCCAGGTCGTCACGTCGAGGGCCCTTGACCGCGACCGGGAGAACGGTCAGGCCCAGTGCGGGAGCCGCGCCCTCGGCGATCCTCACCTGTGGCGCGGTGCCCGGATTGGCGGGACTCCACAGGATGCCGACCCGGGTGGCCGACGGGACGACCTGCTTGAGCAGCTCGAGCCTCTTCGGGACGAGGTCGGCGTGAGCATCCGCCAGCCCCGTGACGTTCCCCCCGGGATGGGCGAGGCTCGCCACGAGCGCGGTGCCGACCGGATCGGGTTCGCCGATGAACACGATGGGGATCGAACGGCTGGCGGTCCTGGCCGCCAGCGCGCTGCCGGTCGGCGCGGTGACGAGGACGTCGACCTTCAGCCGGACGAGCTCGGCCGCGAGCGGGGAGAGCCGCTCGACCTGACCCGCCGCGTATCGCGCCTCGATGATGATGTTCTCGCCGTCGACGTATCTCAGATCCCGCAGCCCGTCCCGAAGGGCCGCGAGCCAGGGCCTGTACGACTCCGTATCGGAAGTGAGCGAGAGATAGCCGATCCGCCAGACCTTTGCCGCCTGCTGCGCCCCGGCGGCAAGCGGGGTGGCGACGAGAAGGACAACCGCGACGATGACGGTGATGGCGGCCGTCATGTCAGCTCATCAAGAGCGCGCCGGGGACCTCGCGGCCCATGGTCTCGATCTGCTCTCGCGTGATGCCCTGGGCGAGCAGGCCGGTGACGAACATCTGGAGGCCGTCGGCGGGGGTGGGGTTGCCGGTCTGGCCGAGGTCGGTGCCGAGGACGAAGTGCTGCGCGCCCACCGCCTTGATGCGCGCGGCGGTGTCGGCGAGGGGGATGCGCGGGGCGTGGCGCATCCACTCGAGCGGAGAGTCGTGGCCGGTCAGCATGAGCAGGGCGCAGAGCTCCATCTTGCCGCCCATCGCGGCCGCCTTCTTCATCTGGGCGAGGCTCATGTCGACGACGTCGAACTGGGCGTGGGTCACCACCACCCGGTCGCAGCTCTCCTCGCGCGCGGCCTCGATCAGGGCGAGCGCTTCCTCGGCGGAGGCGTGGCCGGTCTGCACCACCAGGCGCTGCGCGGCGCAGATCTTGAGGATGGCGCGCGCCTCGGGCAGCACCCGGCCGCGCTCGTCGACGACGCGGAGGCCCGACGGCGCGGTGCCGCCCTTGCGCACGTGGTTGTCGGCGTCGAAGGTGGGGAACCACACCACGCGGCCGTAGCCGCCCTGCATGCGCCACATCCACTCGACGGCCTGGGGATTGAGGCCGCCCACCGCCCGGTTGAGGGTGATGCCGCCGAAGACCTTGATGCCGGCGACGTGCTTGCGGACGAGCCAGGCCCGGTCGGCGGTGTGCGTGACGTGGTTCTTGAACACGATCGCTTCCATCTGTCGCGAGGCGGCCAGCGCGGCCAGCTCGTCGTCGTCGATCGCGCGACCGAAGATGTCGGGCGCGGCGTGGGTGTGGAAGTCGATCAGGCCCTTGATCGGGCTGACCGGGGGCGGGGGCGGGGAGTAGCCCTGCACGCCGGGGTTGGGGGTGGCGCGCGGCGCCTCCGCGGCGGGTCGCCCATGAGCCGTGCCCGCGGGTCGCCGGGAGCCGCGCGGCGACACCAGTCCGACCGGAGCGACGGTGCTCCCGTGGCAGCAGCCACAGACGAGATGGGGCATATCTCCGGCGATTTTACACGAGGCCTTGACTTGACGGCGGCCAGTCGTAGACTCGCCCCAGCCGTCCAGGCGGCACACGGTCCGCGTGAAGGGTCGAACCCACCTGCTCCGTAGCGACGAAGGAACCACCTTCCGCCCGATATCGCGGACACCGGGCACATGGAAAGGTGGTGCGCCATGCCCCTGCCGGATCGTCCCAGCCTCGAATTCCTGAGAAAGCTCGCCAAGGACCGGCTCGCCGAGATGCGCCGCGCGGACCCGTCCGCCCCCCTCGCCCAGGCCCAGCTCGCGGTCGCGCGCGAGCGGGGCTTCACGAGCTGGCGCGCGCTGCGCGCCGAGCTGGATCGTCGGCTCGCCGCCGCGGAGCCCGACGCCGTCGTCCAGCTCTTCGCCGCGATCCGCCGCGGCGACGGGACGGCGGTGGACCGTCTGCTCGCGGCCCATCCCACGCTGGCCAACGCGCGCGACGAGGAGGGTAGCACCCCGCTGTCCGCCGCGGTCGACGCGCACCGGGCCGCGCTCATCCCGCTCCTGCTCCGCCGCGGCGGGGATCCGCACCTGGTCTACGCCCACTCGGCCCACACCCCGCTCTCCTGGGCGGTGGTGATCGAGGCCTATGACTGCGCCCGCGCCCTCATGGAGGCCGGGGTCGAGCCGGACCTGTTCTGCGCCGCCGGCCTTGGCGAGGTGGAGCGGGTGCCCGCGTTCTTCACCCCCGAGGGCCGGCTCCGGCCACGCGCCTCCATCACCGGCAGCTCGCGCTACGCGCCGGACGGCACCCGGCTGCCGTGCCCGCCCGCGACCGACCGCGACGTTGTGTCGGACGCGCTCTACATGGCCTGCCGCGCCGGCCACGAGGGCACCGCGCGGGAGCTGCTGACGCACGGGCCGGATCTCGGGTTCCGAGCCTTCGCGGGCGGCACCGCGCTGCACTGGGCCTACTTCGCGGGCGCGCCCCGGGTGGTGGCGCTCCTGCTGGCCGCGGGGGCGGACCCCACGCTCCGCGATCCCGTGCTAGGCTGCACGCCGGAGGCGTTCGGCATCTGCTTCCCGGCCAGCGTGGCCTGGGGCGCGAAGGTGCGGCAGCGGCTGGCCGAGGACCCGCGCCGGGTGGAGGCGCAGAGCGCGCGCGGCGGGCCACTGCACGAGGCGGCGCACGCGGGCGCCCTGGAGGTGGTGAAGGCCCTGCTGGAGGCGGGGGCCGATCCGGGGCGGCGCAACGCGGAGGGCGATACCGCGCTCGAGCTGGCCCGGGCGCGCCCGGATCAGCCCGGGTGCGTGACGGTGGTGGAGTGGCTGGCGGGCAGTGCACCCGAACCGAGGAGATGACGATGTTCTTCGAGCTGCGGCAGTACCACATCCGTCCCGGGCAGCAGGAGAAGTGGGTGAAGTGCATGGAGGAGGAGATCATCCCGTTCCAGGTCAAGATGGGCATGGTCGTCCTGGGCAGCTTCGTGGGCGAGGAGGACGCGTCGGTGTACGTCTGGATCCGCCGCTTCGAGAGCGAGCCGGAGCGCAAGCGCCTCTACGACGCGGTCTACCAGAGCGACTACTGGAAGAACGAGATCGCGCCGCGCGTCCCGCAGATGATCGACCGCGAGCAGATCAAGGTGACGCGCATCATCGCCACTCCGCACTCCGTGATCCAGTGAGCGCCCGCCGGTGAGCGCCGCCCCGCTCGACACCGCCCGCGCCCTCGGGCCCCTCATCCGCGCCTCCGCCCCGGAGACCGACGCGCAGCGGGAGCTGCCGCGCCCGCTCTTCGAGGCGATGGCCGACGCGGGGCTGTTCCAGCTGGGGCTGCCGCGGGCGATCGGCGGGGCGGAGCTCGACCTGCCGAGCTACATCCAGGTCATCGAGGAGATCGGCAAGAGCGACGCGAGCACCGGCTGGGTCACGAACCAGGTGGCGATCTTCGCCACCTACGCGGCGCGGATGCCGCACGCGGCGGCGCGCGCGATCTGGATCGACCCGCCCCGCAGCGTGGTGGCCAACACCCCGATGGCGAGCGCGGAGGCGGTGGTGGTGCCCGGCGGCTACCGGGTCACCGGCCGGCAGGGCTTCAGCACTGGCTGCCGGCACGCGTCCTGGCTGGCCGCGCACGCCACCGTGGTCGAGCAGGGCCGGCCGCGGCTCGACGAGGGCCAGCCGGAGCTGCGCTACTGCTTCGTGCCGCGCGCGCAGGCCGAGCTGCTCGACACCTGGAAGGTGCGCGGGATGCGGGGAACCGGGACGCACCACTTCGCGGTGAGCGACGTCTTCGTGCCCGAGGAGCGCACCGTCAAGTCGGTGACCGCGCCGCTGGTCGAGACCGGTCCGCTCTACCAGATCCCCCGCACCCTCGTGTTCGCCTCGGGAGACGCGGCGGTGGCGCTCGGCACCGCACGGAGCTGCCTCGCCACCTTCGTGGAGCTCGCCACCACCAAGACCCCGCGGGCGATGGAGGCCCTGCTGCGCGACCAGTCGATGGTGCAGAACGATGTCGGCCACGCGGAGGCGGACGTGCGCTCCGGGCGCGCCTATCTCGTCGACGCGGTCGGAGAGATCTGGCACTCGCTCACCCGCGGCGCGGGCATCACGCTCGAGCAGCGCGCGAACCTCCGCCTGGCCACCACCCACGGCATCCGTCTCGCGGTGCGGGTGGTGGACGCGGTCTACAACATGGCGGGGGCCACCGCGGTGTACGACGGCAACCCGATCCAGCGCTCCTTCCAGGACGTCCACGTGATCAGCCAGCACCTACAGGCGCGCCTGTCCCACTACGAGCTGGTCGGACGCCACTGGCTCGGCCTCAAGATCGACGAGGGCCGGCTCTAGGCGGTGCGGAGAACGGATCCTTGACCCCCGACCCCCGACCAGGAGGAGACGGAATGGCGGCCCACCAGCCCGACGCGACCCCGAGCGACCTCTCACGCCGCGCTTTTCTCCGGACGACGCTCGCCGCGGGCGCGGTGGCCCCGGCGGCGCTCGCCGCGGGCGGGGCGGGCCGGGCGTGGGCCCAGGAGACCCCGAAGAAGGGCGGCACGCTGCGGGTCGCCTTCTACATCGAGGCGGCCACGATGGATCCGCACATGTCGGGCAGCAAGATCGACCGGCAGGTCTACCACAACATCTTCGAGCCTCTGGTCGTCCTCGACACCAACCTGGGGGTGAAGCCCGGCCTGGCCGAGTCCTGGCAGCAGCCGGATCCGAAGACGCTCGTGTTCAAGCTGCGCCGCGGGGTCAAGTTCCACGACGGCACCGACTTCAACGCGGAGGCGGTGAAGTTCAACTTCAACCGCATGAAGACCGAGCCCAAGTCGGTGCGCAAGGGCGAGGTGGCCAGCATCGACACGGTGGACATCCTCGACACTTACACGGTCAAACTCAACCTCAGACGCCCGGATGCGGCGTTACTCGCGACGCTCACCGACCGCGCGGGCATGATGGTCTCGCCCAAGACCGCGCAGGAGCGCGGGGCCGAGCTCGAGCGCAACGCCAAGGGCGCGGGCACCGGGCCCTTCGTCTTCGTGGAGTGGGTCAAGGACGACCACCTGCTGATCCGGCGCAACGACGGCTACTGGAACAAGCAGGGCGGCCCGTACCTCGAGCAGATCCGCTATCGCCCGATCCCGGACGACACCGTGAAGCTCCAGAGCCTGCAGGCGGGCGAGATCCACGTGATGGACTACGTGCAGCCGCGCGACGTGGCCGCGGTGAAGGCGGACCGGAACGTGGTGGTGCTCGACGTGCCGTCGCTGGCCGACTTCGCCTACCAGCTCAATCACACGAGGCCGCCGTTCGACAACCGCGCCCTGCGGCAGGCGGTGGCCTACGCCCTCGACCTCGAGCAGATCGTCAAGGGGGTGTGGCTCAACGTAGGGGTGCCGGCCAACGGGCCCATCCCGCCCACCAGCTGGGCCTACGACCGCACGATCCCGTTCATCAAGCGCGACCTGGCCAAGGCGAAGGCGAAGCTGGCCGAGGGCGGCAAGGCGGGCGGCTTCACGTTCACCGTGACCACCAACAACATCCCGATCAACGTGCAGGAGGCCGAGGTCATCCAGGCCCAGCTCGCGGAGGCCGGGATCACCATGAAGATCAAGCTGGTCGACTCGAGCACCCTGATCTCGGACGGCAACGCCAAGAACTTCGAGATGATCAGCTTCCAGTGGAGCGGGCGGCCGGATCCGGACGGCAACACCTTCCAGTTCTACCGGACCACGCCGGGCACCTCGCTCAACTGGTCGGGCATCTCCAATCCGCAGATCGACGCGCTCCTCGACAAGTCCCGCGAGGTCTCGAGCCAGGCGGAGCGCAAGAAGCTCTTCAGCCAGCTCACCCGGATCCTGCAGGAGGAGCTGCCGATGGTGTTCATCGTGCATCCCGTCGAGCCCAAGGCGTTCAGCCCCCGGGTGCAGGGCTACGATCCGATCCCGGACGGGATGATGCGCTTCAAGGACGTCTGGCTGAAGTAGCGTCCGGGCGGCTCCGTGGGACGCCTGATCCTCCGCCGGCTCGCGGCCACGATCCCGGTGCTGCTGCTCGTCACCGCCGGGGTGTTCGCGCTCATCCACCTCACCCCCGGCGACCCGATCGACGCCATGATGGCGGAGTCGGTGGACGACTCGGTGAAGCGCGAGCTGCGCCGCGAGCTCGGCCTCGACCGGCCGCTCTATCTCCAGTACGCGACGTGGATGGGCCGCCTGCTCCAGGGCGACCTCGGCCGCTCGATCCGGAATCGGGAGCCGGTCATCGAGAACGTGAGCCGGCGGATCCGGCCGAGCCTGCAGCTCGCCGGGCTCGCGATGGCGATCTCGCTGCTGGTGGCCACCCCGATCGGCATCCTCTCGGCGGCCCGCCGCAACTCCACGATCGACCGCTGCGGCACCACCTTCGCGCTCTTCGGCATCTGCATGCCGAACTTCCTCATCGCGCTCCTGCTGATCTTCGTCTTCGGGGTGACGCTGCGCTGGCTGCCGATCTCGGGCTACGTCGACCCGCTGGAGGAGCCGTGGGACGGGCTCCGCTCGCTCACCCTGCCCGCCATCACCCTCGGGCTCGCGCTGGCCGCGGTCGTCACCCGGACCCTGCGCTCGAGCATGCTGGAGGCGCTCTCCGAGGACTACATCCGCACCGCGCGCGCCAAGGGCCTCTCCGACGGCGCGGTGGTGCGCCGGCACGCGCTGAAGAACGCCCTGATCCCGGTGGTGACCGTGCTCGGCCTGCAGCTCGGCACCCTGATCGGCGGGGCGGTCATCACCGAGTACGTGTTCGCGCTGCCCGGAGTGGGCCGCCTGGTGGTCGACGCGGTCTTCGCCCGCGACTACCCACTGGTGCAGGGGGTGGTGCTGCTGATCGCGGTGGGCTTCATCCTGAGCAACCTCGCGGTGGATCTCCTCTATGGCCTCATCGACCCCCGGATCCGGCATCGCTGAGCCGGTGACGGCTCCCCTGACGCGAGCGGTGCCCGGCCGACCGGCGCCCGCGCGCCGCTGGCGGACCCTGCGGCACGCCGCGGGCGCGCGGCTCGCGCCCTTCGGGGCCGCGGTCCTACTGGTCGCGGTGCTGGCCGCGATGCTGGCCCCGGCGGTCGCGCCCCACGACCCGCTCAAGCAGGACCTGAACCACGCGCTCGCCCGGCCGGATCGCGCCCACCTCCTGGGCACCGACAACGTGGGCCGCGACGTGCTGTCGCGGGTGATCTGGGGCACGCGCGTGTCGCTGGTGGCGGGCCTCGGCTCGGTCGGCATCGCGATGCTGGTCGGCGGCCTGCTGGGGCTGCTGGCCGGCTATGCGGGCGGGCGGGTCGACGGCCTCGTGATGCGCCTGATGGATGCGGTGCTGTCGTTCCCGCCGCTGGTGCTGGCCCTGGCCCTGGGCGCGGTGCTCGGCGCCGGGCTCAGCGGCGTGGTGATCGCGCTCGGCGTGGTCTACACGCCCACGTTCGCCCGGCTCATGCGGGGCCAGGTGCTCTCGATCACCGCGCGGGAGTACGTGGACGCGGCCCGCGCCCTGGGCGTCCCGGGCTGGCGCATCGCCTGGTCGCACGTGCTGCCCAACGTCACCGCGCCGATCGTGGTGCAGGCCTCGCTGAGCGTGGCCTTCGCGATCCTGGCCGAGGCGTCGCTGTCGTTCCTCGGCCTGGGCGTGCAGCCGCCCGCGCCGTCCTGGGGCAGCATGATCAACGCCGGGCGCGGCTACCTGCAGCAGGCCCCCTGGATCGTCTTCGGGCCCGGGGCCGCCCTCTTCGTCACGGTGGTGGGGCTCAACTTCGTGGGCGACGCGGTCCGCGATGCCCTCGACCCCCGGCTGCGGGTCTAGGGTATGATCGACGCCATGACGCGGATCCCGGCTTTGGTGGCGGCGGTCCTGCTGGTGGCGGCGGGCCCCTCGCTGGCGGCGGCGGGCGAGCGGGAAGAGGCCAACAAGAAG
>Ga0310810_10002252_pt1 | contig 20625 bp, 18 predicted proteins | sample NCmetagenome_FD_207641 | JGI IMG/M metagenome (GOLD analysis project Ga0310810, IMG submission 207641) | Soil microbial communities from experimental microcosm in Duke University, North Carolina, United States - NC | ecosystem: Engineered > Artificial ecosystem > Soil microcosm > Unclassified ...
GGGCAACGCCGACGTCGGCGCGGCGCTGGTGCGACACCCGCGGGTCAAGCGGCTATCCTTCGTCGGCTCTGCCCGCACCGGCATGGCGATCCAGCGCGCCGCGGCGGAAGTCGCGGTCAAGAACGTCTCGCTCGAACTCGGCGGCAAGAATCCGTTCATCGTCTTCCCCGACGCGCCGATCGAGAAGGTGGCGGCGTCCGCCGTCGCCGGCATGAATTTCAGCTGGCAGGGGCAATCCTGCGGATCGACCAGCCGCCTGTTCGTCCATGACGAGATCTACGATCAGGTCGTGGAGCAGGTCGTCGCTAAGTCCGCGGCCATCCGCGTCGGCGATCCATTCGATGCCGCCACGCAGATGGGCGCGATCAATTCGGCCGCGCATTTGCAGCGGGTCGCACAATATATCGACGCCGGCAAGGCGGACGGAGCGCGGCTGCTGACCGGCGGAGCGCGGCCGGCCGGCGCCGGCTTCGACAAGGGTTACTGGCTGCAGCCGACCGTGTTCGGCGATGTCGACCAGGGATCGCGGATCGCCCGTGAGGAGATATTCGGACCGGTGCTGTCGATCCTGCGCTGGTCGAGTGTCGACGACGTCGTCAAGATGGCGAACGCGGTCGAGTATGGCCTGACGGCGGCGGTGTGGACCCGCGACATCAGCCAGGCGATGACGACCGCGCTGCGGCTGGAGACCGGCTACGTGTGGATCAACGGCGTCAACGCCCACGTGCGGGCGATGCCGTATGGCGGCTACAAGAACAGCGGAGTCGGCCGTGAGCGCGGCATCGAGGAGCTGTACTCGTATACGGAAGAGAAGTCGGTCCACGTGATGCTGTAGCGCCGGCGGAAATCGCAGCGCTCGGCTTGGCTAGAATTTCGGGAGACGAAGACGATGAAGATCAAAGGCGGGAAATTTCTGATCACCGGCGGCGCCAGCATGATCGGCGCGCAGATCACCGAGCAACTGCTCGAGGCCGGCGCTCGCGAAATCGTGCTGTTCGACAACTATTCGCTGGCCTCGCCCGATGGCGTTGCCGACCTGCTGGAACATCCGCAGGTCAAACTGGTGCGCGGCGACATCCTGCGGGCCAACGAGCTCTACGACAATCTCGAGGGGACCGACGGCGTGTTCGCGGTCGCCGGCTTCCTGACGCTGCCGATGTCGCAGAATCCGCATCTCGGCGTGGCGGTCAACGTCCAGGGCATGCTCAACACCTTCGACGCATGCCGCTACCGCCACGTCGGCAAGGTGGTGTTCTCGTCGTCGATCGCGGTCTACGGCGAGCCGACGGCCGACCTGATCGACGAGACCACGTCCTGGACCTGGAGCAAGCTGCAGCCGGGCGCCGCGCTCTACGCGTCTTCCAAGATCATGGGCGAAAATTTCGGCAAGCTCTACCACGACCGCTACGGCGTCAAATCGATCTCGCTGCGCTATTCGTCGGTGTACGGCGAGCGCCAGCACCTGCGCGCCGTCAATTCGGTTTACATCATGGAGACCTACGAGCGGCTCAAGCGCGGCGAGCGGCCGATCATCCCGGACGACGGTCGCGAAGTTCACGACTACATCCACGTCGCCGACGTCGCTCGCGCCAATCTGGTGGCGATGGAGAGCGAGGTGTCGCGGGAGAGCTTTAACGTCGCCACCGGCACAGCGACTTCGCTCAACGGTCTGGTCGAGATCGTGCAGAAGATCACCGGCACCAGACTGGAGCCCGAATACAAGACGCCGGCCGGCAAAGTCCGCGCCGCGGTGTCGACCAAGCTGGATTTCTCGGTCGAGAAGATCGAGCGCATGCTCGGCTGGAAAGCGCAGGTCTCGTTCGAGGAGGGCATTCGCCGCCTGATCGCCTGGCGCGAGCGGGAACTGCGCAAGGTCGCGTGAGGGACGCAGCGCCACCACGCTACGAGCTGTTCGCCCTGCGCTACGCGACGCGGGAGGCGCGCCGGCGCGATCACTTTATCGGCGGCGATCCGCACGATGCGCCGATGCCGATGGACTATTTCGTCTGGGTGGCGGTCTCGGGGGCACGGACCTTCGTCATCGATTGCGGCTTCACGCAAGCGATGGCGGCCAAGCGAAATCGCACCTTCCTGCGCTGTCCGGTCGCGTCGCTGCAGCTCTTGAACGTCGAGCCGGACGCCGTCGAGGACGTGATCCTGACGCATCTGCATTACGATCACGTCGGCAATCACGACGCCTTCCGCATCGCCCGCTTCCACCTGCAGGAAACGGAAATGCAGTACGCCACCGGCCGCTATATGCGCTACGGGCATCTGTCGCACGCCTTCGAGGTCGACGACGTTTGCGGCATCGTCCGCCTCAATTATGCGCAGCGTGTCGCCTTCTACGATGGTGACGCGGAGTTGGCGCCGGGCATCACCCTCCACCGCGCCGGCGGGCATTCGGCCGGGTTGCAGTTCGTGCGGGTGCACACCGAGCGCGGCTGGGTCGTGATCGCGGCCGACGTCGCGCATTTCTACGAGAATTTCGACGCCAAGAGGCCGTTCTCGGGCGCTTTCCACGTCGGTGAGATGCTCGAGGGCTTTGACGCTCTGGCGGCGCAGGCGCCGTCGCCGCATCACGTCGTTCCCGGCCACGATCCACTGGTGATGCAGCGCTATCCAGCGCCGAGCCGCGAGCTCGAAGGCATCGCGGTCAGGCTCGACGTCATGCCGAACAACGCCAATTGAGGCGGGAGATTACCATGTACGGCCACATCTACTACAACGTCGCGCGGCCCGATCCGGACCTGCTGCGGGCCTTCGCCGATATCCCGACGTCGACTCTGTCCGACGCCATGGGCCGCCACGGCGCGCTCTCGTCGGCGATCCGGCCGATGTACCAGGACATCCGCATGGTCGGCGCGGCGCTGACCGTGCTCTGCTTTCCCGGCGACAATCTCATGACCCACAAGGCCCTGCAGATGGTGCAGGCGGGCGATGTCTTGGTCATCGACGACGGCGACTACGACACCGGCTGCTTCGGCCACCGCAGCGCGCTCACGGCGCGGGCGCGCGGCGGCGTCGGTGTGGTCGCCTCTGGCTCGGTACGCGACGTCACCATGCTGCGGAAGGAGCGGTTCCCCGTGTTCGCGCGCAGCGTGTCGCCGCGCGCGCCGCAGAAGAACACGCCGGGCTCGATCAACGTCCCGGTGCAGGTCGGCGGCATTGTCATCTGCCCCGGCGATATTGTTGTCGGCGACGACGATGGTGTCGTTGTCATTCCGCGCGCGATGGCGAAAGCGGTGCTGGAGAAGGCGCGGGTCCGCGACCGCCGCGAGCGGGACGAGGGCGGCACCCCCGCAACCGAGCTGCCGCTCGATCCCTCTGGCGCGGCCCTCAGCCTCGACAAGCTGCTGTCCGGCAAGGTCGTCGAGCATCACGAGCGGCGATCCTGGGGTCCGGACGACGACGCTGCGACGGTGTGACGTCGTCTGAACGGCACGCGGGACTATTACCCAATGATAAGGCCTGCTAGTATATCAATCACAAAAAGATATACTGGGTAGGAAATGAAGCTTCAGCAACTGCGTTACGTGCTTGAGATCACAAGGCACGGCAACCATCTCTCCGCCGCTGCGCAGGCTCTCAACACGTCGCAGCCGGGCGTCAGCCGCCAGATCCAATTGCTGGAGGCGGAGCTCGGATTCAATATTTTCGTGCGCACGCGCAACCGCATCATCGGCGTGACGCCTCCGGGCGAGCATGTCATCGACATTGCGCGGCGGGTGATCGACGATATCGGCGCGCTGCGGTCCCTGCGCGACCAGGCCAGCGCCAGCGACCGCGGCACATTGACGATCGGCACCACGCATACACAGGCGAAATACGTGCTGCCGCGCGTGATCGCGACCTTCGTCGAGCGCTACCCGGAGGTCGAGCTTGTTTTCAAGGAGGGCGACCCGGAAGAGGTCTGCCAAATGGTCGAGGACGGGATCGCGGATTTCGCGATCGGCACCGAGACGACGCGAAGTTTCCCGCATCTGGTGCGGCTGCCGTGCTTCGAGATTGAGCGCAGCGTGGTGGCCTGTCTCGGGCACGAGATCCTCACTGTGGAACAGCTCACGGTCCAGGAAATCTCCAAGTATCCGCTGATCATCTACGGCGCCCGCCACAGCGGCCGCTCGAAGGTGATGAAGGCCTTCCGCGAGGCCGGCATCGAGCCCAAGATCAGCCTCAGCGCCGTCGACGCCGACATCTGCAAGACCTATGTGGAACTCGGTCTCGGCATCGCCATCCTTGCGGACATCGCGGTCGATCCGGAGCGCGATACGAGGCTCTGCGCCCGCAGCGCCAAGGATCTGTTCGAAAGCAGCACCTGCTTCGTGACGATGCGGCCGACCTCCTATTTGCGCCCCTACGTCCTGGATTTCCTCAATATCGTCGCGCCGACGCTCACCCCGGCCGCGGTGCGCGAGACCATGCGGACCGCGCGCCGGCGCATGGATGCGGACGCCTGATAGCGGGCCGGCGGAGTATTGCGCCAGGCAATACCAGGATTGTGAGAAGTTCTAAGTCCCGCCGGACGGCTCCTGATAGAAGCCACCGCGGGTATCGAAGGTATCAAGGAGCGGCTCCCGATGGCGCAGAATGTTCAGGCCGGCGAGGAATTCGACGTGATCGTCGTGGGCGGCGGCAACGCCGCGCTGTGCGCGGCGATTACCGCTCGCGAGGAAGGCGCGCGCGTTCTGCTGCTCGAGCGGGCTCCCGAGGAGGAGCGCGGCGGCAACAGCTCCTTTACCGAGGGCCTGATGCGCTTCGTCTATAACGGCAAGGACGACATCGTCGCGCTGTCGCCAGATCTCACTCCCGACGAACTCGCCAGCGATTTCGGCGTCTATACCGAAGAGAAATTCTTCGACGACATGGCGCGGGTGACGCAGAACCGCACCGATCCGGACCTTTGCGAAATCCTCGTCAAGCAGAGCAATGCCACGTTGCACTGGATGTCGCGCCACGGCGTGCGCTTCCTGCCGCAATTCGGCCGCCAGGCCTTCAAGGTCGGCGGCAAGTTCACGTTCTGGGGCGGTGCGACTTTGGCCGCCGTCGGCGGCGGCCGCGGTCTCGTCGATCAGCTTTATCGCGCGGCGGAAAAGGCGGGCGTGAAGATCCTCTATAATGCCTGGGCGCGGGATCTCATACACTCGGACCGCGGCGTCGAAGGCGTCGTCGCCAATGTCGACGGCGTGACCAGCGAAATCGTCGCGCGCGCCGTCGTGCTCGCCTGCGGCGGCTTCGAGGCCAACGCGGCCTGGCGCGCGCGCCACCTCGGTCCCGGCTGGGATTTGGCCAAGGTGCGCGGCAGCCGTTACAATTGCGGCGACGGATTGGACATGGCCATGCGCATCGGCGCGCAGCCGGCGGGTCACTGGTCCGGCTGCCATGCGGTCGGCTGGGAGCGCTACGCCGACGACTTCGGCAGCTTCGAGACCATGGACGACTACGAACGCGACAACTACCCGTTCTCGATCATGGTCAATGCCGACGGCAAGCGGTTCCTCGACGAAGGCGCCGATATCCGCAATTACACCTACGCGAAATACGGGCGCATCATCCTGCAGCAGCCCAACCAGTTCGCCTGGCAGATCTTCGACTCCTCGGTTACGCACATGTTGCGGCCGGAATATCGCGCGCGGCGCGTGACCAAGGTGACGGCGAACACGATCGAGGAGCTCGCCGAAAAGCTCGATGACGTCAATGGCGAGGCGCTCATCGACACGATCAAGGCGTACAACGCCGCGATCACCCGTGACGTCCCGTTCAATCCGAACGTGAAGGACGGCCGGCGCACGCGCGGCCTGGAGATCCCGAAGTCGAATTGGGCGGTTGCGCTCGAGAATCCGCCTTTCGAGGCCTATGCCGTGACCTGCGGCGTCACCTTCACTTTCGGCGGTCTGAAAGTCACGAACGAGACGCAGGTGCTCGACACCAGCAATCGGCCGATCGCCGGCCTGTTCACCGCCGGCGAAATGTTGGGCGGTCTGTTCTATTTCAACTATCCCGGCGCCACCGGCCTGACGAGCGGCGCGGTGTTCGGCCGCATTGCCGGCCGCAGCGCCGCGCAAGCGGCGGCGGGCGCGGGCCGGCAGACGCGGGTCGCCTGAGCGCGATTGCGCGGTATAGCTGCGTGCGGTGGCGTCGATCCTGACAATGGCGCGACGGCGTGCCGCCGACATTGGTTGTGGATGGCGGGTGCGGTCGGCCGCGCAATTGCACGCGGGCGCGACGATGCGCCTTCGTCGTCGCGAGCGCGATGTCCGCATGCCTCGCTATGCCGGGCCAGGCATAGCAGTATCCGCTCTTATACTTTCCGGTGGATGCTGGGCTTCGCTAGGCTGACCAATAACGATGAGAATGGGGAGGTAAGGTCCATGCGTAGGCTTCACTTCGTGACCGGCACGATCGGCGCCGCCTTGTTGCTGGCGGCCGCAGGGCAGAGCATCGCCGGCACCGACTATCCGACCGAGACCGTTCGCATGATCTCGGCGTTCGAGGCCGGCGGCGGCAACGATTTCATGGCGCGCACGCTCGCGCAGAAGTTCTCCGAACTCTACAAAAAGACGTTCGTCGTCGAGGATCGTACCGGCGGCGCCGGCGACATCGCCACCAATTACGTCGCGCAGTCGAACCCCGACGGCAACACGCTGCTGGTCACGACGAACGCGACGATCGTCATCAATCCCCAGATGTTCAAGGGGTCGATCAAGTTCGACCCGGTCACGAGCTTCGCGCCGGTGAGCTTGCTGGCGCGGCAGCCGTTCCTGCTCGTCGTCAATCCGAAGCTGCCGATCCATTCGCTCGGCGATCTCATCGCTTACGCGAAGGCGCATCCGGGCAAGCTCAATTTCGGATCGTCCGGTACCGGCGGCGGCGCGCATCTCGCGGGCGAGATGCTGAAGTCGCGGCTCGGCTTGCAGATGACGCACATTCCTTACAAGGGTATCGCGCCGGCGCTGCACGATCTCGTCGCCGGCAACATCGATTTCATGTTCGGCGCCATCCAGACGGTGCAGCCGTTCGTGAAGAGCGGACAGCTACGTCCGCTGGCGGTGTCGAGCCGCGGCCGCAACAAGGCGATGCCCGACATCCCCGCGGTCGCCGAATATCCCGGCCTCGAAGGCTTCGAATCCGATCTCTGGTACGGCCTCTTGGCCCCGGCGAAGACTGATCCGGCGATCGTCGCCAGCCTGGCGCAGAAGACGGCCGAGGCGTTCAAGGATCCGGAGGTGCGCAAGCACTTTGAGCCGTACGGCACGGTGCTGGTCGGCGGCACCCCGGCCGAGTTCTCGGCGGCCATCAAGAGCGATCTGGAGAAGTGGGGCGCCGTTCTCAAGACGGCCGGCCTGCTCGCCCAGAAATAACGCAACACCTTTTCACGGTCCTTATTCGAATGAGCGGAGCTCAAGTGCAATCGCAAACGCCAGCGCGGACTTGGCCGCGCGACATCTACGACGTGTTGAAACAAGTCGGCGTCGAGCAGATCGCCTATGTGCCGGATGCCGGCCATGCGCAGCTCATCCGGGACTGCGAGGCGGATAACGCAATGAGCGTTGTCTCGCTGACCACCGAGGAGGAAGGCGTCGCCATGCTCGCCGGCGGCTGGCTCGGCGGCAAGCGCGGCGCGCTGTTGATGCAGTCGTCCGGTGTCGGCAACTGCATCAACCTGCTCAGCGTCATCCAGGAATGCCGTTTCCCGCTGCTGATGATCGTGACCATGCGCGGCGAGTGGGGCGAATTCAACCCGTGGCAATTGCCGATGGGTCAGAGCGTACAGCGGGTGCTCGAGGACAGCGGCGTCTATGTGCAGCGCGCCGACCGCGCCGACGAGGTGCGCGACGTCACCTATGCGGCGGCCCAGATGACCTTCTCGAGCAATCGCCCGATCGCTGTGCTGCTCGGCCAGCGTCTTATCGGTTTCAAGGACTGGAGCAAGTGACTATGACGGAGCGCAGGCAAGGAACCCTGGACCGGCGCGAGGTCGTCGCGGCGTTGATCAAAGGGCGTGGCGACGCTCTCATCGTCACCGGGCTCGGCTCGACCTGTTACGATTTCGGCACGCAGGATCATCCCAACACCTTCTATCTGTGGGGCGGCATGGGCGCCGCGGCCATGCTGGGCCTCGGCCTGGCTTTGGCGCAGCCGACGCGCCGCGTCGTCGTCGTCACCGGCGACGGCGAGATGCTCATGGGCCTCGGCGCCTTCGCCACGATCGGCGCCAAGTCGCCCAAGAATTTCTCGCTCGTCGTCATCGACAACGAGCACTACAGCGAGACCGGCATGCAGCCGACACACACCCAGCGTGGCGTCAGCATGACCGGTGTCGCCAAGGCCTGCAATTTCCCGAACGCCGAGACGATCTATACCGAGCAGGAGATGGCCAAGGCCGTGCCGGAGATCTTCGGCGGCAAGGAGCTGGTGTTCCGCGACATCAAGGTGAACACCAGCCGCTATCCGATGTCGATCAAGCTTCGCGACGGTGCGCACATCAAGAACCGCTTCCGCGAAAACCTGCTCGGCGCCAAGGCCTTCGACTGAACCGCTACAACAGGGAGCACCGGCGATGGATGCCAAGGTGGAGTCTCTGACGAAATACAAGATGTGGATCGGCGGCGAGTGGACCGAAGCCGTATCCGGCGAGTATTTCGAATCGCAAAACCCCTACACGGCGAAGCCGTGGGCGCTGATGCCGCGCGCCGGCGCGGCCGACGTCGACCGTGCCGTCAAGGCGGCGCACAAGGCCTTCACCACCGGTGATTGGCCGAAGTTCACCGCCTCGAAGCGCGGCGCGCTGCTGCGCAAGCTCGGCGACCTCATCACCGACAATGCCGACGCGCTCGCCAAGATCGAGGTGCGCGACAACGGCAAGCTCTATTCGGAGATGCGCGGCCAGACCGGCTATATGGCGCAGTGGTACTATTATTTTGGCGGCCTCGCCGACAAGATCGAGGGCTCGGTGATCCCGAGCGACAAGGCCGACACCTTCAATTACACCGAGCACGAGCCGCTCGGCGTCGTCGCCGCGATCGTGCCGTGGAACTCGCCGCTGCTGCTCACCGCGTGGAAGCTCGCGCCGGCGCTCGCGGCCGGCAACACCGCCGTCATCAAGCCGTCCGAATTCACATCGGCATCGCTGCTCGAATTTTGCAAGCTCATCGAGCGCGCCGGCTTTCCCCCCGGCGTCGTCAATGCCGTCACCGGCTTCGGGCCCGAGGCGGGAACGCCTCTGGTCGAGCACCCGCTGGTCGCCAAGATCACCTTCACCGGCTCGGATACCACCGGGCAGCGCATCTACGAGAGCGCCGCGCGCGGCATGAAGCGCGTCAGCCTCGAACTCGGCGGCAAGTCGCCGAACATCGTGTTCGACGACGCCGATCTCGACAACGCGGTGAAGGGCGCGATCTCCGGCATCTTCGCCGCGACCGGGCAGACCTGCATCGCCGGCTCCCGGCTGCTGGTGCAGCGCTCGATCCACGATCGCTTCGTCGAGAAGCTGGTCGCCTTCGCCAAGACCGCGCGTATGGGCGATCCGATGAGCCTCGACACACAGGTCGGGCCGGTCACCACGCCGCCGCAGTTCAAGAAGGTGCTCGACTATCTCGACATCGCCAAGTCGGAGGGCGCCACGGCCGCGCTCGGCGGCCAGCGGTCCGAGCAGTTCGGCGGCTATTTCGTCGAGCCGACGATCTTCACCGGGGTCAACAACAGCATGCGCATCGCGCAGGAAGAGGTGTTCGGCCCGGTGCTGGCGGTGATCCCCTTCGAGGATGAAGAGGACGCGATCCGCATCGGTAACGACGTCGTCTATGGCCTCGCCGCCGGGGTGTGGACACAGAGCATGCGCCGCGCCTTCACCATGGCCAAGCGGCTGCAGGCCGGCACGGTGTGGATCAACACCTACCGCGCCGTCAGCTATCTCTCGCCGTTCGGCGGCTACAAGCGCAGCGGCATCGGCCGCGAGAGCGGTCAGGAGATGATCAAGGAGTACCTGCAAACGAAGAGCGTATGGGTATCGATGGCCACGGAAGTGCCGAACCCGTTCGTGATGCGTTGAGCCGGGGTCCGATGGGAACAGCAATCGGTACGCTGCCGGAAGGGTCGGGGCAGGAGCTGGTGAGCTTCGCTCACGGCCTGACGCTGAGCGATCTGCCGATCGATGTGATCGACCGCGCCAAGACCTGTCTGCTCGAGGCGATCGGCTGCGGCATTTTCGGCTCGACCCAGCCCTGGTCGCGCATCCTGCTCGCCGAGATGACCGCCGAAGGTGCGCCCGGCCGCAGCACCGTGCTGGACTCCACGCAATCGCTGGCCGCCCCGGCGGCGGCGCTGGTCAACGGCACCGCCATCCACGGCTTCGAACTCGACGACCTGATCGCGGAATCGATCACGCATCCTGCCGCCTGCGTTATTCCGGCGGCGCTCGCCGCCGCGGAGGCGGTCGGCGCCTCCGGCGCGCGGCTCATCGAGGCCATCGTCGCCGGCTACGAGGTCATGCATCGCGTCGGTCTCGCGCTCGGCACCGAGCCGGCCAAGCGCGGCTTTCACACCACCAGCCTGGTCGCGCCGGTCGCCTGCGCCGTCGCTGCCGGCAAGGTGATGCAGCTCGATCTCGACCAGCTCTATTCCGCGGTCGGGCTCGCTTGTTCGGCCGCCTCCGGCGTCAAGAGCTTCGCCGCCGGCCGCGGCGGCGGCATGGTCAAGCGGCTGCATCTCGGACGTTCGGCCGAGGCGGGCGTGCGCAGCGCGCAGCTCGCCGCGCGCGACTTCCTCGGGCCGCCCTTCGCGCTCGACAGCCGCTTCGGCCTGCTCGAAGTGTTCGGCGGCGCCGGCGCCGATGCCAGCAAACTCACGCGCAATCTCGGCCAGGCCTGGGCCATGCGCGATGTCTGGTTCAAGGTGTTCCCGATCTGCGGCTGGATCCAGTCGGTGGTGATGCTGCTCGCCGACGCGCGCGGGTCGCGGCCGCTGTCGATCGGCGACGTGAAGAGCGTGCGCATCGGCGTCAGCGCCTATGCAGCGAAGAATAATGGCGAGCCGGCGCCGGTCGACACGATGGGCGCGCAGTACAGCATTCCTTATTGCGCGGCGGTGGCGCTGATCGGCGAGCCGCGCGACCCGCACTCATTCCTCGCCGAGGCGGTCGCCGATCCGACGACGCGCGCGCTGGCCGCCAAGGTCGAGATCGTCATCGATCCGGCGGTCGAGGCGGTCTATCCGCGGCAGTTTGGCGCCAGCATGAAGCTCGTTCTCGCCGACGGAACCGTGCACGAGCGGACGGTGATGGAGTGCCACGGCACGCCGGCCGATCCGTGCACGCGCCAGGAGCACATCGACAAATTCCGCTGGCTCGCCGGCAGCCGCCTCTCCGCCGCTGCGATCGCGGAGCTGGCGGGCCTGATCGACGCCACGCCGACGCTGGCGACGGCGCGCGAGCTGACCGCGCCATTGCGCGGTACCGATCTTCACTCCGGCGAAAGGCAGAAGGCATGACGACTATCGCGTGTTCCCGGCGGCTTGCACTCGTGGTGGCCGCGGTCTTTGCCGCCGTTCTCGGAGCGACGGCAACTCATGCGCAGTCCTATCCCGACCGGCCGATTCAGCTGATCGTGCCGTTCCCGCCCGGCGGGCCGGCCGACATCGTCGCGCGGCCTTTGGCCGAGGGCCTATCGCGCGCGCTCGGCCAGCCGGTGGTCGTGCTCAACAAGTCCGGCGCCAGCGGCACCATCGGCGCGGCGTTCGTCGCCAAGGCGACTCCCGACGGGTACACGCTGCTGATGGGCACCAGCAACGAGCTGACGATGAGCCCGGGGCTGTTCGACCAACTACCCTACGACCCGAGCCGCGACTTCGTGCCGGTCTCGACCACTGTCCTGTTCCCCAACGTGCTGGTGGTCAACAACGACCTGCCCATCAAATCGGTCAAAGAACTCGCCGAGGCCACGCGGGCGCATCCGGACAAGTTCAACTACGGCACCAGCGGCATCGGCAGTACCAATCATCTCACCGCCGAGCTGTTTCGCATCGCCGCCAAGCTGAAGATCAATTACGTGCCCTATCGCGGCGGCGCGCCGGCCATGACCGATCTCATGGGTGGCCGCATCCAGGCCATGTTCGCGACGATGCCGTCGGCCTCGGCGCTGATCAATGCCGGCTCGATCCGCGCTTTGATGGTGACGGACACAAAACGGTGGAGCGCGATTCCGAACGTCCCGGATGCCAAGGAAGCCGGCTTCCCCGCCGTCAAGGTGATCTCCTTCAACGGCGTGCTGGCGCCGGCCGGAACGCCGCGTCCGATTATCGACAAGCTGCACGCCGCGGTTCTCGATGTGATGAATACGCCGAAGATGAAGCAGCAGATGGCCAAGAGCGCCGGCGAGGTCTCCACGTCGACGCCCGAAGAGTTCGCGAAGATTCTGAAGAGCGATTTCGAAGGCTGGCTCGCCGTCATCAAGGAAAACGGCATTCACGCGAACTGACCGGCCCGCTCAACACGAAATTGACGTTCATGACATCTCTCTTGAGTCGCGTCTGCGAGCGCACCCTCGACCTCGGCCCCGGCCGGGCGTACTGGTATTTTTCACTTCCGGCGCTCGAACAGGCGGGCTTCGGCGCCATCTCGCGCATGCCGCTGTCGCTGCGCGTCGTGCTCGAGTCGCTCGTGCGTCATTGTGACGGGCGTCGGGTCACCGAGCAGCAGGTCCGCGATCTCGCCTCGTGGCAGCCAGGGGCGGCGCGCGAGAGCGAACTGCCGTTCATCGTCGGCCGGATCGTGCTCAATTGCGCCGCCGGCATTCCGCTGCTCGGCGATCTCACCGCCATTCGCGCCGCGGTCAAAGCGACCGGCCGGCCGGTCGCCGGCATCGGCCCGAAGGTGCCGGTCGACATGGTGCTCGACCACACGCTGACCGTCGACTTCAGCGGCACGCCCGACGCGCTGGCGCGCAACATGGAGCTGGAGATCAGCCGCAACGCCGAGCGCTTCCGCTTCGTCAAATGGGCGATGCAGGCCTATGACGGCATTCGTCTGTTTCCGCCCGGCGCCGGCATCCTGCACCAGGTCAATCTCGAATTCCTCGCCCGCGGCGTCCTCGTCAAGGACGGCGTGATGTATCCGGACAGCCTGGTGGGCACCGATTCCCACACCTGCATGATCGCCGGGCTCGGCGTCGTCGGCTGGGGCGTCGGCGGCATCGAGGCCGAGGCGGCGGCGCTGGCGCAGCCCTACTACATGCTGACGCCGGACGTCGTCGGCGTGAACGTTATCGGCGCCCTGCGCCCCGGCGTGACGTCGACCGATCTGGTGCTGCACGTGACCGAGATGCTGCGCCGCTACAAGGTGGTCGGCAAGTTCGTCGAGTTCTTCGGGGCCGGCGTCGGCAATCTCACCATCCCCGACCGCGCCACCATTTCCAACATGGCGCCCGAATACGGCGCCACCATCGGCTACTTCCCCGTCGACGAGCAGACCTGCCGCTATCTTACGCAGACCGGACGCCCCATCGAGCAGGTGCAGGCGGTCGAGGCCTATTTCCGTGCGCAGGGTTGCTTCGGTGCGCCCGCGGCCGGCGCGGTCGATTACACGAGCGTCATCGAGCTGGACCTCGCCACCGTCACGCCGAGCCTTGCCGGGCCGAAACGGCCGCAGGACCGTCTGCCGCTCGACCAACTGTCGCGCCGCTTCAAGGAGCTGCTGGTTCAGCCGGTCAGCGCCGGCGGTTACGCCAAATCTCTCGCGGCGCCCGGCGCGGCCGGCAACGGATCGCAGCGGGCGATCGGTCACGGCGACGTCGTGATCGCCGCGATCACCTCGTGCACCAACACCTCCAATCCGATGGTCATGGTGATGGCCGGGTTGATGGCGAAGAAGGCAGCCGCGCGCGGGCTGCGCGCCAAGCCTTGGGTGAAGACTTCGCTGACGCCCGGCTCGCGCGTGGTCAGCAAGTATCTCGAGGCCGCCGGTCTCCAAGCCGGACTCGATGCACTCGGCTTCGCGGTCGCCGGCTATAGCTGTGGAACCTGTGTCGGCGCATCGGGACCGATCGACGCCGGGTTGGAGAAGCAGATCGTCGACAGTGACGTGATCGCCTGCGCGGTGCTGTCGGGAAATCGCAACTTCGAGGCGCGCATTCACCCGGCCGTGCGCGCGGCCTTCCTCGCCAGCCCGCCGCTGGTCGTCGCCTTCGCGCTCGCCGGCACCGTCGACATCGACATGGAAACGGAGCCGCTCGGCACCGGTTCAAGCGGCGAGGCTGTTTATCTTCGCGACCTGTGGCCGACACAGACCGAGATCGACGCCGCCCTCGCGATCGCGGCGCGGCCGGAATTCTATCGTGAGGTCTACGGCAGCGATCTCGCCGCCGGCAACCCGGCGTGGGGCGCGGTGGCGCAGCCGTCCGGCGATATCTACCCGTGGGACGACCGCTCCGATTACATCAAGGAGCCGCCGTTCCTCGCCGGTGAATTCCGCGAAACGGTGCTGACCCCGATCCGCGACGCGCGGGCGCTGGCGATCCTCGGCGACTCCGTGACGACGGACCACATCAGCCCGATCGGCAGCATCAAGGCGACGTCGCCGGCCGGCAGCTATCTGCGTGGCCTCGGCGTCTTGCCGGTCGACTTCAACAATTACGGCGCGCGGCGCATGAACCACGAGGTCATGGTGCGCGGCGGCTTCTCCAATGTGCGGCTGAAGAACCTGATGGCGCCCGGCACCGAAGGCGGCGTGACGGTGCATCAGCCCGACGGCGACGCGTTGAGCATCTACGACGCGGCGATGCGCTACAAGGCCGAAGCGGTACCGCTGATCGTCGTCGCCGGCGAGGAATACGGCACCGGCAGCGCGCGCGATTGGGCGGCAAAGACGACGCGGCTGCTCGGCGTTCGCGCGGTGATTGCGGCGAGTTTCGAGCGTATCCACCGCAGCAATCTCGTCGGCATGGGCGTGCTGCCGTGCCAGTTCCCGAGCGGCGAGAACGCGGCGAGTTGGAAGCTGCGCGGCGACGAAGTGTTCGATCTCGTCGGCCTCGACGAGCCGGTGCGGCCGCGCCAGCAAGTGACACTCGTCGTGCACCGCAAGGACGGAACGGTCGACCGTATTGCGCTGACCCTGCGACTCGATACACCGACCGAGATCGATTTCGCCCGGCAGGGGGGGATCATGCCCTACGTGCTGGCCGAATTGCTGACCGGAGCGCCCGCGGAGGCGGTCTGAGGAATTCCGTGAACGTCATCGGCGCAGCGCCCGGTGGGGGCTCGCCGCTCCCTATGAAAGGAACGATCAATGAGCAATGAATCGCCGCTGTACGACAAAGGCCTGAAAGTTCGCCGCGAGGTGCTGGGCCCGGAATATGTCGATGCCTCTCTCGCCAACGCCAACGAGTTCATGCAGGCGTTCCAGGAGATCACCACCGAATGGTGCTGGGGCTATGCCTGGACGCGTCCGGGCCTCGACCGCCGCACCCGCTCACTGCTCAACCTTGCGATGCTGACGGCGCTCAACCGCGCCCCGGAGCTCAAGCTGCACGTGCGCGGCGCAATCACCAACGGTGTGACGGTGGAAGAGATCAAGGAAGTGTTGCTGCATGCCACGGTCTATTGTGGCATCCCGGCTGGCCTCGACGCCTTCAAGGCGGCGAACGAAGTGCTCAAGGACATGGGCGCCGTCAAGGCGGCTCCGGCGAAACGCTGACGCCATGACCATACAAACCGTTGGATTGATCGGCATCGGCAGCATGGGCTGGCCGATGGGAGCGCGGATCCGCCAGGCGGGCTTCCGGCTTACGGTCATCGATGCCGTGCCGGGGCGGGCCGAGCAGTTTGCCAAGGAGACAGGCGCGGCAGCCGCGGCTAGCAATGCCGCGCTGGCGCGCGACAGCGACATCGTCATCACCATGTTGCCGACTAGCAATGAGGTGGCGCAGGCGCTTGGCGGCACCGACGGCCTGCTCGCAAGTCTGCGTCCCGGCAGCGTGATTGTCGAGATGAGTTCGGGCCTGCCGTCGCGCACGCGCGAACTCGCCGAGCAGGTCAAGGCAAAAGGCAGCGTGCTGATCGATGCGCCGGTGTCGGGCGGTGTGTCGCGCGCCAAGACCGGCGAGCTGGCGATCATGGTCGGCGGCGACGCCGGCGTCATTGAGCGTGTCACTCCGGTCCTCAAGGCCATGGGCACGTCGATCACGCGTGTCGGCGATGTCGGCAGCGCGCATGCGATGAAGGCCTTGAACAACCTCGTGTCGGCCGGCGGCTTCCTCATCGGCATCGAGGCGCTGTTGATTGGCAGCAAGTTCGGCATCGACGAGGCGGTGATGGTCGACATCCTCAACGCGTCGACCGGCATGAACAACTCGACGCAGAAGAAGTTCAAGCAGTTCGTGCTGTCGCGCGCCTTCAACGCCGGCTTCGGTCTTGATCTTATGGCGAAGGATCTCACCATCGCCCTCGACCTCGCCAAGGAGACGGCGACGCCGGTGCCGTTTGCCGCGCTGTGCCGGGAAATGTGGGCGGCCGCCTCTGTCATGCTGGGCAAAGGCCAGGATCACACCGCCGTCGCCAAACTGAGCGAGAAGCTCGCCAATCTCGAACTGGGTAAGTGAGTCGCCCGCCACGAGTAGTTACTTCAGAGGCCTGAGGGTACATTCACGGTTTTCGCGACCGTTGACGCGTCGGACATGGTCATGCAGCGCTGGCCGGCGTGACCAGCTACAGCGATTGTGCCCCACCATCGGAGGCTGCGCCCAGCCATACGAGCCATGGCTGCATATTCTGACTGGCGAGAATTTTGTTTGCGGTATCGCTCCCTCCGCCATTGCCTTAAGACGCTACGATTTTCTGCAGACTGCCGCGGCGCATCCAGCCGCCGATCTGAGAATCCGTTCGAGCCTCGGTACCCTCAAGCGATAGCAGCCCCGCAACCGTCATCGCGATCGCACGTAGCGACAGCACCGAGTGCTTATTGAGCGCCGAGGCGGGCCATTGGCGGCGGCGGGACTGTGGCTCCAGATCCTGCACCGTCCCGAATGCGGCCGCGACCGGCGACGCGCCGATCGAAAACGCTCGTTTGCTCGGTCGTGAGCGTCGCGGCTGACGGTTCGACCGCTCAGCTCATTTGTTGAGCGTCTGGGCCATGATGTCCTCGCAGCGCATATCGGCCGGGTCGACGCCGATAAAATCGCCCGCCATCGCCTTGCGCATCTTCGGGCCCGGCGGCCCTGCCGTGCGCCAACGGTCCGGAATCGGCGCGATCTTGTGCCAGTATTCGGCCGGCTGCGGGACGTGGTCGGCATCGTCAACCTGCTCGACCTCGGCCGTATATTCGGTGACGAAGCCGTTCGGCTCGATGAAATACGAGAATACGTTGTTGCCGGGACCGTGCCGGCCGACGCCCCATTCGATGTTGAATCCGTTTTCCTTCATGCGGCCGGAGCCCCGCATCAGCCCGTCTATGTTCGGCATTTCATAGGCGACGTGGTTGAGGGATGGTCCTTTGTTGCGGAAGATCGCCATGCTGTGATGGTCCGAGCTGCAGCGCAGGAACTCCATCATTTGCGAACTGTCGGATAGCCTGAAGCCGAGCGCGTCGACGAAGTAATTGACCTGGTCGGGCGTGGTGGCGCTGTTGAGCACCACATGGCTGATCTTGGTTGGCCGCGAGCGATCGACCGTTGCGTCCGGATGGGTGCGAACATCCGAGGAAATACTCATCGGCAAGCCATCGGGCGTATTGAAGCGGAAGCCGAAGCCGCCGCCGGCGGATGCCGGAAGGTCTCCGAGGCCGCTGACTTTAGTGCCGAACGCTTCCGCACGCTGCGCCAGGCCCTGGACCGCCGCGCGGTCGCTGGCCGCCATGTGAACCGCCAGGAGCTTCGTCTCGGCCTGTTCGCGCAAGGTGAGAACATGATGTTCGACACCGGTGCCGCGCAAGTGCACCATGCCCGCGTCTGCCCACACCTCGGACAGGCCCCAGACGTCGCGATAGAATTCCATTGACCGCTTGAGATCGCGCACGCCGAGCTCGACGCCCCGCACTCCGATCACCCGAGGGTTGTTCATTCCAATGCTCCTCGGCGCGGGATTTTCGAGGCCGCGCCCGATGCTTGACCGTCCGTCAAAAGGTCGCCAGACTCGATTAGCCCGGAAAGGCCGCGCGATAGGGCCCGTGTCGTAGAGTGCTCCTCCGTCGCGCCAAGGTGTGTCACTGTGACGTGTGACTGCGTCTGTCACCGGTCTGTGTGACAGCTTGTCTCCTCGTCACGGGTGACCGGCTCCGCAATAGAACCTCAACCGGCGCGACGATAATGGATGTTCAGGACATTAGTCAGCGCCCCACCCAGCGGAGATTTCCGCTGCCGCGGCTCGAGCAATTGATCGGCGCTGCCGGCATGCCAATCTTTCCGGACCTCATGTTCCGCGACCTGCGCGAGATCAGCGGCTGTGCGCACCTGTCCATTCTGCTTTTCCCGCGCGGGCAACCGATCCAGATCGTCCTCGCCGCCAACGAGGGCCCCCACGCGCTGTCCATGCGCATCGCGCAGAAATACGTCGTCGAATACTGGAAGCACGATCCGGCGAACAGGCTCGCCGGCAATGCGCGCACGGCGGAATTGGCGCTGCGCTTCGCGCCGAACGAGATCAGCGACAAGAGCTATCGGCGCGACTGCTATGGCAACTTCGATCTGGTCGATCGCTTCTCGATCTTGCGCAAGCGCGGCGAGACCACAGCCCGGCTCAATCTCTATCGGTCGCGAACGTCGGGCCGGTTCTCCGAGGCCCAGATCGGGGCGGTCGTCGATGCTTCCAGTGTGCTGTTCGCGCTGGCGCTCAAGCACCAGGACCTGCGGCGGCCCGTGGAGGGTGCGGCAGATGCCGCGCGGCGGCGCCTGCTTCTCGCCGAACCGTCCCTGACGCCGCGCGAGCTCGATATCTGCACCGGCATCATTGGCGGGCAGACCTCGGAGGCGATCGCGCTTAGCCTTGGGCTGAGCGTCAACACGGTCCTGACCTATCGCAAGCGCGCTTACTTCCGTCTTGGGATTTCCACGCAAAACGAATTGATGCGCCTGCTCATAATGAGCTGAGCGGCACGCAAACTGGGGGCTCTATGGCAGACGGCAAGCCGAACGTTGCGCCGATCCGACGGGTCGTGACCGGACACGGCGCGAACAACGTTGCGAAGGCGCTCATCGACGGGGCGCCGGCCAATATCAAATATCCAGCGCCTGGCATCGTCACGACGACCTTGTGGAATTCATTCGAAACGCCGGCCGCGATCGATCCCGGCGAGGGAGTCGAGGATCTCGGCGACCGGGAGATCATCCTGCCGCCGGTGGCGAACGGCTCGCGCTTCGCCATCATCGATTTCCTGCCGGGCAATGCCAACTTCATGCATCGCACCGATACGCTCGACTATGCGATCGTCATGTCGGGCGAAATCGAGATGCACATGGACCAGTCGGTGGTGAAGCTCAAGGCCGGGGATGTCGTCGTCCAGCGCGGCACCAATCACTCCTGGGTCAATACCGGCAGCGAGCCGGCGCGCATTGCGGTTATCCTGATCGACGGGCAGACGCTGAACATCGGTAAAGCGGTGCCGCGGCCGGTGGTGAAATAGCGCTATTGCGCCGTCGATGGCCAGCGCCGCAGCACCGCGCGCTCAACCGAAGTGAAGATTGAATTCACGACAAGCCCCAGGATGCCGACCAGCACCAGCATGCCGTAGACTTCGGCCGACCTAAACTGGCGCTGGCTGGTGACGATCAGGCTGCCGATGCCGGGCAAACTGGTCAGCATTTCGATCAGCAGCGTGATGATGATCGTCAGCGGAATGGCGATGCGCACGCCGAGCAGAAAGGCGGGGACGACGGCCGGTGCGACGATCTTGCGCAAGGTCATCGCAGGGCTGAAATGGAGGGTGCGCGACACGTCGATCAGAAGTTCGTCGAGCAGGGCGGCTGCGGTCGCCGTGTTGAGGAGGATAGGCCACACGCTCACCCAGAGGATGATGAAGAGCTTCAGGCTCTCGGCATAGCCGAGCAGAAGCACCGCCACCGGCACAAGGACGGGCGGCGGCAAGCCGCGGCAAAATTCGAGCAGGGGGTTGAGCGCGCGCCGCAAGCGGGACGAGCGCCCGATGAAGAGGCCGAGCGCAAAGCCGATGAGGCAGGCGAGCGCAAGCCCGGCGATGAAGCTGGCGAGCGTCGCGGCGAATGCCGGCCATAGCCGTCCGCTCCGCGCCAGAAACAGGACGCTGTCGAACCATGCGCTTGGCGGGGGAAAATAGGGCGATTTGACCGGTCCGAAGGCCTGCCACGCTGCCAGGCCAAGAAGCAGCGGCAGGAGACCCTGCGCGTAGCGCAGCGCTGCCATTGTGCGGAGCATCACGGCCTTACGCATTGTGATCATCCGCCCAGCGGTGACCGCGCAGCACGCGCGCGCTGATCCAAAGCAGGGCTGCATTGAGCGAGATCGACAGCAGCCCAATGAACAGCACATAGGCGAACATGCGCCGGGGTTGCATCGCCTGCAGTTCGCTGATGACGGCATAGCCGAGGCCGTGCGGGTTGCCGATCATCTCGGCGATGATCGCCATGACCAGAGCCAATCCCATGCTGAGCCGGCAACCGGTCACGATCG
>Ga0310810_10002253_pt1 | contig 20621 bp, 17 predicted proteins | sample NCmetagenome_FD_207641 | JGI IMG/M metagenome (GOLD analysis project Ga0310810, IMG submission 207641) | Soil microbial communities from experimental microcosm in Duke University, North Carolina, United States - NC | ecosystem: Engineered > Artificial ecosystem > Soil microcosm > Unclassified ...
CGAACGAGGTGATCAGGAAGTCGTCGAAGCTGAGAATGAAGGCCAGGAGGGCGCCGGCCATCACGCCTGGCCAGAGCTGGGGCAGAGTCACCCGCCGGAAGGCGGTGATCTCGTCGGCGCCGAGGATCAGCGCCGCCTCCTCCAGGCTCGTGTCCATTCCCGCCAGCCGGGCGCGGACCACGATGACCACGAAGGACAGGCTGAACGCCACGTGGGCGATGACGATGGTGGCGACCCCGAGCGGAAGCCCGAGCAGCGCGAAGAGCAGCAGGAGCGAGATCCCGACCACGATCTCCGGCGTGACGACCGGCACGTAGAGGAACGCCTCCACCGCCGGCCGCCCACGGAACCGGTGCCGCGCCAGCGCGAGCGCTACCAGGGTGCCGAGCGCCGCGGAGATCACCGTGGACACCGCGGCGACGACCAGGCTGAGCTCGAGCCCACGGATCACGTCGGCCCGCTCGAGGAGACGATGGTACCATTGGATGGTGAACCCCCGCCACTCGGCCGAAAACTTCGAGGCGTTGAAGGAGAACGCCACCAGCACCAGGATCGGCAGGTGGAGGAACCCGTAGACCAGCGCCGCGACGGCGACCAGTCCCCAGGGAGCCCTGGAGCGGAGGCTCACCCTGTCCCTTCCGCCGCGCGGTCACGCACCCGGAGATACACCGTGACGGCGACCAGGACGAGCGCCGTGACCACGAACGAAGCCGCCGAGCCGAACGGCCAGTTCCGAGCCGCGGCGAACTGGTTCTGGATCAGGTTGCCGATCATGAGCTGCTTCGCCCCGCCCAGCAGGTCCGAGGTCAGGAAGGAGCCCATGGCCGGGATGAAGACCAGGAAGCACCCGGCCACCACGCCGGGGAGCGAGAGCGGCAGGGTGATCCGCCGGAACCCCGCCAAGGGAGTCGCGCCGAGCGTTTCGGCCGCTTCCAGCAGCGTGGGGTCGAGCTTCTCCAGCGAGGCGTAGATCGGAAGGATCATGAACGGCAGGAAGCCGTACACCAGGCCGAGCAGCACCGCGAAGGGCGTGTAGAGCAGGGTGAGCGGGGCGTCGATCAGGCCGAGGCGCAGCAGCACGGTATTCACCAGGCCGCTGTCGCGAAGCAGGAAGATCATGGCGAAGGTGCGGACCAGAAAGCTGGTCCAGAACGGCAGCACCACGAGGAAAAGCAGCGCCGCCCGCCACCGGCCGGCCCGGGCCACGAGATACGCCACCGGATAGCCCAGCAGCAGGCATACCGCGGTGCAGACGAGCGACCAGACCAGGGTGCGCTGCAGAATGGCGAGGTAGAGCGGATCGAAGAACCGCCGATAGTGCTGCAGGGTGAATCCCGGCTGCACGCCGCCGTAGGTCCCGCGCGGCATCAGGCTGTAGGCCGCCATGATGAGCAGCGGGACCAGGAAGAAGAGCACCAGCCAGAGCATCCCCGGCCCGAGCAGGGACCAGGCCCGTGCCGCGGGGCGACGCTGCAGCCAGGCCAGGAGCCGCCGGCGCGGGCCGCTCAACCTTCCTCCAGCACCTGGCAGTCCTCCGGCAGCCATCCGACCGCGACCGCGTCGCCGCGCCGCCAGGGGAGCGGTTTGCTGAGCTGCCCCTCGTTGCGCAGCGCGACGGTCAGGTCCTCTCCGTCCGGCAGGCCGACGAGGACGTGGATCGTCTCCCCGCGATAGATCACCTCCCGCACCGCGCCGCCGAGCGAATTTTCGGCCGGTGGGACCTCGCCGGGGCGCCAAAGGTCCATCCATTCGGGTCTGACCGCGATCCGGACTTCCCCGCCCTGACGCACCGCCGGATGTTCGGGGACCCGGAACGCGCCGCCGCCGGCCCGGCTCACCTCCCAGTGTGCCCCGGAGCGCCGGGTGGCGGTCCCGGCCACGAAGTTGGAGGCACCGATGAACCGCGCCACGAACGCCGTCCGGGGACTCTCGTAGATCTCGGCCGGCGTGCCCAGCTGCGCGACACGTGCGTGCTCCATGACCGCGATCCGGTCGCTCATGGTGAGCGCCTCTTCCTGGTCGTGGGTGACGTATACGAATGTGGTGCCGAGCTGCTCGTTCAGCGCCTTCAGCTCGAGCTGCATCTCCTTGCGAAGCTGGAGATCGATGGCGCCGAGAGGTTCGTCCAGGAGGAGGATCTCGGGCTCCAGCACCAGGGCGCGGGCGAGGGCCACCCGCTGCCGCTGCCCGCCGGAGAGCTGGGCCGGCATCCGGCGGCGGTACGTGGCGGGGTCGAGTCGGACCATCGCCAGCGCGCGCCCGACTCGCTCGGCGATCTCGGCGGGGGGACGCCGCCGCTGCTCCAGCCCGAAGGCGACGTTGCGCTCGACGTTCAGATGAGGAAAGAGGGCGTAGTTCTGGAACACCATCGCGATGCCGCGCTGGTAGGGCCGCTCGTCGTTCACCAGCCGCCCCAGGAGACGGATCTCGCCGCCGTCGGGATCCGGCTGCTCGAAGCCGGCGAGCAGGCGCAGGGTAGTGGTCTTCCCGCATCCCGAGGGCCCGAGGATGGAGAAGAACTCGCCCCGGCGGATCTCCAGTGAGACACCGTTGACGGCCGTGACCTCGCCGAAGGTCTTGGACACGCGGGTCAACTGGACGACGGGTGGCGAGGGTGGAGGGGGAGCGGCCACGCGGGGCGTTCCTCGCAGGACGGACGATGGCGGGTGGGCGGTGTCGGAACGTACGCGGCGCCGTCAGGCCTGTCGAGAGCCGACGGCGTTGCGTCGCCCGAGGGTTCCGCGTTTGTTTCGCGCATGCAAGCCCCGGTACCGGCTACCGCCGCGGAGGAGCTGCACGCGGCCCTGCTGCAGGCCGGGCTCACGGCGGCGCTCGCAGCCCTCTGCGCCTTCCTGTACCACCGCTATCACAAGCCGTACTTCGCCTGGTGGGCGGCCGCCTGGGCGCTCTACGTGGTCCGGATCGGCGCCATCACCAGCTTCCTCCTCTCCGGCAGCTGGATCTGGCTCTACTGGCACCAGGTGGTGACCGGGTGGACCGCGCTGGCCCTGCTCTACGCCGCGCTGGTCTTCGCCCAGGGCGTCCGGTGGCGGCCCTGGTATCTCGCCCTGGTGCTCTTTCCTCCAGCCTGGTCCTATGTCGCCATCTACCGGCTCGACCAGTTCCTCTGGGCAGCGGGTCCGGCGGTGTTGTTCCTGAGCCTCGCCACCCTGGGAACCGGCTGGGCATTCATCCGCTACCGGCGACGGGTGGATTCCAGCGGCGCGACCCTGCTGGCGGTGGCGTTCGTGCTCTGGGGGCTGCACCACCTCGACTACCCGTTCCTCCGTGCCCGCGGCGCCTGGACGCCATGGGGCTACTACCTCGACATCGTCTTCAGCCTGGCGATCGGCGCCGGGATCCTCCTCCTGGTGGTGGACGATCAGCGACGGGGACTGGGCGCGCTCAGCGCGCTCTCGGGCGATCTCCAGCGGGCGGGCCGGGAGGAGGACGTGCTGGACGCCCTGCTCTCGCGTCCGCTCACCCTGCCGGCGGTCCGCGGCACCGCGCTGTTTCTGGTCCAGGAGGGTCGCCCGGGGTTCGTGCGCGGGGCCGGCGTCTGCGCCGGTGGGACGGAGCCGGACGCCAAGGGGAACGCGGTGCTCGCCCGCGCGCTCGCCACCGGCCGGCCCCAGGTGAGCGACGCCTGGAGCGGGGCGGGCGCGGGCGCCTACCCCTACGCGGCCGTACTCCCGCTCCTCCGCGAACAGGCCCCCATCGGGGCGCTGGTGCTGGTGAGTGAAGCGCGCGACCCGTTCACCGCGCTGGACGACGCGTTCCTGGTGGCTCTGGGCCAGCAAGTCGGCTCCGCGCTGGCGCAGACCGATCTGTACCGCCGGCTGGCGACCCGCACCGGGGAGCTGACCCGGCTCTCCGCCCGCATGGTGCAACAGCACGAGGCCGAGCGCCGCCGGCTCTCCCGCGAGCTCCACGACGAGACCGCGCAGGTCTTCTCCGCCGTCAAGATGGAGCTCGGCGTGCTCCGTGAAGGCATCGCCCCGCCGGAGCGTCCCCGGCTCGATCAGGTGCTGGCGCTGATCGACGCGGGGATCCGGACCATCCGCAACGTCACCAACGACCTCCGGCCCTCGCTGCTCGACGACCTCGGCCTCCTGCCGGCCCTGCGCTCGCTCGCCGCCGAATTTGCCGAGCGGAGCGGCGTCGATGCGACCTTCTCCGCGCCGGCGTCCCTGCCCGGCCTCTCGAGCGAGGCGGAGCTGGCTCTCTTCCGTGCGCTCCAGGAGGCGCTGGCCAACGTGGCCCGTCATGCCGAGGCGACGACCGTGGAGATCGGCCTGTCGGCGAGCGGCGGCCGCGTCCTGCTCCAGGTGCGGGACGACGGCCGCGGCTTTCCGGCCGAGCCGCTGGAGGCGTACGAGCGGAGAGGCCACATGGGTCTCGCCGGCATGCGGGAGCGCATCGGCGCGCTCGGCGGCAGCGTCCGGACGCTGCAGGCTCCGGGCGGCGGCGCGCTGGTTGAGGTCAGCGTTCCGGTGGACGGCGTGGGGCGGTCGTGAGCGACCCTGTCATCCGGGTGCTGGTGGCCGACGACCACGCCATCGTCCGGACCGGCATCCGGCATGTGCTGGAGGGAGAGCCCGGGTTCGAGGTCGTGGGCGAGGCCGCCACCGGCGCCGAAGCGCTCGCGCTCGCCGAGCGACTCCGGCCCGACGTCGCGGTGCTGGACCTCTCGATGCCGGGGGGCTCGGGCCTGTGGGTCGCCGCCGAACTCCGGCGCCTCGCGCCGGAGACCCACATCTTGATTCTCAGCATGCACGACAACACCGAGTACGTCATGGAGAGCCTGCGGGCGGGCGCCCACGGCTACCTGCTCAAGGATGCGGCAGCCACCGAGCTGCGCGGCGCCATTCGGGCCGTCCGGCGGGGAGAGTCGTTCTTCAGTCCCGCGATCGCGGGCCGGCTCGGCGCCGTGCTCCGGGGCGAGCCGGGCGAGCCCCGCTCGCCCGGGCTGGCCCAGCTCTCCGCCCGCGAGCGGCAGGTGCTGGTGGGAGTCGCCCAGGGACGGACCAACCGCGAGATCGCGCTCGAGCTGGGCATCAGCCACCGCACGGTGGAGACCCACCGCGAAAGCCTGATGCGCAAACTCGGCGTGCGCACCGTGGCCGGGCTCACCCGGCTCGCGCTCGAGGCGGGACTGATCGGACCCTGAGGTATACTTCGCTCATGAGTCGCGTGAAAACCGGAATCGTGATGATGAACCTGGGCGGGCCGGCCGATCTGACCCAGGTGGAGCCCTTCCTGCTGGAGCTGTTCGCCGATCGCGAGATCATCCAGCTCCCGTTCCAGGGATGGCTGGGACCGTTCATCGCCCGCCGCCGGACCCCCAAGGTGCAGGCCCTCTACCGCCACATCGGCGGCGGCTCCCCGATCCTGCGTTACACCGAGGCGCAAGGCCGCGGGATGGTCCAGCGGCTCGACCGGCTCTCACCGGAGACCGCACCGCACGGATTCTACGTCGCCTTCCGCTACATCACGCCCAGGAGCGAGGACGCGCTCCGCGCCATGGCGGCGGACGGCGTCGAGCGGGCGGTCGCGTTCACCCAGTATCCCCAGTTCTCCTGCGCCACCACGGGCTCGAGCCTCAACGAGCTCTGGCGCGCCGCGGGCCGCACCGGGCTGGAGCCCGCGTTCCGCTGGAGCGTGATCGATCGCTGGCCGGTGCACCCGGGCTTCATCGCGGCGATGGCGGAGACCGTCCGGGAGGGGCTGGAGCAGTTCGCGCCGGAGGAGCGGGACCGGGTGCTGCTGCTCTTCAGCGCCCATTCGCTCCCGCTCAACATCGTCGATCGCGGCGACCCGTATCCGCAGGAGATCGGCGCGAGCGTGCAGGCCGTCCTGGAGCAATTGGCCGTGGCGAACCGGTATCTGCTGGCCTACCAGTCGGAGGTGGGGCCGGTGCGCTGGCTCGGCCCGAGCACCGAGCGGGTCATCCGTCGCTTGGGCGAGCGCGGCGAGACGCGGGTGCTGGTGGTGCCGATCGCGTTCACCAGCGACCACATCGAGACTCTGAGCGAGCTCGACCGCGAGTACGGCGAGCTGGCGCACCGGGTCGGGATCACCCAGTACCGGCGTGCCCCGGCGCTCAACGACCGTCCCGCCTTCATTGATGCGATCGCGGATCTGGTGAGCGACCACCTTCGCTCGGGCGAGGTCTGCAGCACGCAATATCCCTTCCACTGCCCGGGGTGCGTGAACCCGCAGTGTCGGAACGTGCTCAATCCGGTCGGTGGGGTGGGAAGTTCCCGCGTCGCGGGGGAGGTCAGACCCTGACGGAGGCGTCCTTGGAGCGGGCGGTATCGGGGTCCCGACGCGGCTCCGTGGCGCCCTCGTCCCGCAGCGCTCGGCTCACCGGATAGAGCACCCGCCGCACCAGCCGCTCCGCCATAGCGCGGACCACTCGGCGCTCCCGCTCGGACAGATCGCCCAGCTCGCCGAGTGCCCGCTCCGACTCTTCCTCGACCAGACGGGCCGCCGCGCGGTGCAGCTCGGCGAGCTGCGGGGCGGCCTCGCGCGCGTCCAACGCGCGGAGCAGCCGCTCGATCTCGAGCCGGAGCAGCCGCTCGGCGTCCGCGATGGCGGGCGCCGCGAACCCGCTGGCGGGGCAACGCAGCTGCTGAAGGTCGTCGAGGTCATAGAGCCGGACGCCGGGCACCGCGCGGGCCGACGGCTCGACGTTCCGGGGGACCGAGAGATCGACCACCGTGAGCGGGCGACCCGGCGCGGCGGCCACCGCTTCGACCAGCATGTCGGCGCCGACCAGGGGGCGAGTGGACGAGGTGGAGACGAAGAGCACGTCGGCGGCGGCCAGCAGGGCCTCCAGGTCGCTCCACGCGGCCGAGACCGCGCCCCAGGAGGCCGCCAGAGTTTCGGCGCGGGTGCGGTGCCGGTTCACCACCGCCACCCCGGCCACCCGGTGCGGCACCAGCGCCTGCAGAATCCCTTCGGCTACCGAGCCCGCCCCGAGGACCAGCGCCCGGCGCCCGGTGAGTCCGCCGGCCGCCGAGGCCGCGACATCGACGGCCGCCGAGCTGACCGAAGCGGGATGGCGTCCGAGCATGGTCTCCCGCCGCACCCGTCGCCCAGCGTTGAGTGCCCCGACGAACACGGCATTGAGCAGATGGTCGGTGGTCCCCGCCGCCTGCGCCGCCTGGTAGGCCCGACGCACCTGCCCCAGGATCTCGCGCTCGCCGAGGATCTGGGAATCGAGGCCTGCGGTGACGGTGTAGAGGTGCCGGACCGCCCCCGCGCCATCGAGCCGGGTCACCGCCTGGTGGCGCTCGGCCCCGCGCGCTCGCGCGAAGTCCTGGAACCACCGGCCGAGATCGTGGTCGCCGCTCCAGTACACCTCGCAGCGATTGCAGGTGCACAGGAGCACGGCGCTTCTGCCGGCCAGGCGCTGCGCCGCCAGCCAGGCCTCAGCCTCCGACGGGGCCAGGGTGAAGTGCTCCCGCACCTCGACGCCGGCGGTATGGTGGCTCACGCCAACGACATGGAAGGACGGTTCGTGGCTCACGACCCAACGGTACCGTGCGCCGGCGTCGGCGGCAATCCGCGTCGGTCCGGAGCGACCTCCGTAGGAATACGGACCAGGAGCATCATCCGCCTCGTCCGGCGGACCTGCCTCTTCAGGATCTCGACCGGACCGGCATGCGCGACCGGGGGATGGCCCGAACGGCGGTTGGATGGGAAGCGGGGCCGGATCGCGATGGCTTGCGTAGTTCGGGCATGCGAGTCCTGGGAGAGCGAGCAGTTCAGGATCCGCCGGCCTCCTCCTCCCCGGGGCGGTGACCTACGGCAGAAGACATGGGCCCCCGGATCGACCCCGAGGGCCCACCGCATTGCCGACGGACCAGCGCTAGGAAGCCTGGACCGGAATCTCCCGCGGGCGGGCCCGCTCGGCCTTCGGCACGGTGATCGTGAGGATCCCGTTCTGGAAGGTAGCCGACACCTTCTCCGCGTCGACGGTGGTCGGCAGCGCGAAGCTCCGCTCGAACATGCCATAGCTCCGCTCGTAGCGGTGCACCCGCTCGGTACGCTCCTCCGCCTGCTGCTTCTTCTCGCCGCGGATGGAGAGCAGGTTGTTCTCCAGCGACAGCTTCACGTCGTCCGCAGTGACGCCGGGCAGCTCCAAAAGGATCTTCACCGAGTCCTTGTCCTCCAGCACGTCACAGGCGGGATACCAGGACGAGGTGATGGCACCCCCTTCATCCTGGCTGAAGGGCCAGGTGTTGAAGGCCTCGTCCAGCGCGTTGCTCAGGCGGCGCAGGCTCTGGAATGGGAGCGGGCGCCGGGTGGTCGTGACAAACATGATTCGCTCCACTCGACAGGGTCTGTTGGAAGCCGGCCCGAGGTGGCCGGCTCGCAGCGGCCTGAAAGCAGGCGGCATGCCGCCCTCGAGCACTCTCCTTCAGCCAAAATGACCGACCGCCTATGCCGCGTGGCAGACGCCAAGCCGCTACGCCTCCGGGGCTTGCGCCTTGGGCCGCTGGGTGAGCCGTCGCTCCGGCACCAGCCGGGCCACCAGACTGTAGGGGAGCTCCACGACCTCCCGAACGCCGGGCACTGTGGAGATGGCCCTGATCGGCGTTCTCACCCGGGCACGCATCTCGTCCAGCATCGCGGCGACCAGCGCGCGCCCCAGCCCTCGCTCACCGGCGGGGAGCGCGAGCAGCCGGTGCACGGCGTACAGGCCGATCACGACGCTCGCGGCCCACAGGAAGTCGAGCCCATGGAAGTCCAGCGGCCGGACGGCGAGCGCCAGCTCACGGCCCCAGGTCGAGCTCCACTGGATGGTGACGGTGAAGCGCTGAGTGTTGAGCCAGTCGGCGGAGAAACCGGCGAGGATCGGGGCGATCGCGGCGGCCATCCCCGAGACCAGCGCGTTGGTGGCGAGGTAGGCCGCCGCCTCGCCCCGCGGCGCCACCTGCAGGGCCAGGGTGCCGGTGCCGAGGTTCACGCCGGCCGCCGTAAGCCCGGCGACCAGGTGAACGACCACCAGCAGCGTGACGACCAGTATCTCGGAGGCGAGCAGGTCCACGAAGGGCCAGGTCGCGAGGGTGAGCAGGTACCCGGCGCCGGAGACTCGCAGCACCGTGCGGAGGTCGAACCTCTCGGCCATGGCGCCCCACCATCGGAATGCCAATGCCGTGGTGGCCTGGGAGAGCACCGTGAGCCCGACCACCCACGCCATCGGCAGCCCGAACCGGCGCAGCAGGTACACGCTGAAGAACGGCGCGGTCAGGCTCGCCGCGAACGTCCAGCAGGCGAGGAAGATCATGACCGGGCGGAAGCCGCGGTCGGCGAGCGGTGGCCGGAAGATGTCTCGCCACGGCCGCCGGACCGAGGGCGGCATCGCGGGCTCGGGAATGCGGGCCAGGAAGAGAAGTCCGACGAGGCCTGCCAGCACGCCCACGCCGAAGACCAGCATGTACGCGGGGAGCGGCGACGCCCCCTGACGGGGGAGCGCGTCCACCGTGTACCCCGCGGCCAGCACCAGCACCGCGCTCACCGCCGTGGCCGCCGCCATGCGCCGGGCGAAGGCGCGCGCCAGCGCGTGCTCGGGAAGAAAGTCCCGCATCCAGGGCGTCCAGGCGGCGCCGGCGACGGTGCCCGAGGCGGCGGCGAGGGTGAGGCAGACGAACAGCGCCGGGATGCGGCGGCTCGGGGGAAGGATCCAGGGCACGGCCAGCGCGGCGGCCCAGCTCGCCCGGCTGGCGAGCGCCGCCCACCAGGTGATCACCTTCCGGGCGCGCCACCGCTCGATCAGGGCGACGGTCGGGAGCTGGAGTATCTGGGTCAGCGGCCCCAGGGCGGCGAGGAGGCCGATCCCGCCGTTCGAGACGCCCAGGAGCAGCGCGTACCCCACGAGCAGCGGCCCGCTCTGCAGCGATTCACGGACCTGGCTGCAGACGCCATCGGCGAGGAACGCCGTCAGTCCGCGCCGGCGGGCGTCCTCATCCAGCGTCTCTACCGGTCGCCAGAACGCCATGCGCCTCCGCCCGCTTGCCTCCGGTCACCACCGCGCCGAAACTTCCTGCCATGTCCAACCCCTACCGGTATCGCATGGCGATCGCGCTGCTCGCGCTCGTCGCGGCCCTCGTGGCGCTCTATCTCCACCTCTGGAAGGCAGGATACACCGGCACGCTCTCCTGCACGAGCGGTCGCGGGTGTGAGACGGCGATGCTGAGTCCCTGGGGCTGGTTTCTCGGGGTGGATGTGGCCCTCATCGGGACGATCGGCTACATCCTGATTCTCGCCAGCGCGCTCTGGGGGATGAGCCCGGGCCGCGAACTGAGCCGGGCGCCGACGCTGCTTCTGCTCGGCCTCATCATCCCGGCCGTCCTGTTCACGGTCCGCCTCAAGTACGCCGAGTGGGTGGTGATGGGGACGTTCTGCCCCTGGTGCTTCGAGAGCGCCGTGACGATCGTCCTCTGTCTCGTGCTGGCGCTGCTCGACGATCGGCGGGTGCGCCGCGAGGCCTGACCCCGCCGCCGCTCAGGGCCGGGCGTCGCTAGCGTCGGAACAGGCGGCTCAATACCCCCGTTGACACTGCGGCGTCCAGCGCGAGGGCCATCTCGCTCATCGAGCCGAAGCGCTCCGCCGGAGCGATGGCGAGCGCCTTGAGCAGCACGGCCTCCAGCTTGGCCGGGAGCTCGGGCCGCACGTCGCGCAGCTTGGCCGGCGCGCCTCTCAGCCGCGCGATCATCGTCTCCTGCGCCGACTTGCCCGGGAAGGGGAGCTGTCCGGTGAAGAGCTCGAAGGCCAGCACGCCCAGCGCGTAGACGTCGCTGCGGCCGTCGAGCGGCTTGCCCCGGATCTGCTCCGGGCTCATGAACTCCGGGGTGCCGAGCACGATACCCGTCGCCGTCAGCTTGGCGACTTCCGCCCCGGCGCGCCGCTCCTTGGCCAATCCGAAATCCATCACGACGGCCCGATACTCCTGGGGCGCCCCGGGCAGGGGCACCAGCATCACGTTCTCGGGCTTGAGATCGCGGTGGATGATCTGGAGCTCGTGGGCGTGCTGCAGCCCGTGGCAGATCTGCACCAGCAGGGGCACCCCCTCGTTGACCGGAAAGGGCCCGCGCCGGCTCTCGTGCTCGCTGAGCGGCTCCCCGTCGAGGAACGGCATGACCAGGTAGATGAGCCGGTCCCCCGTCTCCCCCAGCCGCAGGATGGGGCAGACATTGGGATGGTCGAGCCGCATCGCGATGGTCGCCTCCCGCCGGAGCCGCTCGACCGACGCGGGATCCCGCGACAGCCGGGGGAGCAGAATCTTGACCGCCACCTGGCGTCCCGTCTCGATCTCTTCGGCGCGGTAGACGTAGGACATCCCGCCCTCGCCTAGGCGCTTCCCCACCCGGTAGCGTCGATCGAGCGTCTGGCCGGCGAGCGTGGTGAGCGGGTCACTGCTCGGCGCGATGTGCTCGCTGGTGGCCGGGGGCTCGGTACGAGGATCGGGACCGTCGGAAAAGCGGGCCGGATGCGGCCGCGCCGGCGTAGCGGCCAGCTGACCGGCTTCCTCCACCAGGAGCCCGCCGTCCTTCACGCAGTAGCGCGCGGGGGGCTCGTAGGTGGATTGACAGCGGGGACAGCGGCGAATGGTCAATCGCGGAACCGGTTGCGCCCGTCGCTCTTGGCGCGGTAGAGATGGGTGTCGGCCAGGCGCAGCAGGGACTCGCCGTCGGTGACTCGCTCGTCGGGGTACGCGGCGATGCCGATGCTGATGGTGACCCGAACCGGCTGCCCCGGCTCGCCGAAGTCGTGGGTCGCGACCCGGCGCAGGATCCGCTCGGCGAAGTTGCGCGACTCGATGCTGGTGGTCTCGGGCAGGAGCACCACGAATTCCTCGCCGCCGTAGCGGGCCACGATGTCCACCGAGCGCTGCTCCCGCTTGAGCAGAGCGGCGAGCTGCTTGAGCACGCGGTCGCCCACGAGGTGGCCGTGGGTGTCGTTGATCTGCTTGAAGTTGTCGATGTCGAGCATCATGCCGGTGAGCATCGTGGCGTAGCGCGCGGCGCGGTCCATCTCCTGCTCCAGCTTCACCACCAGCGCCCGCCGGTTGAAGCAGCCGGTGAGCGGGTCGGTCTCGGCCAGGTGCTTGAGCTGCTCCTGGCCCTGCACCGCGTTCTCCAGGTCGTAGGCCTTCTCCAGCGCGGCCACCGCCGAGTCGATCACCTGCTCCGCGAACTGCACGTCCTGCTCGTTGAGCTGCGCGTCGCCGTCGGTAGTACGGAGAAAGAAGACGCCGGCCGGCTGCTGCCGGAGCGAGAAGCGGATGGCGATGGCCGACCGGGTGGGAACCGGCCGTCCCTCGGCGTGCCAGCCCGTGCGGACCTGCTGGAAGAGGGGATCGGTCTCGACGTCGCGCGCCAGCACGACCTCGCCCGTCGCCAGCGCATGCTGGATCTCCGGGTAGCGCCGGAGATCGACCGGGAGGTTCCGCAGGTTGGGGTTCTCGAACGCGGCCACCACGACGCCGCTGTCGTCGTCCGGCCCCGCGATGATGATGGAGCAGCGGGAGATGTTGAGCCCCTGAGCCACCCGCCGGACCAGGATCTGGTAGATCTCGTCCGGCTTGAGCGAGGTGGTGACCTCCTGCAGGATCTCCATCATCTCCGAGCGCGAGCGGGCCTCGGCCCGCGCCTGGTTGAGCTCCCGGCCCACCCTGAGGTGCGCCTTGACCCGGGCGAGCAGCTCCCGGACCCGGAACGGCTTGGGGATGAAGTCCGCGGCGCCCAGGCCGAGGGAGCGGACGGTCGCCTCCTCGGGCGGCATGGAGGAGATCATCAGCACCGGCAGGTCCTTGAAGCGGGGATCCGACTTGACCCGCTGCAGCAGCTGCAGCCCGTCCACCTTCGGCATCATGATGTCGAGGAGGAGCAGATCCACCGGCTCCGCGGTGAGCCGCTCGAGCAGATGCTCGCCGCCGGGGACGGTGAGGACGTCGTACCCGTTCTCCTTGAGGATCCAGGACAGGGTTCGGGAGAGCGCTTGGTCGTCGTCGGCCACGAGGATCTTGGGCAGCATCGTCATGCGGTCAGCCGGTGAAAGAGAGCGGGATCGACGTTGCCGCCACTGACCACCGCTACGGTGGGGCCGGAGGGGCGGGCCTTGCCCGCGAGCAGCGCGGCGGTGGTGACCGCGCCGGACGGCTCGGCGGTGACGCCCGCCTCGCGGTGGAGCCAGCGGACCGCCGCGGCGATCTCGTCTTCGCCGACCTGGATGGCCCGCCGGACGGTCCGGCGCAGGATGGGAAAGGTAAAGCGGCCGACGCTCCGTGTAAGCAGGCCGTCGGCCAGGCTCTCGGTGTGCTCGAGGGCGCGGGGCTCGCCGGCCGCGAGCGCGGCGGAGAGCTTGGCGGCGCCGGCCGGCTCAACCGCCACGACTTCCACCCGCGGGGCGAGCGCCTCCACCGCCACGCAGATGCCGGCGAGCAGCCCGCCGCCGCTCACCGGGACCAGGATCGTCTCGACGTCCGGGCGCTGCTCCAGGATCTCGAGCCCGACCGTCCCCTGTCCCGCCACGACGTCGGGGTGGTCGAACGGAGGGATCATGACCAGCCCTTCGCTGGCCGCGATCGCCTCCGCCCGCTCGAGCTGCTCGGGCGAGCGGACCCGGCCGGCGAAGACCACCTCGCCGCCGTGACGGCGCACGCCTTCGACCTTGATGCCGGGGGTGGACTCCGGCATCACGACCACGGCCCGGAGGCCGAACCGGCGGGCCGCGAAGGCCACTGCCTGGGCATGATTGCCGCTGGATTGGGTGACGACGCCCTGGACGCCGCCCCGCTCGGCGAGGCGGGCGATCGCGTTATAGGCGCCCCGGATCTTGAACACCCCGATGGGCTGGGCGCTCTCGCACTTGAGCGCGACGGGCACGCCCACGATGGCGGCGAGGGCGGGGACCTCGAGCAGCGGACTGCGCACCGCCACGCCGGCCACCCGGTCGGCGGCCGCCCGCAGGTCGGCGAGCGTTACCTCCGCGCCCGGATCACTCCTCGGCGGCGGTCGGCGCAACCTCGTCACCGCCGGCACCCTCCTCCGCGCCGCCTTCGTCCTCCTTGACCACCCGGGCCACGCCCACCACCGCGTCGCCGGCCTCGAGGTTCATCACCTTGACCCCCTGGGTGTTCCGGCCGATGACCCGGATCCCGTCCACCGGCACCCGGATGATGATCCCGTGCCGGGTGATCATCATCAGCTCGTCGTCCGGCTGGACCTCCTTGAGCGCCACGATGGGGCCGGTCTTGTCGGTGATCTTGAAGGTGATGATCCCCTTCCCGCCCCGCTTCTGGACCCGATAGTCGCTCAGCTCCGAGCGCTTGCCGTAGCCGTGGTCGCTCACCACCAGCAGGGTGGCGTCGCGCCGGACGACCACCATGCCGATCACGGCGTCGCCCTTGTCCAGCTCGATCCCCTTCACCCCGGTGGTGGCCCGGCCCATCTCCCGGACGTCGCCCTGGTGGAATCGGATGCTCATCCCCTGCCGGGTGGCGAGCACGATGTCGCTGTTCGCGTCGCACACCTGCACGTCGATCAGCTCGTCGCCCTCTTCGACGTTGATGGCGCAGATCCCGTTGGTCCGCACGTTGCCGTAGGCCGAGAGCAGGGTCTTCTTCACCGTTCCCTGCCGGGTGGCGAAGATGAGGCAGCGGTCGTCGGTGAATTCGCGCACCGGCACCAGGGCCGCGATCTGCTCGTCCTGCTTGATGGCGATGCAGTTGACCACCGGCTTGCCCCGCGCGGCCCGCCCGGCCTGCGGGATCTCGTGCACCTTGAGCCAGTAGAGCTGCCCCTGGTTGGTGAAGAAGAGCAGGTAGTCGTGGGTGCTGGCGATGAACAGGTGCTCCACCCAGTCGTCGGCCTTGAGGTCGGCGCCGTTGAGGCCCCGGCCCCCGCGGCGCTGCCGTTTGTAGGTGGTGATCGGGATCCGCTTGATGTAGCCGGAGTGGGAGATGGTGATGACCATGTCCTCTTCGGCGATGAGATCCTCGACCGTGAACTCGCCCTGGTCGCTCAGGATCTCGGTCCGCCGGTCGTCGCCGAACTGCTCGACCACCTCGGCCATCTCGCTCTTGAGGATCCCCATCCGCTTCGGCTTGGACGCCAGGATGCTCTTGAGCTCCTTGATCACGGCCCGGACCTCCTTGAGCTCGGCCTCCAGCTTCTCGATCTCGAGGCCGGTGAGCTTGGCCAGCCGCATGTTGAGGATGGCGTCGCTCTGCTTCTCGGAGAGCCCGAAGCGCTTGCGCAGCTTGGCGTCGGCCTCGGGGGTGTCCTCCGAGCCGCGGATGATCTTGATCACCTCGTCGATGTTGTCGACCGCGATCTTGAGCCCCTCGAGGATGTGCTCCCGGGCCTCGGCCGCGGCCAGCTCGAACTGGGTCCGGCGGACGACGATGTCGTGCCGGTGCTCGATGTAGCGCTCGAGCAGCTCCTTCAGGTTCATGACCTTCGGCACGCCCTTGTCCAGGGCGAGCATGATCACGCCGAAGGTGGACTGCATCGTGGTATGCTTGTAGAGCTGGTTCAGCACCACGTTGGGGATCGCGTCGCGCTTGAGGTCGACCACGACCCGCATGCCGTCCTTGTCCGACTCGTCGTTCACCCCGCTGATCCCGTCGATCTTCTTCTCGGCCGCCAGCTCGGCGATCGACTTGACCAGGTTCTCCTTGTTGACCTGGTAGGGGATCTCGGTGATCACGATCTGGGCCCGCCCCGACGACTCCTTCTCCTCGATCTGGGCCCGGGCCCGCATGACCACGCGGCCCCGCCCCGTCTCGTAGGCCTCCTTGATCCCCTCCCGGCCGTAGATGTACGCACCGGTCGGGAAGTCGGGCCCCTTCACCACCTTCCGGAGGTCGGCGATGGTGGCCTCGGGGTTGTCGATCAGGAGCTCGACCGCCTTGGCCACTTCCCGCAGGTTGTGCGGCGGGATGTTGGTGGCCATGCCCACCGCGATGCCGCTCGAGCCGTTGACCAGGAGGTTGGGAATCTTGGAGGGGAGGACGGTCGGCTCCTGCAGCCGGTCGTCGAAGTTGGGCTGGGTGTCGACGGTGCTCTTGTCGATGTCCTCCAGCATCGCCATCGCCACCCGGGTGAGCCTGGCCTCGGTGTAGCGGTAGGCCGCCGCGGGGTCGCCGTCCACCGAGCCGAAGTTTCCCTGCCCGTCGATGAGCGGATACCGCAGCGAGAAATCCTGGACCATGCGCACCAGCGCGTCGTACACCGAGCTGTCGCCGTGGGGGTGGTACTTGCCCAACACGTCGCCCACCACGGTGGCGGCCTTCTTGTACGGGCGCCCGGGCACCAGGCCCAGCTCGTTCATCGCGTACAGGATCCGCCGGTGCACCGGCTTGAGGCCGTCGCGCACGTCGGGCAGCGCCCGCGACACGATGACGCTCATCGAGTAGTTGATGAACGACTGCTGCATCTCTTCTTCGATGAGACGCGGAAGGATCCGTTCGCGCGAGTTGGGTGCGGTCATGTCCGTCGCTGCCAGAGAAAAGGAAGGAGCCGGCGATGGCCGAGCCCAACAAATATAACCCGAAGCCCCCCGGCGAAGCAACCGCCGAGGGGCATCGTAAGTGTTTTGCGGATAAGTGGTTAGTCGACTACGACCGGTCCGGAAGTCATTGCTTGCACGGCGCCTTCGGATCGGGCTTCGGCTTGTCCACCACGGGCCGGTGGTCCAGATCGGCGAGCCGCCCCGCCAGGTCGGCCACGAACCGGGTGACCGTGGTGTACTTGGTGAAGTCGAGGTACTGCACCTCGTCGGTCACCTGGTGGTAGTCCCGGTGGCCGCCGGTGCTGAAGAAGGCGATCGGGATCCCGTACCGGGCGTACATGTAGTGGTCGCTGCGGCAGTAGAAGTTGTCCGGGTGTCCGTCGGCATCGTAGGTGTAGTCGAACACCAACCCGTACTTCCCGTCCTTGTCCACCTGCTCGGCCAGATCGCCCAGCTCGCTCGAGAGCCGCCGGGTTCCGATCGCCTGGATGTAGCCGGGTCCGCCGAGCTTCTCGTCCTGCGGTCCCCCGCGCGCGATCATGTCGATGTTCACCTGCGCCACGATCGAATCCCGCGGCACCGTCGGGTGATCGGTGAACCATCGGCTGCCCTGGAGTCCGGACTCCTCGCCCGTGTGCCACACGAACAGCAGCGACCTGGCCGGGCGGTGCTCCGCGCGCGACGCCGCCTCGGCGATCTCGAGCAGCCCCATCGACCCTGAGCCGTCGTCGTCGGCGCCGTTCACGATGGAATCGATGCGTGCCGGCCGGATCTTGCGGAGACTGTCGATGATGGACCGGATCCTCGCCGCCTCCGCCGCCGTGGGCTCCCGCGGCGTATCGTTGGCGCCGCGCGGGCGGACGACGGCGTTGTAGGCCCGAAGCGAGTCGTGCTCCACCGGACTCACGATACCGATGGCGTCGTTGTGGGCGCCCAGGGCGACGTATTCGCCCCGCCGCGCTGGATCGGAGCCCTCCAGGATTGCGACCACGTTGGTGGCGCCCAGGTCGGTCCCCTCGAACTTGACCTCGCCCGCGAGCGGCGGAGTGGCGTCGCCCGGCTTCAAAGCATCGAGCGGACGCCCGAAGAGCTTTGCGACCGACGCGGTGGGCAGGATGATGATCCGGGGCTGGGTGACGCCGGGCGGGACCTGGACGGAGTCGTGGACGATCAGTGGCGGCGTCCGGAAGACCTGGTCGAAGGTCGCGATCAGCGGGTCCGCGCCCGTCACCATGATCCCCGCGATCAGACCGAGCGAGCCCCCCGGACTCAGGTCGGGCGCGCCGAGCGTGTTCCCGCCGTGAACGTCGCTGCGGAACAGAACGACTTTGCCCTTGAGGCTGTCGCGCGGGGGCAGGGAGCTCGCGTCGGCGGCCCCGCCGATGTACACGACCGGTGCGCCCGATACCGGTCGGACCGGTACGTGGAAATCCGGCTGATACGGGTAGTACTCCCACAGGGCGAGCGAGGCGGTTCCCGCCCGCAGGGTGGCGCCGGCGGAATCCACCCGGAAGCGCATCAGCGGCACCCGCTGCAGGAAGCTCCCCGAGTCGCCGGCGGGCCTCAGGCCGAGCCGGCGCAGCTCCGCGGCGATGTAGGCGTTACCCTTCGCGTTGCCCGGCGTGCCGGTGCGGCGCCCCTGCATCGAGTCGTCCGCGAAGATCGAGATCCGGGTGCGGAGATCCTGCGCCGTGATCGCCGCCGTCGTGGCGGCGCTGGGGGCGGGAGGAGCGACGCTGGAGGTCGTTCCGCCGCAGGCGGCGAGGAGCGCGGCGAGAGTGAAGGCGAGGTGTGGACGACGCATGGAGCCTCGGTCGGGGTGAGGGGCGAAATCACAATCCCCGCACTACTTCCGACCGGGGTGAAAGTTTCAGCGGACCAGGAGCACGGTCTCCCCGCCGAGTCGGATGCGAGGCAGCATGACCGGGTCTACCACCCGTCCGATGGGATGCCCGTCTTCATTCACGATCCGATATTCCGGCACCGGCTCTCGCCGCGTGAGCTGCACCATGAGCATCCTCCGGTCGCTTGACGTCCCACTTTGAAGCATTCTGCCCTCCAGCCACGTACGTGAGATGCGATCGGGCGAGCGAAGGTTGCATCGGCCCATCCACGATCCCGGCCAACCCTCCGGCACCTCCGGTTGTCAGAGGGACGGCCCAGCACGATGACTCTCAAGCGCCGGAGCCCGTGAACGACCGCGAACTGATCGGCCGAGTGCTGGCAGGGGACCCTGGCGCCGAGCGCGCGCTGTACGATGCGCACGTTGACCGGGTCTTCCGGCTGGTCTACCGAATGGCCGGCGATCTCGACCGGGCCCAGGACTGGGTCCAGGAGACCTTCATCCGGGCCTTCGACCGGCTGGCCGGGTTTCGGGGCGAGTCCGCCTTGAGCACCTGGCTCTGCTCGATCGCGATCTCGGTCTCCTTGAATGGACTGCGCCAGGTGCGCCGGGCGCGCGACCGGGAGGTGGGGCTGGACGATGCGGGACCGTTGGGACACCAGCCGATTCAGGCCGACCCGGATCTCCGGACCCGCCTCGGTCAGGCGATCGAAGCCCTCCCCGATGGATATCGGGCGGTGTTCGTGATGCACGATGTCGAGGGGTACACGCACGACGAGATCGCCCGGGCCCTCGGCGTGCAGACGGGGACGTCGAAGGCCCAGCTGTTCCGCGCCCGCGCCCGCCTGCGCGAGGCGCTGGCCGACTTCGCGAGGGAGTGATGCCTGTGCTGCACGACGACGATCGCGATCCGCTGGACGATCGGATCCGGGAGCTGGCCCGGGAGGTCAACGCCCCGCCGGCGACGCCACGGGAGGAGATGTGGCAGGCGATCTCCGCCCGGCGGCAGGCTCAGCCTCGACGGGCGCCCCGGCCCCGCTGGGTTCCCTGGGCCGCGGCGGCCGCGGCGGTGCTCGCGGTCGGCATCGGGATCGGCCGCATGTCGGTGCCCGCGTCGAATCGTCCGACCACTCCCGCGACCAGCGTGGCCGATGCGCCGCGCGTCAATCCGACGGCCTACCGCCTCGCCGCCGAGGAGCACCTGGCACAGTCGGAAGCGTTCCTGACCCTGTTCCGGGCTTCGCTCGAGCGGCCCGGCGATCACCGCCTGGCCTCGGCCACGGCCCGCCAGCTCCTCGCCGGCAACCGTCTGCTGCTCGACTCGCCCGCGGCTCGCGACGAGGCCACCCGCCGGCTGCTCGAGGACCTGGAGCTGGTCCTGGCCGAGATCGCGCAGCTCTCTCCCGGTTCCCCCGCCCAGGACCTGGACCTGATCCGGGACGGGATCGAGCGGGGCGACGTCCTTTCCCGTCTTCGGCAGGCCGTGCCGACCGGCACGGTGCCCAACCACGGAGCGCTGTGATGTTTCGGGTGCATGTCGGCCTCGCCCTCGCGGCGATCGGCACCAGTCACTGGTGGGTCTCGGCTCCGATCGAGCCCTTCACCCTCGCCGTCCAGACCCCGTCGCCCGACGACGTCCCGCCGCCGCCCTGGCGTCAGGGCGATCCGGCCGACTCGCTGTATCGGGCGGCGCGGGAGAAGCTCGGACGGCGGCAGTTCGACTCGGCCGCCGCTCTCTTCGGCCGGCTGCCTGCACGCTACCCCGCCTCCGCCTACGCGCCGGACGCCTATTACTGGCAGGCCTTCGCCCTGTATCGGGTGGGCGACGACGCCGGCCTGCGCACCGCGCTCTCCGCGCTCAGGACCCAGCAAACCCGCTTCCCCAAGGCGGCGACTCAGGGCGACGCCGCGGCGTTGGAGCGGCGCATCCAGGGCGAGCTCGCTCGCCGGGGCGATCCGACTGCCGCCCTGGCGGTGGAGCGCGCGGCGACCGCGGTCGCGCCGGTGCCGCCGGTGGCCCCCGTCCCGCCGAGCCGAGCCGCGGTTCCGGTTCCCCCCGAGCCGCCCGACGAGCCGGACGAGCCCGACCCGGCGATGCACGGCAAGCGGGGCAAGGACTGCGATGGCGGCGACGACGACATCAAGATCGCCGCGGTCAACGCGCTCATTCAGATGGACGCCGAGAAGGCCCGGCCGATCCTGCAGCGGATCCTGGCGCGCCGGGATGCCGGCTCGGCCTGCCTCCGCCAGA
>Ga0310810_10002254_pt1 | contig 20619 bp, 19 predicted proteins | sample NCmetagenome_FD_207641 | JGI IMG/M metagenome (GOLD analysis project Ga0310810, IMG submission 207641) | Soil microbial communities from experimental microcosm in Duke University, North Carolina, United States - NC | ecosystem: Engineered > Artificial ecosystem > Soil microcosm > Unclassified ...
ACGACCCGCGGCACGATGTGCGGCGATGCGTTCCGCGAGCTCGTCGTGCGACACGATCTTGCTATCGGTCACGGTCACCTGTGGCGCTCACGCGTCGGCGAACGCGGACCGCGTCGCGGAGTTCGGCGGCGCTGACGGTGGCGGTGCCTCGCTTCATCACCACGAGACCACCGGCAAAATTCGCCAGACGCGCGGCCAGCTCGAATGTCGCCCCCGCCGCAAGCGCCAGCGCTAGCGTCGCCATCACCGTGTCACCAGCACCCGTGACGTCGGCGATTTCGTCCGAACCGAAGATCGGGATGTGCACCGTCGGCTCGCCGGGAACGAACAGCGCCATGCCGCGGCTGCCGCGCGTGACCAGTACGGCCTGCATCTTCGTCTGCTCGAGAATCTGTCGGCCGGCGCGTTCGAGCAATCGCAAATCGTCGTTGATGCGGATGCCGAGTGCATGCTCGACCTCCGATTCATTCGGCGTGCAGGCGGTCAAACCGCTGTAGTCGAGAAGACGGTATCTCGAATCCACGAGAATCGGCACCGTGTGCTCCTGACGCCTCAGCTCGCCGCGGATCTTCGACACCGCCGCCGGGGACACGAGTCCGCCGCCGTAGTCGGAGATGAGCACCGCGTCGGCACGCAGCGCCGCCGACACCGCCGCGCGAAAGAATGCGTCGCGGCTTTTCTTGTCGAGCGCGCCGTTGGCCACGCGGTCGATGCGCACGACCTGCTGCTTGGCCGAGTGGATGCCGCCCGCCAGGATCCTCGTCTTGATTGTCGTGCCGCGCGTCGCGGCGCGTACGACCGTACGCGGATTCACGCGCCGATGCAGCGACTGCAAAAGGCGGCGACCGGGCTCGTCGCGCCCAATCACCGTAGCCAGAAGCGCCGATCCGCCGATGGCCGCCACGTTGTTTGCCGCGTTGCCTGCGCCGCCGGGCAGCACCTGAGTGGTGTCGTATTCGAGAATGAGCACCGGCGCCTCGCGCGACACGCGGGCGACACGCCCATAAACGAATTCGTCTGCAATCGCGTCGCCGATGACTGCCACGCGACGACCAGGCAGCTCGTCGATCAGCGCGAGGACGTCCGCAGAATCCAACCGACCGCCTCCATCAAATTGTTGAGGATAGCATCGGGATGCGTGTTGCCGGGCGGCATCGCTTCTTCGTGCGCGCCGTGACCCGTGCGCACGAGAATGGTTCGCGTCCCTGCGTGCCTGCCCGCCGCGACGTCGAGGCGGCGATCGCCGATGGTGAACGAGCGCTTGGCATCGAGCGACAGCTCGCGACATGCCTGCTCGATCATGCCGGCTGCCGGCTTGCGGCACGTGCACTTGACGCGCAGCTCGGGGACGACCGCGTCCGGATGATGCGGGCAGAAGTAATAGCGATCGATGCGCGCGTTGCCGGCGGCAAGCCGCGCATCGATTGTCTCGTGAACCCGATGCAGGAACGGTTCGTCGATGATGCCCCGGCCGATGCCGCCCTGATTCGTCACCACCACCGTCATGTAGCCGGCGCGATTCAGCAACCGTAGCGCATCCGCGGTGTACGAATAGAGCTCCAGCAGATCGAGACGATCGAGGTAACCGCGCTCTTCGATGATCGTGCCGTCGCGATCGAGAAAGACTGCCGGCCGCATCAGGCGGTTACCCGCGCGATGCGATCGACGGCGTCGCGGACGCGCGCCGGCTCAATGCCGGTCATGCAGCGATGATCGATAGGGCATTCACGAAGCATACATGGCCGACACCACACCGGAGTGGTCACCACCTCTGTCGGCACGCCTGCGCGCGGCAGCGGTGAGGTCGCTTTGTCGTTTGTTGGGCCGAAGATGCCGACCACGGGCACGCCAACAGCGGCAGCGAGGTGCATGGCGCCGGAATCGTTGGAGACACAGGCCGACGACAGGCTGAGAATGGCCGCGAGTACCGGCAGCGTCGTCGCGCCCGCGAGATCGAGGATGCCAGTCCGGCATTCGCCCGGCGCCGCATCGCGAATCGCGCGCGTCGTCTCCGCGTCGCCGTGGCTGCCGACAAGCGCGCAGGTGACGCCTCGATCTGCCAGATCAGAGACGAGAGTGACGACGTGCGAGGGAATCCACTGCTTCGCTTTCCCATAGGCAGCGCCCGGCGCCAACGCCACGAGGGGTGCGCTCTCCTCCCAACCATGTTGTCCGAGCAACCGCCGGGCGTCTTCTATCGCCAGCGCGGGAACCTCAATGACCGGTTCGAGCGGCCCGGTTGCGATGCCGAGCTCGCGCACGAGATGCTGGTAATACTCGCCTTGATGCAGGCGCGCGGTCGATCGGCGCACCGCGCGCGTCAGCATCCAGGTGCGCATATCGGTTGCGTAGCCCCAGCGCTCGTGCACGCCTGCACGGCGCAGCAGCCATGCGCTCGCGAACGAATTCGGGAAGAGCACAGCGATGGACGGATCTGCGACGCGAATTTCGGCCGCGTCGGGCTTCACAGTCTGCGCGACGTCCGACGCCATTGTGAACAGGCTGGCCACGCTCGGACGCGCGGCAACAATCAGCGATCGATCCGCGAAGTGACGTTTCAGATCGCGGATAGCCGGCAGCGCCATCACCGCATCGCCCAGCCAGTTGGGCGCGAGCACCAGCAGCGGCCGTGCGTCAGCCATCCCGCCACCGCCGATGCATCCAGAGCCACAGCTCCGGATGACGCCGCACGTACATCTCGAGCACGTCGGTGCAGCGTTGTGTGAAGTCGCGAATGGCGTCTGGTGATTCGGTCTGCGGCGGATCGACAGGATGCTCGTAGACGAGACGGTAGCGCCCGTGCGGCAACGGCAGGGCGAATACGGGAATAACGGGTGCACCGGTTCGCAGCGCCAGCGCTGCCAGCGCCGAGGTGGTGGCCGCGGCACGCTGGAAGAAATCGACGAAAACCGCGTCCGGTGTGTGCAGATGCTGGTCGATGAGGAGCGCCACGCCGTGATTGGCCGCAAGCTCGCGCAGCACTTTCCGAACCGCGCCTTCCCTGTAGATCACCGAGTTGCCGGTCTTCGTGCGAATCCGCTCGAGCATGTCGTGCAGCTGTGGATTATCGAGCGGGCGCGCCAGCACTGAGATCGGCGGGTGGATCAGCGGCTCGACCAGCGCGTGGATTTCCCAGTAGCCGAAGTGTCCCGTAAAAAATAGAACGCCGCGGTCCTGCTCGTAGGCGTTGCGCACACGCTCATCACCTTCGACATCGACCGCCGCAACCATCTGTTCGTGCGTGTAGGTGCTGAACTTCAGCAACTCGAGCAGCAGGCTGCCAAAATGCGCGAACATCGCTCGCGCGAGCGCACGGCGCTCGGCCTCCGGCCGCGTGGGGAACGCCGCCGCCAGGTTTTTCATGGCTACTCGACGATGCGTGCGATCCACGAGATACGCAGCGCGGCCGATGCCCGCACCCAGGCTGCGAACGACCGGTATCGGAAGCACCGAAACGACTGCGGCGACGATCCGCACCGCCGCGAATTCGACGGCTCTAATCACATGCGATCCATGAGCCACGATTCGAATTCGGCGGCGGGTTCGATGGACACGGTCATCGGCAGCACGGCGGCGTCCATGTCGCACCGCACCGCATCCTTCTCGGTCGTAATGATCAGTGGCGAGCCCGCGTCGCGCGCCGCGGCGCGGATCGTCTCGATATCGCGCGGCGTGTACCAGTGGTGATCTGGAAACGTCAGCTCACGCGCAACGTCGTATCCGAGCGATCGCAGCGCATTGAAGAAGCGCCCGGGTCGCGCGATGCCGGCGAAGGCGACGGCAGGGCGCGCCTTGTCAGGCGCGCCGAGCGAGGCCGACAAGCCTCGCCCTGCGAGATCTCCATAATGCTGCACAACGCGGAACACGGTCGGCACTCCGAGCGCTGCAGCGACGTGAGCGGCCTCCTCCTCGCCGCCGTTCACGAGAACGGCATCCGCGAAACGCGCGGAACTGAGCGGCTCCCGCAGGCGGCCTGCCGGAATGACGCGATCCGTCAGGTCCGCGGTCGACACGAGCAGCAGATCGATGTCTCGCTCCAGCGTCAGATGCTGAAATCCATCGTCCAGGATGCTGACGCTCGGATGGAAGTACTGCTCGGCAAACAGTCCTGCAATGTAGCGATCCGTCGACACCAGCACCGGAACATCCTGCAGCTTGCGCGCGAGCAGCTGCGGCTCATCTCCCGAGCGTGATACGGGCTCGCGCAGGCGCGTGCCGTCACTGACCACGAGCACGCCTTCCGTCGGCTCTCGGCGAGCATAGCCGCGCGTCAGAATGACCGGACGCTCACCGCGGGCGCGGAGTAGACGCGCGAGCGCCTCGGCGACGGGCGTCTTGCCGCTGCCGCCCATCGAGAGATTACCAACGCTGATGACGCGGTGATTCAGGCGGCGGCGCCGACCCGGACGCGTGTACCAGGCGCGGCGCATGAGCGCCACGCGCCCGTAGGCGCCGCTGAGCAGATCGGTCAATGGACTACGCGGAATGGGCGGACCACACCTTCGCGGTCGGGCGGCATCAGATCGCGGATGACCGCCAGCGTCCGATCGCGCGCGCCGCGGTTCGATTCGACCAGCGCCTTTGCCGCCGCGCCGACGCGTGCACGGCGCACCGGATCGCCAATGAGACTCAGCATCGCTTCCTCGAGCTCGCCGCCCGAGCGCACCTGGATAGCCGCGCCGTTGCTGAGAAACGCTTCTGCAATCTCGCCGAAGTTCTGCATGTGCGAGCCGAAGATGATCGGTTTCCCGTAGAGCGCGGGCTCGAGGATGTTGTGGCCTCCGGCGGGGACGAGACTTCCGCCGACGAACACGACGGTGGCGATCTGATACAGCTGCGCAAGCTCGCCGATGGTGTCGAGGACCACGGCATCGGCGCGCGGCTCCGCATCGATCGGCAGCTCCGTCCGGCGCAGCGCGGACAATCCTTCCTGACGGCAGACGCGCTCCACCTCGTCAAACCGCTCCGGATGCCGCGCCGCGATGATCAGCAGCGCGTTTACGCCCGACGCGCGCACGCGGTTGAACGCACGAATCACCGGCTCCTCTTCGCCTTTCAACGTGCTGCCCGCGATAATCACGGGCCGGTGCGGCGGAATACGGAAGAAGCGCAGCACGCGCTCGCGGCCGCGACCCGGCGTCGGCGACGACTCGAGGGAATCGAACTTCAGGCTGCCCGTCACCGTTACGCGCGAAGGATCCGCGCCCAGCTCGACCAGCCGCCGCGACGTCTCCTCACCCTGCACGCAGAACCGATCGATGTCCGCCAGCACGCGTTTGATGAACGGGCGAATCATCCGGTAGCGCGGAAACGATCGATACGAGATGCGGCCGTTGACCATGACTGTCTTGACGCTGCGCCGCTTGCACTCGCGCAGCAGGTTCGGCCAGATCTCCGTCTCCATCATCACGAACAGCCGCGGCTTGACGACGTTCAGCGTGCGGCGCGCCGTGAATGTCCAGTCGAACGGAAAGTAGAACACTGCATCCACGTCCGACACGCTGCGGCGCGCCAGCTGCTGCCCTGTCAGCGTCGTCGTCGAGAGAAACAGACGCAGTTTCGGATAGCGGGCACGCAGCTCCGTGATGAGCGGCCGCGCGCTCAACACTTCGCCGACCGACACGGCATGCACCCAGATCGATTCGTCGCCGTCGAGATTGAACGAGATCGGCAGATAGCCGAGCCGCTGGCCGATGCTGCCAACGTACTTGTTGTGGCGCAGCGCCTGATAGAGAAAGTAGGGCGAGGCCAGCACGAAGACGACGAGCGTCAAAACGCTGTAGAGGAGATACACGCTAAGTTGTGGAGACAAAAGCTCTTATCGTGATTGCAGTATAACGCGCGCATTGACCCTGTTCAACGCGCGTTACTACAATCGAGTGTTTTACCAATCGCTGTAGGGGCCGACCTTTAGATCGGCCCATGGAGAGAGATCGATGGCAGTCAGAGTGGGGATCAATGGGTTCGGGCGCATCGGACGCAACATCATGCGCGCCGCGTTGGGGAACAAGGAGATCGATTTCGTCGCGGTCAACGATTTGACCAACGCAGCGACCCTCGCTCACCTGCTCAAGTACGACTCGGTGCTCGGCAATCTCGATGAGGATGTGCGCGCCACGGCCGACGGCATCACCGTCGCCGGCGACGAGTTCAAGGTGCTCTCCGTGAAGGATCCCGCGCAGCTGCCGTGGAGGGACCTCGGCGTCGACGTCGTGTTCGAATCGACCGGCCTCTTCACCAAGCGTGATGATGCGGCCAAGCACATCGCCGCCGGCGCCAAGAAGGTGATCATCACCGCGCCCGCGAAAGGCCCCGATATCACCGTGGTCCTCGGCGTCAACGACGAGAAGTACGATCCCGCGAAGCACCACATCATTTCGAACGCGTCGTGCACCACCAACTGCCTCGCGCCGCTGGCGAAGGTGCTGCACGAGCGCTTCGGCATCAAGAAAGCGTGGATGACGACGGTGCACTCGTACACCAACGATCAGAACCTGCTGGACCTGCCGCACAAAGACCTGCGGCGTGCACGCGCTGCGGCGGTCTCGATCATCCCCACGACCACGGGCGCGGCGACCGCGGTCGGCGAGGTGATGCCGGAGCTGAAGGGCAAGTTCGACGGCATTGCCATGCGCGTGCCGACGCCGAACGTTTCGCTCGTGGACCTGAACGCAATCGTCGAGAAGAAGACGACAGCCGAGGAGGTCAACGCCGCGCTGAAGGCCGAGGCATGCGGGAAACTGAAAGGAATTCTCGCGGTGACCGACGAGCCGCTCGTCTCCATTGACTTCAGGAAGAATCCGAATTCGTCGATCGTCGACAGCGCCTACACGGCGGTCATCGACGGCGATTTCGTGAAGGTCCTCTCCTGGTACGACAACGAGTGGGGCTATTCGAGCCGCTGCGTCGATCTGCTTCTGAGGATGGTCAAGCGCGGGTTGTGAAGAAGACGATCCGCGACCTGAATGTGAAGGGGCGGCGCGTCTTTATCCGCGTCGACTTCAACGTGCCGCTGAAGGGCGGTGTCATCGGCGACGATACGCGCATCGCGGCTTCACTGCCGACCATCAAATATGCGCTGGAAGCTGGTGCCTCCGCTGTCATCCTTGCTTCGCATCTTGGACGGCCGAAGGGCAAGCCGAATCCGGAGATGAGCCTTCGTCCTGTCGCAGCACGCACCAGCGAGTTGCTTGGGAAGGATGTGGCATTCGCGGAGGATTGCGTGGGAGCGGCGGCGAGCAATGCCGTCAAAGCGCTGCCCGACGGCGGTGTCGTGCTGCTCGAGAACCTGCGGTTTCATCCCGAAGAGGAAAAGAACGACGAAAACTTCGCGGCGCAGCTCGCCTCGCTTGCCGACGTCTACGTCAACGATGCGTTTGGCGCGGCACACCGTGCGCATGCGTCGGTCGAGGCGATCGTCCGGTTTCTGCGCGAGGCGGGCGCGGGGCTTCTGATGGAGAGCGAGCTGCGCTATCTCGGCGAGGCGGTTGGCAACCCTGCCCGTCCGTACGTCGCCGTGCTTGGTGGCGCGAAGGTCTCGGACAAGATCGAAGTGATCGAGAATCTCATCCCGCGCGTCGATCGGCTGCTCATCGGCGGCGCTATGGCGTACACGTTTTTCAAGGCGCAGGGCAAACCGGTCGGCAGGTCACTGGTCGAGGACGACAAGCAGGATGCGGCACGCGACATCCTGGATCGGGCCAAGGCGCGCGGTCTCGCGCTGATGCTGCCGACTGATCATGTCGTTGCGCCGAAGCTCGAGGCGGGCGCGCCGGCCGAGACGCTCGGCGTTGATGATCCGAAAATAGGGGAGCGCATGGGTCTGGATATCGGCCCGCGCACCGCAAAGGCGTACGCCGACGCACTGCACGATGCGCGGATGGTGGTCTGGAACGGACCGATGGGCGTGTTCGAGATCGACGCGTTCGCGCAAGGGACCGTTGCGGTCGCGCAGGCGGTCGCCAACGTCACCGGCACCACGATCGTCGGCGGCGGTGATTCGATCGCCGCCGTGAAAAAGGCGGGCGTCGAGGATCGCATCACGCACATCTCGACCGGTGGCGGCGCTTCTCTCGAATTCCTCAGCGGCCGGACGCTGCCGGGAGTGGCCGCTCTGCCGGAAAAATAATGAGAACACCCTTCATCGCCGGCAACTGGAAAATGCACAAGACCGTCACGGAGACGGTCGCCTACGTCAAGGAGTTCCGCAGCCTGGTGAAGGACATCTCCGATGTCGAGATTGTCGTCGCGCCGCCGTTTACCGCGCTGCATGCAGCGGCGGAGGCGGCGCGCAACAGCAATGTGGGCATCGCTGCACAGGATCTGTACTGGGAGCGACAGGGTGCGTTCACCGGCGAGGTCAGCGGCGCGATGATCGCCGAGACCGGCGCCGAGTACGTGATCGTCGGACACTCGGAGCGGCGCACGCTCTTTGGCGAGACCGACGCATCGGTGAATCGGAAGATCGCCGCGGCGTTTGCGGGCGGTCTGACGCCGATCGCCTGCATCGGCGAGACACTCGATCAGCGCGAGCGCGGCGAGACGTTCAGCGTGCTCGATCGCCAGATCAAGGATGGTTTCGATGGCGTCACCTCCGATCGGCTCGTGCAGTTGGTGATCGCCTACGAGCCGGTGTGGGCGATCGGTACGGGACGAAACGCGACGCCCGCCCAGGCGGCCGAGGCGCACGGTCACATTCGCAAACGCCTGCAGCAGTGGTTTGGCGCCGAGCCGTCCGAGCAGTGCCGCATCGTCTACGGCGGAAGCGTCAAGCCGGACAACATCCGGGAGCTTGCCAGCCAGCCGAACGTCGATGGCGCGCTGGTCGGCGGTGCCAGCCTCGATGTGAAGGGGTTTTTCGACATCGTTTTCAGGAGCCGGAACGCCCCTGTATAATTGAGTTTTCCTCAGGACAAAATCGATGATCTATTACCTCGTCACCGCGCTGTTCATACTCGTCTGTTTGACGATGATGCTCGTCGTCTACCTCCAGCAGGGCAAGGGAGGTGACATTGCGAGCGCGTTTGGCGGGGCAAGCAGCCAGGCGGCGTTCGGCGCGCGCAGCGGGGCGACGGTGCTCTCGCGCGCGACATGGATTTGCGCGGCGATTTTTATGATCGGCGCGCTGACGCTCGGCATCATCGGCAAGCGCGGCCCGGGGTCGGTGGTCGGCGGCCGCACGCCGCTGACGCAGCCCTCATCGCCGACGCCGTCGCCGACGAAGGCTCCGGTGCCGGCCGGCGTGCCGGAAGTCCCGGCGAAGAAGTAGTCCCCGTACGTAGGGGCCACCTGCAGGCGGCCCACCTCAGATCGTCCGCACGCGGAAGTGGCGGAATTGGCAGACGCACCAGCTTGAGGGGCTGGCGGTAGCAATACCGTGGGGGTTCGAGTCCCCCCTTCCGCATTTCAGCTGGCGAAGTCCTTCTCATCGCAGCGCGGAGCGCTCAGGCGGACGAACGGCGTCGGCGGACGATTCCGCAAACCTTGCTTTACAATTAGCCGCAGTTCGTGATCCGCGCGAGGTTCACGACTCCCCCCTTACGACTGTCAGATCCCTATCTGGATACTGGATGCCGGAACCGCGCGAAGCGCGCTCGATCATCGAAAACGCCGAACAGGCAGCCGCGGGCGGCAACTACTCCTCCGCCGAGGAGTTCTTGCGCGAGGCGGCCGCCCTGCAGGAGCAGACACTCGGCCCCCACCATCCGGACCTCGCCAACACGCTGAACAACCTCGGTGTCATCTGCGAGATGACGGACAATCCGATCGACGCTGAGCATTACTTCCGCCGCGCGTACACCATCGCGACCGCGACGCTGGCGTCAGACCATCCGTTCGTCGCCACGAGTCGCAAGAACCTTCACGATTTCTGCGCAGCCCGGGGACGGCCTGTGGAGTTGCCGCCGTCACCACCGGAAGTCGCAGCCTGGCTGGAAGCGCCCGCGCCTCGTGCAAAGCCACCGCGCGACTCGTCGCTGGCGGCGAACAAGCACGACGTGGCGCCGATTCCTCGGAAGATATCCCTGCGTCTTCTCGCAATTGGGGCGTTGAGCGGCGGTGCCATGCTGATCCTAATTCTCATGATGCCCCGGCCCTGGGGCGGTGGGACCGAGGAGACCAAGTCACCTCCGGCAACGGCGATAACTCCAGCTCGCGAGACTCCTGCCCCGCGGCCAACACCGCCGTCGGCCGAACCGATCGCGCCAACGCAGCCGAGCACGAAGGCCCCTCAGCCAACTCAAAGCGAGGCCGACAGGGTCAGCGCCCGGGCAACCACACCCACAAGATCTGCCACGATGCCACTGGTGGTCACGGCGCAGCTCTGCACGGCACTGAGGGTGTGGCGATGCGAGCCAGCCGGCAGCCCGGTTCCGCCCGGGCCTATGTTCTTCTACACTCAGGTCAAATCCGCAACTGCCACCACGATTGAGCACCGCTGGTATCAGGGCGATCGCCTGCGTCACGCCGTGCAGCTCCGCATCCAGGCCAATCCCGGCGTCGGTTACCGCACATACAGCCGCAACACCATCAGCAGTGAGCGTGCTGGCGACTGGCGAGTCGAGCTGCGGAGCGCCGATGGCGCCGTGCTCCACGAAGAGCGCTTCACAGTCCGGTAGCCGCACGCTTCTGCGCGACAGAACTGGCTTGCCTGATCGCCGGCCATCCGAACAACTCCGCTCTGTCCTCCTCCTGTGGGCAGGTTTGGCACGCTCAAATTGTTGTGGTATACGGTCGTCAGTTTCTCTCTCATCGGAGGGTGCACGTGACAACGAGATTGACGCTTGGAATCGTGCTGGTCGCCGTTTTCGCGCTCGGCAGCACGGCGTACGCGCATCACGGCAGTGCGTCGTACAGCCAGCAGCCGACCACGTTGAAAGACGTCACCGTCACCCAGGTGAATTGGGGCAATCCTCACACGCTGCTGTTCTTCGATCACAAGGACGAAAAGGGCACCGTCCAGCACTGGGTCGCCGAAGCCAATGCCGCCTCAACCCTGAGCACCTCCGGCTGGACCAAGAACGCTATCAAGTACGGCGACAAGGTGACCGTCGTCTTCTATGCGGCGAAGAACGGCCAGACGGTCGGGCGCGTCGGAAAAGTGGTGCTGGCCGACGGACGGGAATTTGGTGACGGCTCATTGATCGGCGATCGGCCCTCCGTCTGCGACGACGAGTTCACCACCGGCGGCAACGAGGCAGCGGCCTGCCGCCCGGGTGGACGCATTACCAACAACGATCAGAAACGCTAGCCATGCGATTTCACGTGTGGAGCGTACTCAAATCTTCCGCCGCAATCGCAGCGGCCGTCATCCTGCTCGCGTCCGCGCCGCAAGCGGCCTCGTCCCAGAACGCCGAACCCGAAAAGCAGTCCGGCCCCGCGCCCGTTCACGATCTCTGGGGGATGTGGACCGGCCCCAACGAAGGGCTGCTCAGCAATCGCGTTCCGACGATGACTCCGGCGGGCCGCGCCAAACTCGACGCCAACATTCCCGATCCCTTCAGCGCCTCGTCGAACGATCCGTGGAAGACGTGCGACCCCTTTGGCATGCCGCGGGGCGTCAACAACCAGTACGGCCTGTTCGGGTTCGCGCAGATGCCGGGCCGCATCATCATCGTGAATGGCTTCAACCGCACGTGGCGCGAGGTGTGGATGGATGGCCGCAAGCTTCCGCAGAATATCGGCCACGAAGGTGGCCCCTCGGCGATGTACAACGGCTACTCAGTGGGCCATTGGGAAGGCAACAACACGCTGGTCGTCGAGACCGTCGGCATGGACGAGCGGACCTGGATGGACCGCCGCGGCTACCCGCACAGCGTGGACGCCAAAGTGATCGAACGCTACACACGCTCCGATTTCGATCACCTGTCCATGACGGAAACCGTGGACGACCCGGCCTATTACACGCAGAACCCGTTTCTGTTTGCCAAGCAGGACTATCGTTTCGTCCGCAACCAGACAGACCTGAACGCGCCCATCCCGTTTACCAGCGATCGGCTCTGCATTCCGTCACAGGCCATGGACTATATGAAGGCCATCGGACTTCCGGCCGACATCGACAGCGCCACCGGCCAAAAGAAATGACGATTTGATCAGGCGCGGCTCGCGATGCGCGCGCCTTCGGCCATCGCTTCGAGCTTCGCCCACATGATCGATGGATGCACGCGCCGGTTGATTTCTTCCTGCGCGAACCCGCAGTCAGTGCCGGCAATCAGGTTCTCGCGGCCGACGTATGTGGCGAACCGCGTGAGACGCTGGGCGATGAGCTCGGGATGTTCCACCACGTTCGTGCCGTGGCTGACGACACCGGGCACGAGAATTTTTCCGGGAGGCAGCTTTACCTCCTGCCAGACTTTCCATTCGTGCTCATGACGCGGGTTCGCCGCCTCCAGCAGATACGCGCCTGCGTTCACCTTCAAGATCAGATCGACGATCTTTCTGAGCGGCACGTCAGTCGTATGTGGTCCGGGCCAGCTGCCCCAGCACACGTGATAGCGGATGCGGTCCTCAGGGATTCCCTCGAGCGCGTGGTTGAGGACATCCACGTGACGCTCGAGCCATTTGTAGTAGTCCTCGAAACTGGCCGGCGGCACCATCCGGTCGTACGTCACCGCCGCGCGGGCATCGTCCACTTGTAGAAGGAAGCCGGCGTCGACGATCGACCGGTACTCCGTCCGCAGCGCTTCGGCGAGCGCGACGACGAGATCTTCGTCGGTCTTGTAGTACTCGTTCTTGCGGTCGGGGATGGCGCTCGAGGGTGCGGCCACGGGCAGGAACGCCTCATCGACACCAGCTGCTTTCGCGGCGGCCTTGAGGTTGTCGATGTCGCGCTGCAGCTCGAAGAGGCCGTTATATTTGATTGGTCCGACGCACACCGCATCCCTTCTCGTCACGTTCGACCAGTCTTTCCCGTCGCCTCGTCCTTCGAGCTCCGCGTAGAAGTCCGCGAAGCGGAGTCGATCCGCGCCCCGCGCAAACGGGTTGGCGCCCTTCACCTCTCGCATCTCGAAGCCGCTGAGCCGCTTGAGCACGTAGAGCGACCAGCTCGTGGACTTGCCGAATTCGCCGTCGTTGGGAATGTCGATGCCCGCCTCGATCTGGCGCGCGACAACGTCACGCACCGAGTCCTTGAGTATCGCCTCGTACGCGCTCTGATCGATCGGCTGACCGGCCTGGCGCGCTTTGACGAACTCCAGCAGCTGTGGCGGCCGAATGAGGCTTCCGGTGTGCGTGGTGAGGATGCGATCGACGCTGCGTTTCATCGGCCCGCGATTATAGGTCACGCGCCGTGGGAAAGGATTCAGGCTCCGAGCTTTGGCGCCAGTTCGTTGAAGTCCTTCGCTGACAAATACCTGATTGACATGCAGCTCCAGGAAATCAGCGGCCGATTGATAGACCTCACGATCTGGCTTGTAGTGCCGCACCAGCTCTGCACCCAGGATGCAATCCCACGGTAGGCCCGCATACTTCGCCAGATCCGCCATCAGCGCGATGTTGCCGTTGGAGAGCGGCGCGATTATGAATTTCCTCTTTAATCGCGTGAGGCCGCTGACGGAATCAGGCCAGGGCTTCAAGTAATGCCATGACCAAGGCCGCGGTTACGCAACGAGCGCGCTTCGCCAACTGCTGCAAGAAATCAGAGGAGAGGGTCTGCGCTACGTCGAAATCACCACCAGCCCCGACAATCTGCGTTCGCGGCGCGTGATCGAAACCAACGGGGGCGTGCTGGTCGAAGAGTTCCTCACGAGCGAGGCTCTGGGCGCAAAGCCTGAACTTCGATACCGAGTGGTCATCAAGGACAGTTAGAGCCTGCGCGCCAGCGGCGCTCGGCGGCTGAATCGGGTGTACGTTGGATTTCGGTATGCCGGTCACGAAAGCTGCGGAGCGTTCGGTGATGGTTGCGATCCGAACGATGTTAGTCGTCGCACTCGTGGTCGGGCCGGCGCCGATAGCGTGGCCACAAACAAGCATCATTCAGATCGACACGGCGCACAACACCGCGAAAGAACAATCGGAATCAGCACGCTTGCAGGGGCTACTCGGTCGATTCGATCTAATGCCGTGGCTGTTCACGCGCCGTGTTCTCATCGACGAGCGAGCAATTCCTCACAGCCATCCGGTGCTGACAGTTGGCTACGGCGACCATGACGACGACAACTTGTTGTTGTCGAACTTCGTGCATGAACAGCTTCATTGGTGGCTGGTCGCGCATCAGGCCGCAACGGATGCCGCGATCGTTGAGTTGCGCCAGCTGTTTCCTGGTATGCCCGTGTGAGGGGCCGACGGCGCGCAGGACGAGCAATCCTCCTATTTGCACCTGATCGTCAACTATCTGGAATATCAAAGCGACAAGGTGCTGCTCGGCAATCAGAAGGCTGCGGACGTGATGGCCTTCTGGAAGGGCGATCACTATCGCGTGATCTACAAGACGATGCTCGACTCAGAAGGAGTAGTCGGCCGCGTCGTGACGAAGCACGGGTTGGATTGCTGTTCGTCTCCCCGTTAGTGAGGCGCAGCGGTCACATGTCGAGCATTGGGATCGTCACTGTTCGCCGATTTGCCGCGTCTGCGATCACGCGGGTTACGATTTCAGCGGAGCGAACCGCAAATCTGCAATCAAACAATCGCTTCCACTAGCACTCCCCGATGATTTGGTACGCGCGCAAATCGGAATCGGGCTTGCACGGCCCGATTCATGGGCAAAACACGCGTGATGCTTCGCTTGGTGGGTGCCTGGGCGATCGTCGCCGCGTTCACCGCGACCGGAAGCGTGGGCGCGCAAGGCACGGATGAGAAAAGCCGCGTCGCCTTGTTCGTGACACTTCCAATGACCAACGGTTTCGCGGACGCTACCGAAGCCCTCGTCGAGACACAGCACTTCGTTCATGAAGCCCTCGAGGCGACGGAAGCGGTTCGCCTGGTTGACCGCCTGCAGGACAGCGATGTGGTAGTGACGGTGCTGGGACGAGGAACTGGTTACATGGAACTGACCGCCGCACTGCAAGGCATCGACGCGAGCGTCGTCGCACCGCCCGTAATGCTCCACGCACAGGAACGGTATATCGAAGCGATGCTCACAGTCGGAGCGTGTGGTGACGCTGAGACAAGTGCTACGAGGGAAAGCGCCTCCCCTTCCTGCTACAGAAAGATCATTGTTGGTGTGGGCGATCACGAGGTGCGTCACGGCGTCACGAGGACGGCAACAAACTCGTGGACGACATGCGCCGACGCTCTCGCCAGGGACGTGCAGGCGTGGGTCACGCAGAACGCCAGCCGGCTTCTCGCACGCCGCGGTTAACAGAACAGCGCGTCCGGATAGGCTACGCGCCCGGCACGATCGATAATCCCAAATGTGAACGTGGAATCGATCGACGCGTCGGTCGCCAAGGCGCAATCAGCCGCACCGCGTCTGTTTCTCGTTGCTGCCGCCGCGTCGCTGGCGGTCGCGGTGACATCGGCCCAGCGACTGCCGGACATTCCGGCTCCGGCGGACGTCACGGCCCCGCCGGCGGAGGCAGTCAGAAGTGCCTCCGGTCTCGTGTCGAGAACCGTGACACCAGGCACGGACACAGAGACGCCTCAGGAAACCGACTTTGTTACCGTGCACTACACGGGGTGGACAAGCGAGGGCCGGCTCTTCGACAGTTCGTACTCGCGTGGCACGCCGAACCTGTTCGCATTGAATCGGGTCATGCCCGGCTGGCGCGAGTGCGTGCTGATGATGAAGGTCGGCGAAACGCGCCGCTGCTGGGTGCCGCAGGAGCTCGCGTTCAACGGACAAGCCGGCCGTCCCGCCGGCACCGTCGTTTTCGACATCGAACTACTCGACGTTCGCCGGACGCCGAGCACACCTCCACCAGATGTCGCCGCTCCCCCGGCAGATGCCACGGGCACTCCGTCAGGGCTCTATTACAAGGTAATCAGACGGGGCACGGGTACACGGCATCCGGCCTCACGTGACAACGTTACCGCCCATTACAGCGGCTGGACGACCGCTGGAATGTTGTTCGACAGCAGCGTGCTGAAGGGAAACCCGGTCACGCTGGATCTAAGCAATGTGATCCGCGGCTGGACCGAAGGGCTTCAACTGATGGTCGAGGGCGACCGAACCCGCTTCTGGATTCCGGAAAAGCTGGCCTACAGGGGCGAGCGTGGCAAGCCGCGAGGCATGCTGGTATTCGACATCGACCTCATTCGGATCGAACCACCAGTCAAATCGCGATTCTGATCGAGGGGTCGACGATTGGCAGTCGCTACCGAGCAAGAGCTACTCGGTGCGTCGAGTTTGGATGAGCACCACGACGTTCGACCCGTCCCACCGGATCAGTCCATTTATTCAAGCCAGGCGGCCACTCATCGATCGGTCACGGCAGACCTCATGCGTGCGGCGAGTTTGGCGAGCAACGTGCGTGACTCCCGACAACGGAACTGAGGAGGAGGAAAAGAATGACACGTTCTATCGCCGCACTCGCGGTTGCTCTCGGATGTTCATGCGTGATCGGTCTCAGTGCTCAGGACACGAAGACCACGACGACGACGAAGACGGAAGGCGCCAAGGCGACGACGGTTACCTACACCGGTTGCATGCAGACTGGAACGGAGACGCGGAGTGTCATCCTCGCGAAGGTGCAGCCAGTCAGTCGCAGCACCGAGACGTCGGTAGGCACCGGCGGCGTCACCGAAACGACCACCACGACCTACGCGCTGGTTCCGGACCAGAAAGTGGAGTTCCAGACACATCTCAATCACAAGGTTGAAGTGACCGGCATGATGATTCCGGCAGGGGAATCGAAGACCAAGACCGAAACGAAAGTCGAACGAGAGGACGCACCGGATACGAAAACAAAGGAGACGGTGAAGACGAACAACCCGCTCCCGCAGTTTCGTGTGATGTCGGTGAAAGATCTCAACGAGAGCTGCGACTAGTTTCGCTGGCCTGCGGTGTCGTTCCGATGTGACACCGCAGGCTCGCGCCGCGCCAACACACCGACGTTGAACCGAACGATTTCTCGCAGCCGTCTCCAATCGGCCAGGTCGCCTCGTGTGATCAGTCGGATCGACTCGTAGAAGCCATAGAGCGCCGGATCGACGAGGCGATTGGTGCGTGTTCGTACGCTCTCCACGTATCCAGGCGGCACCGCGCGCTCGAAATGACCGACCCGAAACCTCAGACCAGTCTTCGCCGGCAGCCGTGCCAGCAGCGGATCGGCCAGACCGCACGCGTCGACGTAATGGACAGCCGGGCCGTCCATGATGCTGTCAAAGCCGAGACCGCCGCACTCGACCTGCACCTCGTTCAAATCCTCGGGATCGATTTTCCACTCGCGCGCGTCGAAGACCTCGCCGCCGGCATTCAACCAGCCATAGTCAGGAAAGTAGTAGCCACGCTCATCGGTGATGCCATCTGGCGGAATGACAGGGTCGTTGTAGTTTGCGGAACTGAGGATTGTTTTATGCAGGTTGGCCGCACCGAGGACTGTCACCGCCAGGCCGATCACCGCAAGCCGAAGCGCACTCTGGCGCTGCCGGATTAACACCAGTGCCGAAAGCAGGACCGGGGTAGAAAAGAATCGGCCCTCCATGAAGTCGCCGCCGATGCCGGCGACATAGAGCAGGTAGATGACGACACCGCAGGCGAGCGCCGCATTGACGCCGGTGTCGGTTACGCCAATCGCGATGCCGAGCCCGATCAGCACGAGCGTGATCGTGTCTCGCGGAACAGAGTGCATGAAGTAGCGGCCGCCCTGCATCCAGCGATCGACGATGGGCAGGCCCGCGCCGAGCTTGGCGTAGGCAGGATTCGGCAACGGCGAACCGTAGTAATACAGCGCGATGGCGCTCCACGTGGCAATCGGTACCGCAGCCAGCAATACACCGATGGTGAGCGCGCGCCGTGAGGGCCGCCGCCGTAGAACCGCGTACAGCATCAGCGGCGCGACAATCAGGATCAGATCGGGACGCGTGAGATATGCCGCCCCCAGGCCGATGCAGGCGATTCGGAACTGCCGTTGGTCGCCGTCGCCGCAATACCGAATTGCCGCAATGGCCGTGCACAGCGCGACGAGGTGCGACAACGGATTCTCCAACCCTGGAGCCGAGTAGTCCACATAGGCTTTTGACAGCAGCAGCCCTGCGGTCACCACGACTGCATTGAGCAGCGACGCCCTGCTGCGCAGCAATAGCCATAGCGCGGCCAGCGAGGAAGCGACCGAAAGCCATAGCGTCGCCGCAAAGACGTTGTTGCTGACGTACGAGACGACGGTGATCAACAGAAACCATAGCGGATGCGTGTAGGCCTGCACACGCTCGTCGATGTTGAACCGTGCGCCGTATCCGTTGATGCTGTTCAGGACAGTTCGCAGGGTGATCGCCGCGTCGTCGCTCATCCACGCGGTGCGCGCGATCTCGACCGCATATATGAATAGAAGGAGCGTGACGACCGCGCATGATGCCCATGTGCCGGGCGATCTCGGGAGTGCCGCTTTCAACTGCCGCCACCACACCGCGACGAAGACGAGGGATATCAACGCTGCGGTCGCGCTGACGATGAACCCGGTGCCGCTCTCCAGCATTCGCCGGACGACGATCGGAAGCGCCGGCGCGTCAATGTGAACACGCAGCGTGCGCCGATCGATGTTCTGGGTAAGCCGCACGAGAGGATGGTCCACGACGGCGCCAACCGCATCGCTGGAGTAGTTCTGCAGGCGGTATGTCCAGCGGTCGCGTTTTACGTCGCGCGGAATCAGGCTGAGCGATCGCTCCGCCGCCATCCGCGAACGGTCCGTTGTGCCTTCGACCCACCAGATGCCAACCCACAGCCGGTCCTGGCGGTAATGGAGTTGCAGCGGGACGCTTGCTGCCGCCGCGACGACAAGGAACGTCACGAGCGCCAGCCCCATGCGCCGCGTCATGGATCTAATGCGTCAGGCCGGTAACCGTGAACAGATGCGAGATGGCCTTCCGATACCCATACGCATACGCGCGGCCGTCGTCATAGACGCGCACGGCGCGAATCAGTAGTAGACCCGCACGATCGGGAGGCGCGATTTCGGTGAGGAGCGTGCGGCGGCCGGTCGCGACCTCGACCTGTTCGATCCGGGCGGGAATCTGCGCGAGCCGCTGCACGAACACGCTGCTGCCGTCGGTCCGCCATCCGACGACCGAATCGATCGGCTCGATGGTGGGAAGCGGCGTGAGCGTGCGCGTCGAGAAGGAGTACAACTGCTTCGAGCCATCCGGCGCAATGGCTACTATCGCGTGACCATCCGGTGAGGGCAGCCCAACATCGAAACCCTCCGGGGTCAGCGGTTCGAGGCCGCCACCAGTGACGCTCTTGGCATAACACCGGAATGGCCGCTGCGCCGCGGTGCCGCAAATGATCACCCTTCCGTCTGGCAACCAGCCGCGTGGTGCCGGAGGAGCGAGCGGCGCGGCGTCGATGCGAATCGGATCGCCAGGTCCAACCGAGTAGACGAGGACCTGTGATTTCGACGGAATAAGGGCCAGTACCTGTTTTCCGTCGGGTGAGAATCCCGCAGGCGCACCTTCGCCCAGACGAATCGGCGGCGCTCCGTCGATACTGCGGACGGTCACACCGTAGTTCGTGCCGGCAGACTCACTTTCGTCGGAAAAAAGCAGGCGCATACGATCAGGAGAAAGCTCCGGAACCGTTCCGCCTGTGGCGCCGAGCCAGGAGAATTCCTTCTCCTCTTTGTGACCCGGCAACAGTGCACGGATGCTGCGATAGTCGTCGATCCGGCTCACCAGCCAGCGGCCTGCAGGCGACACGTCGTGCGTGTAGACGACGCCTGCATTCGGCAGCGCATCGCGCGGCATCGATCCACCCGATGCCGCTACTGCGCGCGGAAAGTACCCGTTCGCGCCGGCGTCGGCGGCGGAAAAGAAAACGGTCTGTCCGTCAGACGCCCACGCCAGGCCTTCTTCGCCCCAATATTCCCCGGCGAGTGTGCGGACGTTCTTCTGCCGATCGACGACCTTCACCCATCCCCGGTCGTCGAAGCGCGCGGGATGTTCGAAGAACGCGACGCGCGATCCGTCAGGTGCGACGCGAACGTCGCTGAGATAACCGCCCGAGCTGTACAACTTCGTGCCGATGGGGTACTCGAGCGTGTCGGCGCGGCCATCGTCGCGAACGATCGCGAACGCCGCGCCATCGGGCGCCCAATCTGCGTCGCGTACGCCCTGCAGCAGCGGCCGCGGCGCGCCGTCAATCGGCATGCGTGCAAACGTGCCGCGAAAGAGATTGTGCTGGATGTAGACGGGATCGATGAGGACGGCCAGCTCGCCTTTCGACGAGACGGACAGCAGATGTGCGTGAATACCGAGTGGCTGCGGCGCCACCGAGTTCGCGCGACTGATGTAGAGCTCCGGCGTGTTGCCTTCGAGCGCCGCGTCGAACACTACGGTGTTGCCGTCCGGCGCAAACCGCGCGTTGAAGATGGCCTGCGGCTCGAACGTTCGAGTCTGGAACGCAATCGGCCCCTCGGGACGCGGTCGCGCACTCCACGTCCCAGCGGCGAAGGCGACACCGGCCACCGCAACCGCTGCAAGCGCCTGAATGACGCGATGAACACGGATCAGCCGCTTCGGTGGACGGGGCGC
>Ga0310810_10002255_pt1 | contig 20619 bp, 18 predicted proteins | sample NCmetagenome_FD_207641 | JGI IMG/M metagenome (GOLD analysis project Ga0310810, IMG submission 207641) | Soil microbial communities from experimental microcosm in Duke University, North Carolina, United States - NC | ecosystem: Engineered > Artificial ecosystem > Soil microcosm > Unclassified ...
ACCAGGACGTCCGGGTCATGGATGATCGATTGCGCAAAACATGTGCGATGACGATATCCTTTTGAAAGCGTTTCGACACTCTGGTGGAGAACCGATTCCAGGAAGCACGTGTCTACAACTCGGTTGACGGCTCGTTTCTTGTCTTCTCCGCGCAAACCACGAATTTCGGCCGCAAAATTCAAGAACCCGTAAACCGTCATGTCCGTGTAGGCCGGCGCATTCTCCGGCAAATATCCGATTAAGCGTTTGGCTTCAATCGGGTGTTCGACCGTATCAAATCCACCGACCGTGACTGTCCCTGCGGAAGGCGGAATAAACCCGGTGATCATGCGCATAGTCGTGGACTTGCCTGCGCCATTCGGCCCCAAAAAGCCCAGCACCTCTCCTCGCTCTACAGAAAACGAAACGCCATCGACGGCTCGTTTAGTGCCGAAGTCCTTTGCCAAATTTTGAACCTTTATCATAAAAGTGCTCGGTTTCTAAAAAGAAACGAATCCTCTGATTACCAGTTTCTACGTGTTTGTAAACTCGTTTGTCGAGGCATCTACCGTCGCCGGGCGTGGGTTACTCAAACTAATTACCCGTCGCCAAAGCAGTTTCCGGCAAGATTGGATAATTTTGCTGCAGTGATGTTCAAAATTTCTCAGCAGTAAGGCGAATAGGACCAAGAACTCCCCGAATTCGATTTCGCTAGCCCACACGAAACCAAGTATTTGCGCAAAATTAAAGATTGCCAGGGGTTAGAAGTTTGCTTGAGATATCACTGCAATCTAACTAGTCTTTCCATATTGGACTTGCTCTGTAAGGTCCGCAATCGGCCGAATACTTTGCTAAAGGCTGTCGCAAAAGTCATCAATGCGTTTCACTTCGTCTTCGCCTTTTGTCTTCCACTTTGTGGGACTTTAGCTGTTTCTCGCGATGTCCGGGTTTGTCTCCACCTCATTCCTAAGATTCACGGTTGTCGGTTATGTCGCCTTCGGGCTAGATTGCACTGACAGAAATGCACACGGGAAACAGGGATAGTCGCGTAATGGGTCTCGGAGTTTTGACAGGCAACGAGGCGGGAGAAATGTCCTCGGCACATTTAAAAAACGATTTCGACCGGTTCCACTCGTCGTCGTTAAGAAGTCTTCTTTGGTTGTTGGCACTTCTGGCCTGCACCGGATGCCGTTCTCTCCAACCGTTACCAAAAGTCAATGTGACGGAACCGGGTTGGACGGTTCACGACGGCCAGGCAGTGTGGCGCTTGCCGCATAATCAACGCGAAATCGCCGGCGACGTGCTCTTGGCAACGGGACCGAACGACCACAACTTCGTTCAGTTCAGCAAGTCTCCTTTTTCTTTGGTGATCGCTCAGAGCACCTCAACGCAATGGGAAGTGGAATTCCCGCCACAGAACAAACATTATGCGGGCCGCGGCGCTGCTCCGCTGCGTTTGATCTGGCTTTACTTGCCCCGCGTGCTTGCGGGCCGTGCGCCACCCAAAGGATGGATCTGGCGTCAAGATAATACACAGTGGCATTTGGAGAACCCAGCAACTGGTGAGTCCTTAGAAGGTTATTTCAATTCATGAGCCACTCGAGGGCCAGCCACCTTTTGCTTCCCCATCCGAGTCTGAGACATCCCGGTCGCTGGTTTTGGTTGTTCCTGCTGGTCCCAATCATCTTTGGGTTGGCTCGGCTGCGTTTCGACGCGGAAATTTTTGATCTCCTCCCTTCCGATCTTTCCGCCGTCGAGGGCCTGAAACTATATCAGCAGCATTTTGCCAATGCGCGCGAACTGATCATTTCCGTCAAAACGCCTGCGTCAGACCAGGCAGAAGAAGCAGCGCGAAAGGTCGCTGAAGCCTTGCGCGCGCGCACTGATTTGGTTGCGGAAGCGACGTGGGAACCGCCCTGGCTGGAACACCCCGATCAAGCCGCGGAGTTGATGGCATATCTTTGGTTCAATCAGCCACCGCAGGTCTTTGCCGAACTGACCAACCGGCTCGCTCCTGATAAATTGGAAGCCAGCCTCAACGCCGCTCGTGAGGAACTGGCGACCTCGCTTTCGCCCCAAGAAATCGCCCGGTTGAGCTATGATCCCTTCGGGCTTACTCAACTGCCAGAAACGACTGCCGCCGCCGCACCTTCGTTCTCGCAAGGACAGGACATGTTTAGCTCCAGTGACGGCCGATTCCGCATAATTTTTGTCCAGGCTCGTCCCGAGCTCCGCACTTACCGCGACTGTGATCGCTGGCTTGAAGTCGTCAAAATCACAGCGAAATCGGCACTCGGCTTGAACGCCAATGAGGTGGTGCTTGGATTCACGGGGCGTCCTGCTTTTTATTCTGAAGTCGCCGCTGGAATGCAGCACGACATCACAACCTCCGTTGGGGGTACAGCGATGATTATCGCTTTTCTTTTTTGGCTCGCCCACCAGCGAATCAAACCGATGTTATGGCTGTTAACACTCCTCGCGTTGATTCTCGGCAGTACCTTGGCGCTTGGCGGCCTGATCTTCGGCACCATTAACGTTGTCAGCATGGGCTTTGCTGCGATCCTTCTCGGCCTCGCGGTCGATTACGCGGTCGTGCACTATCAAGAAGCATTGGCGCATCCAAATCTCTCAATCCCACAAATTCGCCACGCAATCGCGCCGAGCATTTTTTGGGCGGCGGTAACTACGATCACCGCTTTCCTGGTCTTGAACTTTGGCGGTTTGCCTGGTTTGGGCCAATTAGGTTCTTTGGTCGCACTCGGCGTGGCCTTGGCGGCATTAATCATGATTTTCGAGTACTTGCCGCCGTTGTTTCCCGCTAGAAATGACCCCCAAACCGTTTCGCCGGATTCGGATTCGCCCGGCCTCACCGGCCCGCCAACTCACCCGCAACCTGTCAGCAGGTCTCGAGGTCGCCTCGTGTTTTTCCTTAGCGGCGGAGTGTTGTTGTTCACGATTATCGTCCTTTTATTTGGATTGCCTCCAATCGATACGACCGCCAATGCATTGCGTCCTCGGAAGAGTCCGGCATATACGACTCTGGACGAAATCCAGGCGCATCTGAATCAAAAGCGGGAACCTGTGTGGCTTATTGTGGGCGGGAACTCAGTCGAAGCTGTGACCCATCAGCTCGAGCGCGTGCAGGCAGTCCTTTCGCAGGCAGCCTCGAATCAATTGATAGCTAGCTTCAGCCTGCCGCTGCCGCTTTGGCCCCGGCCGGATTTCCAGGCGATTAACCGGCCGATCGCCAAAGTGCTGGGCGAAGAACGTCCGTTACTGCGCCAGGCAGCCCAGGCGAGCGGATTCGCGCCAAGCTCACTTGCACTGACCGAGCGCCTGCTGGATACGTGGCTCCAAGCGCACCAGCACCAAGGCGTCTTCTGGCCCACCAACCCGATGAGCCAATGGATCCTGCAGAAGGTCGTTGCCTCGACTTCGACTAATGATTTTGCCTTGGGCCTTATCAATCCTATCGCTTCCGATAGTGCCTCGGCTAACCTTCTTCGCCTAACGAAACTGGATGCCCAGCTGCCTCGGGACAATATCTGGCTCTCGGGCTGGCAACTCCTCGGCCATGCGATTTTCTCGCGCGTCAAAGCTAACATGTGGAAAGTGGTTACACCGATGGTCTTTTTGGTGTTGCTTTCGCTGTTCCTGGCGTTTCGCCGCGCGTCGGAAATCACCCTCAGCCTGACCGTGCTGTTCCTGAGCGGCCTCTGCCTGCTAGCGGTGATGCGGCTCGTGGGTTGGAGATGGAACTTGTTGAACTTAATGGCTGTGCCATTGGTGCTTGGAACGGGCGTCGATTATAGCATCTTCATGCAATTGGCGCTGCGACGCTATCATGGCGATCTGGAAATGGCTTACCAATCCGTCGGTCGCGCCCTGCTTCTGTGCGGCGGCACTGCTATCGCCGGTTTCGGCTCACTTGCCTGGTCGAGTAACGCTGGAATGGCCAGCCTCGGCCAGGTCTGCGCCGTCGGCATCGGCAGCAATATGCTGATTGCGATCTTCCTGTTACCCATTTGGTGGGATAGGATCGCCAGCACGGGTAGAACGCCAAAGATTCGTGCCGACTCTAACCCAGCCGTGACCAAACATCAGAAATCTGAAACCCCGAGACGAAATCTCAACTGAAAACTAGACAGAATACTTTGAACGCCCGTGTCAATCAGAGCGCGTCTCGTGGGATGGACTACGGAGATTCGATTCCAAATGGGATTCAGCCGTCTAAGCCATCGTCTTTCTACCGCTCGGAATTCTGGCGAGCGGGTCTTTGGACGGCGCGACTGCTGCCGCAAAGGGCCTGTGTCCTGCTCAGCCGGATCGCTGTCAGGATCTATTGGACATTGGCGCGACATCGTTTGGAAACCGTCACGCGCAATTTATTGCCTGCTCTGGGAGGAAAAGAAACCGAGGCAAAGCGACAGGCCAAAGAGCTGTTTCAGCAGTTTGCCCTAAAACTGATCGATCTGTGGCGCCTCGAAGCAGGACTTTCCATCGATGATCATTTTGGTGAGATGACCGGCTGGGAGCATTTCCTTAAGGCCCAAGCGCAAAATCAGGGTGTTTTGCTGTTAACTCCTCACCTGGGCAACTGGGAATTGGGAGGGCCCCTTATGATCAAGAAAGGGATAGCGCTGCAAGTCATAACCCTGGCAGAGCCCGGTGAGCAGTTCACCAGAATGCGACAGGCTTCGCGGGCTCGCTGGAAGGTCGAGACGCTCGTCATCGGCAATGACCCGATGGCCTTTGTCGAAGTAATCCGCCGGCTTGAAGCAGGAGCCACGGTCGCCTTGCTGGTCGATCGCCCCCCGCCTCCTACTGCTATCACCGTCGAATTGTTCGGTCAGCCATTTCCCGCCTCCATCGCCGCCGCCGAACTGGCGCGAGCTTCCGGCTGTGCCTTGGTGCCCGTGTATTTGCCGCGCAACGGCCTCAGGTATGACGCCCATATTCTGCCCGCCATCCCGTATGATCGCGCGAAACTGCGGGATCGGGAACAGCGCCGTCAGCTCACTCAGTCAATTATTCAGGTGTTTGAGCCGCTAATTCGGCGTCACCTCGATCAGTGGTACCATTTCGTCCCCGTTTGGCCTGACCCGGCCAAAGCTCCAGGCACAAGTTGCGGGGCTAGCAAAAATGAGAAAGATTAACAGCAGGATGGAGCATTCAATCTAAGGGGAACTGGAGCACCATGAAACGAAGCGCACCGGCACACGCCTTTGCTTCTCTTTGGTTCGATCCGGCCAGGCGAAGAGGTTGTTGCGCGCAGCGTCAGCTTCTGAACGTCATTCTGAATGTTTCATGCAGCTGCGCCATTCTGAAACCCAATCATTAAATTATGAGTCGTCTTTTATTTTCGTTAGGTACGGTCGTGTTTCTGGCACTGGGTTTTCATGGCACCGCCGCTGAATTGAATCCCGCCGTCGCCGCCTGGCTCGCGGCTCAGACCAATATCCAGAGCTGGTCCGCTGATTTCCTCCAAACCAAAGCACTCAAATCGCTCACCCAACCGGTTACCGCCTCCGGTCATGTCTGGTTTGCGGCGCCCAACAAGTTCCGCTGGGAACTGGGAAAGGGCCCTCAAACTATCGCGGTGCGCGCAACCAACGAGTTGCTGGTCATCTATCCGCGCCTTAAACGCGTCGAACGTTTTCCCTTTGTCGGCGAGCAGACCGGCCCCTGGCGTGACGCCCTGGCCCTTTTGGAAGCCGGCTTTCCCCGGAGCGCGGAGGAGTTGGAACGGCAATATAGTATCGTGTCACAAATGGCAAACGACGACGCGGGCCAACTTGTCCTGCAACCGAAATCACCGTTGGCCCGCCGGATGATCCCGCAAATTGAAATTGCGTTCAATACGAGGGACCACTCTTTGCGCAGCACCGAGCTCCAGTTTGCTGACGGTTCGAAGATGCGAAATGAGTTCAAGAATCCAGTGCTTAACCTGCCCATCGACCCGACGCAGTTTGCTCCGCCGATCCCCGACGATTATAGAGTCGTCGAACCGTTGAAGAACCACTAAGCTCCACCAGTGGACGACGACCTCAGACGAGCTCTGCAACTGCTTCCGCACGGTCCGGAATTTCGATTCATCGATCGGTTGCTCAACCTCGAACCAGGGCGCAGCGGGGCAGCCGAAGTTCGCGTCGACCCGCAGTTGCCTTTCCTTAGAGGCCATTTCCCGCAGCAGCCGCTTTTTCCTGGCGTCCTATTGATTGAGGCTAGCGCACAACTTGCCGGAATCGTAGCTCAAAGTGACCCTGCCATTGGGCCATTGCCGGCACTCAAGTTGACCGCTGTGCGCGGTGTGAAAATCACCGGCACAGCAAAACCCGAGGCGATCATTCGAATCGAAGCCACCGTTACGGGCCGACTGAATAACCTTATCCAGGCGGAAGTCTCAGCGGCAGTCAACGGCCGCATCATCATGCAGGGCGCCGTCACATTAAGCGGCGAAAAGACGTAACGCAGAGTTTCACTCTGCTGTACCGCCGACTTTCAGTCGGCACCTGGTACCCTCGATTCACCCAGCCAAACGCGCAGGTTGAAAACCTGCGGTACAGCAGAGTAAAACTCTGCGCTACCGCCGGCCCTTCAATCCCCTCAGGATCGCGTCTGCCGTTGCCGCAAATATCTCTTCCGCCAGAAACTGCGCGACAATTTCCCACGCCCGTTCGCTTCTAATGAATCGACGACCCACCATTCACGGGGCACTTGCCACGCCGGCAACCTAGCCAGCGCAAACTTTCTCAGGTCCTGCGCGCCAATATCCGAGGTCAGCGCGACACAGGCGACAATCATTTCACCTCGCTGTGCATCGAGGCTTGGCACACCAAACGCAAGGCACCCCCGCACCTGGGGATGGCTTGCCAACGCGAGCTCGATGGCTTCGGGTGCGACCTTTCTGCCTGCCACATTAATCTGATCGCCGGCGCGGCCTCGCAGATAAATCTTACCCTCGGATACCTCCCCAAGGTCGCTCGTCTGAAAAACGCCCTCGCAAAGCGCCGGCGAGGCTTCCGGCCAGTAGGTTTCCCCAACCGCATTGCTGGACACCACCAGACAACCGTCCTCGTTCACTGAGACGTTTACCCCGCGCAGCGGCCCTCCTACGTATCCCGCTTCCCGGCGCGGTTCAAGTGAACCGTCATAAGCGATTCCGCCGCATTCGCTGCTGCCGTAAAAATTATGAATCTTTATTTGGTGCTTGGAGAAAACGCCTTCTTCGAGTGTCCAGGGCAACGGCGCCCCCGCCGAAATAGCGAGGCGTACATTCTTGGGAATGGCATCGGTTTCAGACCAGCTTTGCCAAAGTGCCGGCACTGCGGGCAAGGTTACTGCCGACTGCCCGGCGGCCGCACGACGTAACAACTCCGGAAGTGCGCCACCGACCAGGACGAGCGGTACGCCATGCAACAACAGGGGTAAAACCAGGTTTGAAAAACCATAGGAATGCGCAAGCGAAATGACCGCCAGATTCGGCCAGTCCGGGCGCAACCCCATCGTCGAGACAATATTCTCAGGATCCGCCATCAACTGCTCCTCAGTGAAGGCAATCAATCTTGAAATACCACCTGTGGCGGAGGTTACTTTCAAATGGACTATTTCGTCGGGCAAACCAGCAATGCTTGCTGGCTTCTGCTCGGCAGATTCGACCGGACAAACAACCTTACGCTGTAACCACCCCCGTAGAACAGTTATCACGAACTCCGACGAGTTCCCGTTTGGAAAAAGGATCTGTTCGTTAGGCAATGGACCAGCCTCGGCTTCCATCGCCAATTCTTGGAACGTCCAGCGCCGATCAACTGCCAAATCGATCAAGGCGAGATCACTCGCCCGCTCTTTCATGATTTGGCGCCAGCGGTCGTAGAGCATTGCGTCTTAATTAGCCGACCATTAGCTTATGGCGCAAGCTGTAACGATGAAGTTCGAATCTGTTGTCTCTAAAATTAGCCCAAAAACTCACGAGGTATGTGCAGGAGTCAACGTCAGAAGTATTACGTCCGGCCCTCGAAAAACCTTGAGGTCGTCTAAAGTCAGCTCCTGCAATGTCGGTGGTTGGTCCGCGTTGACATGCCAGGCATTAGTTTGCAGCCTGCTCTTCAGCGCCTGCGCCACGGATCCAAAATCGCCGGGGACAGACCCGCGCCGGTTTGATTTCCAAAAGGATACGTTTGCTTACCCAAACGAGCTGGTCTGGGAATACTACTATAACACGAACGGCATGTGGACTACGCAGCGGCGCCAGCCCGAACCGACTTATTCGCTGCATTGTGTCGTCGTCGCGCGCTCAGCTCGGCAGTTCTTCGATTTCGCTCGCTTTGATCCAAAGCAGCCCATGGCGGATGAGAGCACCTACCGCCGCCTGGTTCGTCACGTCATTCAGATCGACCCGCGCCGCGACCCCTGGACGGCAGAACAGATTATAATTCCGGGATATGACAGTTTAAGGGAGTTTAGCAAAGCGCACGAGCAATTGCTGAAAGAGGAATGCGGGGGTGCCTGGCAATCCTACTTCCAGCGTGGCCATTGGCGGATGATATTCCCCTTCAGCCGGCAACAGCAGCAGCATGTCGCGGAACAGCTATTGAAAGAATTAACAACCAGCCGTCCCCCAATCGTTCATCTTGTGCGATTTCCCAGTTTAATGATCAACCACGCTATCCTGATTTTCGCCGCGGAGGAAACAGAGGCCGAAATTCGATTCTCAGCATACGACCCCAATCAACCCGGCCAGCCGGTGTCCCTCAGCTTCGATCGGGCAACCCATACTTTTATCTTGCCGGTCAATTCGTATTTTCCTGGCGGCAGAGTTGATGTCTACGAGATTTTCCACCAATGGGATTACTGAAGCCAAAAGATCAGCCACTCGGATTAACTTCGAATTTCTGGTTTCGGCTTTGTCGTCACTCCGCTTCCTCAATCCTCTCTCGTCCGGCGTAGCCTGCATCCAGGTGGTGCCAGAAATTAATGTCCGACTCGCCTTCCTCCCAGCACAGGAAGACTTCGTTGCCTTCAATGAACGAGGGGAAATCAATCAGGCCCCGTTCCAAATCCTTGATTTGAATGTCGCGACTGTAAAATTCCAGCAAGACCACCTTAATGTCGGCGATCGTCTTTACCCACTTATTTACAGACGGTCCTCCTAAATCGGAATTGCCCTGTCGCAAGTTTTGCAGTTGTTTTTCGCTCCGTTGCAACTCCTTCGTCAGCTTCAGCAACTCCTTCAGCCAATGACGCACTTTCGGTAACAACTCGCGGGCTTCCTCGCGCGTATAGTGCTTTTCAAAGCGATAGCTCATAAGTTATTCGCCATCGTTTGTCTTCGGCGTCTCCTCCGGGTGCGAATCTACCTCCAGTTTTTTCTTCACGGCGTCGTTGGGTTCGACCGCAAGCGACTTCGTCCAGGCCTCGCGCGCTTTTTCAGGCTGGCTCAGCGCCGCATAAATATCGCCTAAATGCTCGTACAGAGTCGCGTCCGGCTCTTCGGTAAGGGCGACGGCTTTCAGGACGTAATTCAGGGCTTCCTGAGGTTTGTCTAATTTGAACAGTACCCAACCGAGGCTATCGAGGTAAGCCGCATTTTTCGGCTCGGCTTTAACCGCCTTCTCGATCAACTCCCTCGCCTTGTCCAATTTGATGCCATGCTCAGCCCACATGTAACCAAGGTAATTCTGCGCCTCAGGAAAATCGGGCTTCAGCTGCAGGCACTTTTCGAAGTACTGTTCTGATTGCTCGAAATCGCCGATCCGTTCGTAGGCCGCGCCGAGCTGAAAATAAAATTCCTGGCCCAAGCGCGTTGGGTCAGTGGCTTTGGCGATAATTTCCGCTTCGGTATAATGTTTGACAGCTTCCCGATATTCCTTCTGCCGGCTGTAAGCCAGGCCGGTGTAGACTTCCATGACGAAGTTCTTCTGGAACTGTTTGCGGGCCTTCTCGAGCGTCGCCAGAGCTTCCGCAGGTTTGTCAAGGCTGATTTGGGCCAGCGCCAAGTCGTAATACGCATCTTCAAATCCCGGGTTCAGCAGGATCGCCTTGCTGAAGTAATCGGCCGCTTGTGCACTGTTCTTATCGTTGTAAGCCAAATATCCCAAATAGTAGTACGCTTGCGGGTTGGTTGGATCGTCGCGCACCAGCGCTTCCAACTGCTCTACCGCGCGTTTGTGATCGCTCTCCCGCAGAAAGATGCCGGCCAGCCGCGCATGTACGCGCTCACGTACTAGCGGCAGGTCGGGCAACGCTTTCAGCAAGTCCAAATAAATTTGGGCCGCTTTGTCCGTTTCGCCGAAGGCGTTAAACCCCTCGGCCAATCTCAGCCTCTGCGACGCATTCAATGGATCAATTTTACCCGCCCGCGATAAAACCGCCAGAACCTCGGGTTTGAGTTTCTCTTTTTGAGCCGGCGTTTGCGCGATTAAGCTCCCGTAGAGTTCGGCCAAGCCCAGCAGGAAATCAGCATCGGCGTTGGGCTGTTTAGCGGCCTCCTCAAGAATTTTCAATGCCTCCGGCGTCTGTTTGCTCTGGAGGTAATGGAGAAAGAGATTCTGATAACCGGCGAGCGATTCGGGGGACCGCTTGATCGCAGCCCGGCTCGCGTGGACGGCCTGGTCGGTCTTGCCGAGCTGCAAATAGACCAAGCCCAGCCGCGCCATTACTGCCCCCGAAGCGTTTGGGCGACTCGCCGCTCGCTCGAGGATCTCCTGCGCCTTTTCCGGCTGCTTATTTTGCAGGAAGCGCCTGGAAACCTCCAACACCAGACGCTCGTTACCCGGATCAGCGGTTGCCGCGGCGTAATAATCTCGGAGCGCAGCCTCAGTATCATCGTTCATGTCGTGAACGATGCCGGCCGCGTAGTGGGCATGGGCCTTCGCGGCTTTTTCCTCACGTTCGTCAGCGACGGAGCCGGACGTCGAAGTGGAAGCGGGCGGGGTGTTCGATTTTTGTGCGGAAGACCTGACAGCGCCAGAATGACCGGCACAACCGGCCATTAAGACGCTGTTTAGGATAACGACCGCGGCACAAAACCAGTAACGATGCAGCATGCGATAAAACAACACAGCCCCCCTCCCGCCCACGCGGTCGCGCCTTCGAATTTCCCGGCCTACTTCTGCCAGGTGCGCTTCTTGTGGCGATGAGCGCGCAATTTCTTGCGCCTTTTATGCTTATTAATTTTGGATTTACGACGTTTCTTTAGTGAACCCATAGTTTAGTTGCTGTATGCCTGCTACACCATCTGAGTAATGTACATTGCTTCAAAACTCCGCATTTGCAACTCGGCAGCAACGGAGTTTGCAACACCAGCAGCAGTAGGCTGCGGCATGCCTGTCCCCGGGTCAAGTTAGACTTTGAAACTCAACCTTGGGAATTCGAGCCCTCCAACTTTGAACCCTTGGACTTTGGACTCGGTTAATACACCACCTTGTTCAGCGGATACTCAATGATTCCCTCGGCACCCGCGGCTTTGAGCGCAGGAATTATTTCCCGAACCACCGATTCGTCAATAATCGTTTCAACGGCCACCCAGCCTCCCTGGCTCAAATGCGAAATCGTCGGATTTCGCAAAGCCGGTAGAGCTGTCAGTAACGCGGACAGATTCTTCTGCGCAACATTCATTTTCAATCCGACCTTGGATTCGGCTTCCAACGCTCCTTTTAGCAAAAGCGCCAGCGTCTCGATTTTCTTTCGTTTCCATGGGTTTTTCCACGCGTCGTGATTCGCAATCAGCCGCGGAGTCGACGCCAACAACGTATCGACAATGCGCAGTTTGTTTGCGCGCAATGACGACCCGGTCTCGGTGATGTCCACGATCGCATCGACCAACTCGTGAGCCTTCATTTCTGTTGCCCCCCAGGAGAACTCCACCTCCGCCTTCACTTTGTGTCGCCGGAGATATTTCTTTGTGGAGTTTACCAATTCGGTCGCGATACGTTTGCCCTTAAGATCTTTGACGCTCTTTATCGGAGAATCCTCCGGCACTGCCAGCACCCATTTGGCCGTTTGCCGAGTCGCTTTGTTAAACTGGAATTCTCCCACTTCATGTACCTTCGAGCCGTTTTCCTGCACCCAATCGAAGCCGGTAATGCCGCAATCAAGAAATCCATGCTCCACATAACGGCTGATCTCCTGGGCACGGATCAACCGCATCTCCAGTTCCGGATCATCCACATAGGGAATGTACGAACGACTGCTGACCGAAATATTATAGCCCGCCTTCGCCATTTTCTGCAGGGTCGCATCCTGCAGGCTGCCCTTGGGCAGGCCAAACCGTAATATGTTCTTTTTGTTCATTACCCAATCGTCCTGAGCCCGGCTGATCTGCCATCATTGCAGCTTAAACACCATCTTTTTCTATAGTAGACAACATTCCAATGTGGGAGTCGACGTCAGGAGACTCCTGATCAAGCCCTGTCAGCGATTCCAATCCTATCCAGTCTCCTCACGTCGTCCCTTACAATTGATTAAAGGCCACTCACGTCAGCCTGTACAAAACATTTGCCAAAACCGCCTCAAGCTGCACAATCAGTTACGCTTCGAATGATCGCTTTATGAAAAACCTACCCGCATTCACCCGCCGCCAATTCCTCTCAGCCGCCGCCACCACTGTCGCCGGTTTTACCATCGTACCGCGCCATGTGATCGCCGCCAGCGGTGAAACTCCCCCCAGTGAAAAAATCAATATCGCGGGCATTGGCGTTGGCGGCCAGGGCGCAGGCGACCTGGATGCCGTCGCGAACGGCAACAACATCGTCGCCCTTTGCGACGTCGACGAGCGGCACGCGGGAAATACTTTCAAAAAGTACCCTGACGCCAAACGCTACCGGGATTTTCGCAGGATGTTTGACGAAATGCACAAGGGCATCGACGCGGTCGTAGTCGCCACACCCGACCACTTCCACGCCGTCGCCGGAATGGCGGCAATAAAACACGGAAAACACCTCTATTGCGAAAAACCGCTCGCGCACTCGATCCACGAAGTCCGTGAATTGATGAAGGCAGCCAAAAAATACAAAATCATCACTCAACTTGGAAACCAAGGTCACTCATTCGGCTCGATCCGCGACTTTTGTGAGTGGGTTTGGGACGGCGCTATTGGCAATGTCCATACGATTCACGCGGGTTGTCGTGCCATAAATTCCGGTATCGACCAACTACCGCGTCTGCAGGAACACCACGATGTGCCACCTACATTGGATTGGGATCAATGGCTCGGACCCGCTCAGCAACGTCCTTACCACCCGGCTTACCTCCCGGGTGCCTGGCGCGGTTGGACACCTTTTGGCAACGGTACCGTAGGCGATTGGACCTGCCACGTTGTCGATCCCGTGTTTTGGGCCCTCGACCTCGGCGCACCCTCCACCATCACCGCCCAGGTCAAAAACTACGATCCAAAAACCCAGAGCGACGCTTTTCCGAAGGGGGAAATCATCACCTACGAGTTCCCGGGCAATAAGAAGCGCGGCCCAGTCACGATGCATTGGTACAGCGGCACCGAACGAATCCCCCGTCCGCCGGAACTCGATGCTGATGAGAAAGATCCCGACACGGGCGCAGTCGTCATCGGAGACAAAGGCACAATCATGTATGGCTCGCATGGCGCGGGCCAGGTCCGGCTCATACCCCAGACCAAAATGGATGCTTACAAGAAGCCTACGAAGACCATTCCGCGTGCCAAAGAGCACCACCAGGATTGGCTCGACGCCATCCGCAACAATCGTAAAGCAGGGTCTGATTTTTCCTACGGTGGACCCTTGACCGAAATCGCACTACTCGGAGTCATCGCTTTGAAAATGCCGGGCACAAAGCTCGAATGGAACGCCGCTAAAGGCCGCTTCACTAATTGTAATGAGGCGAACGAATTCCTCAATCCGCCCTACCGTTCAGGGTGGAAATTGTAGCTATCGCTGAGCCTTGTAGAAGATGACGTCAGCAGACTCCGTTCAGTTTGCTTTTCTGTTTGCCTGATTCAGAGTCTCCTCACGTTGTCTTCCACATAACGGCCTTGTACTAATCGAACAATCGCGCGAGCGGCGCGCTGGCTGGCCCCGCCATCACCCAGTGCCCCCATAATCTGCGCAAGTTTGGCTTTGATCTTTTGGCGTCGTGGCTCGTCATCAAGCAGTTTGAGCGCAGCTTGCGCGATACGCTCTGGTGTCGCATCTCCTTGGATAAACTCCGGAAAGATTTCCTCGTTGGCCAGCAGATTAGGCATTGCAATATGGCGCACCGTTACCAGCTGCCTACCGACCACAAAATTCATAAACGACGTCTTGTAGAACACCACCGACGGCACCCCAAAGCAGGCGCACTCGACCGTGATCGTGCCCGATTTGGTGATGGCAAGTTGAGCACCTGCTAACGCCTCGTCCAGCCCGCCAGCTTGCATTGCAACGTCCGCAAACCTCCCTAATGTAGCGGCGTAATCAACCAAGGACTGATTGGGCAGTACGATTTTCAAATGTGCGGGCCGCTTTTCGCGAATACGTTGTGCGACCTCTAAGACCAACAACATATGCCGCCTCAGTTCGCCACGGCGGCTGCCCGGGAGCAACACGATGTTTGCGCCATCCTTTCCGGAGTTGCTGGCTGGTGCTCCAATAAAAGCTCGATGCCGATCTAAAATCGGATTCCCCACAAATTCCACTGACAAATTGGGTACTCGTTTCGCATACCACTCCTTCTCAAAAGAAAAAGTGCTCAGCAGCAAATCGTAATTGCGCGCAATCTTTTGGGCACGCCCTTCCCGCGAAGCCCAAACCTGTGGCGAAACAAACTGCACGATCCTGGGGCGCCAATCATGAAACCAATCCTGACGGCCGCAAACATACTTGCGAATCGCCGCAGCAAACCGAAGGTTGAACCCGGCGAAATCCACGCAGATGATCGCGTCCGGCTCCCGCTCCAAAGCCAACTCGTAGAGTTGGTTTAACAGACGCCGGAACTTCAGCAGGTTTTTGAGCACATCAGAAAGACCGAGCACCGCATGATCGGTCATGTCAAACGCCAACTCCACTCCAGCGGCCGCCATTTCTGGGCCGCCCGCGCCAAAGAAGCTCGGTTCGAAACTGGTCTCGAGCGGCTGATAATCCATTGTCGGAACGAAGGGGCTGTTAGCAAACTCGGCCCGTATCGCCCGCACCAACTCTGCCGCCAGCAAATCCCCGCTCGCCTCCCCGGCGATCAGCATGAAAGTTTTGGGCTTCAAATCTGAAAATTACGCCTGAAGCGATTGCACTTGCTTCATTTCGCGGCGCATCTGGTCCGTTATCTCCAGCGCCAGATCTAAAGCGGGTTTGGCCGATTCGCCGCTGACCAGCGGGGTGCGGTGCGCCCGAACACATTCGACAAAATGCTGCAGCTCCAACTTGAGCGGCTCCTCCTTGGCAATTGGCACCGGTTCTCGCACAATCCGTTTGCCGCCGAACTCGCTGACAATGGTCGAGTCTTTGGCGGAAATTAATTTTTTCAGCAGTGAACTCGGTTCTTCCCCCGCCCGTGCAATCCGGTAGATATAACCTTCCTGCGCCCGATAATCCAATGAGACGTAGCTCAGAATCGGCCCGCTGCTGAATACCCGAATCTTCCGCATCCGCTCGGGGCTGATCCGGCTCACGGTCAGGTTGGCAACGCACCCGCTCGCAAACCGCAACCTCGCGTTGGCGATATCTTCCGATTGGCTCAAGACCGGAATTCCTACCGCGTCCACACTGATCACAGGCGACTTAACAAACGCCAGCACAACATCCAGGTCATGAATCATCAGGTCCAGCACGACCCCGATATCGGTGCTGCGCGCCGGATACGGCGAGAGTCGATGCACCTCAATGAACCGTGGCTCGCTCACCACTGTCTCAAGATATTTGAAGACCGGGTTAAATCGCTCAACATGCCCGACTTGGAGCACGCAGTCGGATTGGCGCGCGATTTGCACAAGCTCTGCGGCTCTTGCGGCGTTATCGGTCATTGGCTTTTCGACCAACACATGCCGGCCTTTTTCAAGCAACATGCGGCTGATGGCATAATGTGTATTAGTGGGCGTAACCACGCTCACCGCATCACTTCCGGCAATCGCGGCTTCCGCCGATTCAAACGCCCTCACCCCGTACTTGTCCGCGCATCTCCGCGCAGCCTCGCGCGCCGTGTCATACACCCCAACCAGGTCCACCAGGCCCGACGTCGCCATTCCTGCATAGATCCGCACATGCTCTTTGCCCAGCGAACCGGTGCCCAGGACCGCTACTTTGACCCGCTGTGAGTTTTCAGGTCGATCTGATTTCATTATGGGACTGAGTGTGCCACTGATAGCCATTGCCTGACAACGCGCAAAGGATATCAAACTGGGCGCTTCTGCAGAGAGAGGCCGAGGGCGAGGGGCCGGCGGTGCATCGGCACTACGCGCTGGAGGAGACGACGTAAGGAGACTCTGCTTATTCCGTGCTGTTGCGGATTTGCATTTGATCAGAGTCTCTCCTTACGTCGTCTGCTACAATGAGCCGCAAGACGATCACGAATGTTTTTCGCTCCTTCAAAACACTGGCACGCTCGGTGCTTTTTCACTCCGAGCGAATGTGGTTTGCGTTAAAAAACGGGATTAGGAGGGTCATCTATCGACAGAAACGAGGCAGTCGATTGCCCTGTTGTCCCATTGTTGTACCTCGGGTAAGTCTGGCTGTTCTGACCGCCCGAGTGCGGTCACCCGGTCCTTGCCAGATTTCCTGACTGTTCGAATTACCCAGTAGTGTTGTATGAACATGCCGAACCATGACGTCGGATCTGATAGCGAATTGATTAGTGCGGACCAAGCGCCGGATTTCGAGTTCGCGCTGCGGACCAGTATGGAACAGTTGATGGCCAGGACACAGGGGCATCAAGCGGCGTGGGACTTCGGCAGCGAGGAGGAGTGGATACTGGATCAGGATGAGGGGGAATTGACCTTCAAATTTCCGGGGCGTTCCACGATGGCTCCCGTACAGATTATTGGGACCTACAATACCCAAACCGGCGTTTGGCTCTGGGCCTGGGCAAATCCTTTGATCGCGAGTCATATGAAAAAGGACGCGTTGCGACTGAAAGCCTACGGTGAACAATGGGGAATTCAGCGCTTAACCACTGCCGAGTGGGCTGGACAGGAGAGCGACTGCTGGTATATGGCCGCACTGGCGTGCCGACTCTGTAACCGACAAGGTGCCTACCGCGGGCCAGCTCCCGATAGTCATACGCTGATGGTCTTTGGCGAGGTCAAACACAACCCCGATCTGGAGGATCGAGGACAAATTCTGAAGAATTTCATGGACGAAAGTGCCGCTGAATTTAGGGCCGCCATCGAGAATGCGACTGCCCAACGACAAGCTATCTGTGGGTTCTTTCGTCGCGGTCAGGTGCTCGGTTTATCTCAAGCCGAGCTGATCGATGCGCTGGGCCTGGCGATGCCGTCGGTACTGGACGCTGCCGGTTACTTGCCTGAGGAATCCGAAAGGGTGATGGACATGGTCGGCGAGATTTCCGATGACGAAATCCAGAATCCCGGTGTAGGCACCCTGGCCTAACCATCGCCCCTTGCGAACACCGAGACCATCACCAAGTACTTCCCAACGGATGAGAATTCAAATCACTGGCACAGATTGTGCAGACGTGTCGGTGATTTGTTTGCTCAACATAAACTTTCAGCAGTAGATCTTGTATGAAGATGGGCGGCTCCCGGCATTCGAGGATATTCGGATCGTATTTTTTAATAGCAATGACGGGCTTCTTAGCGCTCGGACAAGTAGTTGCGGCGGCAGAAGAGATGTTCAATGAGCTCCAAGTCGGGACACAAACGTACAAGAATGTGACAGTGACCACCAAGTCCAAGGGCTATGTCTTCATTCTGCATTCGGCCGGGATGACAAATATTCGCGTAAGCGATCTGCCTGAGGATGTGCGGCTTAAACTTGGGTATAACGAGACCGCGCAAAAACCTAAAACCAATAACCCCACTGCTTGGGCCAAGCAGACCTTTTCCAAGCTCGAAACTCCTGAGGTGAAGGGAATGGAAGAGAAATTGGCGACTGCCTGGCACCAGCGGCTGCCCGCTGCGGGAGTTAACCTTCCGCCGTTAACGACGAGGCTAATTGCAGTTGTAACGGGCGCCGTGTTGCTTTGTTGGTTCTTGTTTTGTTATTGCTGCATGTTGATTTGCCAGAAGACGGGTAATAACCCCGGGTTGCTGATTTTTGTTCCGTTTTTGCAGACTTTTCCTTTGTTGCGAGCGGCATCGATGTCGCCCTGGTGGTTTTTTGCCGTGTTCGTTCCCGGGCTCAATCTGGTCGCGCAGATTATCTGGTTTGTTAAAATCGTGCAGGCGCGAGCTAAAAGCGGCTGGCTGGTGCTTTGGCTGTTACTGCCTTTGACAAACCTGCTTGCATTCCTCTATCTCGCCTTTTCCAACGGGAATGCGCGTCCTAAATCTGAGCGCCGACAAGTGGAAATCATGACTCTCGAAACCGCCTGAAAATAAAACGGGCTTGGGATTAAGGGGGTCAGCTTTCGCACCGGGTTTCTTTGAACGAAATCCTAGGAACCAGGGGCCATTTGGACTGAAGCTTTATCAACCAGAAAAACAAGCGACGACGCCAATCCATCGACCAGCCGCCATCGAGTTCGCCGGCCAGAATAGCGGTGATAGCGTCGGGCAGATTGAATTTCGGGCGGGGTTCCATGAATAGCTCCATAAACGGAGTCGTATAGAAACCCTCCACCATCTCCCAGTAGAACCGCATCGCGCGAAAGACCCGCTTCTCGTAAGCCGGCAATAACGGTGCTCCGTCATGTCCTGAGGCGAGGGATTTGAGCACGAGTTGGCTGGCGAGTTTGCCGGAATACATTGCGAGGTAAACACCGGCGGAGAATATGGGATCCATAAACCCCGCAGCGTCGCCGACCCGCAGCAACCGTGGCCCGACCAGGCGCTTGTTGTAATAGGAAAAATCGCTCGTGGTTTGAATGGTATTAACGAGTTTCGTTTGTGCCATGCGCGCCCGCATAGCGGCGCTCGAGCCCCACAGCTGCTCAAAGATTTCGGCGGGTGACTGCTTCGAGCGCGCAAACTCTTCCTGGTCCATAACACACCCGACACTCGTTTTTTGCGCGGAAAGGGGAATGATCCAAAACCATTTGTTTTCCAGGCGGACAATGACTGTATCTCCAGCGGCGGTGCCTTCGTCCAATACGACCCCTTCAAAATGGCCAAAAACCGCGAGTTTCTTCAGCTTTGGATGCACGACCCGGAGCTTTTCCTGGTTGCCAGTGAAATTGGCGCGCCCGCTGGCATCGATCAGGAACGAAGCGATCAGTGTCTCGGTTTGCCCGGTATCGCCGCGCGCTTGAATTTCCACCCGTTCTTGGCTGTTTGAGAATTTGGTCACCGCCCAGCCTTCGCGCACTTCGGCGCCTGAGGAACGCGAGTGGTTCAGCAGCAGATGATCGAAAAAAGCGCGCTCGACCTGGAAAGCGGTGGTTTGCCGGGTGAAGCGTCCGTTGCGAAAGATGAGTTTGAGAGATTTGCTGGCATTGCCGAGATGAAATTGAGCGCCAAGCTTCGCGGGGAAGCCAACCGCCTCGAGTTTTTCCAGGACTCCCATTTCCTCGAAAAGCCCGCGGTTGTAAGGCAGCAACGATTCCCCGATATGAAAGCGAGGAAAATGCTCCTTTTCGAGCACCAGCACGCGTTTGCCGGCGCGGGCGAGGAAGGTTGCGACTGTGCTGCCGCCGGGGCCGCCACCAATGACGAGGGCATCGTAAAGCGCTTGGGACATTGGATGAAAAATAAGCCCGGTTAAGCGGCGAGCTTTTGCTGCACCGCCTCGGCCATCGTGTTGACGTTCCTGAGAATTTCGCGCGCGGCTTCAGGGTCTCGAATTTTGAGGCCGAAATTCTTGTCCAGCGCGACCACCAACTGTAAGGCATCGACGGAATCCAACCCGAGGCTGTCGGGACCGAACAGTGGCAGATCGTCGCCAATCTCGGTTGCACTCATTTGGAGCATAAGGTTCTCCACCATCAGATTTTTAATGCGCTGTTTCAGCGTTATTGCGTCGTCCATGCTAAAGAATCCCGCCATCTATTTTTAAAATTGAGCCTGTAATGTAACTGGCTTGGGGACAAGCCAGAAATTTGATGGCGGCGGCGATTTCTTCCGGACGGCCAAAACGGCGCATGGGTACTTTCGCCTGGGCTGCCTTGCGTTCATCGGGTGCCATTGCCGTCAGTGCCTCCGTCTCAACAAAACCGGGACAAACAGCGTTCACGGTGATGTTCATGCGGGCGACTTCTTTTGCCAAAGATTGTGTAAATGCCACTAATCCGGCCTTGGCGGCGGCATAATTGGTTTGGCCGGGAGGGCCAAGCATGGCGCTGAGTGAGGCGACGTTGACAATGCGTCCGCCACGTTGAGAAATCATTGCGGGCAAGACGGCCTGGCAACCATGAAAGGCGCTGTGCAGATTTATCGAAAGGACCTCCTCCCAGGCTGAGGCAGGCATCGTTGCCAGCAGAGAGTCTGCATGCTTGCCGGCGTTATTGACGAGCACATCGAGACGGTCGTGCCGAGCCATAACGCGTTCGACACCTTGCTGCCAGGAGGTCGGTTGGGTCACATCCAAT